>Ga0302324_100008551_pt1 | contig 21559 bp, 20 predicted proteins | sample Palsa_T0_1_FD_201949 | JGI IMG/M metagenome (GOLD analysis project Ga0302324, IMG submission 201949) | Peat permafrost microbial communities from Stordalen Mire near Abisko, Sweden - Palsa_T0_1 | ecosystem: Environmental > Terrestrial > Soil > Palsa > Peat permafrost | place: Sweden: Abisko...
CCTGCGCCGGGTCCCAGATCGATCACGTGGTCGGCGCGGCGGATCGTGTCCTCGTCGTGTTCCACGACGACCAGCGTGTTTCCTTTGGCGCGCAGCCGATCCAAGGTACCGAGCAGCGTGACATTGTCGCGCGGGTGCAAACCGATGGTCGGTTCGTCCAGAACATAGCACACGCCTTGCAGGTTCGACCCCAGTTGCGCCGCGAGACGAATGCGCTGCGCCTCGCCGCCGGACAGCGTGGGCGCCGCACGATTCAGCTGTAAATACCCCAGGCCGACATCGCACAGAAACGTGGTGCGGGCGGCCAGTTCCGCCATCAAATCGCGCGCGATGTCGCGTTCGCGGCCGGCCAATTTCAATTTGGCAAGCTGAGCGGAGAATTCCTGTACCGGCAAGTTCGTGAGCGCGGCGATAGACTGGTCGCGAAATAGCACGTGCAGCGCGATCGGGTTCAGGCGTTGCCCCATGCATTGCGGACAGGCCTCGAGCGGCGCATCCGTATCTTCCCGCCACATCGATTCCTCGCCGCTTTGCTCGGCGTCGAACTGCGGTAATTGCAGTCCGGTACCGAAACAACTCTTGCACCAGCCGTGTTTCGAATTGAACGAGAACAGTCGCGGATCGAGCTCCGGGAAGCCGGTGCCGCAGTTCGGGCAGGCGCGCTTGGTCGAGAAAACGCCGGCATCGGCAGCTGCATTGGACTCGGTTCGCACGTGAACCACGCCGTGTCCGTGCTGCAATGCCAACTCCAATTGCTCGCGCAGCGCCGCTTCGGCTGCGGCGCTGACGGTAAGCGTAGCCACCGGCAATTCGATGTTGTGCTCAATGAAGCGGTCGAGGCGCGGCCACTTCTTGGTCGGGATCAAACTGCCGTCCACGCGCAGGTGTGTGAAGCCCTTGCCGCGCGCCCATTTGGCGAGAGCGGTATACAAGCCCTTGCGCGCGACAATCAACGGCGCCAGCAAGGTAATGCGCTTGCCGCGATACTCCGTGAGGAGGCGGGCCGCGATAGCATCGGCGGATTGGGGTTCGATCCGAGCGCTGCAGTCGGGGCAGTATTGCACCCCCAGCTTGACGAACAGCAGGCGTAGAAAATGATAGATCTCGGTGAGCGTCGCCACCGTGCTCTTGTGTCCGCCGCGGCTGGTGCGCTGCTCGATCGCCACCGTGGGGGGGATGCCGAAAATGGCGTCTACGTCGGGGCGCGACGAGGGTTGCACAAACTGCCGCGCGTAAGCGTTCAAGGATTCGAGATAGCGCCTCTGACCTTCGGCAAACAGAATGTCGAATGCCAGCGTGCTCTTGCCGCTGCCCGAAACCCCGGTGATGACCGTGAGTTTGTTGAGTCCCAGGTTCACGTCGACGTTCTTGAGATTGTGTTCCCGGGCGCCGCGGATCTCGATGGCCGAGGGTCTCGTACGCTGCGCTGCCGCGTTTGCGTAAACCGATGTGCCTGCATCGCGGACCGCCGAACCGGCTTTGTCCTCTTCGATCAGCGCCCGGCCGGTATGCGACTCGGGGAGTTTCGAAATCTCGGCCGGCGTACCGACCCCGACGATACGCCCGCCGGCCTCGCCGCCCTCGGGGCCTAGGTCGATGACCCAATCGGCGGCGCGGATCACGTCGAGATTGTGCTCGATGACGAGGAGCGAGTGTCCGGCATCGATGAGCCGCCGAAACGCACGCAACAGTTTGGCGACATCGTCGAAATGCAGGCCCGTCGTCGGTTCGTCGAACAAAAACAAAGAGCCACGGCGCGCAACGTCATTGCCCGCGGCGCGCGCACGTTTCTTGGTCGGCTGTGAGCGTACGGCGCTGTCCGCCAAATGTCCGGCGAGCTTGAGGCGCTGCGCCTCGCCTCCTGACAGCGTGGGGACGGGTTGACCGAGCCGCAAATAGTCGAGTCCGACTTCTGCAAGTGGCGCGAGCCGCAGGCAAACTTCCTGGTCAGCGGAGAAAAACGCCAGCGCTTCCGAGACTGTCAGGTCCAGCACATCGGCTATGCTCATAGGGCGAAATTCGCCGCGAGACAATTTGACCTCGAGCACCTCAGCCCGATAGCGCCGGCCGTCGCAATCGGGACAGCGCAAATACACATCCGACAGGAATTGCATTTCGACGTGCTCGAAGCCATTGCCGCCGCACGCCGGGCAGCGGCCATTGCCCGCATTGAAACTAAACGTTCCCGCGGTGTACTTGCGCTCGCGCGCTTGCGGCAAACGTGCAAATAAATCGCGGATGGCATCGAACGCGCCCACGTAACTCGCCGGATTCGAGCGCGTGGTGCGGCCGATGCGGCTCTGATCCACCATCACCACATCGTCGATTAACTCTGCGCCCAGCAAGGCGCGGTGCAGGCCCGGGTTTTCCGTCGGTTTGCCCTTGGTGCGAAGCAGCGCCGGAAACAAGACATCGTGCACCAGCGTGGATTTGCCCGAGCCGCTGACGCCCGTCACGCAGACCAGGCGCCCGAGCGGAATCGCTACGTCGATGTTCTTGAGATTGTGTTCACCCACGCCCTCCAGCCGCAGGCAACCGTGCACCTGCGCGGCGCCGCGCGCCGCGAGAGGCGCTATCTTCACGCGCTTGCGGCGAAACAAATAATCGGCGGTCAGCGATCCCACGGCGCCGTGAAGCTCGCGCAGCGGTCCGTAAAACACGATCTCGCCGCCGTGTTCTCCCGGTCCGGGTCCGATATCGAGTACCCGATCCGCCGCCTGAATCACCTTGGGATCGTGTTCGACCACGACCAAGGTATTGCCCGCGTCGCGCAGGCGATGCATGACGCCGACGATGCGTTCGACGTCCCGTGGGTGCAGTCCAATCGATGGTTCATCGAGCACGAACAAGGTATTGACCAGCGAGGTCCCGAGTGCGGTGGTGAGGTTGATCCGCTGTACCTCGCCGCCGGACAGCGTGCGCGACTGACGGTCGAGATTCAGATATCCCAGGCCCACATCGGTCAGATATTTGAGGCGTGCGCGAATTTCACGCAGCAGGAGTTCGGTGGCTTCACCCTGCAGCGCGGGCAATTCGAGGGCGGCAAAGAATTTTCGGCTTGCGTCGATCGGCAGCAGCATCAATTCGCGGATGTTCACGCCGGGCTGGCCGACCCGCCAGAGCAATGCTTCGGGCTTGAGACGAGCCCCGCCGCACGCGCCGCATTCGGTATAGGAGCGGTAGCGCGATAACAGCACCCGAATGTGCATCTTGTACGCTTTGGTTTCGAGCCATGCGAAGAAGCGACGCACGCCGTACCAAACGTTCTTGGTCCATTCGCCTTCGCCCTCGATCACCCAGGTACGCTGTGCATCGGTCAGATCGCGCCAAGCGGTGTCCACGGGGATGCCGCGCTTGCGCGCGAAGCGCATGAGGTCCGTCTGGCACTCCTTGTAGGAGTCGGTCTGCCAGGGCTTGACGACGCCCTCGCGAATGCTCAATGCCGTGTCGGGAATCACCAAGCCGTAGTCGACGCCGATGCTGCGGCCGAAGCCGCGACAGGTGTCGCAGGCGCCGATGGGTGAATTGAAGCTGAACGTGCTCGGACTGGGATCCTTGTACTGAATGTCGCAGTCAGCGCAATGCAGCCCGGTGGAGAAGCGCCACGGCGCCGCGGGCTTGCCGGCAGGGGCGTCCGTTTCTGGATAGACATCGATGCGCCCCTGGCCGACTTTGAGCGCCGCTTCGATTGCGTCCGCGGCGCGCGCGGCGTCGACGGCAGACCAGCGAAAGCGATCTTGAATCACCTGCAACGTGTCGCCGCGCTTCGCGTGAATTCGCGTATACCCTTGAGCGGCCAGCAGTCCCTTGATTTCCGCCTCGGTGAAATTCTTCGGGATGGGTACCGGAAAGGTCAGCAGCAGTTTGGGGTCGCCGTGATCGCGCGCCAACACACTCAAGTGTTCCTGGACGCTGGCGGGCGTATCGCGCCGCACGGGCTTCCCGCAGCCTCGGCAGTGCAGTACCGCGGCGCGGGCGAACAGTAATTTCAAGTGGTCATTGAGTTCCGTCATGGTGCCGACGGTGGAGCGCGAGGTCCGCACCGGATTGGTCTGGTCGATGGCGATCGACGGCGGGATGCCTTCGATGCGGTCGACCTGCGGCTTGTCCATGCGATCGAGGAATTGGCGCGCGTACGGCGAAAACGTTTCGACGTAACGGCGCTGTCCTTCCGCATACAGCGTATCGAATACCAGCGAAGATTTTCCGGATCCGCTGACGCCCGTTACGACGATCAGCTCGTTGAGAGGCAGGTCAAGATCAAGATTTTTGAGATTGTTCTGGCGCGCGCCGCGGATGCGGATGGCATCCGAGCGGGGAGGATCGAAGGGTGGCATGCCTGCAAGTTTACAGGATGTGTCAAGCCCGACCGGTTCAGCACAGGCTCCGAGGCTATCGGCCGGCGAACTGCTCCATCATGAGACCAGTGCCGCCGCGGGTGACGTGCGCAACAATCGCCGTACGCCGATGAATTTTCGTAACCAAACCTAAGTTAATCGCGAATGCCAGCTGCACTTGTTGCCCTTTGCGCAGGCCCAGATTTTCCGTCTCGACAAAGACACCGTTGGCGCTCAAGTTTTTGGCTTTGCAGATTCGGCTTTTGCGGCCGGACATGACCACGTACACAGTTGTGCGCGCGCGGTGGCGGGTGTGCAATCGACGCTCCATCCGTAGGACTCTTCCGTTGAATTGTTCTTTGGAATGCCATTATGCACATCGGCATGGCGATAGCGAAGGGGTCGATGCAACGCGCAAAGATATGTAAGCCGCAACGCCGATAAGTAAAATCCGTCCGCAAGGCGGTCAAGGCTCGACGGCTTGGGCTTAGGCCACGTCTTTTCGCCGGATGGCGAGCTGCTCCGGCGCTTCTATGCCCATCTTGACCCGTCGGCCCGTTCCGCCAAGCAGCGTGATCTGGATTGGGCCGTTGGCGAACAATTGTGCCATGGTCATATTGGCGTCGGCGCCGTCAGCGGGTTGTATGACGATCGATTCATCGGCTCGACGGCTGAGTACTAACATAAATTATGCTCTGGCAAGGGCGCGCAGCGCCTTGGCGAAGTTCTTGCCTTGCGGGTCATAAGTGATCGACGGTCCACCGCGCACGATGTCCATCAATTGACGGATTTGGTGGCGGCGCACATGGATGATGTGGCCATTGACGTCATTTGCGTTGCGACAGCCGGCCATGAGCTCCATCAGCTTGCGCCAGCGTTCAACGACGGCTGCCGCAATACCCGGGCCGGTTGGACTTTCGCACAGCGCACGGCGCTCTTGATCCAGTTTTTCAATGGCTTGCAGAACGCGAATTTTCTCGGCGGCGTTTTCTTCGACTGCCGCAGGCGAATCCCCGGTCAGGGCGGTCTTCTCCGCGGCCAGAGTGGCGGCCAAGACCCGCGCGAGCTCGATCTCGCGATCCAATAAATCTTCGAGACGGCGGCGGGGATCCGAATTCATGGGCTACTTGAGACCGCTCTCGTACTTCAACATCTTGTCCGCGATTCGACCCGCGTCGATCGTGTAAGTGCCTGAACTGATGGACTGCTTCACGGCAGCCACTTTGTCTGCATTCACAACCGGAGTCTTGGCGACGGCTTCTTCGATCTTCTGCAAGGAGCGCGCGGAGTCGGTCAGGGTGACATGGTCCCCGGTCTGTGCCGTTGGGGACGCCGCGGAACCCTCGCCCTGCGACTTGTCAGTTACAACGCCGTTGCCGCTCGAGCCCGTAGGCTTCGCGACCGGATCGGTTGTTGATATTCCACTGATTTTGTCACTCACCGAAATCTCCTGGGGCAAGCAATGTGCCCATGCATTGTTATCGTCAGTATTTGGATGAACTTTAACGAATTCGTCCAAAACGACCCGCTACCTAGAGTTAGCGGCTGTGACGCGCATCACTGAAGGGTCATTGCAAAATAATTTCCACCACCTGTTCGGAACGGGCAATTCCTTCGACAATCTTGCCAGATGACAGATTCTGGACCCTAACTCTCTGATTCATCAGGCCATCGCTCAAGGCTCGGCCCGCCATGCGCACGCTGATCCCACCGGCATCGGCCAACAACGTCACGGATTGACCCCTCTGCACCACTTTGGGTGCCACCAGCAGCTGATTGGTGAGATACGCGCCCCCAGCGATCGGTCGGCTGGCCGTCAGCCCAATCGCGATGGCCGGATCATCGAGGAAGCCTAAGGGCAGTTCCGAAACATCGTGTTCCTCGATTTTGAGATCGCTGGCTTTGATTACGGTACCCGCAACAATCGCATGCACCGCGACGGCGACGGGCGAGGTGCCGACAATCATGACGGGCACATAGATGTGCCAGGGCTTTGGATCCGGGCAGCGCAGCTCGATCATCACTCGATCCTTCATGTGCTGCGGCGAGGCGACCACCGGCCTGATTGGCCGGTTGCATTTCTCGAACTGCAAATTACGTTCGATGGGACCGACCAGAAAGCGCTGCCGATCGCTGAGCTTCGGAAACTGCAACGCAGCCTCCGATTTGGCGAGCGCTTCGAGCTGTGCGATGTCTTGGGGATCGGAAACCTCCGCACCCGCAAACGCAGGCGCCAGCGCCAGTGCGGCGAGGACACAGCGGCGAAGCAATATACCGCGACGAAATTTTGGCGCAATTCGCATAGGTATAACTTAACAAGCAAGCGTCGTGCCATCCGCGGGGTTGAAGGCGGCGGTCCGGCAGGTGCCCCGCCCGTTGCGCGCCATGCGGCGGCAAAATCTTGCCGCCGGCGGCCGGATGGGGATATCGAATCGGGCCCCAGGGACTCGCCAGCGACTCAAAAGTCGCCACTGAGCGCCTCCGGCGCGCGCTTTTGCGGTTGGCACACCTCTTGCTACTGCTACCCCAACAAGGAGTCGATCGCATGTTTGAGAACGTTTTTGGAATCCATGAGCAAGCGCTGCTGCTGCAGGGGCAACGCGTCGGAATATTGGCGACCAATCTCGCCAACGCTGACACGCCGAATTACAAGGCGCGCGACATCGATTTCAGCGCGGTGCTCAGCAAAACCGATGCAGCGCCGCTGCCGCTCACCGTCAGCGACGGCGCGCACATTATGCTGAATGACCCGACCACGCCGTCCGCCGAGTTGAAGTTCCGCAATCCCTATCAAGCCTCGCTCGATGGCAATACGGTGGAAATGCCGATTGAACAAGCTGCTTTCGCGGAGAACAACGTGCGCTATCAGGCGAGCTTGGGCTTCATCAATGGGACGATCGCGGAGCTGACGCTGGCCATCAACGGCCAGTAGTTGCTCAAGGAGAGAACATGTCTTTGTTTGACGTATTTAATACTGCCGGCAGCGCACTGAACGCCGAGACACTGCGCCTGAACACGACGGCCAGCAATCTGGCGAACGCCGAGAGCGTCAATGGCGATCCCAGCAAGATTTATCGCGCGCGGCACCCGGTGTTTCAAACCATGATGGACAATTCCGCCGCCAACTTCGACCAGGAAGATGCCGGCGTGGGTGTGCGAGTTCTCGGGATTGTCGAAAGCACCGCCCCGCCGTTGATGCGCTATCAGCCGGACAACCCGGCGGCGAACAAGGACGGCTATGTCTTCAGCTCCAACGTCAATTCGATCGAAGAGATGACCAACATGATCTCGGCTAACCGCGCCTTCGCCACCAACGTTGACGCGATCAACACGGCGCGGGATTTGTTGCTCAAAACCATTTCGATGGGCCATTAGGCCTTAGGAACGCACCATGTTGATCAACGGAACACACGCCACGACGCCCACAAATTTGCCCACGACCGGCACGGGAACGCCCAGCGGAACCGGAACCGGGACCGCCGCGGCTTCGGGCTCGAGTACAGCGAACTCTGCGAGCTCCCTCGGTACTCTGGGTGGAACCGATTTCATCACGCTCATGCTGGCGCAACTGCAAAATCAGGATCCGACCAGTCCGGTGGACAGCAATACCTTTTTGACCCAGCTGGCGCAGCTCAGCGAAGTTCAAGGGATTACCTCGCTCAACACCTCCTTCGGTGCCTTGTCGAATTCGCTGACATCGAATCAGGCGCTGCAAGCGTCCTCGTTATTGGGTCACCAGGCATTGGTGAACAGCAGCACGGCCACGATCGCGGCCGGAGCCACGGTCACCGGTGCCGTCAATGTTCCGCAGAGCACCTCGCAAGTGACGCTCAGCATTACCGACAGCAACGGCGCTTTGGTGAGTCAAATCAATCTGGGCGCGCAATCCGCCGGTCTCGCGAACTTCTCGTGGAATGGAACCACGGGCAGCGGTTCGCAGGCGCCTGCGGGAACTTACACGCTGGCTGCGACGTACGCGGGCGCAACGTCCGGCGGCACGGCCGCGACCACGCTGGTCAATGGGACGGTGGAGAGCGTCAGCATGGGCGCCGGGTCGGCAGGACTGACCTTGAATGTAGCCGGGGTTGGCAGCGTACCGTTCAGCAACGTCCAGCAGATTTCCAACTAATTTATTCAGGAGTACGAACATGTCAGCCTTCAACATTGCATTGTCAGGACTCACAGCGGCCAGTACCGATCTGGATGTGGTGTCAAACAATGTCGCAAACGCCGATACCATCGGCTTCAAGAGTTCGCGCGCCGAGTTCGCTGATGTGTACGCGGCGGGTGCGGTCAACCTCAATCAGTCTTCGGTGGGCCAGGGCGTGCGCGTCGACGCCACCGCGCAGCAATTCACGCAAGGCGATGTGACCACGACCGGCTCGAACCTGGATTTGGCCATCAACGGCAATGGATTCTTCACGCTGCAGGATGCGAGCGGCACGGTCTATTCCCGCAACGGCGAATTCACCCAGGATCAGAACGGCAATGTGGTCAACGCCACCGGACAGGCCCTACAGGTCTATCCGCCAACCGCCAACGGCGGATTCAACACGGGCACGACCACCGATCTTAACTTGGAGACGGCGCAGAGCGCTCCTCTGGCAACCAGCAGCGGCACGGTCATCTTGAATCTTCCCTCCGCCTCGGTTGCGCCGGCGTTGCCATTCAATGTTAACAATCCTGCTACGTACAACCAGTCGACCTCGACCACGGTCTATGATTCGCTCGGTACCGCGCAAACCGCGACGTTCTACTTTACGCAGACGGCCGTGCCGAATCAGTGGAGCGTCAACATGAGCGTCAACGGCACGCTCGTCGGCGCGGCGCAGACCTTGACGTTCTCCAATACGGGCGCGGTGACCGCGCCGGTGGGCGGGGCCTTGGCATTCAATGGCTATACGCCGACCGACGGCGCGGCTGCCATGAACATGAGTTTCAATTTCGGCCAGACGACGCAGTACGGCGGCCAGTTCGGCGTGACCTCGATTATCCAGAACGGATTCGCGACCGGCCAACTCAGCACGGTCTCCATCGATGCCTCGGGCATCGTGTCGGCCGTCTATACCAACGGCCGTACCACACAGCTGGGGCAAGTCGCGATGGCGAATTTCCCCAACCCGGGCGGTTTGAAACAACTCGGCAACACGAATTGGGCCTCCACGTTCCAATCCGGAACAGTTGTTGAAGGCACCGCGAGTTCCGCGGGTTTCGGCAGCATCCAATCGGGCGCCCTCGAGAGTTCGAACGTGGACTTGACCACGGAACTGGTGAACATGATTACCGCGCAGCGCGCCTTCCAGGCAAACGCGCAGGCCATCACCACCGCGAATCAGAACTCGCAAACCGTCATCGCCATCAACCACTAGTACCCGACACGAAACCTAGATCATGGACAGAGGTCTTTATGTGGCGATGACCGGCGCGAAGCAAATCATGCAAGCGCAGGCCGTGAACAATCACAACATCGCCAACATCAGCACAATTGGTTTTCGGGCGGACTCGGTGAGCTTCGACAGCGAGCCGATCTATGGACCGGGCTTTGCCACGCGCGTGAACGCTGTGGCAGGCGATGCCGGCACCGATTTTTCGGCCGGCACCATGGAGAACACGGGGCGCGATCTCGATATCGCGGTGAACGGCAATGGCTTCATCGCGGTGCAGGGCACCGACGGCAAGGAAGCGTATACCCGCGCCGGCGATTTACGCGTCTCGCCCCAGGGCGCAGTCACGACAGCCAGCGGCTTGCCGGTATTGAGCGACAGCGGCCCTCTGGTCATACCGCCTTCGACGGTGGTGAGCATCGGCAACGACGGCACGATATCGGCGGTGCCGCAAGGATCTGCGCCATTCGCGATCACCCAAGTGGATCGAATCAAGTTGGTGAACCCGCCGACAACAGATCTGCAAAAAGGCGATGACGGCTTGCTGCGGCTCAAGTCGGGGGGCAAGGCGAAGGTCGACGAGTCGGTGACGGTCACCTCCGGAATGCTGGAGTCCAGCAATGTCAACGCGGCGCAGTCGCTGATCAGCATGATCGAGCTGCAGCGAATGTACGAATTTCAAATCAAGAGCATCAACTCAACCGACACGAATGAACAAAGTGCGGAAAAGATGATGTTGAGCTCGTAACGCGAAAGGAAATATCCGATGAATCTTGCATTATGGGCCGCAAAAACCGGTCTCGACGCGCAAAACACCCGCATGGCGGTGATCGCCAACAACCTGGCGAACACCAATACGACGGGCTACAAAGCGGGTCGCGCCGCATTTCAGGATTTGATGTACCAGAATATTCGGCAGGTCGGCGCGCAGAGTACACAGAACACTCAGCTCTCCACGGGACTGACTCTGGGCACCGGCGTGCGCATCGTCGCCACCGAGAAGGACTACACCCAGGGCAGCGTCAATCAGACGAATGGCGCCCTGGACTTGGAGGTGAACGGGCGCGGATTCTTCCAGATCACGATGCCTGACGGAACCATCGCGTATACGCGGGACGGCACGTTTTCGTTGGATAACCAAGGCAATGTCGTGACGGCGAGCGGTTTTCCGCTGCAGCCGGCCATCAACATTCCGGCAGGCACGCAGGCGGTCACCATCGGCTCCGACGGCACGGTGACGGCGACCTCGGCGACCAATCCCAACGGAACCAAAATCGGCCAGGTTCAGCTGGCCGACTTCATCAATGAGGAAGGCCTGCAACCCAGCGGCAATAACCTGCTGGTGGAATCCGCGGCCAGCGGCTCGCCGCAAGTCGGCACGGCCGGCACCAATGGCTTGGGAACGATCACGCAAGGTGCTCTGGAAACTTCAAACGTCAATTCGGTAACCGAGTTGGTGAACATGATCGAGTGCCAGCGCTCCTACGAGATGAATTCCAAGGCCATCAGCACCACCGATCAAATGCTGCAGTTCCTAACGACCAACCTCTCATGATGCTGCAACTCTCCTCGGGATGGCGCAGCCTGCTGCTGGAGCTGGTTTTGTGCGGTGCCTTGTCGGCGTGCGGCCTCATGCCCCACTCGCATCCCAAACCCGATCCGGTGGTCGCGCGCGTCTTGCCGCCGCCAACGCCGCGCACCGACGGGGCAATCTATCAGCAGGGCCAGCAGATCGAGTTGTTCGCCGATCTCAAGGCGCGCCGCGTCGGCGACGTCCTGACCATTCGCCTCACGGAAGTGACCAATGCCAGCAAGAGCGCGGTCACCAAGACCACGAAGACCACCAGCGTGAACAACACCGGTCCGACGCTCTTCGGCAAAACCATCACGGCGGGGGGTGTACCTATTTTCACCACGACATTGGCAGGGGCCGATAGCTTTGACGGTGAAGGGTCCAGCACCCAGGGCAATACCTTGGCCGGCAGTTTGACGGTCACGGTAATGGAGGTGCAGCGAAACGGGAACTTGGTGGTTCAGGGGGACAAGACCCTGAAACTCAACCAAGGCGATGAGTTCGTGCATGTCTCGGGGGTCGTGCGCATAGCCGATATCCAGGTCGACAACACGGTCACCTCCGATCGGGTCTCGGACGCACACATCAGCTATTCCGGGAAAGGCGTGATCAACAGTGCCAACACGATGGGCTGGCTCGCACGCTTCTTCAACTCCGTGTTCGCGCCGTACTGATCATGCGCACTCGGCATTTCATCAACCTGCTTTGGATCCCGGTCTTTGCACTGTTGACTTCGCCGCTTGCCGAGGCGGAGCGCATCAAGGACATGGCACAGATACAGGGTGTACGCACCAACCAACTGGTGGGCTATGGGCTCGTCGTGGGTCTCGACGGCAGCGGCGATCAGACCAGCCAGGCGCCTTTCACCATTCAGTCTCTCAACAATATGTTGGCGCAACTCGGCGTCACGGTCCCGGCCGGTGTCACGCCGCAGCTCAAGAACATCGCCGCCGTCGCAGTGCATGCGGTGCTGCCGCCGTTCGTCAAGCCCGGCCAAACCATCGACATCACCGTGAATTCCATCGCAAATGCGAAGAGTCTGCGCGGCGGATCGCTGCTGGTCACGCCGCTGCACGGACTCGACGGACAGATCTACGCGATCGCTCAAGGAAATCTTATCGTCAGCGGTTTCGGAGTCGAAGGCACAGACGGCTCGAAGCTCACGGTAAACGTGCCCAGCTCGGGTCGCATTCCCAACGGCGCGACGGTCGAGAAAGCCGTTGCCTCGCAGATCACTCAAGGCGACTCCATCACCCTCAATTTGAACGATCCCGACTTCACGACGGCAACCCGCTTGGTCGCCAGTGTCAACAAGAGTATGGGCGACGGCATCGCCTCCGTCATGGACGGCGGAACCATCCATGTCAGGGCGCCGCTCGATATCACGCAGCGCGTGGCCTTCCTCTCCATGGTTGAAAATTTGGAAGTGGAGCCGGGCGCCGCGGCCGCCAAAGTCATCATCAATTCGCGCACCGGCACGGTTGTGATCAGCAGCCATGTCATCGTGACACCCGCAGCCGTATCGCATGGCTCGTTGTCCGTGACCATTAAAGAGGAGCAGACGGTCAGCCAGCCCAATCCCTTGTCCAAGCTGGGACAAACCGTGGTCCTCAACAATTCGACCATCAAGGTCGATCAGGGATCGAATCGCATGTTCTTATTCAAGCCCGGGGTCGAATTGGATCAAATTGTGCGCGCGGTCAACGATGTCGGCGCCGCCCCTGGCGATCTGGTCGCCATTCTCGAAGCGTTGCGGGAGGCCGGTGCGCTGCAGGCCGAGCTCATCGTCATTTAAATGACTACCTTGCCGCCAATCACGAGCTCCCTGCCTGCCCTCGGCGATGCCCCCGCCGCGGCCGCGCTGGACACCACGGCCACGACGACCTACACGGATATCAACGGCTTGGCGGCCCTAAAAAAAGACCCTAATTCGCCGGAGGCGATCAGCGCGGTTGCGGAACAGGTCGAGGCATTGTTCCTGCAAATGATGTTGAAGAGCATGCGCGACGCCAGCGCTGCCGAAGAAACCGACAGCAACGAAATGGGCATGTATCAAGACATGTTCGATAAGCAGGTCGCATTGAGCATCAGCCAGCATGCCGACTTAGGGATCGGGCGCCTGCTCAAGCGCCAGTTGGCGGGCAAGCCAGCGCCCGGTGCGGTGAAAATGAGCTCAGGCGAGTCGGTGCCGGCTGCACCCGCCGCTGGAGCGCCCACGGCAGCCATCGCGCACTCGCCGGCGGAGTTTGTGAGCCGCGTGATGCCCTCGATTCAACGAGCGGCCACCGCGCTGGGAGTCGATCCTGCGGCGATGCTCGCGCAGGCGGCACTCGAGACGGGGTGGGGCCAGCGCCTGCCGCGCTCGGCCGACGGCTCCTCCAGCCACAACCTGTTTGGCATCAAAGCCGGCAATGAGTGGACGGGGGCCCGCGCTACCGCGGATAGCATGGAGGTGATCAACGGTGTCGCGACGCCGCGTCGCACGGCCTTTCGCGCCTATGCCTCCGTTGAGGAAAGTATCAACGATTTCGCCGACTTACTCAGAAGCTCGCCGCGGTATAAGGATGTCATCGCCGACGGAGGCAATGCCGGTGCCTACATCGCCGCCATGGGTAATTCCGGCTATGCCACCGACCCGGACTACGGCAATAAGTTAAATCAAATCCTCGGAAGCGACACCTTGCAGTCGGCGCTAGCCGCCCGCGTCGCGAAACTATAGAAATCGAGGTGGGTGCCGATATTGCGGGAGTCGAGTGAATTTGAACCGACGGAGCGCGGAGAAGAATCGTGTCAGATGTATTTGGAATTAGTGTCTCTGCGCTGCAGGCATTTCAGCAGGCGATCAACGTCACCAGCAACAACATCGCCAATGCCAGCACGCCGGGCTACGACGTAGAATCGGCAAACCTGACCGAAGCGATTCCGCAATCCAACGGTGCCGCCACCGTCGGCGCCGGCGTCGTCGTGACCGGCATCAGCCGCGCTTACAGTCAGGCTGCCGCCAACCAGCTCAACACCTCGCAGAGCAGCTTGGGTCAACTGAACGCTTTACAGAATTACAGCAGCCAAATCGACAACCTGTTCGGCACCACGGTGGGTGGATTGAGCACGTCGCTGCAAAATTTCTACAGCGCATTCTCCGATGTCGCCAACAATCCTACCTCGACGGCATCGCGACAGGCATTGCTGGGCCAGGCGCAAGCCGTCGCGACCAGCTTTCAGAACGCCAGTTCGGAACTCAACTCACTGAACACCGACGTGAACTCGCACATCACCGCGGATGTGCAACAGATCAATTCCATCGCATCGTCGATCTCGACGTTGAACCAGCAAATCGTCGTGGGTACCGCGCAAGATGGCAACCAGCCGCCCAATGAGCTGATGGATCAGCGCGATCAGCTGGTATCGAACCTGTCGCAATTGGTCGGCGTCACCACGACGACCGACCCGGACGGTGCCTTGAATGTGTTCGTGGGCAATGGACAACCCTTGGTGCTGCAGGGGCAAACCACCCAATTGACCACGGTGCCGAATCAGTTCAATGCCGCGCAATTGGAGATCTCAACTTCCACCGCCAACGGCAATGTGATCAGCAGCAACATCACCTCCGGAGACTTGGGCGGTCTATTGGCGGCGCGCAGCCAAGTGATCAACCCAGCATTGAATCAGTTGGGCCAGATCGCCACGGCCTTGAGTCAGACTGTCAATTCCCAACAAAGCGACGGTCTGGATTTGAACGGAAACCTCGGCGCCAATATCTTTTCGGTGGGCGCTCCGTTGGCGACGGCGTCCTCGAACAACACGGATGCCGTTACCGCCAGTGTCAGCGTCAACGCCAACGGCTTGGGCACGCTGACATCGGACAATTACGTCTTATCGTTCCAGGGCGGCACGCCGACGCTGACCGATGCCACCACGGGCGCGAGTATGACGCCGACGGGGGCGGGCACCGCCGCCAGTCCGTACGTGGCCAACGGCGTGTCGATCGTTTTGTCGGGAGCCCCTGCGGCGAGCGATCAATTCCTGATCCAGCCCACGGCCACGGCGGCCGCGAACATCAGTGTCGTAATGACCAATCCTTCGCAAATCGCGGCCGCCGGCGCAATCGTGACAGCCGCCGCGGGCACGAATACCGGCGCGGCCACCATCAGTTCGGGCACGGTGCTCGATTCGGCCAACCCCAATTTGCTCACGCCTGCGACCATCGTCTTCACCAGTCCGACCACCTACACCGTCAACGGCGGCCCGGCCAACGCATACACCAGCGGGGGAAATATCGACGCGAACGGCTGGCAGGTGCAGATCAGCGGCGCGCCGGCGAACGGCGATAGCTTTACCATCACCAGCAATGCGGGCGGTACGGGCGACAATCGCAATGCCTTGGCCGCGGCCAATCAGCAAAATGTCGGCGTGCTCAACAACGGCACCACCAGTATCACCGCCGGCGTGAGCGGATTGATCACCGGGTTGGGCAGCCAGGCGCAGCAAATCAACACCGCGCAAACCGCGCAAGCCGCGGTGAATGCTCAAGCACTCACCAGCGTGCAGTCGACCAGCGGCGTGAACCTGGATGAAGAGGCGGCGGACCTGTTGCAATGGCAGCAAGCCTACCAGGCAGCGGCGCAAGCCTTGACCATCGGCAGCAGCTTGTTCACGACGTTGATCGATTCAGTGAACGGCACGTTCACTTAAGGAGACTGCAACCATGCGCGTAACACAAAGCCTCGAAACAACGCAGTTTCTGTCTGCCATCAGTACGTTGGAATCCAACATTAACCAGACGCAGAATCAAATGTCGAGCGGTCTGCAGTTCACCACCGCGTCGCAGAATCCGACCGCGGCCGGAAGTGTCAATAACTATGAGCAGGCCCTGGCGCAGAGCCAACAATACGGCACCAACGCAACCAGTGCGCAGACGAATCTCAATACTGAGGACAACGCGCTCACGCAGGTGCAGACTCAGCTGCAGTCTTTGCGCGATTTGGCTCTGGAGGCCAATAGCGGAATTCTGTCCAATTCGAACCTCAGCGCGATCGCGACGCAAGCGGTACAGATTCAGAACAGCTTGCTATCGCTGGCCAATACCACCAATGGCAACGGCGAATATATTTTCGGCGGCTTCGATGCGCAGACGCAGCCTTTCACTTTGAGCGCCACCGGCGCGACGTATAACGGTGACCAGGGACAGCGGCAGGTGCAGATCGCGGCGGGCCAGACGGTGGCCGACGGCGACAATGGCGACTCGGTTTTCAATCAAATCAAAACCGGTAATGGCACATTTACCGTTTCCGCCGCGGCCGGCAACACGGGATCCGGCGTGGTCGGCGCGACCACGGTGTCGAACCCGGCCGCCTATGACGGCGGCACTTACGCGATCACGTTTACCGCGCCGGGCACTTACCAAGTGACCGAAGGCGCCACGGTCGTGACAACGGGTACTTACACCGACGGCAGCACGATTGCGTTCAACGGCGTGCAGGTGACCTTGAACGGGCAGCCGGCCACGGGCGACTCCTTTAGCCTGGCGCCGAGCGCCAATCAAAGTCTGTTCACCACCGTGCAGAACTTGGTCAACACGCTGCAAAGCGGGGTGGCCACGCCTGCATCCTCGGCCGCGCTCAGCAATTCGATCAACAGCGCGATCAATAATATCGATCAGGCGCTGAACCAGACTTCCAATGTGCAGGCCACCATCGGCGGTCGGCTGAATTCCATCACCACGCAGCAATCGGTTGCGACCAGTCAGCAGACCCAGTTGCAGCAATCGATCACGAATTTGCAGGGCCTGGATTACGCCAGCGCGGTAACCACGCTCGATCAGCAAAACACCACGTTGAGCGCGGCGCTGCAGGCCTACACGATGACGCAGGGCCTGTCGCTGTTCAAATTCCTGTAGCGCTAGTGGTGATGGCCGCCGGCGCCGTGCACATGACCGTGCTCCAGCTCTTCCGTCGTTGCCTCGCGCACGCCCACGACCTGTACATCAAAATGCAAGGTTTTGTCGGCCAGCGGATGATTGCCGTCGAGCGTCACCATGTCGCCCATCACTCCGGTCACAGTGAAAAGACGCATGCCGTCGGCGGTTCGGGCCTGGAATTGCATGCCCTTCTTCACTTCACCGGAACCCTGCAGGCTGCGCTTCGGCACGCGTTGGATCAATTCCGGTTCGTGCTTGCCGTAGCCTTCCTCGGGACTCACTGACACCGCGACCTGGCTGCCGTCCGACTTGCCCTCCAGCGCCTTCTCAAGGCCTGAGACCAAGTTGCCGTGGCCCTGGATGTAGGCAAGCGGTTCCCCGCCGGCGGAACTATCTATCACGGCTCCGGCGTCATCCTTGAGCGTGTAGTGAATCAATACGACTTTATCTGCAGAAATATCCACTAGGGTCTCCGAAGGGTAATACATCAATGAATTGGGTCGCACAATCGGGCTTCAAGATCATAGGCGCCCGCGGCGGTGATCTGCACGTCTACCATCGAGCCGGTGAGGATGCGGGCGGCGCCGCGCACGCCCGCAATACGAACGGTGCCATCGATTTCGGGCGCGTCGCTGGCGGAGCGCGCGATGGCTAGATCGCTGTCGCGATCAACGCGATCGATCAGGACCTGCATCCGGCGGCCGATCTTTTGCTGAAGGCGCTTGGCGCTGATGTCGGCCGCAAGTTCCATAAAACGCGCGCGGCGCTCCGCTTTGAGTTCAGCCGGCACAGCGGTTTCTTTAAGCGCGTTGGCCGCGGCACCCTCGACCGGCGAATACTCGAAGCAACCGACCCGATCGAGCTGCGCCTCGCGCATCCAGTCGAGCAATTCCTCGAAGTCCGCTGCGGTTTCGCCGGGAAAACCCACGATAAAAGTACTGCGAATCGTAATGTCGGGCACCACGCGGCGCCACGCGGCGATACGCTCCAGGGTGTTTTCAGCCGCGGCCGGACGCTTCATCAATTTCAAGATGCGGGCGCTGGCGTGCTGAAAAGGAATATCCAGATAGGGAAGGACCAAGCCTTTCGCCATGAGATCGATCACCTGATCGACGTGCGGGTAGGGATAGACATAGTGCAGGCGAATCCACACGCCCAATTCGCCGAGCGCTGCAGCCAGGTCGTAGAAGCGGGCGCGCCGTTCCACATTGCGCCAGAGTTGCGCAGCATATTTCAAGTCGACGCCGTAGGCGCTCGTATCCTGGGAAATCACCAGGATTTCCTTCACGCCCGCGCGCGCCAGCTGTTCCGCTTCGCGCAATACCTCGCCGACCGGCCTGCTAACGAGATCGCCGCGCATCGAAGGGATGATGCAGAAGCTGCAGCGATGGTTGCAGCCTTCGGAGACCTTTAGATACGCATAGTGACGCGGCGTCAATTTGATGCCCTGCTCCGGGACCAGATCGACAAACGGTTCGTGTTTCGGCGGCAAGTATTGGTGCACCGCCGCGACGACCTCTTCGTAGCGCTGCGGGCCGGTGATTTTGAGCACCTGCGGATGCCGATCGAGAATTTTCTGCGGCTGCGCGCCCAGGCAACCCGTGACGATCACCTTGCCGTTCTCGGCAAGGGCCTCGCCGATCGCCTCCAAGGACTCGTCCACCGCGGAATCGATAAAACCGCAGGTGTTGACGACCACCAAATCCGCAGCCGCATAGCTCGGCGCCACTTCATAGCCCTCTGCGCGCAGGCGGGTGAGGATGCGCTCGGAATCGACCAGTGCTTTGGGACAGCCAAGGCTGACGAAGCCCACTTTCGGGCTTTTGCGTTTGACGGATTTCACGCTATTTCGACGGTGGCGGAACGGGGCGCGGATTGTACTCCAAAAGGGGGCGCCAAAAAGGGCGCGAAGAAGGGCCTCCGATTTGGCCTTCCGCGGCCGATAACAAGGCGTCAGCGGCGATTCCGCCGTGGTTTCAGCCATTTCACACTGTCAAATTCCAAAGCGCGAAATCTGCGACTTGGCTCAAGTAAAACCCCCCGCAGAAACACGGGTAGGCCCTCAAGAACCCGCGGCGCGGTCCGATAAAGACTTTGAATGTGTCACCGGTCCGCCCAAGTGGGTGAAGTGAACACATAGGGCCTAAGAGGGGCCGGTGGTTAAACTTTCAGGAGTCATCAATGTCACTAGTACTCAATAGCAATATCGCTTCGCTGAACGCGCAGAACAATCTGTCGGGTTCGCAGGCACTGCTGAACCAGTCCTTGGAGCGTCTGTCATCGGGTCTGCGCATCAATAGCGCCGCCGACGATGCCGCAGGCCTCGCGATCAGCCAACAATTCACCACGCAGATCAACGGCACCAATCAGGCCGTGAGCAATGCGAACGATGCCGTGTCGGAGGCCCAGACTACTGCGGGCGCTTTGAACACCATCGTGAACAACCTGCAGAGCATCCGCACTTTGGCGGTCGAATCGGCCAACGGCTCGAACAGCTCGTCTGATCGCCAGGCGCTCGACAATCAGGTGCAGCAGCAGATTGCTGAAATCACCCAGATTGCGCAGCAGACCAGTTTCAACGGCTTGAACGTGCTGAACGGCTCGAGCGGCAACACGACCTACCAGGTCGGCGCGAATGTGGGCGACACCATCACCATCAACCTCGCGACGGGCGTGGGTGCGAACCAGATCGGTGAGACCGCAACCGCGACGGGCACGGCGCTTGGCGTCACCGCCGGCGGAGCGAATGCCACCACCGGCGCCACCGGTGCACTGACCGTGCAAGTCGGCAGTACTCAGGCCGTGAGCGTCGGTGCGAGTGCGAACTATGCGACCGCGGTTGCCTGGCAAGACGGTACCTCGGCATACGCCAAGGCAGCAGCCTTCAATGCGGCGGGGGCTTCGGGCTTGACGGCGACGGCCACAAATACGGTCACCGACGGCGCCTTTGCGGCTGTGGGCGGCACGGCCACGGGCACGTATGGTCTGTCCATCAACGGGGTTGCGGTATTCGGCGCTGTGACCGTCGGTGGCGGCATCAACACCTCGGCGATCGCCGCACAGATCAACCAGGTCTCCTCCCAGGACGGCGGTGTCACCGCTGCAGTGAGCGGCGCCACGCTGACCCTGACGGCGGCGGACGGTAGCAACATCGACCTTTCTCAGACCCTAGCGGGCGGCGCTACCGGCGGTTTGTCGATCACTGCCGCAGCAGGTGGCACCACCTATCGCGGTACTGTCTCGCTGACGGCCGGTTCGCAAATCACGGTCGCCGGAGCGAGCGCCGCGGATCTTGCGGCCGTCGGCTTATCCGCCGCGACCACTTCGTTGAGTGCGAACTCAACACTGTCGCAGCAGAACGTGCAAACGGTTGCCGGTGCGAACAAGACCATTGAGTCGGTCGACTCGGCTCTTGCGACGGTCAGCGCGTTCCAGAGTCAATTGGGCGCCATCCAGAATCGCTTCACGGCTGCGGTCGGTAACTTGCAGTCCACTGCACAGAACCTGACCCAGTCGCGCAGCACCATTCAGGATGCCGACTTTGCCGCGGAAACGGCTAATTTGACTCAGGCGCAGGTGTTGGAACAGGCCGGTATCTCTGTGTTGGCGCAGGCCAACCAGCAGCCCCAGCTGATCCTCAAGCTTCTGCAATAACAGTCGATAGCTGAAATTGAGTCGATAAATCCCACGGCTCGACCGAATTAGGTCGGGCCGTGGTCTTCGAACGGAGCTCGAACCGAACGATAGAGGTATTGCGTTAACTGATAGGTGGAACCATGGCGAGCGATGGACAGCCGGTAAAGATACCGGCGGTGAGCCTCGTGCAAGGAAGTCAGGCGCCTACAACGGTTGTAGCTCAACGAAGCGGCAATGCTTTGCCGCCGAGCGGCAGGCCCGCGGCAGCGCCGGCCGCCCCAAGCCTGCAAGCGCAGGTTCAGCTGCTCAATAAGTATCTCAACGACTCGGGCAAACCCGACCAGTTTCGCGTCGATCCGGACTCGGACGATAAGCTCATTCAGCAGGTCAATCCCGCCAACGGCGAGGTGATTGCCGAATTCCCCGCCAGTGAGTTCGCCGCCTTGGCGCGCAGCGTCGGCATTTCAGGCGTCGTTGTCGATAAGCTCGCCTGATCTTGGTACGCCGCTTGCTTAAAGTCTGACGAGTTGTTGCCGATAAATTGGGCAACGTAACGCGCGGACGTAAAACCTATGAGTTCAGTCGTTTCTCCCAGCTCCTCAAGCAACTCGCCATCGAGTGCCAACGCCTTGATCACCTCCACGGGCATCGGCTCGGGACTGGACATCAGCGCCATTGTCTCCTCGCTGACCACGGCATTCGGCGCGGCACA
>Ga0302324_100008556_pt1 | contig 21546 bp, 13 predicted proteins | sample Palsa_T0_1_FD_201949 | JGI IMG/M metagenome (GOLD analysis project Ga0302324, IMG submission 201949) | Peat permafrost microbial communities from Stordalen Mire near Abisko, Sweden - Palsa_T0_1 | ecosystem: Environmental > Terrestrial > Soil > Palsa > Peat permafrost | place: Sweden: Abisko...
TGAATAACTTCGCGCGATCCGGCGAAGCAAATTCCATGGCGAAACCACCCGAGCGGACAGGCCTTGGGCCAAAATCTGCGTCTCCTTTGCGAGGCGCCAGGCCAGGACCTGTCCTCCAGGTGTTTTGCCGGAGCTAGCGGCCCGCCACGGCTGAGTTGCCGACAGGTGCATCGAGCTTGAGGCTTGGGCAATCCGCCGCGGCCGAACTCGAGATCGCCTCGCGAGGATTCGTTAGCGAAACTATGCACGCCAGTTTTCTTTCGTGGAACCTGCGAACCAGTTGAAGATCGGTTCCGCTGGTGTCGCGTTTAAATCGCAGGCCCGACAGCATGTCGGCCGCGGTCGGCAAAACCACGGCGCTCACAATTGCAAACGTACGGTGGTAAACGGTGGACGGCCGAAGCTTCAAGTGAACAAAGCTCCCGATGTACGGCAGATCGACGAAGGGCGGCAGCAGAGGAATTGGCTTGCGTCCGTGACTTAGGGCGGCTGAGAAGGAGGACACATCGAAGAGTCTCAGTGAATCCACGCGCACGCTGGTGTCAATAGTTTGCAGCGAGACGCGGTCGGTAGTGTCAGCGGTGGTAGAACCGTCGGACGCGATCGATTGTGCTGTGCCGTCGTCCTTAGATTCGAGGTGAATCTTCAGTTCGGCCGCACTGGCGCCGGGAAGGCTCACCGGCGACATCTTCAGATTGAGCGCCCTGCCAATCGAGACGGTCCCGCTTTTCCCGGAATTCAAGAATGCTGTAAGTGCCTCAGCTGCGTGCGTGGAAAGATTTGCTGTCGCCAGAGTAGGGGTGTTCTTTTCGGCATCGCCCAGATTCTTGACAAAATCCTGGAGCAGCGGAGGCGGCGTGGTATTAAAAGCATTCTGTGTAGTGGTGTCAGATTCCGAGTCGGTTCCACTGATGGTCCTGACGGTGACCGTTCCGGTGGACGCGAATTCAATGCCATTGAGTTTACCTTGAGTTGGTACAATTTCTTCCTGCAGGTGCTTCATAAATACAGCCACATCACGATTGAACGCCACCAGCAGCGGGTCGAATTGTGAGTCAAGAGATTGCGCGCTGGTGGAATAGTCATAGACGTCGAAATCGTGCGGATGTTCGGTCGCAAATTTGTACTGAAACAGGAAATCGGCCAGCGCCACCCGCAATAGCGCCTTGCGCCGCGGCTCCAGACTTTCCCGAAGCTGAAGGCCGAAGCAGGTAAAGGACGGGCCTGAGTCGGAATCGCTAACTAACGCATCATGGTCTCTCGATTCGCAGTCGTTCGAAGAGTCCGATCGCCGATCGCGGCTGGCGTGCTTCGCCGGAGTCACAGCCAGGGTAGATCGCCTCTCCAGCGTCCGTTCCGACGATTGACAGGCGCTAACACCTTCCAGGCAATTCACGAACTGATCGGCCACGGAAGGTTCTGCCGCAGCCGCGAGGACTCCAAGCATATGGGTCAGGGCCGGGCGAAGGGGCCGAAACGCCTCCCCAAATCCCAGACAATACCGATCCTTGTTGCAAGCCGGTAAATCGAGTTCAGAAGGCCTGTAGGTGGTCGTTTCCGGTTCCATCCGCCGTCCGATGTAGTCTGAGAAATACGTGTCGTAAAAGCCCGGTACGTTTCTCGCGTCCGTCAAATATTTCCAAGCCCGCTCCAGGGAGTCATGTAGTCGTTGGTTATAACGCGAGACAACGGTCTCCACTTGCGAGGCTTCCCGGTTGAGTTCCTGGAGATTCTTTGAACTGAGCTGCACGCTCCAAACATTTAGGGTCAACTCCGGCCTGGGAACATCGAGCAATGCAACCCAACGTTTTAACTCGCGAATACTCTCCTCCTGCTTGGGATCGGTGGAGCGAAAAACCAGGGTATCGGATCCGACCGCCTGAACGGAGAGGCCGTAGGCGCCATCCAGAACCTTGGCAATTGTGGCGGCATCGCGATTGTAGAACAGCCGGATGAAGTTGTCCGTCTCATGGACAGGCATGATCGCGCCGCCTGTTGACGTTTTCTTTGACTCCACCTGTTTGTTGGGCTCTTGCGCTCGTATCGGGACGATTGAGAGCGCGAGTAAAAGGAACGGCAGGCGAAGGCGTGCCGATCGACGATCCGTTCGAAACATGATCTCCTCCAAAAGTGATTTGGCTTACGGCAGCAAGAGGAGATGCAAGCCGGTGCCCACTGCGGGAGAGCCGAAAAACAGGCGCTTTTCCGCGATTCGCTGCTGAATCCGTAGACGTTCGGCGAAACGGGTAGACGATCGTCTAAACCTTCACGTCGAGTGTTCGAATCAACCGGTAGAGATAGGTAACATGGATGCCGAGAACGCGGGCCGCTTCGCGATAGTCCCCGCCCGCTGTCTCCATGCTTCTCAGGATAAGCTCCTTCTTGGCCCGCGCCAGACCTTCGTGATATTGGCTGGCGCCGGTTCCTGGGGGAGCCGCCTGACCAATCTCCTCGGGCAAATCTTCAGGCAGGATAAATTCGGTCGTGCCCAGCACGATGGCCCTCTCGATCGCATTTTGCAGCTCCCGCACGTTGCCCGGCCAGCAGTACTGCATGAGGCAGCGGCGGGCTTCCGGCGAAAGGCCGCGCAGCTTACGGCGCGGCACTCCCGAGTGCGCAAGAAAATGTTCCGCGAGGAGGGCGATATCTCCGGAACGCGCCCGTAGCGGCGGCATAGTCAACGAGACCACATTGAGGCGATAATACAGATCCAGCCGGAAGGTGCCTTTGGTGGCTTCGGCCAGCAGGTCTCGATTGGTAGCCGCCAGGATTCGAACGTCCACCTTGATAGTTCGGGCCCCGCCGACGCGTTCGAACTCTCTCTCCTGCAGAACCCGCAGCAACTTGCCCTGCAGCGGCAGCGCCAGTTCGCCGATTTCGTCTAGGAACAGGGTCCCGCCGTTGGCCAGCTCCAGCTTGCCCTCCCTCCGATTCAGCGCTCCCGTGAACGACCCCTTCTCATGGCCGAACAGATCGCTCTCCGCCAACGCCTCACTCAGAACAGCGCAGTTGACCGCTATGAATGGCCGATTCGCGCGCTCGCTGCCCCGGTGAATCGCGCGGGCCACGAGTTCCTTTCCTGTTCCGCTCTCCCCCAGAATGAGGACGGTGCATTCGGCCGGGGCGACACGCTGCAGGCGCCGGTAAACTTCCGTCATCGAAGGACTTTCACCGATGAGGTTATTCTCGATGCCTGCCCGCCGCTGCAAGTTTGCGTTTTCTGCCTCGAGGCGTTCGGTGCGTCTCGCGTTTTCGATCGCCAGTCCCGCGATTCCGCTGATCGCGGTCAGGAAACGCAGATCGCCGTCATCAAACCCGTTCGGTTCCGGTGTCTGGAGGTAGATCATGCCGATTGCGCCGCCACCCACGAGGAGTGGAACGGCTATCAGTGAGCGCACGCGGGAGCGCTCGACGCTCTTTACCGAGCGCAGATCTTCGTCGCGAACGGTATCGCGGCTGAGCACTGCAATACCGCCTTGAAGGACCCGCGCACAAACCGTCCGGCTGAGGGTCGGAGCAGGCCCACTTCCGCCCGGACGCCCCCAGCCGACCGCCGATGCACCCTCCAGGGACCGGTCGAACGACAGCAGGAGAGCGCCCTCTTTGGAGGGAAGCGTTTCAAATGCGAACTCGAGAACCCGATGCTGGATAGCGCGCACGCCTGCCGTCGCGTGGATCTCGCCGGCGAATCGAAGCAGCGCTTCCATGCGCGCCGACGGTGCCTTATGAGCGTGCCGCAGGACTTCTGAAGCATCGAGCTCGATGGTGGAATATAGCTGATCGGAATCCTCCAGCCGGACCGCATCGTAGTCTTCTTCTTCGCGCGTGAAAAACACCACCGTCGAGCCGCCCACCGAAATACGGTCGCCATGCTGCAGCGCCGCGCGCGATATTTGCACTCCGTTCAGATATGTGCCGTTTACCGTGTCGTGATCCGTGATTTCAAACGCAAGTTCCCCCGGAAGCCGACGGATTGTACAATGTCGCCGCGAAATCGCAGGATCTTCCGCAATCGCGACGTCATTCTCACTGCCGCGACCGATGGTGAATTCATCTCCTGCGATGGCAAATGCTTTCCCGGTCCAAACCCCTTCCGCGACGGCGATACGGGCGGGCGCGCGGAATTCGGAAGGCGCTGGCCCGCTCATACCGGCAAAGACTCCAAGACTCGCCGGGCCCCTACAAGGTCGCGTGTCTCCAGTCCTTCGGTGAAACCTGCCAGCAAGAACCTGAGTGAGGTCTCTGCCTCTTTGGCGACCGTACTCTGGCCCGACAGCCGCACCAAAGTGACGAGTGCGCGCAATTCGAATCCGCGGCAAGACTGGCTCCGAGCGACCTCGACCGCTCGCATCGCCAGGGCTTGTGCACCGCTCACGTCCGCACTGCCCGGGCGCATCGCAAGTTCGGCCTTCAGCCGCAGCGCCTCGGACTCGTAACAGCGCGCTCCGGTCGATGCAATAGCCTCGAGCGCTTCCGACACCACGTTGAGAGCGTCCGCACGACGACCGGTTTTTAACAAGACATCGGCTAACAAAGAGAGAAAATGCGGGCGCGCGGCGAGCGACCCATTTGCGAGGCTCGCGGCCAGACTGGTTTGCACTTCCTCGATTCCACCGACATCCCCCAATTCCGCCACAGCCCAACCGCGCCTCATCGAACTCCAGCGGAAGAGCTCTTCGTGCTTCTGTGCCGCCGCTATATTCATGGCGCGAGTCGAAAGGTCCAGCACGACTTCGGGCTCGCATCGAAGCTGGTGCACGCCCGCGCGATACATCAAGGCGAATGCCAGACTGTATGGCTCTCCAAGGCCCTCGGCCAGCTCCACGGCCTCACTGGCGCATCTCACGGCGCGGTCCGGGAGGCCGAGATACCAGTAGTTCAAGGCAAGTTGAGCGCGACAGCCAACGCCGTGATCCAACGGAAACAAGCCCGCGCGCGCCTTGGCCAAGGCCGGATCGTATAGCTCGATCGCCCGCTCGAAGACACTGGCCGCTCGCACAAACTCACCGAGTTGTACCAGCGAATAGCCAAGCGCAAGACTGGCTTCGACGATCAGCGACGGGTCGCCGCGTTGTTCCGCATAGACCACTAACTGTTCCGCGAGCTCCCGCCCCATGCCGGGTACGGCCCTCATGATTCGGAGAGCCCACAAGGAGTGCATCACCGGATAATACTCCGGCACGCGATCGAGCGATGCCACCAGTTCCTGGGCTCGCCCATAGGCAGCCTCAACTTCTGAATCGCCATAGGTGCGCACTGCCATCAGAGCCGATCCAAGCGACATCCGCAGCGCCAACTCCAGGCGATCCCGATCCTCGCCAAGAGGCAATTTTTCCAATAATCTCAAACCCCTCCGGGCCAGGGCTTCGGCCTCGCGGTGCGCGGGCAGCCGGAGCGCCCGTCTGGCTCCCTGGGCGTAAAACTCGACGGCGTTCGGCCACTCCTTCGCCGTTTCGAACAGCGATGCCAGCTGGGGCGCGACAGCCACCGCCTGACCGCCATGACAACGCCATAGCGCTTCGCCAATTCTACGGCTCAGCCTCTCGCGCCTTGCCCGGGCTCGCACGGGATACAGCGCTTCCTGATAAAGTACGTGCAGAAACTGATAAAAGCACGTACGAGTTCGGTCGGGAAACTCATCTTCTCGAACGAACGCGATCAGGCCGCGAATGCGCTCCAGATCAGCCAGCAAGTCTTCGACGGATTCGACACTCCTTTCAAGAACCGCTGCCAGAACCGCCGAATCGAACTCGGCTCCCGCCACGGCGGCAGCTTCGAGAAGCTCTCGCTCGCTTTCGGTCAGCCGGCCGATCTTACGCTCGATTACCGCGCAGGCGCTACCGGGCAGATCCAGCGTCACCTCCGTGATAGGCTGCGTCATGCGCCAGCGGCCCTCATGGCGGGCCAGAACGCCACGATTCCGCAAGTCCAACAGGAGTTCGGCCATGAATAGCGGATTCCCTTTCGTTCTGCCTTGCACCAGACCCGCGAGATCCGGGGAAAAGGCATGCCCGGGATACTCGGCCGCCAGATACGACTCCACGTCGCCGGTGGTGAGAAAACTCATGGCGAGCTCGCGGCAAAGATGGTGGCCCTCCAACTCCAGCTTCAGGACGGGAAACGCGCTTTGCTTGAGCTCATCGCGGCGGTAAGCGACGATCAGAGTAACCGCGAGTCGTTCACAGCGGTGGGCCACATACGCCAGCAGATCCAATGTCGATTCGTCCGCCCAGTGCAGGTCGTCAACAAACAACACTACGGGCTTCTGTTTGGCAAGTTCCGTGAGAAAAGTATAGAACTCAAGTTTCAGATTCTCTAGCGAGGCGCGGCCGTCCGGGCGCTCTGAACCGCCGCCTCCGCTGCGCCCGCGTATGACCTGTGCATACCAGGAGGGCGCTACCTCCCGCAGCAGACGGGTTATTGGCGACCCGCCCGCACTCCTCACTATTTCATCGAGAGCCTCGAGCACCGGAAGATAGGCGCCGGTCTGGGCTAACCGCTCCGAACATCTGCCCCGCGCGACCAGAAACTCATCGCGCCCGGAGAGACACTCCTCGATGAGAGTCGTTTTCCCGATTCCGGCGTCGCCACTGATGCAGAGCAGCAAACCATAGCCCTGGCAGGCTTCAGTCAGATGAAACAGAATTTGACGCCGCTCCGATTCGCGGCCAACGAAATGGCCGCGGGAGTCTCTGGCACCCGCCTTCTGCCCGGTAGGGAAGTTCCGGGAGGCAACCGGCTCCTGGCACGCCGCGACGCGCCGCTCGATTTCCTGCGCATTAGGCCGCCGCCGCATGTCTTTGTCGAGCATACGGAGAATGAGGTCGTCAAGCGCCGCGGGGATCTCCGGATTGAGCATGGAGGCGGAAAGCGGCGCATCCGTCAGAATCGATTGCAGTACCAAGGCGTCGCTGGCGGCTGCGAAGGGGTGGGAGCCCGTGGCAAGTTCGTACATCACCAGGCCCAACGAAAAAATATCGGTAGTGGTGTCCACGGTTTCACCACGCAGTTGCTCCGGCGACATGTAGCGGACTGTCCCCAGCAATGCTCCCGGCCTGGTCAAGGGGACCGTGTTGCCTTCCCGCGCCGTCAGCAAATTGGGGTTGAGCCTCGCCAAACCGAAATCCAACAGCTTGAGTTGCGTCTCCGCGACGAGCATCAGGTTTTCCGGCTTGATGTCGCGGTGGACTATGCCAGCGGAGTGCACCGCACCCAACGCCCTGGCCGCCTGCACCAATACCAGCGAACAGCGGGCGGCATCCATCGTCCGCCCCCGACGACTGCCGAGCGTGCATCCATTTACGTACTCCATCGCAATGAACGGAATACCGCGATCTCCGTTCGCCTGGCCAATCTCATAAACCTCGACGATATTAGGGTGGTGGAGGGTAGAGGCGGCCCGGGCTTCCTGAAAAAATCGGGAAAGCGCATTCCTGTCTTTGGCCCGCTTTTTGTAGAGAATCTTGACGGCGACGGGTTGACGGCTCCTGGTGTCCAGCCCTAAATAGACCTTCCCCATACCTCCCGAACCGATCCGCCGGACTAGTTGATAATGCCCGATGGTTCGCGCGGCGGTCTCGCCAGTCATCTTTGATATTTTAGCGAGTACGGCACGGGTTTGTGCGCTACATGGTCTTTGGACCATAATTTGCTTGGTGTCGGACTATGTTTGCTTACTTTAAATGAGGAGTGCATGATGCCGGATCCAACAGAATTTCAATTCCAGCAGCCCATAGTTATCCACAGCGGAGCGAAATCGATCCGATTTAAAAACCGAATCGTGCGCTCGTCTCTGGGCGGGAGAATGGCCTACTATGACGGTACGGCGAATAATGCCTGGAAGAATTTCGAGTATCACTTCGCCCGATTCGGAATGGGCGGAATTATCTCGGCAACCATGAGCGTTAACCCGAACCGGCACTCGCCGCTCGAGTACCCCCAGATCGACAACGAGAAATTCATCGGGCCGCTGGCTGACGGCGTTGCCGCCGTTCAGTCGCTCGATTGCCGCTACATCATGCAGATCGGCGACTGCGGTTATCACACGCAGACGAGTCTCTTCTCCACGTCCGCCGAGGGCCAATCGTCTTCAGCCGGCTTCGATCTGCTCTACGGGTTCCGGAACTTCCGGACGGCAATGACCAAAGACGAGATCAAGCAGGAAATCGAGTACTTCGCCCATGCCGCCGATCGCGTCAAACGAATCAAATGCGATGGGCTGGAGTTAACCGCCGCGAAAGGTTACCTGATCCATCAGTTCTTGAATCCGGCGATTAATCGGCGGCGTGACGAATATGGCGAAGACCGCTTTCTTTTCCTTGAACAGATCGTCAAAGCCATTCGCAGCATGGTCGGCCGCGATTATTTATTCGGTGTTCGTCTGTCAGCGCACGACTATAACCAGAGGCCCTGGAATTTGCGGTGGCCCCAGAGAGGCGCCCACGGCAATACACTCGAGCAGACCATCCAATATGGCCGCCGTCTAAAGCATCTCGGAGTTGACTTTCTCCACGTTACCAACGGATATGGGTTCATTTGTCCGAACGACAATCCGGGCGAGTTTCCCGTGGAAGAAGTCACCATGTTTTGCGACTCCACGCGCCACCTGAGCGCTAAGGCCGCATTCCGTGCGGCGGCCATGCACACGCCCCTCAAGCACTTCGCCAAGCTCGGGTGGAAACAGATGCCACCCGGCAGCAAACTTCCTGATACGGTAACTCTGAAGCAGGCGGTGGGGCTGCCCGTAATCGTCAACGGCGGCTTCCAGGAGCGCAGCCTCATCGAGCGTGCTCTGGCGGAGGGATGCGACCTGGTGTCTATGGCACGCCCGGTAATCGCGAACCCCAACCTTTACGAGATCCTATTGCGCCAGGAAAAGCCGGACAACCCCTGCACTTTTTGCAACAAGTGCGACATGCGCACCAGCTTGTTCCCAGTGGGCTGTTACGACGTGGACCGTTTTCAAGGGAATTACGAAAGAATGGAGCGGCAGATCGTCGAACTGGCAGGAAATCCGAATTGGCCCCACCCGAAGGATTGCATTACGGGCGTATGCGCTGGGGAAATGCAGGGTCCGCCCGTGGATGCGCTGAAGCAACGTGCCGACCAGCGGGCGCAGGGGCGTCGGCTCCAAATGGCCGTGGTCGCAATCTCCGCGGGTGTTGTGCTGGCATGGTTGGCAAGACGTCGGTGACTGTCCGCAGGGCCGTTCCAATACACTGGCGCGACGACCCGTTGTTCTGACACGGCGGGCAGAGGACAGTTACCGTTCTGCGCACCTGCAGACGAGGGAATGCAACGGGCAACTGGAAAGTCTTCTTTCCGTCCGGCTGACAGGGACGCCGTGTTTGCGGCAAATGGCCTACAGCCCCAGCACTTTTCGCAGCCGGTCGGCGAGCCCCTCCGCCATCCATTGGAAACCCAGGTCGTTGGGATGAGTACCATCCACCAAACCGTCCACGCGGGAAGGACCTAACAGATCGGTGCCCTCCACGAGTTGCAGATGGGTATCGCCCGCGGCGATGCGCCGGCTCACCACCTTGCGAATCAGGGTGCGCATCTGCTCGTTGCGCTGGCTGCCGGTCGCCTCGCCGGCGGCATAAATGGGAGTGATCGACACGATCGGAGTAGCAGGGTGGCGCTCCCGCAGCACGCCGATAAACGGATCATAGACTTGGGCCAGCGAGTCCACGTCACTGTTGTTCTGGGCAAAGTCCAGTACGAAAGCCGCCGCATCGATCTCAGCCACCGCGCGCGCCACGCCGGCCTCGCCCTTGCCGTTGCCGGAGAAACCCAAGTTGATGTGGTTGAGGTTGAGCCGGCGCCCGAGAATAGCCTCGTAGCTCATCCCTGGGCGGCTTGCGCAGCCCCCCTGGGTGATCGAAGTGCCGTAGAAGACCACCGGTCCGGCGACGGCAAAGGGGCCGGCGAGCTCGAGGGCCGCATTCTGGTCCAAGCCGATCTCCAGCACTTTAACGGGGCTGTAGAGCGCCAGGTAGATGGTGATGTCGCGCATGACCCGCGGCTGGCCCTTGAAATAGATGTGCTCGTAGACCTTACCCGCGGCGGCGTCCTTATCCGGCACCGCGGTACCCCAGTAGGTGTCGCGGACGTAGAGGTCCACACCGCTCTGTCCAAAAGCGTGCATGTTGCGCATGTCCGGTGGGTGCGGCCATTCGAGGTGAAGGGCCACGCTTGAGGAGTCGGTGCGGAAGCGGATTCGCCCGCCCGCAGGGTCGAGAGAGAGGTTCCAGACTTCCTTGGGAAATGCATCTTGGGAGCGTGCAGGCAGACGCCAGAACTCGCCGTGGTTTTCCTGAAACCAGGGCAGGCCGGCGACATCCATTTTGGCGCTCGTCACCGGGGTCCAATGCAGTGCGGTATCCTGGGCGGCGAGTAATCCGGCGGCCACCAACAGGGCGGAGCTAAAGCGCAGCATGCGACAAAGATAGCAGAGTGTTCGTGAGCCTCACCACAACCGTTTCATCGACACCCGTTTGCAATCAGTTGCCAAAACTGGTGCAATTTTCAGATGGCTAATCGGCCGTTCGATGTAATTGTGGTGGGCAGTGGCCCAGGTGGCGGGATCGCAACGTACGTACTGGCGAAGGCGGGGCTCCGGGTCGCGCTGGTGGAAGCCGGGCCTCAGTTGCGCGCCGGTGAGGATTACAATGCACACGGCTCGCCTTATCAAAACCTGGAAGCCTGTCTCAAAGCCGGCTTGCACCGGCCATTTCGGAGTGTCTGGGAAAGGGCGGAACGCGATCATTTTACGGCCGTAGGCGACCGCCCCGGACATGGGCTCCTGCGCGCGCTGGGCGGCCGTTCGCTGTGTTGGGCGGGCCACAGCTTGCGGTTCGGACCGCTGGACTTCCAGCGCTGGCCGATCTCCTATGAAGAGGTCGCGCCGTATTACAGCAAGGCTGAGCGTCTGATGGCCGTTTATGGCGGCAGGGATGGCCTTTCCAACATGCCGGATGGCGATTTTCAGAAGCCGGTCGCCATGCGTTGCGGTGAACTGATGCTGAAGAGGGGCGCGGAGAGGTTGAAACAGCAGGGGCGCAGGATGGAATTGATCGGTCTGCGCAAGGCTATGCCTACAGAGGTGCGGCCCGGGCAGCGCGCCAAGTGCCATTATTGTGGGCACTGCATGCAGGGCTGTGAAGTCGATTCCAAGTATACTTCCGCCAACACGCCGATCCCGCGCGCCCTCGAGACAGGCAATCTGACACTGTTCACCGGTGTCATGATGACGCGAATCGTAATGGATCCAACTGGCAGGCGAGTTGCCGGAATCGAGTGCGTCAATCGGCAAGGATTGTCCGATCGCCTGCAGGCGAGAGTGTTGGTTTTATCGTGTAGTGCAGTCGAAACTGCCCGGCATCTACTGATCAACAAGACGCGCGAGTTCCCAACCGGCCTGGCAAACAGCAGTGGCCACATCGGCAAAAACCTGACGAGCCACTTTGGACTGACAGTCACAGGCTATTTCCCACAGATCCGCAACCGCGACGCATCCAATGACGATGGAACGGACTACTATCATGCCCTTCTGACAGGGCTCTATTGGGACAAGCCCCATCCAAACTTCGACGGTACTTACCAGGTGCAGTGCGGATCGGGCGTGCATCCGATAGGCATGGCGGTCCGATGGGCGCCGTCGTATGGTTCAAGCCTCAAACGCGAGCTGAAGGACAAGAACGTCTGCCACGCCAGCATGAACATGCAGGGCGCACTCCTGGTTTCGCCGAAGAAGTTCACCGATCTGGACCCGGAGCGCCGCGATCGGTGGGGTCTTCCACTCCCGCGCGTGCACCTCCATTATGAGCAGAACGATGTCGCGATGGCACAGGATATGGTGAATACCTGCGAAGAGATCGTGCGTATCGCAGGTGGCGAGGTCCTTTCAACTCCCGGTACCGTGACTGTAGAGAAATTGCAGATCGACTACAATCACTGGGTCGGCACTGCCAGGATGGGTCGCGACCCCAAGACCTCCGTGGTCAATACCGATGGCCAAACTCACGACATAACCAATTTGTTTATCGCGGACGCCTCGGTCTTCGCGGCATATCCGGAGAAAAACCCGACTCTAACCAATGTGGCGCTCTCCTGGCGAACCGGTCATCGGCTGATTGAGAAACTTCGAAGCGGGGAATTAGGTTAAGACTGGTGCTCCGGGTGTGTGCAGCCAGGGAATTCCGCCAGCACCGTGTCTCCCCGGTACCCCAGATAATCACGCCGGCCGATGTCTGAGAGAAAATAGCCGTCGATCGTGATCTGCTTGAGCCGCACGAAAAAACGATCCAATTCGGTCGCCGGCTCGGACTCGTGTCGTACAATGGCGGCTACCAGTTCCTCGTACTGAGAACGGTTGCACTGAACTACCGGAGTGCCGAAGCGATCCTGGGCGGCCGATTCCAGGGCCGTGATCCCGGTCCGCCAGGCCGCTTGGGTTGGTGAGTCCGCGTAGTGCAATACCGTATCGATATAGAACGCGACGCCTGCAACATGCGCCCCGGGCGATTGGTCGTCCGAAGGAATAATGACATCCGTCAAGCCGTCAATTGCACGATATTCCGGCTCAGAGAAAAAGCGCGGCCGGTAGGCAGATTGCGGATCGGTCGAAGCGCCATCCGGATGGCCATGTTGGGCCAGCGCGGACCCTTCCAGCATCGCTCCGGCCGCCAGGATCCTGAACAATTCCCGTCTATGCATTGCTGCGTTAGCGAGTCTATCATGTTTAGGGGCGCTCCTGAGAGTCCGTCCTTGCAAGGGGTTTGGCCATCAGCGCCAGTTGTGTGTGGCAGTGAGCGCAGGTCTTCGGACCTGAATACCAGCGCTGGCGGCCGCATATGAAGCCAACCGACATGAGCTGGCGGGTGGATGAGACCATCAATGCGCGCCTATCCGCCTTGCGCAAGCTGGCGGCGGAGGCGGCCGACAACGGGCTGATCCCGCTGGAGGTGGCGGCCAGCATCGCGCGGGTGCACGGCGTGGGCCAGCGCGGCGTGCGCCTGGGGAATTGGCTGGATCGCCGCCAAGCGGAACGATTGATTCAGGCGCCCCATGCCGCCACCCTGACGGGCAAGCGGGGCAAGTCCGCTATATCCCGAGGTGATTCTGGTTGAGGGTCTGTTCGACTACGCCGTCTTATGGCAGGCCGGTTTTCACAATGTCACCTGAGCCTTTCGATTTAATCGCCCCGCGCTTCTCTGGAAGGGCCGGATCACGTATTATCGTTTGAGGGCTATCGCCGTGGGGTCCTCGATCCGAATTGTCGGACACTTTGCTGTGTTCGACCGCATTGTCGATTGGCCTAAACGAAAGCAGTGGAGTCTGGTGGGGGCGACTCGTCTCGATCGAAACGGCTTTCCACAAATTGCTTTGGGGCTGTTCCTGGCGGTGTCGACAGTCGCTGGAGCAACCGTGATGCAGGCACACCTAGACCCCGTGTTGAGGCAATTGCCGGCCATTGAAGGCAAGGGAATACGGTTCACGCGAATCTCGACCGAGAATGGGCTTTCTCAACCGCGGGTCGCCCAAATCGTCCAAGATGATCTGGGTTTTATGTGGTTCGGCACGCAGTACGGCCTGAATCGCTACGATGGTTATAAGTTCAAACTCTTTAAGCATGAACCGGGAAACCCCAGCAGTCTAAGCAGCGTTTATGTCTACGCACTGTTTAAGGACCGATCCGGCAGTCTATGGCCGGCTGCGATCAGTATCTGGATAAAATTCGACCCGGTCACTTAGACCTTCGCTCACTATCGAGTAGGTAGCCAAAGCAATGATAGTTCGGGAGCGACGGTAGTTCACATAAGTCAAGACCATTTGGGTATGTTGTGGTTGGCGAGCCGAGTCGGCCTCTACAAATTTGACCCGGCTAGCGGCCAGATCACCTCCTACCGACACAACCCTGCCGATGCCTACAGTCTGGCGAGCAATGATGTTAAGTCCACGGGAGAAGACAAGGAGGGGCACGCATCAGCCGTCGTCGCCCACCACGACGCGCCCCTCATCGGCGCGCGCGCGGGCGCAGCGCCACGACAGGTGGCGATGAGCGCGTCGGTGTGGAAAGGCTAAGTCAATTGACACTCCAGCCTAGCGAACCGGATTGCCCTGCGGAGACCTGGACCCGTTGGCGGCCACACGACCGCCGAAGCGCGTGTGCCAAACCCAGCACTCGAAATCTGTACCCCGCCCTCTTCGCCGCCCCTGTTTGTGCGCCGCCTCCGTCGCCGCAACGATGCGCCGCTCGTCGGCGGGCGCGCCGCAACGCGCGGGCGCATCGCAACGGAAGGTGGGGATGGCCTTAGTTCCGCCAGTTGATCCACGTCTGGCCGCGATCCATGGCGATCCATAATCTGCGCTTCATTTGTCTGTCGTCCTCCTTCTTCGACCGAATCGATCCACTGGTGGCCGCTGCTAATTCGATAGCAAGCGACCTACTCCCCGCCCACGTCTAGATGGCGCGCATCTACGAAAAACCAGAGCACGACGGCCCCGAGTACAGCGGCGCTGCCGGCGGAAAGAGCAGTGGGCCAGCCGCCTCTTTCCGCGATGAAAGGCGTAATGACCGGCGCCAGAAAACCGCCGATGCTTCCTCCGGTGTTCATGACTCCTGCTGCAGCCGCCGGGTGCGCACTTCCGATTTCGGACGCAGCTACCCAAAACGGGCCTTCCGTGGCAGCCGCACACCCAAGTGCAACGCACAAGAGCGATACCATGACGGCCAAATTTTGCGAGGAAGTTGCCAAATAAAGAAGTACGGCACTGAGTGTCAATGCGAAGATCGGCACCAGACGACGGCCATTTCGGCGACCATAGGTAACTACGGCGCGATCCGAAATCCATCCACCAATCGGCGTCATTACCGCCCATGACAACCAGGTAAGTGTTGTGTAGGTAGAGCTCTGTTGGGTGGCAATGTGGCGGACCTGGCCAAAGTAATAGAACAGCCAGTAGAAGAAAATGTACTCGAAGTAATTGACAGCCGCATACGCAACCGTCAGCAGGATAAGATTGCGGTCCAGCAGCAGCCGCCACAGGAATAGGTTCTTCGAATCGGCAGCGCCTGGTTGGGTGGCGTTTGTAGTCCGAAATACATCGCCACGCACCCACAACCATGACAGGCCAAGAGCAGCGGTACCCGCGGCTGAAATGCAAAATCCCACCCGCCAGCCCCAGCGTGCTTGCATGAACGTGAACAGCGGTGGTGCTAATCCGCCGCCGATCCCGCATCCTGCAGCCACGCACCCCCAAACCCGTGCACGCCATTTTGCCGGTATCACGGTGACGTTGATTCGTGCGCAAGAGGGATACAGCGGCGCCGTACAGGCGCCTAGCGCAAGACGGACGATTAGTAGTGCCGGAAAAATGCCAAGCCATGCACCGATTCCGGGTTTTCCGGCCCATGCTGTAAGCGCGGTGAACAGCGCAGAGCCGATGCCGACCGACAACAACACGCGATCCGCCCCGAAGCGGTCGGCAAGGGCTCCGCCCGGCAGCATGCAGACCGCGTATGTCAGCATGAATGCCGAATAGACCCAGCCCATCCGCGTTGCGGAAAGAGCGAACTCCCGCAAGAGTTGCGGAGCCGCGATGGACATTATGACGCGGTCGAAATAGCTGACGACGCTGAATGCAATCATCAACAGGACCAATGGAACATATCTGGGTTGGACCGCCATTTTGCCGGGAAACATTTTTGGCCAGGGACTCGTCATTATTTCCAATCCAGCGCGGGCTGCCCCACAGTAGGGTATATTATATGGCAGGTATGATGCGCTGCTCTACTTTCCGAAGCTGGGCTGCGCGTGTGATAGTGGCCCTCAACTCCGCTTGGCTGCTTGCTCAATCGCCACCCGCCAATCCGGACAAGACCGTAGTTTTCGAAACCAGCGTTCTCCCTATCTTCCAGGCTAGCTGCGTTCCTTGCCACGGCTCTGCCTTAAAGATGAAAGAACTCGACCTTAGCACTTTCGGGGGAGTCATAAAAGGCGGCGAGGATGGACCAGTGCTCACTCCCGGGAAACCGCAAGAGAGCCGGTTGTACGAAATGGTGGAAAAGGGCGCGATGCCAAAGGGCGGCAAGCCGCTCGCTCCCAGCCAGATCGCATCGATTCGCGAATGGATCGAAGCCGGCGCGCGATCCGGTTCGCCAACTCTGGCATCCAACTCGGCCCCCGTGACCCAGGATGATGTCCTCCCTATCTTTCTGCTGCGCTGCGGTCCATGTCACGGTCTGCGCCGTCAAGAAGGCGGATTAGCCCTTCACACCAGGGCCGCGATGTTTAAGGGGGGCAAGTCGGGTAAGGCGATAATGCCTGGCAGGCCCGAAGATAGTCTGATCGCCCAGAAACTTCGCTCCGGCGAGATGCCTCCCAAACTGGGTCTCGATGAAATCAGCACCAAGCGCATCACCAAGCCGGAGATCGATCGGGTAGTAGCCTGGATCGCGCAGGGGGCCCCTGAGGGGAAGCCGCCCGATGCACAAACGGGAGCACCCGATCCCCTGGTTTCCGATAAGGATCGCCAATTCTGGGCTTTTCGGCCACCCAGGCGGCCGGTCGAGCCTGCTGTTAAGAATCGCGATCGCGTCCGCAATCCCATCGACCTGTTCGTGCTGAGTAAGCTCGAAGCCAAGGGACTTTCGCTAGCGCCCGAAGCCGGCAAGCTCACGCTGATCCGCCGTGCTTACTACGATCTGACTGGCTTACCGCCCTCTCCCGCTGAGGTCCAGGCATTCCTCGCCGACTCCCAGCCCGATGCTTACGACAAACTGATTGACCGCCTGCTCGCCTCGCCGGGTTACGGGGAGCGTTGGGGCCGCGACTGGCTCGACCTGTCCGGCTATGCCGATTCAGAAGGAGGAAAGCTCGCGGCCGATCCTATCCGTCCGGTGGCCTGGCGTTACCGCGACTACGTGATCCGCTCCTTCAATGCGGACAAGCCTTATGATCGTTTTCTTCTGGAGCAATTCGCGGGCGATGAACTGATGGACTACGAACACGCCCCTGTCGTCACCGCGGAAATGATGGATAACTTGATCGCCACCGGGTTCCTGCGCATGGGTCCGGACTCGACTAACGACAGAGCCACAAATTCCGTCGAGGATCGGTTGGACGTGATTGCCGATGAAATGGATATCATCGGCTCCGGCATAATGGGGCTCACCATTCGCTGTGCCCGATGCCATAGCCATAAGTACGATCCTCTGCCGCAGCGTGATTACTACCGCATGGTCGACGTCTTCAAGGGGGCCTTCGACTATTACGACTGGCAAATGCCGCAAAAGGATCCTTTGGCCAAGATCGCTACACCAATTCGGTACCTGCCTTATGTCATACCTGGGGCTGCTCCGATGCAACTAATGAAAGATCAGGAAGAGCGGGACCTGGCAAACGGCGAATTGGATCGAAAGATCGCCGAGTTAAAGGAAGCTTTGGAGCAGAAAGCCTCGCCCGTTCGCAAAAAGCTGGTTGACCAAAAGCTGGCCCAACTGCCGTCCGGCTTACAGGAAGATCTGCGAAAAGTTCTGGAGACGCCCGCGGACAAGCGAGATGCGGTCCAGAAATACCTGGCTGAAAAATTCGAGAAGATCTTAAAAATCGAACCGGCCGACTTGCGGGCCGCCGATCTCGCCTATGGGCATGCCGCGGATGACACCGAGCGCCAAATCAAACTGCTTGAATTTCGAAAGCTACCAGAGCCGAAAGTACGAGCGCTTTTCGATCGCGGCGAGCCATCTCCTACCTACATCTCACGCCGCGGCGACCCCGCCAATCCCGGACCGTTGGTCGGCCCGGGCGTCCCTTCGGTGCTGACAGATGGCAAAACCGCCTTCGTGCCGCGGCCGCCGTTCCCCGGATCGCCGTCCACCGGACGCAGGCTGGCATTTGCCAAATGGCTTGTCGCACCGGATCACCCCCTCACGGCGCGCGTTTTCGTGAATAGGATGTGGGCGCGCCATTTTGGCACGGGTATCGTGAGGTCACTCGGTAATTTCGGGCACACCGGCACGCCGCCCACCAATCCCGAATTGCTGGATTGGCTTGCTACCGAGTTCATGCAACGGGGTTGGAGCATCAAAGCCTTACATCGCCTCATGATTACGTCGAGCACTTACCGCCAGAGTTCCACTGTACTCCCGGCCCTGGAAAAATCCGATCCGGACAACGTGTTGTTCTCGCGGATGCCGTTGAAGCGTATGGATGCGGAGGCGCTGTACGATTCGCTTTTGATGATCTCGGGTCAACTGGATGATGCCCGGTATGGCCCCCCAGAACCAGTTCAGGTGCGGGATGACGGCCTCGTCTCACCGATTGCCACCGACAAAGGCTGGCGCCGCAGTGTCTATCTGGCCGAGCGGCGCACCGAACAAACGACTCTTCTCGAGAGCTTCGACCTGCCGCCCATGAGTCCGAACTGTCTGGAGCGGAATACGTCAACCGTCGCCATCCAGGCTCTCCACCTGTTGAATAATGCCATGGTCGAAAATCTTGCGGAGACCTTCGCCCAACGCGTTAGAAAAGAAGTTGGCGACGCGCCAGAAAAACAGGTCGACAGAGCTTACTGGATTGCGCTGAGCCGGCCTCCCACCGCGGACGAGAAGGGGGAAAGTTTGCAGGCATTGAGCCGCTTCAAATCTTTGCAAAAATCGACGCAATCTGCGCCTACCGCCGACCAGAAGGCGCTGGCGTCATTCTGTCACGCGCTAGTGAACTCCGCCGCTTACCTGTATATTGATTAAGGGAATGAGAACGAACATGTTGCTGCACAATTCGGATGGAAAAACGACCCGCCGCGGCTTCTTTAACCGTATCTCCGACGGAATCCATGGCGTCGCGCTGGCCACCATTTTGAGCAGCGAGCTTTATGGAAGTTTGAACCCTCTGATGGCTGCAGGAACCGATGCGGACCTCCCTGACGGTCACCGGCGGATATACGACCTCAAACCTCGCCCCACAGACTTTCGGCCCAAGGCGAAAGCGGTGATCCATCTGTACATGAATGGCGGTCCGAGCCAGGTAGATCTCTTCGATCCCAAGCCTAAGTTGGATAAGCATAGCGGCGAAAACTATGAGACGGCGGGCGGCCAGGCGGATGTCGACCATAGCGGGAAGCTGCTGCGTAGCCCGTTCACTTTTAAGCAATATGGCAAGTCCGGCGTGTGGGTTTCGGAGCTGATGCCGAATGTGGCGCAGCATGTCGACGATATCGCCGTGATTCGCTCGATGTACACCGTGCATTTCAATCACGAACAGGCGCTATTCATGATTCATTCGGGGCGTCCCGTTCCTGGGCGTCCGTCCTTGGGATCCTGGGCGGTGTTCGGGCTGGGCACCGAGAATCAAAACCTACCCGCCTATGTGGTGTTGGATGATCCGCTAGGATTGCCCATCAATGCGACGTGGAACTGGCAGAACGGCTTTCTGCCGCCCTTGTATCAGGGAACGCGCTTGCGATCGGTCGGCTCGCCTATTTTGGACTTGCGGCCCGATTTTGATAAACCCACGGAGCTCATCGCCGCTGAGCGCGAGTTGATCTCACGCCTGGATCGTATTCACAAACGGACTCATCCCAACGAGCTGCAGCTGGATGCGCGCATCTCCAGCTATGAGCTCGCCGCCCGCCTGCAACTCGAAGCCAGCGATGCTCTGGACATCGCCAAAGAAAGCGTGGCTACCAAAGAGATGTACGGCATCGGTCAGGATCCCACTGATTCCTATGGGCGCCGCTGCCTGATGGCGCGCCGGCTGGTCGAGCGGGGCGTGCGTTTCGTGCAGCTTTACATCAACTCGCAGATCTGGGACAGCCATACCAGTTTGGAGAGTGGCATGAGAGACGCCAGCCTGCGCACCGATAAGCCCACCGCCGGCCTGCTGGCGGACCTCAAGCAGCGCGGCTTGCTGGACAACACGCTGGTGATCTGGGGCGGTGAGTTCGGCCGCTCACCCATCGCCCAGACCGACGCCGGCCCCTCCGCGGGCCGCGATCACAACCCCAAAGGATTCAGCTTGTGGATGGCTGGCGGCGGCGTAAAGCCCGGAATCGTTCACGGCGCCACCGATGACATCGGCTATGAAGCCGTGGAAAACAAAGTCAGTGTGACCGACTGGCATGCCACCATCTTGCACCTGCTGGGCCTCGATTACCAGAAGCTGGTCTTCGATCAGAGCGGCTTGAAAGAAAAATTAACGTCGGTTTTCGAGGCCCGCATCGTCAAAGAAATTCTCGCCTGATCACTCTCGCTCACTTTGGCTTACGAACGCGGGAACCTTCTTCCATCACGATATAGCGGTCCGCCGGAACGCCGCGCACAGTATCCACCGTGCCACTCGGCCAGCGTACCGTCACACGGTCGGCACGCGTCGCCGCACCCAGGCCAAAATGCAGGCGCAGATCGCTTTGCGAAAGATAGCTGCCGCCGCTGCGGACTTCATCTATCTGTCGGAGAGCGCCAGACTCTACTTCGACGCGCGCACCGATGCCATCCCGATTCGATTTGGTCCCCATAAGTTGTACGCCGATCCAATGGTTCGGCGCCGGTCCGTCCGGCGCAAGCAGCGACGGCTTCTCGTGCAACTCATTCACCACCACCGTGAGGCGGCCGTCGTTGTTCAGGTCTGCCGCCGCTGCGCCTCGGCTGGAATGTAAGCCCGCGAGATCCGGGCCCGAAACCAGCGTAACATCTGCGAAGCTCCCGTCCCGCAGGTTGTGGTACAGCAGTTTGCGCTGCCGATAGGCGGCATCGCTCTTCGCCGTGTCGATTTCAGGCGTTAGATGGCCGTTCACCATGAAAATGTCGCTCCACCCGTCATTGTCGAAGTCCGCCGCAATCACTCCCCAGCCAAGAAAATTCCGCAGCCGGCCGAGACCTGCCTGAAACACCCGATCGGAAAAAGTGCCGTCGCCATTGTTGTGGTAGAGGTTGGGGCTGTCGTCGGAGAAGTTGGTCTTCACCACGTCGAGGAAACCGTCATGATCGTAATCGAGTGCCGCTACCCCCATGCCCGCCTGCGCTTCTCCATCCTCGTTATAGGCCAGTCCTGAAGGCACGCCGACGTCGTGGAAGGTGCCGTCGCGCTGGTTGTGATACAGAATGCTCGCGGCTGAATCGCAAGCCACATAGATGTCTGGCCAGCCGTCATTGTCGTAATCGAAGGTCAACACACCGAGGGCGTAATGGCCTTCAGTGTTACGAATGCCCGCCCGCGCGCTGACGTCGGAGAACGTGCCATCTCCATTATTGTGGTACAGATAATTCACCGCCGCCGGAAGTCCGCGCGGGCCGCACGCGATGGGAATGCCCTTATACTGGCAGAACTCGCCTGACCCTGGCTTGGGTACGTTCACGAAGTCCGGGCCCAGGTCGACGTAGTTCGCGACGAACAGATCCACCTTGCCGTCACGGTCGTAGTCGAGAAACGCGCAGCCCGAGTTCCATCGCCCATCGGCCCCCGCCACGCCCGCGTGCGCCGCCGTCTCGGTGAACGTGCCATTGCCGTTGTTGTGATAGAGCCGGTTCTTGCCGTAGTACGT
>Ga0302324_100008557_pt1 | contig 21542 bp, 17 predicted proteins | sample Palsa_T0_1_FD_201949 | JGI IMG/M metagenome (GOLD analysis project Ga0302324, IMG submission 201949) | Peat permafrost microbial communities from Stordalen Mire near Abisko, Sweden - Palsa_T0_1 | ecosystem: Environmental > Terrestrial > Soil > Palsa > Peat permafrost | place: Sweden: Abisko...
ACGGCTTCTGGGGCGAATCGCATACCGGAGGCCTTGCCAATCCGTTTCCGGACTATCCTACCGCTGAACGAACGATGGCGTCCATGACCCAACTCCAGCTCAATTCGTTCCGCCGCGCGCAACTGGCCGTGAATACGCAGCCGGATATCAGCAATGTAGGGAACAGGGAAGTGGCCGATATGTGCGTGCGCGCGGGAGCTTGGCTGCGCACCGACAGCATTGTGGTCGAGGAACCCGAACAGATCGAGTCATTCGCCAACCGGCCGGCATGGTTGGCCGCCATCCTGGAAGACGGCTACTTCCGCAAGTACGACAGCGCCGCGCCCGGATATCTACCGCCGGATCGCGCGGGCGTGAACATGCTCGAAGTTTATATGCTGCACGTTCTCGACGTGGCAGGCAATTACTGGTCTTTGTGGACAGAGGCTGACAACCTGGCCCGGTATCACGAGCGCTTTCCACGCGGGTTTACGAGGCTCAGCCAGCGCATGGGATATCGCGTGAGGCCGTCCTGGATCTGGCAGCGCAAACGATATGGAGCGAACGAACTGGTGGTGGCCTTCGCCAACGATGGAGTGGCGGGAGTGCCGGGCGTCCTGCGTGTGCATGTGAGGACCCCGGATGGCAAGGCGATCGCTGGAGGCGCGCTCGACGCCGGCCACCCGTACGCCGGCAAGCTGCGGCAAGCGGCCTTCCCGCTGCCCAGAGAACTGGAAGGTCACCCGGTGCACCTGGTCGCAGAGATCGAGACCAAGAGCGGAATTCGCCGCCCGGTGCGGTGGGCCTGTGAACAGCCAGTGGAGCCGGACGGCGCTTTACGTGTGGAGGTGAAAAGGCAGTCCGACTCAGACTGGCGCAAAGGGATATGACCGATCGAAAGGCCCATGTGGCCCGGCCCTCTAAGTCCCTCTCGCGATCGCGGTTCAGCAAAGGAGCGGGTGTGAAGAAACGTCCGACAGCGCTCTGGCTTGGCGTGGTCATTGCAACGGCGGGCTGGGCCGTCCCGGCATCGGCCGACGGGTTGCCGCCGGTCTTCCCGTCGCCGCGCGAATCATCTGCTGTGGCAGGCGATTTCGTTTTGGACCAAGGCAGCATCATCGCCGTCCCGGCCTCTCCCTCGGAGCAGGACTTGTTTCTAGCGCGGATGTTAGTTGAAGAACTTGGCGACCGTTTCGACTTGCACCTGAAGATCGAGCGTCTGGAGCATCTTGCGCCTGCCCGGAAGCTGATCGTCATGGGAACCTTCTCGAGCCCCTTGGTCGCAGAGTACTGCGCCGGCCATGCATTGAAAGTGGATGCTCGCAATCCGGGACCTGAGGGCTATATCCTTCGCACCGGTCCCGAGTTGGTCGTGGTCGCGGGCAGCGATGACCGTGGCGCATTTTACGGGCTGCAGTCGCTGCGCCAGTTAGCCGTGGAGCACTCCGGGGCCCTGCACTTCGCCGGCTACGAGATACGCGACTGGCCCACAAAACCCTTCCGCGGCTTCAAGCTGTACCTGCCTGGGCGTAACAACATTCCCTTCTTCAAGCGCTTCGTCCGGGACACCCTGGCGCTCTATAAATACAACACGCTGATCATGGAGATGAACGCCTCCATGCGGTTCGAGCGGCACCCCGAACTCAACAGTGCGTGGGTCCGCTTCTCGCGCGAGACCAACTACTGGCGCCGCAACTATCCGCCAGGCGCGCCCCACGACTTAGAAATCAACTCCTCGCACCAGGACACCGCCGATGGCGGCTTTCTTGAGAAGGACGAGGTCGCCGATCTCGCCCGCTATGTCCGGCAGTACCATATCGAGCTGGTTCCGGAACTGCCATCCTTCACACACAGCTACTACCTCTTGTCGGCGCATCCCGAACTGTCCGAGGTGCCGGGCGAGCTCTGGCCCGACACTTACTGCCCCTCAAACGCCGAGAGCTACAAGCTCCTGTTCGACGTCTACGACGAGTACATCGACCTGTTGCAGCCGCGCATGGTGCATGCCGGGCACGATGAGCTGTTCCAGCCGGTCGGCCTTTGCCCTCTCTGCCGCGATAAGGACATTCGCGAACGATACGGAGAAGACGTGCGCAAGATCCACGACTACCTCGCCGGCAAAGGTGTCAAAATGGCTATCTGGGGCGACATGCTGCTCGAAGGCGTACGCGGCGTGGGGCTCCAGAAAAAGAAGGCTCCCGATGGGTTCGCCTACGACGCCCCTGGCGGTATGACGCGTGAACAGGTCGCGCGGCTGATCCCGAAAGACATCCTGATCTTCAACTGGTTCTGGTCCGCCTCGCCGCCGGAGTGGAATGCGAAACAGGCCGAGGGCTTCGAGGCGCAACTCGAAGAAATGGGATTTGAAGAAGTCTACGGCAACTTCACGCCGGGAATGGAGAACTTCGCCGGGCGGATACGCCGCAATTCGATTCTCGGCGGTGCGCCCTCAGCGTGGTTTGCGACTAACGAAGCCGGGTTCGGCAAGGACCTGCTGGCCGACCTGCTGAGCTGCGCCCAAGGCCTGTGGCGCGGAGACGCTATCGATGGGCGCGATCTCTCCGCCCTCATCCAGCAGATGGCGCCGGACATCCGCATGCATTTCCGGGGACAGGCACCGCCCAGCCGGACCGAGCGCAGTGTCGAGCCTGTCTCCATCGTGAACAGCTTCAACTCAGGTTTGACGGAGAAGACCCTCGGCGTGGATCTGACCGCGATGAGCAACGGTATTGTCCGGCTAGGCAATATTCTGTTCGACCTCTCCGGCGGCGCGAACCAGTCGGTCATCGTCGTGGGCACAGACGGCACAGGCAAGACCGGACTGTCGAAGGAGTCCGGCGCCATCGCGATCGGCATCGACGCCACCAGCCTGATCTTCCTCCACGCCGCTGCACGCCCGGCGACAAACAAGGAATCCTACCGGCTCATCTACGACCCGGAGGACACCGCCGACCTGCTCGGTTGGTATGAGGTGGTCTACGCCGACGGATTCGTCGCGACCATTCCCATCCGCTATGGCGTGAATATTCAGGAGTGGAACTGGGCTGCACGAACCGCGGCCAAAGACTACTGCTACGGTGCCGACCCCATTGCGCTGGGTGGCGCCGGCGATAAGGCCGTGACCTTCTTTGCCTACGAATGGACAAACCCGCGCCTGGGCCAGACGATAGCAACCATACGACTGAAGGGCACCGCTGGCTTCCGCGGCGGCGCTGCCGACTTTATCAACGGCTTCGGCCCCGTGATCCCGAATAACGCGGTCTATCTAAAGGCCATCAGCGCCGTCAGGAAGCGCGGTTGAGCGTTCGGGAAATCCGGTTCGGCCGGCAAGGCTTAGGCGCGCGCCCATCGGCCTTGCGACGGAATACGGCTTCCGCCCATTGTTATATAATCACGCCATGGTTCGGAACAGGTTCCTGGCGGTTCTCGCCGCTTTGTTTGTTTTCTGCGCCATCGGGCGCGCATTTCAGGCCCTCTCTGCCGGCCCCATGGCAAGCCCATCGGGAATGAAACCGGGCGTTTCGGCCCCGCTTTCACGCGTGGCCGGCGCCACCATCCGCATCGATTCTTCCTTAGTGATTATCCCTGCTCACGTCATCAACGCGATGGGCGCGATCGTCGCCACGTTAACGAAAACCGATTTTCAAGTCACCGACGACAACGTTCCGCAGACGATCACGCATTTCTCCATGGACGACGCGCCGGCTTCCATCGGCTTGGTCTACATTTGCGGCGGCAGCATGCGCGATAAGATGCACCGGTCCGCAATTGCCGCGGAAGCTTTCTTCCGTACGGCCAATCCGGAAGATGAATTCTTCCTGGTGGAAGTCGGCGATCGGGCCAAGCTGGCCATCCCGTTCTCCGGCGATACCGACGACATACTTGGCCCTATCGAGCGGACCAGGCCATTCGGCCGCACGGCGCTGCCCGACGCGTTGCAGGTGGGCATGAAGCAGATGAAGAAGGCGCGCAATTTACGTAAGGTACTGGTTATTCTCTCCGACGGGGGCGACAACCAGAGCCGCCACAATGCGCGGCAGATCAAAGCCGGGCTGCTCGAGTCGGACGTGCAAGTTTACGCGATGGGTTTATTCGGTGGAGACGGCCACAAGCAAAGCAGCGAGGAGCGGCGTGGACCTGAATTGCTGGGAGAGCTTACGGAACAAACCGGCGGGCGCCTGTATCCTGTAACGAACCTGGATGATCTGCCGTCGATTAGCACGCGCATCATCAACGATGTGCGCATGCAATACGTGCTCGGTTACTCTCCGCTGAATGCCAGCCGGGATGGCAAGTATCACCGTGTGAAAGTCACGGTCAATTCGCCCGATCTGCGCGCCTACTACCGTCCTGGATATTATGCGCCCCAATAGGAAAATTCGGGGCAGGCGGCGGGGCCCGCCCCGCGGAACACTACCAGCGGAAGCCGAAAGTTACCGACACGTAATCGGTGAGAAGCCAGGACCGTGGTTCCCACCGGATAAAATCCGAAAAACGGAACGACCCCCGGCGCAGCCGGCCCGTAGGAACGGTGAAATCCTGCATCCGTCGATATAATCCTCCGCCACCGGTTACATAGAGATCGAAGTGCGATTTCGGAGTGAGGTGGACAATGGGATCCAGTGTCGCCGCAAAAACGTGCAATCCGCCGCCGGGAACGCCGACGCTTTGCAGCGTCGTAGTATTGATGCCAAATGAGTTGTAGTTGAGATCGATCAGCGCTCCCACGTATGAGTTGAAGTTGACCCCGAAACCGCCGCCCGCATTCCAGCCGTCGCAGGTGTATCGGCCGGTGTTGCCGACGGGCGTGCTAAATCCGCCGGCCGACGGAGAATGCGAAACGTGAAGTCTCTTGCGCGCTCGATGCGCCGAGCGCCGCCAGACCCAAGCAAGCTGCCAAAGTAATTATTTCCATCGTTTGAGTGACCTCCAAATTCATCGGGATAACCCTTTGAGCTAACCTACGCTGTTGGCTTGCAAGAAAGGCGCTTTGTTAGTTACTCTACTCGCCGGAATGCCCAAGTCTTCGTTCCGCCATCGCGTGTTTGGGCTTGCTCGCGGCGAATTCTGCAATGACCTCACGATTGAACGCGGGAATGTCGTCCGGCTTTCGACTGGTCACCAGCCCATGGTCCACAACCACTTCGCTGTCCTCCCACGCCCCGCCCGCATTGCGGATATCGGTGCGCAACGAAGGCCAGGAAGTCAACTTGCGCCCTTTTACCAAGTCCGCTTCCACCAACATCCACGGTCCATGGCAAATCGCGGCAATGGGCTTGCCGGCTTCGGCCAACTTCTTGACGAACTGGACCGCCTCCGGGATGGTCCGCAGCCGATCGGGGTTCGCCATGCCGCCGGGAAGCAGCAGCGCGTCATATTGGGAAGCGGAGACCGACGCCAGGCGCTTGTCGACTGGGAACTTGTCTCCCTTCTCATCGTGGTTCATTCCTTGTACTGTATCCTTGTCCGGCGCGATCAGATCCACCGCGGCGCCGGACTCTTCCAGCGCCTTGCGCGGCCCGGTCATTTCCACTTGCTCAAAGCCGTCCGTAACCAGGATGGCCACGCGGTATCCCTCGAGTTGTTTCTTCATAATAGTCCGGCTTGTGGTTCAGGCGGTCCGCGCCGCTTGGATATTGCGGCTCTTGGCGATCTGGGTGAGCTTCTTGTCCGCCGCCAGTTCTTCGTCGAGCGTCTGCTTCAGTATTGCGGCTGCGCGCTGGTGGCCCATTTGCTCCGCATAGGTGCGGACTGTTCCATAGGCCGAAATCTCATAATGCTCCACGCGCTGGCAACTGGAGATAATAGCGGCGTCGCGCACGGCCGGAGTAGCGTCTTTCCCAACCATCTCGTCGCCCTCCGCAAGCACACCTTGCATGCCCTTGCACTTCTGTTTCCTGGCCTCCTCGCCGTGCATTTCAAACACCTGCTCGAGCCGCGCCACGTGACCGCGGGTTTCTTCCAGATGTTGTGCGAGCGCGGTCCGGAGATCGGGCGATTCCGCGTTCTCGATCATCTTCGGCAACGCCTTGACAATTTGATCTTCGGCGCTGTACAAGTCTTTCAGTTCGGATAAGTACAGATCGTGTAATGTTTCTAGTTTCATTTGGTAAAGCCTCCACTTCCAGCTTGACGCGAAGCGCGCCAAACCCGCAAGAGTCTTAACGAGGCATTGGTGCCTGGACTAACCGTTAGACAAGTTAGCATGGGCAGACCGATACAAGTCGTGCGTTTTAGCTCTTCTACTTGAGTCGCCCTACTGAGTGATTCCATCTAATGGTGACGTCCGCCACGTGCTGGTGCTTGATCTCTCATTGGCACCCCGCTTGCTGCCTCACCTCCTAGTATCGGGCGACCGCATAGTGAACCGTTGAAGCCGCCATGTCATTCTCATGAGCCAGATTACGTTGAAAGTAAATGGCAATCGCCACACCGTGGCCGTCGATCCGGAAACGCCGCTTTTGTTCGTTCTTGCCGATCAACTGGGGCTGCGGAGCCCACGATTTGGCTGCGGAATGGCACAGTGCGGGTGTTGCACGGTCATCGTGCGGGGCCAAGCCGTACGGTCTTGCGTGATGCCGGTAAAGGCGGTGGGCCAGGCGGAAGTCACCACCCTCGAAGGGATAGGAACGCCCGAGAAACCGCATCCCATCCAGCAGGCCTTTATTGACGAAGGGGCGGCGCAGTGCGGATTTTGCATAAGTGGGGTGATCCTCACCGCAAAGGCTGTACTCGACAGAAAGCCGGACGCCTCCGACGAGGAAATCCGTATTGCCCTCGGCGGTGTTCTGTGCCGCTGCTTTACACATACGCGCATGCTCCGGGCGATCCGAAAGTACGCTGACTCGAACAGGGGACATGCAAACAAGGCGTGACTTTCTGAAAAGCGCCGGCGCATTGACGGTGAGTTTCAGCACCGGCTCGCTGACCGTATCGCGGCTCAGTGGCCAGGGACAGTTCGATACCCATCCATCCCACATCGATCCGGAGAAGTTAGACTCCTGGCTCGCGGTCGGTGCGGACGGTACAGTCACGGCTTACACGGGAAAGTGCGATTTCGGACAAGGCATATTTACCGCACAAACTCAGTTGGTCGCGGAAGAATTGTGCGTGGCGATCTCTCGCGTAAAGCTGATTCAGTGCGATACAGCCGTCGCCCCAGACCAGGGCACGACCTCCGGAAGTCAGTCGACTCCAACCAACTTCAATTCCCAGAATCTCGCTCTCGCGGCAGCGACTGCCCGGGAAGCGCTCTTGAGCCTGGCGGCACGGAAATTGGGCGACCCAGTCGACCGCCTGACGGCGGCAGACGGAGTGATTACTGGCGCGGCGGGCGTCCACGTCACGTATGAGGAGCTCGTCGGCGGCAGGCATTTCAACCTCAGGCTGAGCCCAACGGCGAAGCGGCGTTCCCCTCAGCAGTGGACCGTGTTGGGAAAACCAGTTCCCTCTCTGGATAGACCGGCGTTGATGACTGGCCGGTTTGAGTTCATCCATTCTGTCCGCGTGCCGCATATGCTCCACGGCCGTGTCGTGAGGCCTCCGGGAATGGGAGCGACGGTTGCGTCTGTCGACAGGGGCTCGGTGCAGCATATTGCCGGCCCGTTGAAGATAGTCATTCGCCAGGATTTCGTCGGCGTCGTCGCCGGGACGCAATACGAGGCGATGCAGGCTGCGCGTCAACTGGCCGTCCGCTGGAATGATGGTCCGGAGCTTCCCCCGCAGAAAGACTTCTTCGAACACCTGCAGCGGCAGTCTTCGAAGGATACCCTCAGCGTGGATTCGGGCGATGTTGAGAGAGCGCTTGCTGCCGCCGGCAATATTCTGCGAGCGCGGTATACCTATCCTTATCAAATGCACGGTTCGGTGGGCGCGTCCTGTGCTGTGGCCGATGTCAAGGCTGACTCCGCAACCATATGGTCCGCAACCCAATCAGCCTATCCAACGCGCAGTATCGCGTCGAGGTTACTGAACCTGCCGATCGAGAAGGTGCGTGTTATCTATGTGCGCGGATCGGGATGTTACGGATTGAACGGCGCCGATGCCGTCTCGTTCGACGCGGCGATCCTTTCTCAGGCCGTAGGAAGGCCGGTCCGTCTGCAGTTCTCGCGCCAGGACGAGATGATGTGGGAGAACCTGGGAGCGGCCTGCGTCATCGAACACCGGGCGTCCTTAGGATCGGACGGGCGCATTGCGGCCTGGGACCGGGAGGACTGGGTAACGTCACTGGGAAACCGGCCGGGCTATGACCGCCCGGGAAACATCATCAGCGGCATGTTACTGGGCTACGAACCGGAGCCGTCGAAACCAGGCCCAGCCAAACCCCCGGCGGGCAATCTTCGCAATCGGAGCAACACCGTGCCATCCTACTTCGCCGGGTGCATCGAAGGCTCCTGCGGAGGCGGAGGAACAATCCGCAGTGAACGCGCCCTCACACATACCGTGCGATCCCCATTTTTCACCGGTCCGCTCCGATCGCCTTTGCGAATACAGAACACCTTCGCCAATGAATGTTTCATGGACGAGTTGTGCGCCCAGGCGAAAGCCGACCCGGTGGATTTCCGTCTCCGGCATCTGGATAATGCGCGGGTCGCCGGCGTGATCAAGGCGGCTGCCAAAGCGGCGAATTGGGAGACACGCACGTCGCCCTCATCGAGCCTTGCCAAAACAGGTGGCGGAAGCGCCGGGAAAACCGGCGTGGTCAGCGGACGCGGGATTGCCTGTGTCGATTACGAGGGCGGAAACGGCTATGCGGCACTCATCGCCGAGGTCGCTGTGAATCTGGAAACCGGCTTGGTTCGCCCAACCCGCTTCGTCGTGGCGCTGGATTGCGGGCCTATCTCAAATCCCGATGGTCTCAGGAACCAGATCGAGGGCGGCATCCTGCAAGGCATGAGCCGCGCGTTGGTGGAGGAGGTGACCTGGAATAACCAGCGGATCACCTCGACGGATTGGGAAACATACAACAGCCTGCATCTCGATTACGAGATGCCCCCAATTGAAAGCGTCTTTGTGACGCCCGATGGTGTGCCCGCCATCGGGGCGGGAGAAACCGCGATCACTGTGACGCCCGCTGCGATCGGCAACGCCATCTTCGATGCAACCGGTGGCCGCCTGCGGGATTTGCCTTTCACTCCCGAACGTGTGACCGCTGCGCTACGCGAAGCTGCACACGGCTCCAACAGGGCGTGAACTATGCGAAACGCCTCATACCTCATAGCTGCTTTCCTGCTGGCATTCGATGCCGCTGGGCAAACCGAGCGTGTCAAACCCGCAGCGGAGCAGGGCGCACCGCCGGATAATGGTGCGGCTGCTTTTGAGGGCATCGTTCCTGTGTTGCGCCATCCGCGCTGCATGAATTGTCACTCGGCTGGAGACTTCCCGCGTCAGGGAAACGACAGCCATCCGCACACGATGCAAGTCCGGCGCGGACCAGATGGGCAGGGAGTGAATTCGGTTAAATGCAGCACCTGTCACCAGGACCATAACCTGGCCGGTGTGCACATGCCGCCGGGATCGCCGGATTGGCGCCTTCCCCCTCCCGAGACGCCAATGATCTGGGAGGGGCTAACTGACGGTCAACTCTGCGAGTTGCTCCAAGATCCGAGGCAGAACGGACATCGCAGCGTGCCGCAGATTGTCGCGCACATGTCGACGCCGCTGGTGCTCTGGGGATGGAATCCCGGCGAGGGCCGTTCTGCCATACCGATGAAATTGAGCGAGTTTCAGGCCCGAGTCAGGGATTGGGCCGCAAAGGGAGCGGCCTGTCCCGCCGGAACAAGCGCGAGGGGAAATCGTGAAGACGCCAGCAGCACGAATCAAACGGGGTCGGAGCCTTGAGCGATGCACTCGCCCGTTTTCTGATTGGCGGGCTCGTGGTATCCGCCTTCGCAACCGTCGGCGGTCTTTTCAACCCACAAGCTTTGCCGGATTATTCGGCGCCGCGCCGTCTGTTGCTCTCGCAACCCTCGCACTCGCGATTTCGAAAGACGGCAAGGCTTTCGCCGGCACCGAATGCCGTTCGATGATGGCGGGTGCCGCCGGCCTATGCCTGTACAGTATTCTTGTCAGCCAGCTCCTGAGCAGGTTTCGGCTATCGGCTCTCATGGCTACGCTTTCCGCGATGCCGCTTTGTTTTCTGACGGCTTTCGGACTTTGGCGCATCTTCTTAACGGAGGCTCTGACGATGACAATAAAAATCGATCCCTCGGGACTGACACAAACGAAGTGGCATGAATACGCCCTCCGGTTTGTCGCCGGCGGCATCATAACGGTTCTAGCCGGTGTGATTGCCCGGAAGGGGGGGCCGGGGATCGGCGGACTTTTTCTGGCCTTCCCGGCCATATTCCCGGCCAGCGCCACCTTGATTGAAAAACACGAACGACAGAGAAAGCAAAGGAGAGGCCTGCACGGCGAAGAACGTGGTACTGACGCCGCCGCTATCGACGCCCTGGGAACCGCCATCGGGAGCGTCGGCCTAATCGGCTGCGCCGGAATCTGCTGGAGGCTCATTCCGCGCGATCAAGCGCCACTGGCACTCGGCGGCGCGACCTGCGCGTGGCTGCTCGTTTCATTTTCCATCTGGACCATTCGACAATGGCGCCGGCGGTTACTTTGAACTGCTAGCCGGACAAAACCGGGCAAGCCTGGGGATCAATTTGGGAGAGACAGCTATGGATATTCTGACGGCGACAAGGGACTTCGAAGAATGGGTCAGGCGCCGCACTCGTGTGGTGAAGAGTCAGCTTTCCGACAAGCACAGGCAGATGGCAGAAAGTCCGGTTCAGTTCCTGCGCGGCACATTTTACCGGTGGACACAGCTGTTTTCCGAAATCTGTCCGGATCTGGGCAACGCGCCTGCCGTGCTGTCAGTGGGAGACTTGCACATAGCGAGCTTCGGCACGTGGCGCGACGGGTTTGGACGCCTGATCTGGGGCATCGACGACTTCGATGAAGCCTACCCGTTGCCTTATGCGAACGACCTGGTGCGGCTGGCCGTCAGCGCGGTCCTAGACGCGTCGGAAGGGGAGATCAAGGTCAGCCTGGGCAACGTTGTCGACGTGATTCTGGATGGCTACCGCACATGTCTCCGAGAGGGCGGCAAGCCGTTGGTTCTGGAAGAGAAACACAAGTGGCTGCGCAAGATTGCGCTCGACTGCCTCGATATACCGGCGGATTTCTGGAAGAAAATGGACGCCCTGCCCGCGGCCCGTGCGGACGTCCCGGCGGATGCGCGCAAGGCAATCGGCCGCCTGCTGCCGGCGCCGCAACTGCCATATCGGGTCGTCCGGCGCGTGGCCGGTGTCGGTAGTCTCGGCCATCACCGTTTTGTTGCCCTAGCTGACTGGTGCGGTGGGCGGATCGCTCTGGAGGCCAAGGCGGCGATACCCTCGGCGTGTGCCTGGGCCCGGCACGGAGTATCGTCGCGAATTTACTACCAGATCATACTGGAACAAGCGATCCGCTGTCCCGACCCTTTCGTCCGCCTGAGCGGCAAGTGGCTGGTCCGCCAACTGGCGCCAGATTCTTCGCCCATCGAGATCGAGACGATGAACGGCCAAAGGGACCAGGACAGGCTACTTCACGCCATGGCATGGGAGGCAGCCAATGTCCATCTGGGCACCGCCCGGGCAGCCGCGCAAATCGTCGCCGACCTAAACAGGCGCTCCGGTAAATGGTTGCGGACAGCAGTCAAGAACATGGCAGCGGCGACCATTGACGATTGGAACGAATGGAAAAAATCGCAGCCCTCTTGATGTCGCGGCGGACCCTCCCTCGGGGCAGTGGACGCGTGTGGGCGCAAGTCTTTTGTCGTTGCGCTGGGTTCCGTTCCGTTCTGTGCCAGGCTAGGCCGGCGGTGCCGATTCTCGCCCGTAGACGGAGGCGGCCTTATAGCGTGTGCAATCGTGAAACATGCTCGACGCCAGGATGAGGCACGGAGCCGTCGATGAAACAGATACTCTTAAATGACACACGGAACCTCTGGGATCAGGCCGCAGCCTCTGCGTCCGGCCGCCGCCCGCAAGATCGGCTTAGCCGGTACGATTCAGGGATTAGGAACAACTCCGAAAAGAGCAGCGTGGGGCCATTTAGATTGCCGGTAAAGAGCGCCATAACCGAGGCAAGCTCTCGGCACCGTTCACGCGCCACCGCGACGGGCCGCCCACCTCAGCTTGGAATTTTGCGCCGGGAATTAGTAAGCGGGCCTCATGGCCGTCCTTCTAAGGCAGGACCACGATTCCCGCGTACGTGACGTCATTGTGTAGATTCCACGTCTTCTCCAACTTCAGCGTCGCGGTGTCGTAAACTTCCACTTCAAACCCGGCCCCATAGATGTAGAGCTTCTTGCCGTCGCTCGACATGCTGAAACTGAAACGCGTCCGGCAGGGAACCTCCTCCTTCCGGGTCAAACGATCGCTGCTCAAATCAAACGCCCAGAACTCGCAGCGCTTATTCCCGTGCATTCCGTTTGAGACAATGGTGTACGCCAGCTTCTTGTCCGGCGTGACCTGCAGGCCCCCCATGCCCGAGGGCGCAGGCCCGATCGGATCGTAATTCACTTGCCGCGTCGCCAGGTCCAAACGTGCCAGGCCGAACACGCGGTTGTGGACGATCGGATCGGCTGAGGTGAATATCGATGTGTGCACGCCGGGCTGGCTGATCAAATCCAAATCGCCTCCCAAGTGGACGTTCTCCATGCCCTGGAAATCCGGCTGAGCCAAGTCCAATTGATCGATTACTTTGAAGTCCGACGTTTCGAGAATGGTGATTTTGGGCCCGAACTGGTAGAGATACTTCCCATCCGGCGAAACTTCGAACGAGAGCCGGTTGCTCTGTTCGTCCTCGGGTGACATGTCCACCGTCTTCACGATCTTCTGCTGCACCAGATCGACTACCGTGTACTTGGCTTTTCCCACCTCGAAGTGCTCCGGAAACTTGTCGATCTCCTTAGTCACCGTATAGAAGAGCTTCCCGTCCGGGTCCACTGCGCCGCCCCGGAATCGGTATTGTTTCGTTGCCGTATTCAGCACGAAATGATTCAGCACCTTGCGCGTAGAAACATCGATCACCTCAATGCCGTTGTGATCGATCGTCGTGACATAGATCCTCTTGTGATCCGGCGCCAGGCGCATGGACATGGGTGTACCGGTTTCGAGTGGGATGCGGTCGACGATCTGGCCCTTCGACTCATCGAATACCAGCACGGCCGCCGGGTAGGCCGGAAGGTACAGCGTGCCCCCGCTCGCTACCGCGGCGCACAGTGTCAGCAACGAAAGCAATCGTTTCATGAGATCCCTTAGTGGCAACAGGCCTTCGCCGGCGGCGGGGGCACGTCCATCGCCGGACTCCGCTCAAAAAATCCGTCGGGACGGAATTGAAACCCGAGCATCGCCACGGGCATCACCGGCCAGTCCTCAGGGCGCGGCACGTGATTATGCGCAAATACATACCACAAGGTGATCTCGGTGTCGTCCACCTTTCGATTCGCCTTGGTCCAGTGAGGCAGCCCGTCTCCCGTCGGGTGCTGATTCGGATATTCGCCGGCCGCGTACCGCTCTTGCGCATTGTACGGCGTTACCCAAAGATGGTTCGAGGTGAACGCCGCTCGGCGCATGATTGCGGCATCCGGCTGCACCAGCGGCGGGCAGTTCTCGCCCGGAACCAAACGATACCCGACTGGCCGTCCCAGCCGGTTTTTCCTGCCCGGGTTCACCACGCGCCAGAAACGCGCGGTCGCCGAATTGACCCGCCGCTGCGCTTGCTGCTCGGTCGGGAGCAAAGTGTCTTCCGCGGTGAACCCATTGCCGTGCGGATTGCTCGCGCCGGTAGGCACGCCCACACTATTCACTTCGTAGACCGAATTGTTCGGGCCATCCACGCTGGTCGCCAGGCGCGCCGCAAAAATGTGTTGATGAAATGGCGCATTCAATCGCGGGGCGATCTCCACTCCATACGCCGATTGCTCGCCGGGCGCGAGCGCGGTGGTGTTCATGATTCCCGTCAGCTTGATCTCGCACTGAATCGATCCGTCCTGATAGAAATACCAATAGAACCCATATTCATAGTTCCCAACCGTGGCAATGAAAGAAACCGACAGCCGCCGCGACCGGCGCACTTCCGACTGGCCTGTGCGCCAATCCGTGTGCTTCCAAAGAATGCCGAAATCTTCCTCATGCAGGCACACCGCGTTCTTCAGCGGCGTGACGTGGCCGTGGCTGTCCACCAGGGGAAAATCGAAGTAATGGATCACGCCCAGGCAGTCGCAACCTAACGCCAGCGAGTTGGCCAGCATGCCCAGGCCGTATTCCCCGATGTCGAACGCGTTCTTGCGATAATACTGCTCGCCGGGGTCCCCGTAGGGAACCACCATCTCGCAAATCGATGCGCGATAGAGGATAGGACGCTCCACACCGTCGTCGTCGTAGCCTATCGTGTGCAGCACCAGGCCTTCGCGCGATGTGAAGCCTACCCGAAACTTCCATTTCTGCCACTCCACCTGGTTGCCCGACACCGTAAAGCTGGGGCCTTCCGGCTGCACGATGTCCACCGGCTTCAGATCTTGCCGCATCTTGAGAAGGTACTCGCGCGCCCAATTGCCGCTCTCCGGCGGCAGCGGCACGATTCCGTATTCCTCGATGCGGACCACCTCCATCGCGTAAAGATCGAAGACAATCACCATGCTGTCCATGGGCCGCGCGTAGCCGTTATCTTTCGCCTCGGAACGGACGAAGCACAGCGCCCGCATTCTGCGCAGACCGCGATCTTCCGGCAATTCGGTGCCGTACATGCCTGCCGACCAGGGTTCCACCATCACAAGGTCGGCGTCCGTGACGCCGCGCTTCTTCAGGGCGGCCTGGAAAACGGGCGAACGCCGCACGGCCTGCTCGCATTCGCTGAACTCGTCAAGCATGATCGAAGGCTGCACACCGCTCGGAAGCTCGGTGATCGACGCGACCGACTTGCCGGCCAGATCCACTACCGCCTCGCACGCCGAGCGCTTGCCGCGGTCGAGCAGAACCGCCAGCGCCTTCCGTTCAAACGGGCTCCCGGGCCGATGTTTCTCGACCAGGTCCTTCGCCGGTTCGGCCAGGTTGATGGAAACAATCCGAACACTTTCGCCGAAGTAATTCTCCCGTTTCAGGATTCGTACCGCTTCCTCCAGCTCGGCGGCCAACAAGGGATCGAGCGGATGCCCGGCCGTATGCGAAATGGGTGGATGCGAAATGGGTTCCGCGCCGGTCTCCGGCACCTTGACCTCAGTTGTGGTTGCCATGTTGCCGCCTCTCTTGCCGTCCGTAAAATGAGTTGCGATTCCCTCAGCAACTGGGCTGACAAGCGGCGGGACGTTCGCCAATGCGGGTGAAGTGCGCCCGTGGTCCCAGCCGGAGCGATTCGCTTCATCCGATGCTAGTATAATTGGATGGAACTTGGCAATACCTCGGTAAGGTTGGTAAACCCCGCCGCCCCGTCTGCGCCAGAGTCTCCAACATCCACCTCCTATGGACTGAAGTCCGCCGCCCTGTCGCCTAGCGAGACTTTAGCTCAATCCGTAGCTCTCATCGCACCCACTGGCGCTCCGGTCATGACCGTGCCCCTGGTATTCGGGCTGGCTGGCGACGGCTGCGCGCTTGCTTTTCTCATTTCCACCATCACCATTCTATTGGTGGCGCTCAACGTCAACCAGTTCGCCCGCATCTCGGCTTCGCCGGGCTCGCTGTACACCTACATTACCGACCACATGCATCCGAGATTCGGCGTGCTTGCCGGCTGGGCCTTATTGATCGCCTACATCGGCACGGCCGCGGCGGTTAGCGCCGGGGTCACGAACTACGCCAATGTCGTCTTACGGGATCGCCTCGGCCTGCAGGCTTCTCCGTTGCTCACGACTGCGCTGGTCATGGTGCTCGCGTGCTATTTGGCCTATCGCGACGTACAATTTTCCACCCGCCTTATGCTTTGGTTGGAAGCCGGATCGGTGGCTCTGATTTCGGCCGTCGCGATCGGCATTATCGTCAGGCACGGCTGGCGCCTCGACATCGGCCAATTCACGTTGCGCGGCGTCACTCCGGAAAAGCTTCGCCTCGGCCTGGTGCTCGCCATATTCAGCTCGGTGGGGTTCGAAAGTGCCACCTCGCTCGGATCTGAAGCCCGGAATCCGTTGACCAGCATTCCGCGCGCGGTGAAATGGAGCGCGGCCCTGGCTGGCCTGTTCTTCTTCTTGTGCGCCTATGCGGAAGTGCTGGGTTTTCGAGGCGAGCCGCAAACGCTGGACAAGAGTCTCGCGCCCTTGCACGTACTCGCGCAGAAGGCCGGACTCCCGCCGCTGGTGGGCACGCTCACCGATCTCGGGGCGGTCCTCAGCTTCTTCTCGTGCTTTCTGGCCTGCATCACCGCGGCCGCGCGGGTGCTTTTTCTAATGGGACGGCATGGCGCGCTGCACTCCGTGCTGGGCGAAGCGCATGCGGAGAATCAGACCCCGCATCGCGCCGTACTGCTCAGTTCCATCGCCGCCTTCCTCCCCGCCGGAGTCATGACTTTGCGCGGCGTAAACTTGTTCGATATCTATGGCCTCGTCGGCACTCTGGCAACCTTCGGGTTCGTTACCGTGTATATCCTGGTCTCCGCGGCTGCGCCGCTCTACCTGCGCGCGCAAGGCCGCCTCACTCCGCGGGCCATCGGCATTTCCATTTTGGCTGTTCTCGCGATGGGGGCGGCCATGTTGGGTAGCCTTTATCCGGTGCCTGCCCCGCCCTACTCGATCCTGCCGTACCTCTATGCGGGGCTGCTCTTGATCGGCTTCGCGTGGTCCATGATTTGGAGCGCCCGGTCGCCCTCGCTCACGGTCGAGATTGGCGGCAACTTAAACCGGCTGCCGAATGAGACTGATTAACGCCGAGCCCAAACGGCGCGCCCGTGCGCGGACTACTCCGTCTGGAACTCGAAGACGTCCGTGTTCGTCCGCACGATCAGCTTCCCCGCCCCGAATGCCCTGCCCTCGGCTCCAAAAAACACTGCGCCATCGGTGGATTCTCCCGGCAGCAGCTTGGTCTGCACGAACGCAATCGCGGAGGCCGCCGCCGCCGCTTTCAGCTTGGTCGAACTCACTTCCGCCAGCGCCGCCTGCCGCCGCGCCTCGTAGGAATTGGCCACCTTCATATGCGGAATGCCGTACAGCGCCGTCTCATAGGCAGAGACCAGCTTGATCACATCGCCCCGCCCGCCCTTCTCCTTCAACATCAGCACTACATCCCGCGCCGCCCACGCGTGCAACTCCGTGCCGTCGTCTTTCAAGTACGAAAAATCCTCCGGCCGGATCGTGTAAGGGCCATTCGAGCCGTTGGAAACCGCCACTTGCAGGATACTTAGTTCCCGCACATGGCCCGGCAGATGCGCCACCATCAGGGTCACGCCGCTCTTGGTAATCGTCTGATATTTCAGCCCGTTCGATTCAAACTCGATCACTTGTCCGGGAATTCCCAGGCACACTCCCAGCAGCAAGGCCGCGGCGCGAGACAGAACCGGCTCCATGTAACTATATTACGATAAGCTTGGTTATGGACACCGAACAATCGTCCGCCACTCCCGACGCGGGGATCCGGCCCAGCCGTTACGGCCTGGCCGAACACGGGATTCGCAACGTCAATACCGCTTATTGGAATCTCGGGACCGCGCAATTGTTGGAGCATGCGGTGCGGCGCCACGAAGGCCTGTTCGCCACGGGTGGCTCTTATGTGGTGGGCACCGGACAGTTTACCGGCCGCTCGCCCAGGGACAAATTCATCGTACGCGACGAGGGTACCGAAGCCGCCGTGCAATGGGGGCCCGTCAATCAGCCCATGTCGCAGTCGAGTTTCGATCGCCTCTATGCGAAAATGCTGGCCTACTGGCAGGGTCACGACCTGTTCGTCCAGGATTGCTTCGCGGGCGCCGACCCGCGCTACACCTTGCCCATCCGCGTCATCGCGCAATACGCCTGGCACGCCTTGTTCGCGCGCCAACTGTTCGTACGGCCGGACCCGCTGCGAACCGAGGACCATATCCCCGAGTTCACCATCTTCTTCGCGCCCCGCCTGCAGGCCACGCCCGGCGAAGACGGCACTAACTCGGAGACCTGCATCGTCGTCAACTTTACCAGGAAGGTGGTTCTGATCTGCGGCACCAGCTACGCGGGCGAAATGAAGAAGTCCGTCTTCACCGTTCTCAACTACCTGCTGCCGGCGCGCGGCATCATGCCCATGCACTGCTCCTCGAATGTGGGAAACGGCGGCAGCGTGGCGCTGTTCTTCGGCCTGTCGGGCACCGGTAAGACCACCCTGTCCGCCGACCCGCAGCGTCGCCTGATCGGCGACGATGAGCACGGCTGGAGCGATTCTGGCGTGTTCAATTTCGAAGGCGGCTGCTACGCCAAATGCATTCACCTCTCGCGCGAGAATGAGCCGCAGATCTGGAACGCCATCCGCTTCGGCACCGTGCTCGAAAACGTGGCCATCGACGCCGAAACGCGCTTGCTCGATTTCGATTCCGCAGCGCACACCGAGAATACCCGCGCCGCGTATCCTCTCTGGTACATCGATCGCGCCGTAATCCCCAGCGTCGCCGGACACCCCAGCAACATCATCCTGCTCACCGCCGACGCGTTCGGCGTGCTTCCGCCCATCTCCCGCCTGACACCGGAGCAGACCATGTATCACTTCTTGAGCGGTTACACGGCCAAGGTGGCCGGTACCGAGCGCGGCCTCGGCAGCGAGCCGGCTGCCACATTCAGCGCCTGCTTCGGCGCGCCGTTCCTGCCCCGTCCGGCGGCAATCTACGCTTCGATGCTCGGCGAGAAGATGCGCCGCCACAAAGTGAATTGCTGGCTGCTGAACACTGGCTGGGTCGGCGGATCTTACGGCGTCGGCGAACGAATGCGGCTGCCCTATACCCGCGCCATGCTTACGGCGGCGCTCGAAGGACAGCTCGACCACGTGCCTATGGAGCCGCATGGGTTCTTCAAAACCATGGTCCCTAAAGCATGCCCGCACGTGCCTCCCGATTTCCTGGACCCGCGCGGCATGTGGAGCGATAAAACCGCCTACGACCGCGCCGCCCTGGAACTCAGCGCGCTATTTGCCAGGAATTTCGAGAAGTTTTCCGATGTAAGTCCGGAGGTGCTGGAAGCCGGTCCGCTCGCCTTGGCTCGGGTCTAAGGCCGCCAACGCTAGATTTGCATGGTTTTGCCCGCGCTTCCAGGGTTATCCGGCGGCCACCGTCCGAAATTACACAACTCTTACAAAGGATAGGCGGTTTCCCTGTTAGCGTGAAGGTATGGCGCTCACCGTGTTCCCTGAAAAGCCGCGCAATATCGACCTGATTGAGTTTCCGGAGAAGCAAAAGCTGAACTGGCCGACCACCCTGGTGCTGGTTTTGCTGCACATTGGCGCCATTGCCGCGCTGTTTATGTTCAGTTGGGCCAACCTGGCCGTTCTGCTGTTCCTGCTCTGGTTCGCCACTGGGTTGGGCATCAGCATGGGCTACCACCGGCTGCATACCCACCGGTCGTACCAGGTGCCGCTGGCTTTGGAGTACCTGTTTGCGGTCTGCGGCGCAATGACCTTCGAAGGCGGACCGATTTTCTGGGTAGCCACGCATCGCATCCACCACCAGAAATCCGACCTGCCGGGCGACCCGCACTCGCCGCACGATGGCGGATGGTGGGCGCATGTCGGCTGGATCCTGATGGGCGAAGCCAAACACAACAATACCCGGCTGATGTCCAAGTATGCGCCCGACCTGGCGAAGCATCGCTTTTACGTCTGGCTAAACGACTACCACTGGCTGCCCAACGTGCTGCTGGCGGGGCTGTTGTTTGCTATCGGCGGTGTGTCGATGGTGTTGTGGGGCGTCTGTTTGCGGACCGTAGTCGGGTTGCACGCCACCTGGCTGGTGAACTCGGCCACGCACATGTGGGGATCGCGGCGGTTCGACACACGCGACGATTCACGCAATTCCTGGTGGGTGGCATTGATCACTTTCGGCGAGGGCTGGCACAATAATCACCACGCGCATCCGACTTCGGCGCGCCACGGCTTGGCCTGGTACGAGTTCGACATGTCCTGGATTCAAATCCAGATTCTGCGGTTCTTCGGCGTGGCCAAGAGCGTCAAGGTGGCGAAGGTCACCAGCGAATTAGCCCAGCGCGACGCAGCTTAGGCCTATCCTAGAGTAGGCCGCGACTTGCCGAGCCGCGGCTATTGGACTCGCGTCCAGGACTTATCCGGGTCGTAGCTGACCACCGTGGTTGACGTGGCCGCTACGGGATTGCCCAGGTCTTTCTCGTAGATCGCGCCATCCTGATTGACCATGAAGGTGTGAATGCCCGAGACGCCATAGTGCGCCGGCCATGCGACCAGACCGAATCCGCCGATCATGGAGTCTTTCACCACGAAGCTGTGCCGGCCTCCTGCCGCGTTCGGCCCTTGCGCCCGCAGTACACGGAAGTAATAGCCATGGTACGGCTTTGGCCTGGCCTCCGCTCCCTTCCCGGCTTCGACCGCCGCGTCCGCGAAAGCCTTGGGAACCAGAGGCTCGGCGCTGCCTCCCCAATAGAGCGTGTCGAGCTGCCCCTGGGCACCTGCAATTCGCTGCGCATATTCAAGCATTCCGTGTTTGTCGCGAACCTGCGCCGCATATTCCATCTGCGCCTGGACGTACCCGGCGCAAATCTCGATGGTATCCAACTCATTCGCGCCGACACGCCGCGCCCGCATCTCCACCGCCCCTAACGAGGCGTCGAAGTACCATTTATCCTTGCTGTGCGCGATGGGAATCGGAAAAGGCCAATCCTCCGAACCGATCGCAATAATCGTGACGCCTGAATTCAACGGATCGGGCTAGAGCAGATGCTTATTGCGGGCCACGCGCGCGAACTCGGCGCGCTCCTTCTTGTCCTGCTCCGCATCCCCGGAGGTGAGCACGGCCTTGCCGCCAGGGCCGAATAAGGCGGAAAGCGCCGCCACATCGTCCTTCTCGGTAGCGTCAATCAGCGCCTGTGCGGCCGCCTCGGCGGAATCGAAGGTCTTGGGCGCCTGCGCCAGAGCAATTGCCGGGAGCCCTATAATGAGGGATCCGAATGTGATGATAAGAGTTCTCACATCTATCTCCTAATGTCTTCCCCCGCCGCCACGGGACCCGCCCCCGCCGCCACGGGACCCGCCGCCGCCACCGCGGGACACGGCACCGCCTCCTCGGGACGCGGTGCTGCTACCGCGGGACACGGCACGGCTATTGGAAGGTGTCAAGGCAAAGTAGAAATGTCCTATTCTCTGCAAAGTAGAAATGTCCTGTTCGGCCGGGGCGGGGAGAGGGTGCATGTTATTCTGGCCATGCCGGTGAAGCGGAGACGGGCAATGCTGGCGAGCAACCCGATCAAGGAATAGCCGGCCGGAACTCATCGTGGACGATGGGTGGGGCGCGGTCCTTCCGTCGCGTCCTTTTACTGGGGCTCGGGGGCCGACCAACGGGAGGCGGCACCCCGCCCTCAGGTTTGCATGGTTTTGGTTTTGGTTTTGGTTTTGGTTTTG
>Ga0302324_100008559_pt1 | contig 21540 bp, 15 predicted proteins | sample Palsa_T0_1_FD_201949 | JGI IMG/M metagenome (GOLD analysis project Ga0302324, IMG submission 201949) | Peat permafrost microbial communities from Stordalen Mire near Abisko, Sweden - Palsa_T0_1 | ecosystem: Environmental > Terrestrial > Soil > Palsa > Peat permafrost | place: Sweden: Abisko...
GCCGCGCCTTGTTCGCCCTGGCGCAGATTAATGGGCAGGTATTCGTACGAGAGCCCCTTCAGGTTGAGCGCGATGCGCACCCGATAGGCAGCCGAGGAGCGGAAGTAACTGTAGAGCTTCATGAGCGGGTCGTTCGGACGCGTTGCGGATGGAGCCTTAGTGCCAGGCGCAGCGCATGCGAGCGACGGCGGGTCGCGCGAATGCGCTCGCTTTTAGAAGGCTGCGATGCCGGTTTGGGCGCGGCCCAGAATTAGCGCGTGCACGTCGTGGGTGCCCTCGTAGGTGTTGACCGTCTCCAGGTTGAGCAGGTGACGGATGATGTGGAATTCGTCGACGATGCCGTTGCCACCGTGCATGTCGCGCGCGGCGCGCGCGATGTCGAGCGCCTTGCCGCAGGAATTGCGCTTCATGATCGAGGTAATCTCCGGCGCGGCGTTGCCCTCGTCCTTGAGCCGGCCGAGGCGGAGGCATCCTTGCAAGCCGAGGGCGATTTCAGTCTGCATGTCGGCCAGCTTCTTCTGCACCAGCTGGTTGGCCGCAAGCGGGCGGCCGAACTGGCTGCGGTCGAGCGTGTACTGCCGCGCCGCGTGCCAGCAGAACTCGGCCGCGCCCAACGCCCCCCAGGCAATGCCGTAGCGCGCGTTGTTCAGGCACCCGAATGGTCCCTTGAGCCCTTGCACGCCCGGCAGCAAGTGGTCTTCGGGCACGAACACGGCGTCGAGCACGATCTCCCCAGTGACCGAGGTGCGAAGGCTGAACTTGCCCTCGATCGTGGGCGTCGAGAGTCCCTTGGCGCCACGCTCGAGAATGAAGCCGCGGATGACATCGTCATCGGTTTTCGCCCAAACCACGAACACGTCGGCAATCGGTGCGTTGGATATCCACATCTTGGCGCCGGAGAGCTGGTAGCCACCCGGGACCGAGCGCGCCCGCGTCACCATCGATCCGGGATCGGAACCGTGATCGGGCTCGGTCAAGCCGAAGCAGCCGATCCATTCGCCGGTCGCCAGTCTGGGCAGATAGCGGCGCTGCTGCGCCTCCGTACCATAGGCGTAGATCGGATACATAACGAGCGAGCTCTGCACGCTCATCATCGAGCGGTAGCCGGAATCGACCCGTTCGATCTCGCGCGAGATCAGGCCATAGCAGACGTAATTGAGTCCGGCGCCGCCGACTTCCGGCGGCAGCGTAGCGCCGAGGAGGCCCAACGCGCCCATCTCGCGAAAGATCTCCGGATCGCTTAGCTCGTGGCGGAAGGCCTTGGTCACCCGCGGCATGAGCTTGTCCTGGGCATAGGCCTGCGCGGCATCGCGCACCATCCGCTCCTCTTCGTGCAACTGCGCATCGAGCAGCAGCGGATCGGACCAGCTGAACGCCGCCTGGGTCGACGGCCTGAGGTTCTCTGGCGCATTCATAAGTGCGACAATTATCCAGTGCGTGCGGGGGGGCGTCCAATCGCGTCGCGGCGAGGGGTCGCGAGCGTTGCCCCTTTTAGTCGCGCCCGGCCGTCGTCGGAATGGCCCAGTCGATCCGTGCCCCGGCCGTTTTGTATCGCACATGATACAAGGCGGTCGGGTGCACAGGGGGTAGCAAGGCGGAGCGCTGCGTCAGCTAACCGTCTGTTCCGCCAGCTATACCTCATATCGGGCGGTTTTGCCTGTGCCATGCCGGCGACATATGATGCCCAACGTTAGCTAGGGAAAAGTCGATTATGAAACCTCTCGAAGTGCGGCACTCCTTTGCTCCGCTGCGCAAGCGCGCACGGGGCTTCACGCTGCTCGAGGTAATGATCACGGTCGCGATTGTCGGCATCCTGGCGGCCATCGCACTGCCCAGCTATCAAGACTACGTCACGCGTGGCAGGATCACCGAGGCGACCACCGGTCTGTCGAACTACCGCCAACTCTACGAACAGTATTTTCTCGACAGCCGCAGCTATGTCGGCGCCTGCGCCCAGTACTCAAATCAGATCAACGGACAGATGCAACAGACCAGCGGGACGGCGGACTTTGCGCTGACCTGTGTGGAAACGGCGTCGACTTATACGATCACCGCGACCGGGCAGGGCGTAATGACTGGATTCACATATACGGTCGACAATTTCGGCAACAAGGCCAGTGTTGTGACGGCCTCGGGATGGACCGGCAACCCGGGTTGCTGGATCGTCCGCAAGGGCGGCCTGTGCGAGTGAGGCGAGCGATGAACGCACGCGCGCACCGGCAAGGCTTCACGCTCATCGAGCTACTGGTCGCGGTGTCGCTGTTCGGGCTATTGCTCGCGCTGGCCGTGTCGCAGTACACCAACTTCATCTCCAACGCGCAGGTGCGTAACGCCGCCGAAGCGATGCTCAATGGCGTTCTCTCGGCTCAGACCGCGGCGATCAATGCCAACACCCAGGCGCAACTGATCGTGGCGGCGACGGGGTGGCAGATCCAGTTCGTAAATCCCGACACGTCGATACCCGCGCAGACGCCGCAGCCTCCCGCGCCGTACCTGATTACCAACGGGGCGCCGCAGGCGCTTGTGACGACCACGCCCAATGGTGCGACCGAGATCACGTTCGACGCCTTCGGTCGCATCGTCCCGAATGCCGATACCACCCAGACAGTGAGCTGCATCAAGGTCAACGGCTCGGCTGCCAGTTCCCGACCGCTGATCGTGATTGTCAGTAATTCGGGCCAGGCGACCGGCACCAAGCTCTGCGACCCGGCTGCGGCCGCAACGGAGCCGCAGGCATGCCCGGCGATCCCCTGTGGATAAGGCGATGACATCCAAACTCAAACCGCGTGCCCTGCAATCGGGGGCGTATCTGCTTGAGGCCCTGATCGGGATTCTCATCTTTGCCTTGGGCGTGCTCGGCATCGTCGGCCTGCAGGCCGCGTCGCTCCGCACCACAACCAATTCCAGTCTGCGCGCCGAGGCGGTATTCGCAGCGACCCAGATCACGGGACAGATGTGGGCGGACAAGTACGTTAACCTCGTCGGCAACTACTCCAGCGCGACACTGGGTGCAACGTATGTCGAATGGGCGGCCGATCTCAAGGCCGCGCAGGGCGGGGCCTGGTTCCAGGATCCCACCGTCGATTTCACCAATGGCAATGGAGCCTGCAACGCGAACCCGGACCCGTTCAGCGCCACCGTATACATCCTGATCCTCTGGCAATCGCCCGACGGCGTAACCCCCGGGCCTGCAACCGTAGCTGCGCCCGGTGGGGCCTGCGGCGCCACCAAGTGCCACTGGTACGCGACCTGCGCCGTGATCGGGCAGAACGTCAACACCGGGCCATGAAGCACGTTCTCCTGCGCCGTCCCTCTGCATCCGTCCAGGCCGGCTTCGGCCTGGTCGAGATCATGGTCGGCGTCGTCATCGGCATGATTGCCGTCCTGGTTATCTTCCAGCTCTACAACGTGTCCGAGGGGTTCAAGCGCAATACCACCGCGGCCGGATCCGCCCAGCAGGCTGGCCTGTATTCAGCCTTCGCCCTCGGCATGGAGATCGCCAATGCCGGCGCAGGCGTCAGCGTGGCGGGAACCGACCTGCAATGGTGCTTACCGCCGGCGCCCATCACGCAGAACATTACCGACCTGGCCAGTACGTTCTTGCCCATTCCGGTATTGATCTCCGATGGTGGGGGCAACGCCAACTCCGACTCCTTCGTCGTCAACTACAGCCTCGCGTCATCGCTGGTAACCTCCGCACCGTTCGCCGCGGCGCCGGCCGGTCAGACCTATCCGGTGCAAAGCCCCCAGGGATTTCACCAAAACGACCTCGTCGTCGCGATCCCGTCGCCGAACACACCGGCCACCTGCACCGCGTCAGTCATTACCAACAACCCGAGCACAACACTCGACGGCAACGGGGTCGTCCAAATTGTGCAAACCGGCTTGAACGGTAGCCTTACCCAGGCATCGCTGCTGTTCAACATGGGACCGTGCAATCGGGTCCAGAAGATCCTCTACAACGTGCAAAACGGTGTGCTGCAAAGCACGTCATTGCTCAACACCAGCACGGCGAACCTCGCGACCTGTGGACAACCCCTGGCTCAAGCTGCCAACCCGATGGTCTCAAACGTCTTGGTCATGAAAGCCGAGTACGGCATCAACACGTCCGCGAGCCCTCAGGGAGAGGTCGACACGTGGGTACAGGCTACCGTGGGTGGAGGCTGGGACCCGGCGACGCTGTTCGCGGCCAACATCAAAACGATCAACCAGATCAAGGCGATTCGCATCGGCATCATCGTGCAGAGCGAACAATTCGACAAGAACCTCAACGGATTCACCGGTGGGAATTACACCAACGGCGATTACAACTGGGTGCTGTTCGACTGCTCTTCAGCGAACAAGGCGACCTGCGTGGGTCGCTTGACCGGAACGGTTCCCGCCACCATCAACCCTGCCGGCAATTGGCGCTTCGTCAAGTACGAGACGATCATTCCGATGCGTAATGTCATCTGGAATCTGGCGACGTGATGCGCGCTGACCCTTTCCGCTGCAAGCCTGTGGCCTCTCCGTCGCACCAGCGTGGCGTGGTGCTCTTTATCGCGCTCATCGTCATGGTCGTCATGAGCCTGGCGGCGCTCGGGCTCATCCGCTCGGTCGATACCACGACGGCAGTCCTCAACAACCTGGCCGTGCGCCAGGCGGCGATACTGCCGGCCAACTACGCGATCGAGCAAGCCGGGGTTGCGCTGTTTGCGAGTCAGGGCGGACCGCTCATTCCCGACATCAAAAACGATTGGCTCCCCAATAACTATTACGCGGAGCACAACAACTGGGACTCGCAGAACGTTCCCGGCCTGCCCGACGGCGTGCCGCAGCCGCTGCAGACGAAGCTGGCCGCGCAGGGGCTGACTATCTTTTGGAATGATGTCGATAAAAATCGCATCACCTACCTCATCGAGCGCATGTGCAACCCGGCCGCTCCCAATGTTGCGCCCCTGAACGCCGCGTCAGGCACTTGGTGCGACATGGGGCAGCCGAAGCAATCGCCTGGCACAACGGTGGGTCAGCAGGGCATAACCCTGCCGCAGCAGGCTTTCTATCGCGTCACCGTCCGCGTCGACGGTCCCCAGAACACGGTTTCATTCTTGCAGGCCATGCTGCGTTGACGCGCGGGCGCGGGACCATCGCCATGGCCGACCCCCACTCTCCGCGACGTTGCCGGCGTTCGCTCGCTGCGCTGCTGTCGCTGCTGATCGCATGCGGTCCGTTGCTCACGCCGGCGTATGCCGCCGGCCTGATCCCGCTCGCCAACGAGCCGATCGGCACGCAGAACAACGCGCCGCCAGCGATCGTGCTCACCGTCGACGACTCCTCGTCGATGCTCTCCGACTGGTTGCCCGAGGCCGTCGCCCGCGACGACTTCGACATCAACTACTTTTGTCGGGACGGCGTCGGCGCGATGACGTCGGTGTGCGGAAGCACCGGCGCCTCCAACAGCTTTGGCACCGCACCGGACCAGTTTTACTCACCGGGCTTTACCGCGCAGCAATTCGGCTATCCCTTCCCGCTAACGACCGGGAACGTGGGGCCGGCAGCGGCGCAGCCCTACGACCCGAGTGGGCCGGGTGCCGGCTGTTTTCAAGGTCCGGCGTTCGTGCCGCCAACCTGCTATCACGGGGTCGACCCGACCCTTAGCGGCAGCGTGCCCAACGGCATCGGCAACTTCCCCATCCCCGACCCCAACGACCCGACGAGCCCGCCGGTCGGCTGGCCGCTGGCTGGAAACAACCCTTACACCTCGCCCGTCAACCCGGAGCCCGGCTTCAACCTTCCCTACGCCAATGCGTTCCCGTACGGGGTCTACCCCTATTGGCAGCTGTGGCCGGCGCCGGTGCACAACGCGGCGACGAATGCGCTCTACTACAACCCGCAACTGACCTACGAACCGCCGGTCGACTCGACCGGTGCGAGCTACCCGCAGATGAACGCCGCCAACACGGGCACGTGGACGCAGGTGCCGGCCGACCCGTGGGCGACGACCGTCGTCAACATCAACCTGACGAGCCCGGTAACCGTCGGCGTGTGGTGCAACTCCGACTGGTCGATGGGTGCGGTAACGGTGGTCAACGGCGTGCTCACCATCGATCCGACCCAGTGCCGCCGCAATGGCACCGCCGCGGCGGCGGCGGGTAGCGGCGGGGCGACCGACGCCCAGGACTACACCTATCCGTGGGCCCCGCCTGGTTTCGTACCCAGCGCCTCGCCCGGGGATACCTTCACACCCAACGGCACCAGCCCTTATCTGCGCGCGCCCTCGACGCTGTTCTCCTACGCGGCGCAGAAGGTCACCCTCAACGTAACGGGGCTCGACGCGCTCTCGATCAATACCACCAATTGGAATGCGACCAGCCAGGACGCGAAGTATTTCTACGAGAACGAGAACATCCTTTGGTGCGATCCCAGCAGCCCCTCGTGGCCGGGCCAGAACAGCACCACGCATGTGCCCTGCACGAACATCGTCAACCCCACCACCTGCAACGGCGTCCAGACCCAGGTCTGCAACCTGCAAACGCAGACCTGCAACGCGCAGACCCAGGTCTGCAACGGCGCCCAAACCCAGGTCTGCAACACCCAGACCCAGACCTGCAACGCCCAGACGCAGGTGTGCAACGGTGCCCAAAGTCAGGTCTGCAACCTGCAGACCCAGACCTGCAGCGGCGGGCAGACTCAGACCTGCGCCGGCGCACAGACCCAGACCTGCATCGGCGAACAGACCCAGACCTGCAACGGCGCACAGACCCAGACCTGTGTCGGGGAACAGACCCAGACCTGTAGCACCACTGCCGGCTTGTGCAACGGCGCAATAACCCAGACCTGCAACGGCGCAGTGACCCAGACCTGCAGCGCCCAGACCCAAACCTGCAACGGCGCGGTGACCCAGACCTGCAGCGCCCAGGCGCAGGTCTGCAACCTGCAGACGCAAACCTGCAACGCCCAGACCCAGACCTGCAACGCGCAGACCCAGACCTGCAACCTGCAGACGCAGACCTGTGCCGGTGTGCAGACCCAGACCTGCGGCCTGCAGACCCAGACCTGCGTCGGCAATACGCAGGTATGCAACATGTCATCACAAACCTGCAACGGTGTGCAAACCCAGGTGTGCAACCTCCCGGGCACGCAGACCTGCCAGCCGCCAGTCTGCACGACCACCTACAGCCCGCCTGGCTGCAACCTGCTGCCGCCGGACCCGGAGAATCCCTGCACCGGCACCAGCAACTGCGCCCCGCCCGTATGCACGCCCAATCCGGGGACCTGCAGCCTCCAGCCCACCGTGAGCTGCACGTCCAACGCCAATTGCCCGACGCTGCCCGGCACCTGCAACGTGGGTGGGCAAAGCTGCCTCACGAGCAGCGCTTGCCCGCAGGTTGGCACGTGCAGCCTCACCGGCACGAGCTGCACATCGAACGCGCAGTGTCTTCTCGCCGGCGGCCACTGCAGCATCCAGACCGGCACCACTTGCCAGCAGAACACCGATTGCGTCCAGGCGGGCTATTGCAGCGTCCAGACCGGCACGGTCTGCACGTCCAACGCCAACTGTCCGAACATCTCCGGCCATTGCAGCATCCAGACCGGTTCCTCTTGCCTGGTCAACACCGACTGTGCCCAAGCCGGCTATTGCAGCATCCAGACGGGCACCGTCTGCACCTCCAGCGGCAACTGCCCGATCGTGGCCGGGCACTGCAACATCCAGACGGGCACTTCGTGCACCACGGCCGCCAACTGCCCGACGATCGCGGGCGTTTGCAACATCCAGACCGGCACGTCGTGCACGTCGGCGGCCAACTGCCCGCAAGCCGGTTACTGCAGCGTGCAGACGGGTACCCTCTGCACCTCCAATGCCAACTGTCCGACGCCCGTCCCGGGAACATGCAGCTCGAGCGGTGCAACCTGCACGTCGGCGGCCAACTGCCCGACCATCGCCGGACACTGCAGCGTCCAGACTGGCACCTCCTGCACGTCAGCGGCCAATTGCCCGACCGTCGCGGGCGTTTGCAGCGTTCAGACCGGGACCTCGTGCACCTCGGCGGCCAACTGCCCGACGATCTCGGGCCATTGCAGTACCCAGACCGGCACCGCGTGCACGACAGCGGCCAATTGTCCGACGATTGCCGGTTTGTGCAACAACGGCACGACGTCGTGCACCACCAACGCGAACTGTCCCACCTTCGGCCATTGCACTGTGCAGACAGGCACCGCCTGCACCACCAACTCGCAATGCGCGACGGTGCCCGGGCATTGCAGCGTGCAGACTGGCACAGCGTGTACGGCGAACTCCGGCTGCGCAACCGTACCCGGCACCTGCAGCGTCCAGACCACAACCTCGTGCACGTCGGCGGCCAACTGCCCGACGATCGCGGGCCATTGCAGCGTCCAGACCGGCACATCGTGCACGGCCAACTCAGGCTGCGCGACCGTGGCCGGGCATTGCACGGTGCAGACCGGCACGTCGTGCACGGCCAACTCCGGCTGCCCGTCGCCAGTCCCGGGCGTTTGCAGCATCCAGACAACCACCAGTTGCACCAGCGCCGCCAACTGCCCGCAGGCAGGTTACTGCAGTGTCCAGACAGGGACCATCTGCACGTCCAACGCGGGCTGCGCGACCGTACCCGGGACGTGCAGCATCCAGACTGGGACCAGTTGCACGAGCAACGCCAACTGCCCGGTTGTTGCCGGGAACTGCAATATCCAGACGGGCACGAGCTGCACCTCCGCTGCCAACTGCCCGCCGGCGGGCTATTGCAGCGTGCAGACCGGTACCCAATGCACATCCAATGGCAACTGCCCGACGGTGGCAGGGACCTGCAGCATTCAGACCGGCACCAGCTGCACCACCAACGGCAACTGCCCGACCATTGCTGGAAACTGCAATATCCAGACGGGCACCAGCTGCACCACCGCCGGCAATTGCCCGGCGGCGGGCTACTGCAGCGTCCAGAGCAGCACGGTTTGCACGTCCAACGCCAATTGCCCGACGGTAGCTGGCACCTGCCAGGTCGGCGGCGCATCGTGTCTGAGCAACTCGACCTGCCCGCTGACCGGTACGTGCTCGGGCTATCCCACCCTGACTTGCACGTCGTCGCTGAGCTGTCCGTTCGTCTCGCTGCCCGCGAGCGGCGTCACCTGCAGCACCACCGGGGTCGGCGGGGTGCCGACGGCGGACCTGCGCCAGGACGCGGAGAACAACGGGGTCGTGTGTCGGCGCAACAACAAGGCGTACGCGCAGTTGTCACTGCCCCTGGGAGGCGTTGTTCCCGCCGTGGCCGCCAGCGGGTACAACTATCCCAACGACTATTTCCCCGGCGGCGCAGGTGGTCACTACACCACGCCGGTCACCGGCGGAACCGGTGCCGACGCCTGCACGGTGACGCCACACTTGGTAAGCGTTCCGCGCCACTACTGGAACACCTCGGTCGAGTGGTGCACGGCGGCGATCGTCTTGGCCGGCGACAAGTGGTTGGGCTACGGCACTGGCCTCGATTCGGACGGGTCCTGCCAGCCGGGCTATGACGCGACGCACATCTACCCGCGCTTCTATCAGTATGGCCCGACGAGCTACGTCGACAACTACGCCAATGCCGCGTTCCAGCGCGTCGATCTCGACATCACGCAGCAGGCGACGGCGAGCTACACCACCACCTGGATCGACGCCTCCGGCACGCAGCAGTCGATCACGCGCAACTTCGCCGACGAGATGACCAACTACGCCAACTGGTATGCGTACTACCGCACGCGTGTCCAGGCGGTGAAGACGGTCACCTCGCTCGTGTTCAACCAGCTCGACAACACCTTCAACGTCGGCTTCGCCACCTTGTCGAACGGCGTGGCGACCACGCCGCAGGCTCCGCTGCTGCCGCAGTCGGATCCGGCGACCTTTGTCAACGTCGCGCCTTTCAACGCGGCGCAGAAGGCAGCGTGGTTCCAGCAGCTGTTCGGCATCACCATTCCGCTCGGACTGGAAACACCGACCCTCGACGCGATGACCCGCGTCGGTGACTATTTTCTTCACGGTTCGAGCGCGGTCTTCCCCGGCGCCACCAACCCGATCACACTATCGTGTCAGAAGAACTGGCACATTCTGTTCACCGACGGCTTCGTCAATCAGGCTAGCGCGCCGACGATCGCAGGCGACCAGGACCTCACCGTTCCGCTCTATCCGGACTACAACGGGAATCCGGGCACCAATCCGATCGCCGGTCTTGTTCCGGGCCAGGCGTGGCCGCACCCGTATCAGGAGGATCCGAATAATCCCGATGCGAACGGCCAAGCCGACTACGCGATGTACTACTGGGTCCAGGACATGCGTCCGTTGAGCCCGCTCGATCCCACGTCGCCCAACAACGTCCCGACGTCGAGCACCGATCCGGCGGACTGGCAGCACCTGAACTTCGCCGCGCTGGCGCTCGGCACGCATGGCAAGCTCAATGCCACCAATCCGTCGCTGACCTTGAACCAGCTCTCCGCGGGTACGCTGCAGTGGCCGGCGGTGATCCCGAATGTCTGGCATCCGGACGCCTCGGGCGTGGACGACCTGTGGCATGCCGCGGTCAATGGCCGCGGGCAATTCGTCAACGCGGCGTCGGCGGCCCAACTGCAGCTCGGCATGGGGCAGATCCTGGAGAACATCACCAACCAGGCTGGCTCGCGCTCGGCAGCCGGGTTCTCGACCAACACGATCACGGCGACCAACAACAGTATCTACCAAGTGAGTTTCCAGCCCGGCTGGGGCGGTGACGTGGTCAAGATCCCGGTAGACCCGGTCACCGGTCTGGGCGGGGCGCCGGTCTGGGACGCGGCGGCGCAGCTTGGGACGCAGCTCTTGATCGCCGCGCCAGGCGACACGCCCTGGTTCACCAACCGCAAGGTGTTTACCGTCAACGACGCCAACCAGGCGGTGCCGTTCCTGTGGGCGAACCTGTCCGCGACGGAGCAGAACTCGCTCGCACCGGGGCTGCCGGCGACCGGACAGCAGATACTCGCCTACCTGCGCGGGGACCCGACCAACGAGGGCATCTCGGTCGGGCAGTTCCGGGTGCGCGCCAGCGTCGCCTCGGGCGAGGACTTCTTAGGCGACATCGTCGACTCGTCCGCGCTCTACGTCCCGCCGCCCAACGCAGGCTACCTCGACGGCAACGACCCCGGCTACTCGGCCTTCGTCGCGAGCAAGTCCGCACGCCCCACGATGGTGTACTACGGCGCCAACGACGGCATGCTCCACGCCATCACCGACGCCACCGGCAATGAGGCTTGGGCCTTTATGCCGCACGACCTGTACCGGGCGGACGACACCGGGCTGGGCGCCCTGTCCTACCAGGATGGCGCCCTGCCGCCGTTCCGGCACCACTACTACGTCGATTCGACGCCGCGGGTGGTCGATGTCGACTTCGGCAGCCAGAACTGGCACAGCCTGCTCGTCGGCGGCCTGGGCAAGGGCGGCACGTCGTATTACGCGCTCGACGTCACCAATCCGGCATCGGTCACGAGCGAAGTCGCGGCGGCCAACCAGTACCTGTGGACGTTCACCGATCCGGACATGGGCTACAGCTACATGCAGCCGATCATCGCCAAGACGCGGGCCTTCGGCGGCGCGTGGCTGGTCATCGTCCCGGCGGGCTACAACAACCCGAGCGGCGTGGGCAAGATCTTCTTTATCAACGCCGCCACCGGCGTGCTGGTCAATACCATGAGCACGGGCTTCGGCGACCCTGCCGATCCGTCCGGGCTCGCCCAGATCGCCGCCTACACCACGGACTATCGTAACCAACTCGCCGAGCAGATCTACGGCGGCGACATGTACGGCAACTTCTGGCGCTTCGATGTCTCGGATCCAAATCCAGCCAACTGGAGCGTCGTGCAGATGGCCTATCTGACCGACCCGAGCGGCGCCCCGCAGGCGGTCACCACGACACCGAATATCGAAGTCGATGCCGTGAACGGGATCGACCGCTGGGTCTTCGTCGGCACCGGACGTCTGCTCGACCCGACCGACCTTAGCAACCCCGCGATCGCCAATCAGATCCAGACGATGTACGCCATCCGCGATGGAACCGGGGTCACGCCGGCGCCCATCAGCGCCGCGATTCAGCCGCGGGCGAGCATGGTGGCGTTGATCGACAAGTTAAACGGCCTCACCAGCGAGCCGCTGGTCGGCTGGTACGACGACCTGCCACTCGGGCAACGCATCATCACCCCGCCGCAGGCGTCGATCTCGATCGTCGCCTACGCGGGCACGTCGCCCCAGACCGACCCCTGCCTCACCGGTGAGCCGGCAACGCTGTACGTGCGCAGCTTCGCCTTTGGCGCCTCGCTGCTCAGCGATGCCAATGGCAACGCGGTCGCGGGCCTCTACGAGACATCCGGCGCGGTCGGTATGGACATCTTCTCCTTCCCGACCAGCACCAGCTCCGCTTCGACTGGCGCCCTCGACATCCGCGTCGGCGTCACCGCGGGGACGACCGGAGATGTGACCTTCTTCAAGGTGAACGTGAACTTCCCGTTCGACGCGCAACGCATGTCCTGGCGTCTGCTCGGACAATAAACCACCGCGAACAACCGCGGCAGCCGACTTGCCAGCCCCACGTGGCCGCTCCACAATAGCGGCCATTTTTCATGGTAGCGTCAGCCGACCGTAAGCGTATTTCCGTGACCCGCGCCATGCGCGAACTCGACGCGGGCGATGGACGCGCGGTCGATCGACGGCTCGCGGTCGCGGTCGGCGCCTCGATCATCATCCATGCGCTCGCGGTTACGTCGCTGCGCACGCTCATCCCGCCACCCACGGCACAAGATGTCGGCGCACCGAACAACTTCGCCGTGCTCCAGGCGGTGCTCGCCGGACCGCGCGTAGAGGTTGACGCCGAGCAGTTAACACCGCTCGAGCAGCCCGCACCCCCGGCGCTGTTTCTGCCACCCGCTCTGCTGCCGATCGAAACCGCATCCCAGCGCGCACGAGTCGCGCTCGCGCCGCCGCCCGGACCGGTGCCCCAGCCAGGCACCGACCACCCACAGGTAATTATCTCGGTGAAAATAATCGACGATCCGTCGTGGCTCGGAAGCGCCTACGCGCTCTCGCTCGCGCAGCGGTTTTCGCAACGGGCGCAGAAGCCGCCGGCGTTGATAGGTTCGTCGGCCCTGATCTATCCCCGCGCGGCGCTCGATGCGGGGACCAGCGGCAGGGTCGCCGCGCTGCTCACCATCGATCCTCGAGGGCACATCCTCGACACGACGCTGATCCCCGAAGATGGGTTGTTCGCACCTGCGGTCGCCAACGCGCTCAAGACAGCGCAATTCACTCCGGCGGAAATCGATGGCAAACCGGTGGCGTACTGGGCGATCGTCGAATACTACTTCAGCATTGGCCGTCCCTCTGTTGGCACGGAAGCGCGTGCGTTCGGGACGCCCCCGCGTCAGCCCAGCGTGGGAAGGTGAAACCCCGGCGCGGCGCTTCCATCGTCGGGCCAGCGTGCGGTAACCGCCTTGCCGCGGGTGTAGAAGCGCACGCCGTCCATGCCGTGAACGTGCAGATCGCCATACAGTGAATTGCGCCAACCACCGAACGAGTAGTAGGCCATCGGTACCGGGATGGGAACGTTGATGCCGATCATTCCTACTTCGGCCTGCTGCTGGAACCTTCGCGCCGCGTGCCCCGAGCGCGTGAACAGTGCCGCGCCGTTGGCGTATGGGTTGGCGTTGACGAGTGCAATCGCCTCTTCGAGCGAATCGGCGCGCACGATGATGAGGACCGGCCCGAATATCTCCTCGCGATAGATCGCCATGTCAGGCGTCGCCCGATCGAATAGCGTCGGCCCGACGAAGAACCCCGCGTCCTGCCCCGGCCGGCGCCCGTCGACGACGAGCGTCGCCCCTTCCGCGACACCGCGATCGATGAGGCCAACGATCCGGTCGCGTGCGGCGCAGGTGATCACCGGCCCCATTTCCGACTCGGCACGATCGCCCGGTCCGACGGCAACCCGGCGCGCACGCTGCGCGAGCCTGTCGCGCAATGGATCGCCCGCCGTGCCGACCGCGACGGCTACCGACACGGCCATGCAACGCTCGCCGGCCGACCCGTACGCCGCGCCGATCAACGCGTCGGCGGTAAAGTCGAGGTCGGCGTCGGGCATAACGACCGCATGATTCTTCGCGCCGCCGAGCGCCTGCACGCGCTTGCCGCGCGCCGTCCCGGTCTGGTAGACATGGCGCGCGATCGGAGTCGAGCCGACAAACGACACCGCCTTGATGTCCGGATGGTCGAGGATGGCGTCGACGGCTTCCTTGTCGCCGTGCACGACATTGAAAACCCCGTCGGGTAGACCCGCCGCTTGCGCGAGTTCGGCCATGCGCAGGCTCAAGCTGGGATCGCGCTCCGAGGGCTTGAGCACGAACGTGTTGCCGCAAGCGATGGCGATGGGGAACATCCACAGCGGCACCATGGCCGGAAAATTGAACGGGGTGATGCCGGCACACACGCCCAGCGACTGGCGCAAGGAAAAACTGTCGACGTCGCTGCCGACGTTGTCGCTGAATTCGCCTTTGAGCAGATGCGGTATGCCGGTGGCAAACTCGATGACCTCGATGCCGCGCGTGATCGAGCCCTCGGCGTCGCTCAATGTCTTCCCGTGTTCCTCAGTGACCAGGCGCGCCAGCTCCTTCTTCTGTTGCTCGAGCAATTCGCGAAAGCGCATCAGGACGCGCGCACGGCGCAGCGCCGGTGCTGCGCGCCATGCCGGCCACGCCTCGACCGCGGCGGCAACTGCGGCAGAGACGTCCGCCGCGGTCGACAACGGAACGTGGCGCAGCACCTCGCCGGTGGCCGGGTTGGTGACCTCGCCGTATCGGGTCGTAAGCGCGGGCGTCGCCCGGCCGCCGATCCAAAGCGGTAGTCGATCCAGCGTGGTCAGATCCATCGCGCTTCTCCTTGGCCGCGCCCGCCGGCCCGGCTCGTGGCTTCAGCCAACTTCCTGCAGACGCGCCACATACCGCGCCAGCAAGTCGACTTCCAGATTGACCCGCGTGCCGCGAGCGAGCCCACCGAGGGTCGTCGCCGCCAGTGTATGCGGGATCAGATTGGCGGCAAAGCGCGCTCCGTGCACGCGGTTGACCGTCAAGCTCACGCCATCGACCGCGATCGATCCCTTCGTCGCGATGAAACGCGCGAGATCCTCCGGCGCGTCGACCTCGAGCAGGTAGCTGCCGTCGGCAGTGGCGACCGCGTCGATGCGGGCGACGACACCGACACCGTCAACGTGGCCGCTAAGCAGATGGCCGCCCAGCCGGTCGGACAGGCGCAGCGGCTTTTCCAGATTGACGCGCGCGCTGCCTTCAAATCCGGCGGTACAGCGCAGCGTTTCGGCTGAGGCGTCAAAAGAGAGCGTCTTGCCGTCGACGGCAACCACCGTAAGACAACATCCCGCGACGGCAATACTGTCCCCTGGCTTTACATCGGCGAGATCCAGCTCACCGCTGTCGATCGTAAGGCGCAGGCCGTCGCCCCGCGCTACCGCCGCGGTGATCTGGCCGACCGCCTGCACGATGCCGGTGAACATCAGTCGCCCTCCCGCGTCACGCGCGCGAGGAAGCGCCAATCCTCACCCACGTGGACGCCGTCCTGGATGACGAGGCGCACGCGTTGCGCCAGCTGCGACAATGCGCTCGGCAGCGCAAACATGCCGCGCGCCGGATCACCGACGAGGCAGGGCGCGAGATAGAGTAGCAGTTCGTCGACGAGTCCTGCGGCAAGGAGAGCACCGTTGAGCTTGGCGCCGGCTTCGACGTGCAACTCGTTGATGCCTTCCGCGGCAAGCAGTGCAAGCATCGCCGCGAGGTCCACGCGGCCGTCGGGACCAGGGAGCAGCACGTGACGCACGTTTGCCGGCCATGTCCGCTTGGGTGCCGCGGCCGACACGACGAGCACGGCGCCGTGCTCGAGCAAACGTGCCGTCGCCGGCAACTCGCCGTCGCGATCGACGACAACGCGCAGCGGCTGTCTCGAGGTCTCCACCTCGCGCACGGTCAGTCGCGGGTCGTCCTGGAGCACCGTGCCCACGCCGGTGAGAATGGCGCAGGCGCGTGCACGCCAGCGGTGCCCATCGGCGCGCGCGGCTGCTCCGGTAATCCATTGGCTCGCGCCATTGTCGAGCGCCGTCTTTCCGTCCAGGCTTGCGGCGATTTTGACCCGCACCCAGGGCCGCCCGGTAGCGAGTCTGTGGATCCAGCCGATGTTGAGCTCGCGCGCCTCCGCCTCACACAGGCCGAACGCGACCGCCACGCCTGCGGCGAGCAGGCGATCGCCACCCTGCGCCGCCGCCGGGTTCGGGTCGCGCATGGCGGCCACCACGCGGGCTATCCCCGCGGCGAGCAACGCGTCGGTACATGGTGGCGTCCGGCCGTGGTGGTTGCACGGCTCGAGGGTGACGTACGCTGTTGCTCCGCGGGTTGTCTCGCCACCTGCGCGCGCCGCGTCGAGTGCCTTGACCTCGGCGTGCGCCTCGCCCGCCCGCTCATGCCACCCCTCGCCGATCGTGCGCTCGTCGCGCACGATGACGCAGCCGACACGCGGATTGGGCGTCGATGTAAACAGGCCGCACGCGGCAAGCTCGAGCGCACGCAGCATGTGCTCGCGATCGTGGTCGTTGAACCCCGTCATTCCAGTGACCGCGCAACGCCGTTCAACGCGGCTTGCGCCGCGGCGATGCAGGCTCCACTTCCTTCAGGGCATCGCGGAAATCGGCCGCATCCTGGAAGCTGCGGTACACCGATGCAAAGCGGATGTAGCCGACCTTGTCGAGCTTGTAGAGTTCCTGCATGACCATTTCGCCCACCTGGCGCGACGGTATTTCGCGTTCTCCCAGGCCGAGGACCTGCTGCACGATGCGCTCGACGGCCTGGTCGACATACTCGGTGGGCACCGGCCGCTTGTGCAGCGCGCGTTGAAAGCCGTTGCGGATACGGTGTACGTCGAAATCCGCGCGCGTGCCGTTCTGCTTGACGATTTGCGGCAGCCGCAGCTCGGCGTTCTCGTAGGTCGTGAAGCGCTTGTGGCAGGCGACACAGCGACGCCGCCGGCGGATCGAATCACCGCCTTCGGACACGCGCGAATCGACCACCTGGGTGTCGGGACTGCCGCAGAAAGGACACTTCATTGCTACGGACGCGGCGCATAAACGGGAAACCTCGCCGTCAGTGCTTTCGCCGCGCTGGAGGCGCGCGCGATCGTGGCGGCGTCGGTCGGCGCCTCGAGGATATCAGCGATGAGATGCCCCAGCTCTTCGCATTCGATTTCAGTGAAACCGCGGGTGGTGATGGCTGGGCTGCCGAGGCGAATGCCGCTGGTCACCGCCGGCTTCTCCGGGTCGTTGGGGATGGCGTTCTTGTTCACCGTGATCTGGGCCCGGCCAAGCGCCGCTTCGGCCTCCTTGCCGGTGATCTTCTTCGGCCGCAAGTCGACCAGGAACATATGCGAGTCGGTGCCACCGGAGACAATGCGCAGGCCGCGATCCTGGAGCACGGTGGCGAGAACCCGCGCATTCTCCAGCACGCGTTCCTGGTACACCTTGAACTCGCGCGTGAGCGCTTCCTTGAAGGCGACCGCCTTGGCCGCGATGACGTGCATGAGCGGTCCGCCCTGGATGCCTGGAAAGACCGCGGAGTTGATCAGCTTCGCGTGCTCGGCGCCGGCGAGAATGAGCCCACCGCGCGGGCCGCGTAGCGTCTTGTGCGTCGTACTGGTCACAAAATGCGCCACGCCGACGGGGCTCGGATAGAGCCCGGCCGCAATCAGACCCGCGTAATGCGCCATGTCGGCCATCAGATAGGCGCCGACTTCATCGGCGATCGCACGGAAACGGGCCCAGTCAATCACCCGCGAGTAGGCCGAAGCGCCCGCGACAATGAGTTTCGGCTTGTGCTCGCGCGCCAGTTTTTCCGCGCCATCGTAATCGATCTGCTCGGTATTCGGATCAAGGCCATACGCGGCGACGCGGAACCACTTCCCCGAGAAATTGACCGGCGAGCCGTGCGTCAAGTGTCCGCCGTCGGACAGCGACAGTCCCAGTATGGTGTCGCCCGGCTTGAGCACGGCAAAGAAGACCGCCTGATTCGCCTGCGCGCCCGAATGCGGCTGGACGTTGGCGAATTCCGCGTCGAAGAGCTTCTTGGCTCGGTCGATCGCCAGTTCCTCGGCGATATCGACGAACTCGCAGCCGCCGTAATAGCGCTTGTGCGGATAACCCTCGGCGTACTTGTTGGTGAGCTGCGAGCCCTGCGCCTCCATCACGGCGATGCTGGCGTAGTTCTCCGACGCGATGAGCTCAATATGTCGTTCCTGGCGCAGGTTCTCGCCAGCAATCGCCGCCGCCAGTTCGGGGTCGGTTTGGGCAAGGCTCAGGAGACGATGGGGCATGGCGCGGCGCAGAAGCAAATGATTATTTTACCATCGCTCGCGATCCAGGCCGAGCAGCGTTTGCCGCGGCTGATCCTTTGTCTGATGCGCCGGATACGGGCTACCCGGCCGCTACTTCTTCGCCGCTGCTGCGCTCTGCATGGCAGCAAGGACCATGAACTGGTCGAAGCCCTCCTCGGCGACACGAAACCACAGGATTTCCTCGTCGCGGAACTTCTTCCACGGCTCGTAGATCTTCTTGAACCGCGCGTTGTTGGCCGCGATGTCGTCGTAGACCTCAACCGCAGCCCTGTACGACGCCTGCATGATCTCGCGCGAGAACGCGTGCAATTGCACACCGGCGGCAAGCAGCCGTTTCAGTGCCGCCGGATTGCGCGCGTCGTACTTGGCCAGCATGTCGACATTCGCCTCCGCACACGCCGCTTGCAGGATCGCCTGGTAATCCTTCGGCAGCTCCGCCCAAGCCTTGCTGTTGACGAAGAGGTCGATTTCCGGACCGCCTTCCCACCAGCCGGGGTAATAATAGTGCTTGGCAATCTTGTACAGGCCCAGGCGCTCATCGTCGTACGGGCCGACCCACTCCGCGGCGTCGATGCGGCCATTTTCGAGCGCCGCATAGATGTCGCCGCCGGCAAGCTGCAGCGGCACGAGACCGAGCTTCTCCATCACGACCCCGGCCGAGCCACCGATGCGCATCTTGAGTCCCTTCAAGTCGGCCACGGTCCGCACTTCCTTGCGGAAAAATCCGCCCATTTGCGCGCCCGTGTTGCCGGCCGGAATGTTGTAGACGTTGTAATCGCGCATGAACTCGCGCATCAGGTCGAGTCCGCCGCCGTGGTACATCCATGCATTCTGCTGCCGCGCGTTCAAGCCGAACGGAACCGCGCAGGCAAAGGCGAAGGTCGGATCCTTGTCGAAGAAGTAGTACGGCGCGGTGTGTGCGCACTGCACGGTCGCGTTCTGGACCGCGTCGAGCACTTCCAACCCCGGCACGATCTCGCCGGCGGCGAACACCTGGATGCGGAACCTGCCGTTGGTTGCGGCGGCGCAACGTTGGGCGATGAGATCGGCTGCGCCAAAAAGCGTATCCAGGCTCTTCGGGAAGCTCGACGCCAGCCGCCACCTCACCTCCGGCTGCACGCCCTGGGCGATCGCAGGGGCGGCGAGGGCGCCGGCAGCAAGGCCGCCAGCCGCGCGCGTCAGGAACGAACGACGTCCCATCGAATAGCATCCTCCGTTGGCTGCACATCCGGTGCAATCGTTGCGGGCACCGTTCTGTCCGGGCCCGAAGCCGGTTGGCGGGCGATTCTAACCTGTCTTGTCCTGTGCCAGCGGTTACGCCGAGAGCTTGCGTACCGCGTTGAACAAGGCCCAGGCCCAACCGGCCTGCCGCTCCAGCGTTTGCGTGAAGCGGATGAGATAGCGGGCGTTGCCGGTGTCGAGCTCGACCATGCCGCCGGGCAGAAAGCGATCGTCGGGTCCAATCAGGCTGCGTTGCGTCGACTGGCGATTGTCCGCGTGCCCTGGGAGGTAGATGCCGAAGAAAGGCCGGTCGACGCCCGCGCGCTGCGCATCGAGCGGGGCGACCCAGCTTCGCAACAGCACGCGCACCATCCGCCGCGCGATGATCTCCACCCCGCAGACGACTTCCTCGACCTGCTCGCGCTGCATGCGTCGCACCACCGCAAGTTCCCAGCGATCGTTATCCTTGATGGCAATGATCTCGCCGAGCTTGGTTGGCGCATCCTTCGAAGGCGCGATCATGCGCACGCCGCTGTCGCTGCGATTGACCATCCTCCATTGCGAGCCACGAATGCGTCGCGCAATCGACTCGGGGTTGGCGTTGGGGCTCACCAGCTGCGTAATTTCGTCGTAGCTGTGCATCGCGCCGGAGCTCTTGGCTTCCGGTGCGAGGTGCTCGACTTCGGCCACCGCACGCGTGAGCGCCTGCAGGCCGACCACCACGCGCACTTCCATGTCGCTCGACTTGCGCGGTGCCCGCGGGGAAAAGGCAAGCGCATCCGGTCCGTACAAGGCGGCGAGGCGCATCAGCAGCAGCTTCTGTTCGCGCTGCGGCAAGGCACCGGGCAGGCGCGGATCGGCATCCTGTTCGGGCAGCAATCGCATGCGTTCGACCACCCGGGCGTAGACGGCCGTGGCGTCGAGGAACATCAGGCGGCCGCCGGGACGCGCCTTGTCCTGGCGCTTGAGGCCCTGCGTACCGGACAGGTCGACGTAGAAGTTAGCCCCGGTGCCCGGCGGCGGCATCAACGTCAGCGAGGGAGTCCACTCCTCAAGCGAGCGCGACACCCACTCGACCTGGTCGGGGGTGAAGTTGCCGCTGTCCAGGCGCATGAGCAGCAGTGACCGGATGTACTCCTGTTCGAGCGAGCGATCGGGATGGCTGAACGCGCCTGCGCCATACGCCAATGGCTCGCGCTGCCACCCGCGCATGCGCGCGAATTCGTAGAGCTCGTGCAGTTCGCGCCATTGCGCGGGAATCCAGTGGCCGTAGCGAAACAGGCGGAATTTGCCATCGATCGCCTTGTAGTGCGCGAGCCTGACGAGCACGCGCGGCAACACGGTTTTCCATCGCTTCTGCTCGCCCGCCGCATAGCCGGCTTTGAGCGTTGCCTGGTAGGCGGCGGTGAAGGCCTTGACCAGATCGAACACGCCGTGCCAGAGGCGGGTCTCGACGCTGCTCGAACGCTGGTGATTGGTCGAGTACTGGGCGGTGAGCTGCGCGATGATGGGCTCGCAGCGCGCGTCGATGCGCAGCAGCGCCTCTGCCTGGGCCGGACCGATGCGCCGGCGACCGCCCGGAAAGGACGTGATGAGGTCGAGCGCCTCGTGCTGCAGCTGCAGCGGATCGCCCGTCGGCAGCGACGCGACCCACCGCGCTGCAGCGGTGCCGCCGCGAAGCGGGTCCTGCAGGGAGCGTCGCCAGGAGCGGAATCGTTCCCGCAGGGGCCGCTTGGCAACCATGGCGCCGCCCCGACGGCTAATTTCCCGCCACCGTCATGGCGCCAATGAGAATCGAGCCACAGTGACGTGAGCCGCGGCGATCGACGTCGTTGCCGACGGCAACGATGTCGCGATACATGCGACGCAGGTTGCCCGCGATCGTTATTTCCTCGACC
>Ga0302324_100008561_pt1 | contig 21537 bp, 20 predicted proteins | sample Palsa_T0_1_FD_201949 | JGI IMG/M metagenome (GOLD analysis project Ga0302324, IMG submission 201949) | Peat permafrost microbial communities from Stordalen Mire near Abisko, Sweden - Palsa_T0_1 | ecosystem: Environmental > Terrestrial > Soil > Palsa > Peat permafrost | place: Sweden: Abisko...
AGCGGCTCGCAGGGGTCGCCGCGGAGTTCGCGCAGCGGGCCGACTCCCCCGCTGCGCTGCTGCGGGATACCGGCAGCGGTGAGCTGTACCCCATCGGCGCGGCGGCCCCAGGCGCAGCGGCCGCCGCAGCAGCAGGCGGCGGGCCGGAGCGGGGCATCGTCATCGCCGGGCCCGGCGAGCTGCTGCTGGCCTGGCTGATCGGCCGCAGTCAGGGCGCCGGCCTGACGGCCGACCCGAGCGGGCCGCTGCCGGCGGTTCCGGCCTGGTAGCGGCCGGGCGGCCGCCGGCCGGCCGGAACGTGCAGCCGGAACGTGCAGCACCGTGAATGCGCAGCATCCAGCAGGCAGAACGAGATGAGGAGATCATGAGCTACACAGGAAACGTCAGCGTCGGCGGTCCGGCGGACACCCGGCAGCTTCCGGGCCTGGAGATCACCAAAGTTGCCGTCGGCCCCATGGACAACAACGCCTACCTGCTGCGCTGCACGGCAACCGGCGAGCTGGCACTGATCGACGCGGCGAACGAGGCCGACACCCTGCTCGCGCTCATCGGGGACACCCCGCTGGCGACGATCATCACCACGCACCGGCACCGGGATCACTGGGTAGCCCTGCAGGCGGTGCACCAGGCCACCGGCGCGGCAACCGTGGCTCACCCCGACGACGCGGCTGAGCTGCCTGTCCCCCCCACCCGGCTGGTCAGGAACGGCGACACGATCGCCGTCGGCGACGCGCTGCTGTCGGTCATCCACCTGCGCGGGCACACGCCCGGCAGCGTCGCGCTGTGCTACGACGGCGGCGGCGCGCTGGCCGACCAGCCGCACCTGTTCACCGGTGACTCGCTGTTCCCCGGCGGCCCGGGCAATACGGAAAAGGACCCGCAGCGGTTCAGCCAGCTGATCACCGACCTGGAGCAGCGGGTGTTCGGCCAGCTGCCCGACGGCACCTGGGTGTATCCCGGTCACGGCGGCGACACCACGCTCGGCGCCGAGCGCCCGCACCTACCGCAATGGCGTGCCCGCGGCTGGTGAGGCTCGCTGATGGCAGATCAGCGAGAGTTCGTGGTGGTCGGCGCCGGCCTGCTCGGGCTGTCGGCAGCGCGGGCACTGGCCAGGCGCGGCCGGGACGTGGTCGTCCTGGAGCAGGCCGAGGTCGGGCATGAGACCGCGGGCTCCAAGGGCAGCTGCCGTATCTTCCGGTTCGGCTACGGCGATCCGGCCTATGTCACCGCCGTCCGCCGGGCCCGCGCGCTGTGGAGCGAGCTGGAAGCCGAGTGCGGCCAGCAGCTGCTGTTCCCGACGCCGCAGCTGACATTCGGCGACCAGCTCACCGCGGTCCACCAGGCGATGCAAGCGGCGGGCGCGCCGTGCGAGCTGCTGCCGGCCGCGAAGGCCGCCGCCCGGTTCCCTGGCGTCAGAGCCGGCGGCCCGGTGCTGCTGGAGCCCGAGTCGTGCGTGACCGCCGCCGACCGCGCGCTGCAGGCACTGGCCGCCGCGGTGCCGCAGATCCGCACCGCAGTACGCGTCACTGGCCTGGCCGACGACGGGCGGCGGGTCACGGTCCGCACTGACGCGGGCCCGCTGTCCGCCCGCGCCGCCATCATCTGCGCCGGGCCGTGGACCAGCGGGCTGCTGGCCGGCCTGGGGGTGACCGTACCGGCGGTGCCGACGCTAGAGCAGGTCGCCTACCTGGTCCCGGCCGCTGGCCTGGTCCCGGCCGGGGAGCCGGATCCCGGCCTGCCGATCTTCATCTGCTACGGCCGCCAGTCCCCCTACGGCCTGCCGGTTCCCGGCTCCTCGCTGTACAAGATCGGCATCCATCCCAGCGGCCCGCCCGTCGATCCCGGGTGCCAGGACCAGGGCGCAGACCCTGCCCTGGCGCAGCGGCTCGCGCTGGTGGCCCGGCAGTACCTGCCCGGCCTCGATCCCCGGCCGGTGCGCACCGAGCGGTGCGTCTACGACAACAGCCCGGACGAGGACTTCATCGTCGACCGGATCGGCAACGTGGTCGTCGGCGCCGGCACTTCCGGGCACGGCTTCAAGTTCGGGCCGCTGTTCGGCGAGTGGCTGGCCTGCCTGGCGACCGGGGAGCAGGACCAGCTTCCCGGCCCGCGATTCGCGCTCGCCAGGTTCGGTCCCGGGCTCAGTGGCTGAGCACCGCGTAGACGATCACGTTGCTCAGGTAATGCCCGGCCGCCGGGTCGAAGGTGCCGCCGCAGGTGATCAGGCGCAGCTGCGCGTCCGGCACCGGCCCGTACACCGACGCGGTGGGGAACCGGGCTTTGAGGTACTCCCGCACGGCGGTCACCCGGAAGACGACGATCGTGCCGTCGGCGCGCCGGATATAGACCCGGTCGCCCTGGTGCAGCAGGCGGAGCCGGAAGAAGATCCCCGGCCCCAGGTAGGAGTCGATGTGGCCGCCGATGACGGCCGGGCCGATCGCGCCCGGCCGGGAGCTGCCGGTGTACCAGCCGGCCACCGACGTGCTGGCCGGAGGCTGCAGCGCGCCCGAGGAGGTGAGCCCCAGGCGGACGAGCGGGGTCGAGACGCCGATCACCGGGATGACCAGCCGGGTCGGGGCGGCCACCCGCGCGCCCACTGTCGGCAGCGGCCCGGGAGCCAGCCGGCCGATCGGGATCGGAACCAGCGTCGGCCTGCCCGCCGGGGTGGCCTGGTGGCCGGTCTGGCTGGCCAGGGCCAGCCCGGTCGCGCCTACCCCGGCGGCGACCAGGCCGAGCAGCAGAAATGCCGAAGCAACCGGCCGGCGCACCACCCGCATCGGGGAGATGTGCCGGCCGGGCCGCTCCTTTCGGTCAGCGCGCATGCAGTGCGGGACGGCGGCGCCGGCTCAGCACCGTCATGCCGCCGGCTAGCGCGATCAGCCCAACGCACGCGGCTGCGACCCAGGGCAGCAGCGGCTCGCCCGGCCGCGGTGCAGTGCCGCCGAACCCCATCGCCGCCCCGCCGTCCGGCATGACCTTGCTTCCGGCGGAGTCCTCCAGGCTGGCCACCCTGATCTGGTTGCCGTCGTCCAGCACCACGAGGGTGTAGATGGAGTCGGCCGATAGCGTGACCTCCGCAGTGGTGTGCTGGGTGGGACCGGTGACCCGCACCGTCAGGGTTCCGGGAGCCACTGCCGTGTAGGACGTCGCCGCGGGGAAGCCGAGCTTGCCCGCAAGGACCGTCTTGCCCAGCGATATCTTGACGGTGTCCTGGTGCATCGACGCCTGAATGACCCGCACTAGGGCCTTGTGCCGCGGCGCCTTCAGCCGGTCGGTGAAGACCTCCAGCCGCAGGCCCGCGGCGGGTCCGACGCCCGCGACCGTGTAGGCCTTGCCGTTCACCACGTCCACTGTGGTGGACAGCACGGGCTTGGATGCCGCCGCGGCGCCGGCGCCGCGCATCGCGACGGTGTACTCGCCGGCGGGCACATGCTCGTACGCCGAGACGGTGCCGTAGCCGACATGGTGGAGCACGATCTTGGCTTGCGGGTTGCCGAATGAGTAGAGGTAGACGTCCACCGCAGGGGTGTTAGGCGAAAGGTGGGCCAGCCGCAGCCAGCCCCAGCCCGTCGAGGCACTGGCGGCAGGGCCGGCCAGGCCGAGACCGCCAAGCGCGAGTCCCAGGACTGCGGCGAGCCGGACCAGTCGCGCGACTCTTCCTGTCAGGGTCATGTGTCTCCATCTCCGGGGGGTGGTGCGGGCGCCTGCCGCACATGTGATCATCGGTTTCGGGGGGGGTATGTCATGGTCCGGTCTTGCCAAGGAGCCCTAGCGGGCTAGGTGCGGAGAACTCGATCGTCACGACCTGATGGCCGAAGGCCCGGCCCTGGCTCAGGCTGGCGGCCTGATAGGGCGGGCGCTGTCCGCGCAGGAACGCCAGCAGCCACTTCAGGTAGCCACGGCCGCTGGCGCTGCGGCCGATGACGGCCAGCTCGGCCGAGCGCAGCGGAACGCCCGTGCTGGCGCCCGGGCCGCCGTCACCGAAGCTCAGCACGTCGACCCCGCGCACGTCGGCTAGCTCCGCCAGTATGATCATCAGCCGCGAGTCGACCTGGCCGGCCGACAGTTCCCGCCGTGCGGCTGGCGAAATCTGCAGCCGCCGGTTCTGCACCAGCTGGCCGCCTGAACGCTGGCGCGCCACCATGTCGGCATGCAGTTCCCGCTGGTAGGCCGCTGCCCCGTACAAGGCGACGGCGCGGACATCGATGCGGGCCGCACCAGAGCCGAAGCTGGCAATCACCTCCGGCGCGTACACCCGCGCAAGCCTGCTGCCGAACTGGCTGCGGATCGCCGCTGTCGCCACCACGACCGCCGAGCCGAGCGGATCAGTCGACGAAGGCCCGAGCATGGTCAGGTTCCCGACCGGGAAGCCCCGTGCTTGCAGCGCCGAGCACATGACCGGATCGCAGGACACGATGGCGGCGTGACTGACCTGCGCCGCGACCCAGATGGCCGCCTCCTTCCGGCTGGCCGACACCGCGGCGATCTGGGCGGCGGCACCCGCCCCGCTGCGGTCCGTCGCCCGGCCGCTGCCTGGGGCGGTGACGACACCTGTCAGCAGCAGCACCACGACCACCGCGACCACAACTATCGCGGTCCCGATCACGGCCGCTATCGCCCGTCGGCGCGCAGCACCCTCGCCGGGCCGGCGCTGCCAGCGGCCCGGCAGGCGCCGCTGCGCCCACAACCGGACCGTGGTTCCCAGCACTGCCGTCCAGGACGGCACCGTCTCGGCGTCCGCCGGTGCCAGTGAGCCCGGTGCCAGTGAGCCCGGTGCCAGCGGCCGGGCCGGCATCAGTTCCCCGGGCGCTCGTTGCGCGGGCGCCTGCGGCGCTGGTGATGCCACCGAGGGCTTCGCTTCCGCCGTCTTCGCTTCTGCGGGCTTCGCTTCCGCCGGCCTCGCCATGGCGAACTTCGGTACCGGGGACCGCGCCTGCGCCGACCGCGGTGCCGGGGCCCTCGCCGCGCCCGACTTCCCTGCCCCGGACTTCGCCGTTCCCGGCTTCGCAGTCTCAGGCCTCGCAGTCTCAGGCCTCGCAGCCTGGGGCTTTGCCGAAGCCGGCTCGGCCACGGGCGAGTTTGCTGCCCCTGATCTCGCCGCCGGGACCTCCGCTGCCGGGGTCTGGGTCACCGGGATCTGTGTCACCGGGGTCTGCCCGGACTGGTCCGGCTCTGACGGCGGTCCAGCCGACTCCGGCTGCCGCGCGCCAGGCTGCTGGACACGACTCGACTGCGGCATGCGCGACGGCTGGTGGCCCGTGGCCCCAGGCTCGCGTCTTCCAGCAGGCAGCCTCGCGAGCCGCTGCGGAACGTCGGCTTCCTCACTCGAGGTACCAGGCGGGAGCCTGGGTGAAGTCGAGATCCGGCTGTCCTCGTTCATCAGCACTAACCCCCCGGGGCCCGCCGTCAGCGGTTGGAGAGGCGGTCCCAGAAGGACTAGCTCAGCACATGACGAGCCTGTGTTCAGCGGAAACGGACGATTGTTACGAAAAACTTGCATCGTGCCGAGTTATTCGCCTCTTGCACAATGAGAAATGCAGGTCACTTTCTGGGGCGGCGGGATCGCACTCTGTCGTCGGCCGCGAGCCGATCGTACAGCGCGGTAGCCGCTGCGACTGCCTGTGTCGGGGATGGCAGAGTGGCGGCGCGTGTCCTGGCGGCCGCGGCGAGCCGGGCCGCCAGGACGGGATCATCGAGCACGGACAGTACCGCCGCGGCAAGCCGCAGCGGATCACCCGGCGGAACCAGCAGCGCACCGTCCTCGCCGGTCAGCTCGGCGGTCCCGCCGACGCGGGAGGCCACAATCGGGCGGCCGGCCTGCAGGGCTTCCTGGACGGCGAGCGACTGGCCCTCCCAGCTGCTGGCCAGCACAAACACGTCGGCAGCGGCCAGCAGCGCGGGCACATCCGCGCGCTGGCCCAGGAACCGCGCCGCCACGCCGCGCTCCTGCGCGCCGCGCTGCAGCTCGGCGGCCAGCGGGCCTTCGCCGGCGATCACCAGCAGCGGCTCCGGGTGACGATGCTGCCAGCTGGCCGCGGCGTCCAGCAGCACTGCGTATCCCTTTTGCTCGGCGAGCCTGCCGACCGCCAGCACAACCGGGCGGCCGCCGGCATCCAGATCGGACCGTGCCTTGCGCACGGCTGCGGGGGACGGGGTCTGCGCAGGCGGTGCCGGGACCACGGCCAGCCCGGTCTCGCGCGCGCCCAGCCGGCGCATCCGGGCCGCGAGATCCGCCGAGACGCACAGGACGACATCGGCATGACGGGCGCTGATGCCCTCCAGGATGCGGTAGACGAGCCCGGCCCCGCGGCCGGCCGGAGCCGCGTTGTGCACGGTGACCAGCAGCGCCGGCCGATGGCCGGGCCGCCAGGCCAGCGCGAGCACCGCGAAGGAGCCCGCCCGCAGGCCGTGCGCGTGCACCACGTCAGGCCGGACGCGGGCCAGCAGCCGACGCAGCCGCAGGAGCGCTGCCATGTCCCGGACCAGGCTGGGCCGATCGCAGATCGCGACCGGCTCGAATGCAATGACGTCCCCCGCCGGCGCCCCGGGCCCCGCGCTCTGCCCCGGGCAAAACAGCGGCCGGGCGCCCTCGGGACCGAAAACGCTGACCACCAGCCCGTCCTGGGCGCAGCCATGCGCCAGCATGGCTGCGTGCCGGGCGGTCCCGCCCGAGGCCGTGCCGAGCACGAAAGCAACCCGCGACGGCATTACTGCGCCGCCCTCCGCCTGATCCGGGCCAGGGCAGCACGCAGCTCCCCGCCGTCCAGGGCATAGGCCACAGCGCCGAAGCCCAGGACGGCGCACGCGGCAGCGAGTACCGCGACGCCGCCGCTCACCAGCCGGCCGGAGGGGGGCACCGCCGCGGCAACCGCCGCGCCGGCCGCCGCGCCCGCCAGGGCAGCGGCCAGGCCGCTCCAGGCGGCTCGCGGCAGCCCGTGCAGCGCGCGTCCTCCCCTGGCCCGACGGACCGCGAGAACCAGCGCGACCCCGGCGGCGGTCATTCCGACCGTGTTGCCCAGACCGAGCGCCGGCACCACCCAGGCCTTCGGGACGACGCTTACCGCGATGATGTCCGCCCCGATGACCACCAGCCAGCCGCCTGACATCGCAGCCGCGGCCATCTTGTTTCGCCCATCTGCCAGCAGCACCCGGGACAGACAGGCCACCAGGCCGTAGCCGACCAGGCCCGGCGCGAAAACGGCCAGGCCCCGGGCGAGCTGAGGCACCTGAGCGGACTGGGAAGCGAAAATCCGGGCCGCGGGCGCGGCTACCGCTGCCAGGCATGCCGCTCCGAGCCAGGACATGAGCAAGACAGCGCGGGCGGTGCCGGCCGCGGTGTCGTCGAATGCATCGCCGTCTCGGGCAGACAGCACGGGGAAGGCGCTGACGGCCAGCGGGATGGCCAGCACCGCGTACGCCGAGACGAAGACCTGCCAGCCGTAGTTGTACAGGACGAGCGCGCCCTGGGCGCCGTGCCGGTTGGCGAGCCAGATCACGACAATCACCGAGGCGTCCTGTGCGACGAGCGCGGCGATCCCCACCATGGCCAGGCCCCGGGCCCGCGGCCCGACCCCGGCGGGGAAGCGCAGCGTGGGGCGTATCCGCAGGCCCAGCCGCCAGGCCGGGATCAGGGCCGTGAGCACCAGCGCGGCCACGCCGAGAGTCGTTCCCACCGACAGGGTGAACTCGGCCGCGGTCGACAGCGCTGGCAGGCCGACGATGCGGCCGAGCCGCACGCCACTGACCGGGACGAAAATCAGGTAGGCGGCGATCACGACCAGGCTGGAGACCACCGGCGCCAGCGCCGGCGCGGCGAACCTGCGGTGTGCCTGCAGGATTCCGTACAGCACAATGGCAAGCCCGTACAGCAGGATCTGCGGGGCGAAGACGGCCAGCATCCGGCCCGTTACCGCCACCATGTCGGCGTGCTGGCAGCCCGCCGCCGGGTTGCGCGGGTTGAGGACAGAAGCGACGGGCCTGGCGACCACCGCGATGATCACGCTGACCGGTGCCAGGATGACGAAGGTCCAGGTCAGCAGTGCGGAGGAGATCTGCGCAACCTGCGTGCCCGCCGCACGATCGTGAGCCGAGTGCTCGGCCGGGCGGGCCAGGACCGGCACCATGATGCTGGCCAGCGCCCCGCCCAGGACGATGTCGTAGATGATGTTGGGCACCTGGTTCGCGGTCACGTAGGCGGTGCCCAGGCAGGCGGCGCCGACGGTGCGCGCGAAGACCAGGTAGCGGAACAGGCCGAGCAGCCGGGCCGCCACCGTGAGCGCCGCGATCAGCGCTGCCGCGCGGCCGATGCTCCGTCCCGGCGGCCGGCCGGCGCCAGGATCGGGGTCCTGCTCGGTCAGCGGGGCTGCGGGGCCCGTCACCGCGGCGCTGCGGCGGCCGAGCGGACCGGCGGCGGCTGGGCAGCGCCGCGCCGCGGCTGGGCAGCGGCGCGCCGCGGGCCCGCGGATCGGGCCGCGGCGGCCGGCGGCGCGACGGCCGGGCGGCGGCCCAGCAGGTCGAGCCTGCGCAGCAGCGCAGTGCGCTCGATGACCTTGGTGAAGCTTACGAACTCGCTGGCGGCGGTCAGGCCGGCGATGCCGGCCAGCACGGCCAGCCGGGCCGGGCGCGGCAGCGTGGCCGCGGCCGCCGCGCCGAGCATGGCCCCTAGCGCGTTGGCGCCCGCATCTCCCAGCATGGCGCGCTCGGCCAGATCCTCGGGCAGCAGCGCGATGGCCGCACCCAGCGGTGCGGCCGCCGCCTGCCCGGCCGGTCCCGGCACCGCCGCCAGCGGCAGCCCGGTCGCAATGGCTACCTTGATGGCGCGGCCGGGCCGCAGGTCGAAGAGATTGAGGAGGTTGGCGCCGCCAGCCACCAGGCCGGCGTTGATGATCAGATCCGCCGCCGCGGCGGCGCCGGCGGCAGGCGCGGCGCCGAGCAGCATGCTCGCGGCCGCGCCAGTAGCGCCGATACCGCCGATCTTCACCGCCCCGCTGGTCAGCTCGCCGCTGGCCAGCGCCCCCAGGTGGCCCCGGAAGCCGCGGCGGTCGCTGCTGCCCGACAGATCGTCGTAGCAGCCGAACGCGGCAGCGCCCGCCCCGGCGACGGCCAGCGCTGCCCGCTGCCGGCCGCCGAGCCCGGCCGGGCCATGGCCACTGCCCGGGTCCCCGGCCCCGCCCGGGTCCCCGCCGCCCGGCCGGACGGCGCCTGGCTGCGCGATCAACGCGGCCACGACGGCTGCGGCAGCCACCGCAGGTCCCTCCAGCAGGGTCACGGTCTCGCCGCGGTGGTTGGTCCGGGTCCAGGCCGATCGGCCGCCTGGCGGCCGATAGCTCAGCGCGGCGTAAGCCAGCCGGGCGCCAGCAGCAGCCAGCAGCCCCGTCACTATCGCGGCGCGGTTCATTTCCTGCCGGACCGCCCTTTGCCGGAGCTCCCTTTGCCGGAGCTCTTGCTGGCGGTCGCAGCCGGGGTGGGCTGAACGGTGACCGATGCGGACGGGCTGGGCGCGGGGCTCGGGACCACATCGGGTCTGACGCCGTACGCGGCGGGCTTGGCCCCGGCCAGCAGCTCGTCCAGGCCCCAGACCACAACGATCTGGCCGGTTTCAGTGTCCGCGTCATCCACGGTGGTCACCGGCGCGCCGACGACGCCGGAGGAGAGCGCGTCGATCGCGCTGCCGGGCCCCGAGCCGGCCAGCGAGCCGGCCAGGACCACGCCGTGACTGGCCGCCCGCAGGGCCTGGGCGACAGCGATCAGGCCCAGGTTGGCGGGGCTTGCATCGTTATCAGGCGGCGTCGCCGGGGTGATCACGACCGCGAGCGTAGCTGGCTCCAGCGTGCCCGCGGCCGTGTTGCTGACCTGCAGGAATCCTTGCTGGCTGAAGCCGGACAGGATGGCGGCGCTCTGCGCGTCCTGTGTCGTGCTCGCGCCGGTTGCGTCCCTGGTGACCAGAGCGGAGGCGATCACCCGGGCGGCAGCCTGCTGACCGGCGATCTGCGAATCCCCCGCCTGGCTGGCGGCGGCAGCGGACGGCGCGAGTTGCTGTGCTAGGGCGTTGAGGCTGCTCTCGGTCCCGGCGCTGGTATCGAAGAACAGCTGCGCCAGGCTGACCTGGCCGGTCACTGTTGCGCCTGCCTGCTGCGCCGCCGCTGTGATCCCGCTGATCGCCGGGCCGTCGGCACCAGGAGCCGTCACGAGCACGACCCGCTGCCCGGCGAGCAGCCGGGACAGCAGCCGGCCCGACGCTGCCTGGGCAAAGACCTGGTCAGCGCTTGTCTGCTTCTGCAGGTCGCCGATGTTCTGATGCAGCGCCTCGTTGTCCTTCTTCACCGCAGCCGATACCGCACGCAGCGCGCTGACCTCCGAGGGTTTCAGCGCGGTCGAGCCGACGACGATACCGACGGCCAGGGCGAGGAAGACGGCGATGATAGAAACGAGGTGATAGCGGAAATCGATCACTAGAAGAGTCCAGTTAGCCAGTACCGCAGCTGGTCCAGCGCAAAGCCGAGATCATTGAGATAAATCCCCCCTGCGGGCAGGGACGCGATCGTGACGAGGACCGTCGCCACGGCGGCGAGCCCGAGCAGCACAAGCGCCCAGGCAGATATCCGGCTCTGATACAGCCGGCTGACCCCTTTTGCGTCGACGATCTTGTCGCCAACCCTGATCCTGGTCAGGACCGCGCTGGCCATCCCGGACCGGCCCTTGTCGAGGAACTCTACCAGCGAGAAGCGCATGCCGACTGCCACAATCAGGGTCGCGCCCGCCTCGTCGGCGAGCAGCGCCGCGACATCCTCGCTGGTGCCGGACGCCGGGCAGAGTACTGACTCCAGGCCGAGATCCTGAACCCGGGGCAGACCGGGCGCGTAGCCGTTCGGGTAGGCGTGCACGACAAGCTCAGCCCCGCACTTCAGCGCCTTGTCCGACACCGAGTCCATGTCTCCGACGATCATGTCGGGCCGGTATCCGGCGTCGAGCAGCGCGTTGGCTCCGCCGTCAACGGCGATCACCACCGGCTTGAACTCCCGGATGTAGGAACGCAGCGCTTTGAGGTCCTCCCGGTGCCGGTAGCCGCGCGCCACGACCAGGGCATGCCTGCCCTCCAGCCGGGTCCGCAGCTCGGGCAGCCGGATCCCGTCGATCAGCAGCTCGAAGTCCCGGTTGATGTAGTCCACCGTGTTGGCCATGAAGCCCCTGAGCTGGTCGGCGAGGCCTTCCTTGGCGCTGGCCATGTCACCGGCCACCGATTCGGCGGTCTGCACGGTTCCCTTGGCTACGATCACGTCGCCCAGGTAGAGGGTGTCACCATCCAGCCGGACGGTCTGCCCTTCCTTCACATGGTCGAAGACATCCGGGCCGACGTCGTCCACCAGCGGGATGCCGGCCTCCACCAGCAGCTGCGGCCCCAGGTTCGGGTACCGGCCGCTGATGCTCTGGGCAGCGTTCACCACTGCCGACACCTGCCGCCTGATCAGCGACTCCGCGCCCACGCGGTCCAGGTCGGCGTGGTCGATGATCGCGATATCGCCAGGAACAATCCGCCTGGTGAGGTTCTTGGTCCTGCGGTCAAGGCGAGCGGGCGCCTGCAGGCCGGGCAGGTCGCCTGATCTGCCCCTACGACTGCCAAGGATCTTGAACCGCGCCTTCATTGAAGAGCAATTTTGCCAGATCTGCGTAGTGCCGACGCCGCCGTGCCGGGGTCGGTGTCAGCGGGCCAGGTCGGCCCGCTCCCGCGCGGCCGCCGCGAGCAGCTCCCCGGCGTGCGCCTGGCCGTGCTCGGAGTCCTCCAGGCCGGCCAGCATCCGCGATAGTTCCCTGACCCGCCCGGCCTCATCCAGCAGGGTCATGCCGCTGCGCGTCACCGACCCGTCGTCAGCCTTCTCCACGACCAGGTGGGTGTCGGCGAACGCGGCCACCTGCGCCAGGTGGGTCACCACGATCACCTGCGCGCGGCGCGCGAGCCGGGCCAGCCGCCGGCCGATCTCCACTGCGGCCTTCCCGCCTACCCCGGCATCCACCTCGTCGAACACGAAGGTAGGCACGGGATCAGCGCCGGCGAAGACGACCTCGATGGCCAGCATCACCCGGGACAGCTCGCCGCCCGACGCGCCCTTGTTCAGCGGCAGCGGCGGCGCGCCCGGATGCGCTGACAGCCGGATCTCCACCTCATCGGCACCGTACGGGCCGGCCTCGCGCAGCGGCGACACTGCCACGGCCAGCCGCGCGTGCGGCATCGCCAGAGCCGTCAGCTCCGCGGTGACCTGCGCGGCGAAACGCTCGGCGACCTCCTGCCGGGCGGCGGTCAGCCGCGCGGCCAGGTCGGTGACCGCGGCGGTGAGCTCAGCATCCTCGGCAGCCAGCCCGGCGATCCGGTCGTCGTCGCCATCGAGCTCCCCGAGGCGCGCGCGGGCGAGCTTGGCCCACCGCAGCACGGCCGACAGGTCGGTGCCCGGCAGTTCGCTGCCCGGCAGGCCGGGCCGGCTGTCGGCCTGCGGGCTGGCCGGTCCGTAGGTGCGGATTAGCCTGGCCAGCTCGGCCCTGCGCTGCTGCACGGCAGCCAGTCGTGCCGGGTCTGACTCGACGGACTGCGCATAGGAGGCAAGCTCGGCCGCGACGTCCGACACCAGGTAGGCGGCCTCCGAAACACGCGCGGCCAGCGCCGCCAGGGCCGGGTCGTGCTGGGCGGCCGATTCCAGCGCCTGGCGCGCCGTGCCCAGCAGCGTCACCGCGTCAGCGGCCTCGTAGGATCCGCTGGACGGATCCCCCAGCAGTGCCTCATGCGCCGTCGTCGCCGCCGACTGCAGCGCGTCCGCGTTCGCGAGTCGCTCGTCCTCCTCGGCCAGCTCCAGGTCCTCGCCCTCGGCGGGCTCGATCCGCTCGACCTCAGTCAGGCCGCGGCGCAGCTCGTCGGCCTCCTGCGCGCGCTGGGCGGCACGGGCGGTGAGCTCTGCCAGCTCGCTTCTGATCTCCAGGTGCCGCTGGTAGGCGTGCTGATAGTCGGCCAGCAGCACCCGGAGTCCCGGTCCGCCGAAGCGATCCAGTGCCTCTCGCTGCTTGCCGGGACGCAGCAGCTGCTGCTGGTCCGCCTGCCCGTGCACGGCTACCAGGTCGTCAGCCAGGTAGGTCAGCAGCGAGACCGGAACTGACCTGCCGCCGGCGTAGGCGCGCGAGCGTCCCTCGGCGGAAACCGACCGGCTGAGGATCAGCGCACTGCCGTCATCGTCGAGGTCGCCGCCCGCCTCGTTCACCTGACGCGCTATATCCCCGTCCGGATCGATGCGCAGCAGGCCCTCGACGCTGGCGCGCTCGGCACCGGGCCGGACCCGGGTCGGATCGCCCCGGCCGCCGAACAGCAGGCCGAGGCCAGACACGACCATCGTCTTCCCGGCTCCGGTCTCGCCGGTCACCACGTTGAAGCCCGGCGAAAGCTGCAGGACGGCCTCGTCGATCACGCCGAGACCGCTTATCCGCACTTCCTCAAGCATCGCCGCCTGGCTCCTCGTCTCGCTGGAGCGCCGCGCCCCGGTGCACGGCATCGCCGCGCCCCCGCCAGCCTGTCACCGGAAGGCCGAATTTGGCTACGAGCCGGTCGGTGAAGGTCGCGCCGCTCTCGGCACCATCCACGTCCGCGCCTTTCCCGCGCAGCCGGGCCAGCAGCACGGGCTCGGCGCCGCGCCGGACCTCCACCCGCGCGCCGCGCGGGAGATCGACCTTACGACGCCCATCGCACCACAGAACAGCCCCGGACGCCTCACTCTGACCGCCCGTGGCACCGATAACCTCTGCCGCCAGCACGGCAAGCGGCGACACGACCATCGGGCCGGCGAACAGAGCATGCGCGCTGATCGGCACCAGGAGCAGCGCCTCAACCTCGGGCCACACGACGGGCCCTCCGGCCGAGAAGGCGTATGCGGTGGAGCCGGTCGGCGTGGCGAACACCACGCCGTCGCAGCCCCACCGAGACAGCGGCCTGCCGTCCACCTCGGTGACCAGATCCAGCATCCGCTCGCGTGCTGCCTTCTCCACTGTGGCCTCGTTCAGTGCCCAGGTTGTCGCCGTCACGCGGCTGTCGGCCCGTACGGTCACGTCGATGGTCATCCGCTGCTCGATCGAGTACTGCCCGGCCACCACCCGGTCGACCGTATCCGAAAGGTCTTCAGGCTCGGCCTCGGCGAGGAAGCCGACATGGCCGAGATTCACGCCGAGCAGCGGCGCCCCGGCCGGCCGGGCCAGCTCAGCGGCCCGCAGCAGCGTGCCGTCGCCGCCGATGACCACGACCATCTCCACGCCCTGCGCCGCCCCCGCCGAGACCGGGACCTCGGTCACCGCAGCGGAGCCAAGCTCAGCAGCCTCGGGCGCCAGGACGCGGACGCCGATCCCGGCGGCAGCCAGCCGGCTGACGACGGCGCGCGCGCTGCGGACGGCCGCGGGGCGCCCGGTATGCGCGACGAGCAGCATGGTCCGCTTGGCGTTCACTGAGGTCCTTCCGTGCTGGCGCGTCTGAGGGCGGCCTGGTCAAGCGGCGGCGCGCCGCGCCGCAGCCACAGGAAATACTCCACGTTCCCCGCCGGACCCGGCAGCGGGCTGGCGACTACACCCAGCGTGCCGAGGCCGAGCTCGAGCGCGGCCGCTGCGACAGAGGCGACAGCCGATTCCCGCAGCAGCGGATCCCTGACCACTCCTCCCGAGCCCACCTTGCCCCTGCCGACCTCGAACTGGGGCTTGACCAGGAGCACGAAATCGGCGTCGGGCGCGGCGCAGGCCGCCAGCGCCGGGAGCACTAGCACCAGGGAGATGAAGGACAGGTCCGCCGTCACCAGCCCCGGCGGCGGAGCGACCTGCTCGGGCACCAGGCTGCGGACGTTCGTCCGGTCCAGCACGGTGACCCTCGGATCGCTGCGCAGCGGCCAGGCGAGCTGGCCGTATCCGACATCGACGGCGACGACGTGCTCTGCTCCGGCCCGCAGCAGCACGTCGGTGAAGCCGCCGGCAGACGCTCCGGCATCCAGGCAGCGCCGTCCCGTCACCTGCAGCCCGGCGAACGCCGCGAGGGCGCCCTCGAGCTTGCGGCCGCCACGCGAGGCGAATCCGGGAGCGGCCCCGCCGTCCTGGATGGTGATCGCTGCACCCAGGCCGACCTGCGTCGCCGCCTTCCCGGCGACCTGGCCCGCTACCGCAACCCGGCCCGCTGCGATCAGCTCGGCGGCCTGTTCCCGCGACCGTGCCAGCCCTCGCCGTACGAGCTCCGCGTCAAGCCGCGTTCGCCTGCTCACCGACTGCTCCCGGTCACGCTCAGCTGCCTTCGCGCCCCTGAGCACTTGTCAGCGGACCTCCGTCCAGCTCGCCGAGCACCTCCCGAAGCCGCTGGTGCGCCCGCTCGAAGAGCGGGGGGTGCTCCGCCACCGGCAGGCCCGCCAGCTCCTGCAGGCCCGAAAGTGCATCATCCACCCGCGGCTCCCCGGTTTCCGCCACCCTGAACTCGCCGGCTTCCGCCACCTGCGGCTGACCGGCCGCGACGAGCTGGTCCGCCAGCTCCTGCAAGCCGATGTCGTCGTCCTCCATCAGCAACCTCGCTCCTCGTGCGCCCGCTGCCCGGGCCGCTGAGGGCCCGCGATCAGAGCGTCCCTGCCAGGAACGCTACCGCCCGGTGCCGTCGTGCCAGTGCATCTGTCCTTGTTACCGGCCCCCGAGCGCGTACTCGCAACGGCCCCACGGACAATGATCGTGAAAGCGAGGTTGCTGATGGCGACAGCCGAAGAGTGCCGGGCGGCTCTGGAGAGCCTGACGGCGCGTATCTCGGAGATGGATGCTAAGGACCGCGCGGCTCATCTGATCGACAGGACGCTGAGCTGCCGTGTGTCGGATCTGGGCGTGACCTTCTTGACCCGGCTCGGACCCGGCGGCGCAGAACCGGTCAAGGAGGCCGACGAAGGCGCGCCGCCGGCTCAGGTGCGCTTCACGGCCAAGAGTGACGACGTCGTGGCCATAGCCGCTGACCCAGGCAGCTTCGTCCGCGCGTGGCTGAGCGGACGTCTCAAGGTCGAGGGCAACATCTTCGACCTGCTGCACCTGAGGAAGCTGATGTAGCCTCCGCGCCGCGCCCGTATCCTGCCGGGCAGCGCTACGACTGGTGCGTATGCTGGCACTGGCAGCCACGCCTGCCTGATCCGAGCTTCCCCAGCCCGACGCTGAGGGTAGTGATGAGGACAAGAGCGGCGCAGCCCTTGCGTGGGTTCTCCTTATCCTCCCATCGTGATCACTCTGCGCGGTGGCCAGGCGCCGGGACAGGGCCGCCGGATAGAGGACACGGTGCCGCACGACAAGATCAAGGGAGCTGCCCGCAAGCGCATAGCGGCAACCGGTGAGCCTTATGCCGCCGCCAGGCGCGCGGTTGTCACCGAGCATGATGCTGCTGGGGACCAGGTTCCGCCCTCGGGTGCGGGCTACGCGCTCGCGATGTCCGGCGAGATTCACGACTGGCTGGCTGACCTTCGCCGCACCGGCCCGGCAGCGGCCCTGCGCGTAGTGCAGGCGCTGGTCACGATGATGGAGAAAGGTGCCAGCCTCGGGGATCCGCTGGTGACCTCCACGGCAGATTCTTGGCCCTGGGCATTGATGCAGGCCCTGGACCGGTCGTATCAGGAGCGCATGGAACGGCTGACCGCCGTGCGCCGGGGCGAGGCTGACGCTGCCACCCTGGTCAAAGACATCCAGGACCAGGTCGCCGCGTTGCAGACCGCGCAAGCGAAGCTGCAGGACCTGCAGCACCGCGCGCTGGATGCGGGCAGGCCACAGGAGGCAACGGACGCAGCGGGCAAACTGGCCACAGTGCAGCAGCAGATAGCCCAGGCGCGGCGGCTGCTGCCAGCAGTGATCGAGACCAGGCGCCGCCTGGATCAGGCCAACCAGCGGTTCCAAGCCCGTGCCGAGACGTGGCGGGTGCGGAAGGAAGTCCTGAAGGCCAGCTACACCGCGGCATCGGGCAGCCTCCGGGTCCGCGAGGCCATCGCAGCCCTGGGACTGACCGGTGATGACGGCGACCGGCAGGACCAAGGCAGTGGCGAGGCGTCCAGCGCGGCGGCGGACGCCAGGCTTGCCGATCTCACCGCCCAGATGGGGCGGGAACTGGGCCAGCAGGGCGGGCCAGAAGGCCTGCTGGAACTGCGGCCCGGTGCACCACTGCGCAGCGACATCCGTATCCTGTTCGCTGTCGAGCCTCCTGGCACCGCGCTGCTGATTGCGGTGCTGGAGGGACTCGATGTAGTAGAGGATCAGTTCCCCGAAGCCGTCCTGGCATCCGCGGACATGCTGGCGCGGGTGCGCGCTGGCCAGGCGCCCGAAGCAGCCGTGCATAACTACGACAACACGCGGTCCTTCCTGGCGGAGTTCTACCCAGGCAACACCGGCGATGCCAGCGCCGAGCCGACCACACCGCGCGACACGCCCGGGATCCGCGACTGACGCCACAGATTTACACGCCCAAATAGGGCTAAATATGGCAAACAGCGGAGCGAGGTTGTCCAGATAAACTGCGTCGGGTGGCTGCCCTCATTCCCCGGCCGCGGGCCGAGGTAGCGCCGGGAGCGGTGCATGTGCCCGGCTGGCTGGGGGCACAGGAGCAGCGCGATCTGGTGGCAGCCTGCCGGGACTGGTCACGCCCGCCGGCCGGAATGCGGAACACCAGGATGCCGACTGGCGGGGTGATGTCCGTTCAGACGGTCTGCCTGGGCTGGCACTGGCTCCCTTACCGGTACTCCCGGACAGCCGACGACGTCGACGGGGCCCCGGTCAAGCCCTTTCCCGGCTGGCTAGCCGATCTCGGGCGCCGCGCCGTGGCGCAGGCCTACGCCGATCCCGCGGCGGCCGCTGGCTACCGTCCCGACGTCGCGCTCATCAACTTCTACGACGAGCGGGCCCGGATGGGCATGCACGCCGACAAGGACGAGCGCAGCCCGGCACCCGTGGTATCGCTGAGCCTGGGCGCGACGTGTGTTTTCCGGTTCGGGAATGCGCAGAGCCGGGGCCGGCCGTGGCGCGACATCGAGCTGGAATCCGGTGACCTGTTCGTGTTCGGCGGCCCGTCCCGGCTCGCCTACCACGGCGTGACCAAGACCCGGCCGGGCTCGGGCCCGCCGGATATCGGGCTGAGCGACGGCCGTCTCAACATCACGCTGCGGGAATCCGGCCTGGTTTGAGCCCGGCAGCGGGCCTACCGGCAGCGGGCCTACCGGCAGCGGGCCTGCAGGGGCGGCGGGACCGGGCTGCCGGTGCGATGCTGAGGTCATGCCCGAAGGCGACGTGGTCTGGCGTACGGCGCGCCAGCTGGCCAGGGCACTGGATGGCCGCGTCCTGACGCGCAGCGACTTCCGGGTGCCCAGATACGCGACGACCGACCTGACCGGGCGCGCCGTCACCGGCACCGTATCCCGCGGTAAGCACCTGCTCACCCGGGTGGACGGCGAGGTGACGATCCACACCCACCTGCGCATGGACGGGTCCTGGCGGGTCCGGCCGGCCAGCGGCAGCCCGTCCAGCGATTACCGGATCAGGCTGGTCCTCGCGAACGACACCTGGCAGGCGACCGGGTATTTGCTCGGTGTCGTGGAGGTTCTGCAGACCGCGAACGAGGAACACGTCGTCGGCCATCTCGGCCCCGACCTGCTCGGCCCGGACTGGGACGCGGCCGAGGCGGTGCGCCGCCTGCAGGCGGACCCGGACCGGCCAGCCGGCGAGGCCCTGCTCGATCAGCGGAACCTGGCCGGGATCGGCACCTGGTTTGCCGCTGAAATACTGTTCCTGCGGGGCATCGACCCCTGGCGCCCCGTTGGCGAGGTCAAGGATCTTGATGCCCTCGTGGAACTCGGGCACCGGCTGCTTGACGCCAATAAGACACGGCCCGGCCACACGTCGACGGGCGACCTCAGGCCCGGCCGGGAGAGCTGGGCCTACGGGCGCGCGGGACGCCCATGCCGCCGCTGCGGGATCATCATCAGGAGGGGCGAGCAGGGCCCACCGGGCCAGGAACGACTCAGGTTCTGGTGCCCGAACTGCCAGAAGTAGCCTCACGCAGCGGCTGGCTCCCGCCTGAGCACGGAAACGTCATCGGTGATGCTGCGCAGTAGCCGCAGGATCCTGTCCTTGTCGACCACGGGCTACCTTGCCCTGGCCGTGACGGCGGCGGCGAATTCCCGGTGCGAGCGGGTGATCCGCGGCAGCTCGTCGAAGTAGATCTTCCGGGTCATCGCCTCCCAGCGGACCCGCGCGACCTGATCGTGCTCGAACAGGAGCCTTCCGCCGACGGCTACCCGCCCGGCCAGCTCAAGCGGTGCCTCGTCGAGGATGAGCAGGTCCACCCCGGAGGGGAGCAGCAGATCGAAGGCGTTCGGCGGGCGACCGCCAAAATGCGCCGCGATGTCGATATCAGAGTCGGCGCGGCTCTGACCACTGGCGCGGCTGCCATGCAGGTACGCGAAGCGAGCTCCCGCCTGCCCGAGCACGGCGGCAGCCTCTGCGGTCAGGGCCTCGGGCGAGGTGTCCATGCTCCTACTCTCGCAGATCGGGCGGCTGCACGGCCCGCCTGGCAGGCAGTGCCCAGCAGCCGCAGGCCGGCGATCAGGCCGGACACGATCAGCACGCCGTCGCCGTCGTCGCGCACCGTGGCGCCGGCCGAGGCGGCCAGCTTGGCCAGCAGATCCGGCTGCGGAGTCCGTACCCGCACCGTCTGCCGCGAGTTTGGCCGCGATGAACTCGGCCACGGTGCAGTCGGCGATCAGCTTGCCGCGGCCGATGACGATGAGGTGATCGGCGGTATTCTCCATCTCCGACATCAGATGGCTGGAGACGAACACCGTGCGCCCCTCGGCGGCCAGGGCCTTCATCAGGTTGCGGATCCACAGGATGCCCTCGGGATCCAGCCCGTTGACCGGCTCGTCGAACATCAGGATGGCCGGGTCGCCCAGCAGCGCCGCGGCGATGCCCAGCCGCTGGCCCATTCCCAGGGAAAAGCCCTTCGACCGCTTCCCCGCCACCTCCGTGAGGCCGACCAGTGCCAGGACCTCGCCCACCCGCCGCCGTGGCAGGTTGTTGGTCTGGGCCAGGCAGAGCAGGTGATTGTAGGCGCTGCGGCCGCCGTGCACGGCCTTGGCGTCCAGCAGCGCGCCGACCTCCCGCATCGGCCAGTCCAGCTGGCTGAAGGCCCGGCCGTTGACCGATACCGTCCCGGTCGTCGGCTGGTCCAGCCCGAGGATCATCCGCATCGTGGTCGTCTTGCCGCGCCGTTCGGGCCGAGGAAACCGGTTATCTTGCCCGGCGCCACACAGTCTGGCGGCCGGCCAGCCGGCGGCGCGTCGGCCAGCGGGCTGATTCACCTGCGACCTGAGGGTGATCTCTACCGCAGGGGGTACTGACGGCTCCGGATCTCAATACCCATTCAAAACGGGATTCGCCTGCCAGTCAGGACCCCAAGCGCAGCTTGCCGACCGCCGGTGCGACCGTCTGGGCGGTGAGGCCAGTCACCGACCAGGCCGCCGCGCACAGCGCCCGCAGTCCGTCGATCGGCGCTCCGGTCCCGGTCAGCTCGAGCTCACCGGCGACCTCAGCGCCGGCCCGCGCGGACCAGCCGCCGCAGCGGAACTGGCCGTCTGCCTCCCGCACCTCCGGATGCGGCTCCAGCAGGCCGGCCAGGTCGGGCGCGAGATAGGTCGGCCGCTGCTGCGGCGGGGCGAGCACGACATCGGCCGGGCCGGTGACGCCGGTGAGGACGAGCAGGCTGTCGGCTCCGCCCCGGACGGCGCCCTCGATGTCGGTGTCCAGCCGGTCCCCCACGACCAGCGGCCGCCGCGCGCCGGTGCGCGCGACCGCCTCGGCATGCAGCGGCGGCTCCGGCTTGCCGGCGATTACCGGCTGCTGTCCGGTCGCGGTGACGATGACCTGAACCAGAGCCCCGTTGCCCGGCTGCGGTCCCCGCGGCGTCGGCAGCGTGGCGTCGGCGTTGGACGCCACGTACCACGCGCCGGCCCGGACCGCGAGCGCGGCCTCGGCCAGCAGCGAGTACCCGATGTCCGGCGCGTAGCCCTGCACGACCGCAGCGGGCCGCTGCGCGGCTGTCGACACCGGGCGCAGGCCCCGATCGCGCAACGCGATCCGCAGCCCGATGCCGCCCACCACGAGCACCGGCGCGCCGGCCGGCAGCCGGTCGGCGATGAGATGCGCGGCGGCCTGCGCCGAGGTGACCACGTCGGCGGCCGTGGCCGGCACGCCCATGCCAGTGAGCTGACCGGCAATCGCGGCCGGCGAGCGAGAAGCATTGTTGGTCACGAAGGCCAGCCGCATGCCGCCCCTGGTCGCCTCGCCCAGCGCCCTGGCGGCACCCGGGATCGGGGCGCCGCCCAGGTACACCACGCCGTCGAGGTCCAGCAGCGCGACGTCGTAGGCCTCGCTCAGCGGCTCGCTGCTGCCCGAAGGACGCTCGGCTGCCGCCTGGGCCGGCCCGGAGCGAGCTGATTTGGCTGCCACGGCGTCCTGCCTCTCCTAAGTTCTTCGTCC
>Ga0302324_100008563_pt1 | contig 21536 bp, 19 predicted proteins | sample Palsa_T0_1_FD_201949 | JGI IMG/M metagenome (GOLD analysis project Ga0302324, IMG submission 201949) | Peat permafrost microbial communities from Stordalen Mire near Abisko, Sweden - Palsa_T0_1 | ecosystem: Environmental > Terrestrial > Soil > Palsa > Peat permafrost | place: Sweden: Abisko...
CTTCGCCACATCCGCCTGCCGAGGAAAAAACGGATCGCCTCTAATGCTTTCGGCCTTTCCGCCGATGCATACCTCAGATGCTCTCTCCGGGCCGAGATCGAGTCGTACGGCGAAGCCTCACCTATATTCTTCTCGCCACCGTCCTTTTTCTTGTTGGAATCCCCATTATCCATTCCACATGGATCGGCAGCGCGCAACTCCATACCTTGCTGGAGATCATCTCGACGATGCTGACGCTCATGACGGGCGCCATGGCTCTAGTTCGCTATTACACAAGGAAGAGCAGCATGTACCTGCTTCTGGGGACCGGTTTCCTGGGGACGGCCATCCTGAATGGGTACCATACAGTGATCACGGCGTGGTTTATGGCCGGCCGCACCCCTACCGCCTTGGCCAATCTGACCCCGTGGAGTGGCTCCATCCCCCAGGTTTTCTTGTCCCTTCTTCTTTGCGTGAGTGTGCTGGCCTGGATCAGAGAACAAATGCATCCCGGGGCGATACCCATCAACGAAGTTCATATTTATATTTTGATGGGATTATGCACGGCGGGCACCTTCCTATTATTCGCTACCGTGAAGCTGGGAAATCCCTACAGACCATACTCGTTCATTAGCCATCCGTCGAATATAATTCAGGCGTCGCTTTTTGTATGCGCCACCCTCGGATACTTTTGGAAGGGCGCATGGAAGGACGACGATTTTGAACATTGGATTATTCTCTCCCTGATTGCGGGAGTGCTTCTGCACGTCCATTATCTACGCAATTCCTTTAAAACATTTGACGCGCCTTTCTTTGCGGCCCATGTGCTGATGATCACGCAATACACATTCGTCCTCGTGGGCCTTTTCGTCAGCATGTACTCCATTTTTAAGCGCGAAGCGGAAAACGCGACGCGCCTCTCCGACGCCAACCAATCCCTCGCGAACGAGATCCAGGAGCGTCAGAAGGTGGCGGAAGCCCTGCGGCGGGCCCACAATGAGCTCGAACTTCGCGTCGAAGCGCGCACCCAGGACCTTTCTCGCGCCAACGAGGAATTAGCCGAGGAAATCGCCGGACGAAAACAAGTGGAGCAAGCCCTGATCGCGGCCAAGGAAGCGGCCGAAAGCGCCAACCAGGCAAAAGGCGAGTTTCTGGCCAACATGAGCCACGAAATCCGCACGCCCATGAACGGAATCATTGGCATGACGGAATTGACTCTCGATACGGAACTCACGGAGGAGCAGCGGGAATACCTGAGCATCGTCAGGAGTTCGGCGGAGGCGCTACTCTCGCTCATCAACGACATTCTGGACTTCTCCAAGATCGAGGCCGGAAAGCTCGATATCGAAATCGTCGATTTCAACCTCCGCGATTTGATGAGTGACGCGATGGAAGTCCTCGGCCTGCGTGCCAGGCAGAAAGGGCTCAAGCTGTCCTGCCATGTCCATCCGGATGTTCCTCCCATCGCGCGGGGAGACCCGACGCGTCTGCGGCAGGTCGTTTTGAACTTGATCGGTAACGCCATCAAATTTACTTCCCAGGGGGAAATCGCCCTGCGCGTGGAGATCTGGAAAGAAGCCCCGGAGGGAGCCGCACTCCACTTTGCCGTGAAGGATACGGGAATCGGGATCCCGCCGGAAAAGCAAGAGAGCGTTTTCGAGGCATTCAGCCAGGCGGATAGCTCGACGACACGCAATTTTGGCGGCACCGGTTTGGGTCTGGCGATTTGTTCCCGCATCGTCAAGATCATGGGCGGACAGGTTTGGGTGGAAAGCGAACTTGGACGAGGAAGCACGTTTCATTTCACCACCCATACGGCGTTCACCGAGGATGCCGGCGTCCCATTGGCGATGGGCTCCCAGCCGCAAGGCGAGGAAGTGACGGAAGTCGTCCACCGCCCCTCGCCGCCTGAAACCCGGCACCGTTTGAATATTCTCCTTGCCGAAGACAATGCGGTGAATCAGCTACTTGCCGTTCGCCTACTCGAGAAGAGGGGCCATACGGTCACCGTGGCAGGAACGGGCAAAATGGCCCTTGAACTTTTCAAGAAGGGAGCCTTCGACCTTGTCCTGATGGATGTTCAGATGCCCGAAATGGATGGTCTGGCGGCCACGGTAGCGATTCGCCAGCATGAACGAGAGAGCGGAAAACATACGCCGATCTTGGCCATGACCGCTCATGCCATGGTGGGAGACCGCGAGCTTTGTCTCCAGGCCGGAATGGACGCCTACATCACCAAACCCCTCAAGCCCGCCAATCTGTTCGACCTCATCGAGGATCTGTCAAAACTTGCCGTGGAACCCTCCACAGCCTGAACAGGCTGCGGAAAAAGCCGCACACCCATTTTGTCATTCCGAGCGGAGCGAGGAATCTCTATTTATTCTCATAGACGTAACGACAGGAGAAATTCCTCCCTCCGCTCGAAATGACAAAATAATGGCGCGATCGACAAAATGCCGGCGAGGCTTCTATCGCAGCCTAATCCGCGCCTGATCCGTCTGACAAATCTGAATGTCGGAGAATGGCCCTCTGTTCCCGCTCTTGACGGCACTGCGCCTCGCTCGTATGCTTCGTCCTCCGCCATGGCCAAGACGCACTACCCGGTTGACGCCGACAAAGCGATGCGCGAACTCTGCCGCGCCGACCGCCATTTGGCGCGAGTGATTCGCAAAGTCGGCTCCTTTCCCACCAAGAAGCAGAAACCGCAGCCTCCCTTTGAGAGCCTGCTGCGGGCCATCGTTTATCAGCAACTCGCGGGCGCGGCGGCGGCCACAATTTTCGGGCGCGTGAAAGCGCTCGGTTCGGACGGAAAGTGCCCCACGCCGGAAGAAATTCTTCGCTACACGAAGGCCAAGTTGCGCCGCGCCGGCCTTTCGCGCCAGAAAATCGAGGCTGTAAAGGATCTCGCCAGGAAAACGATCGACGGGACGGTGCCGCCGCTGGCGACGATTCGGCGGATGAGCGAGGAAGAAATTCTGGAACGCCTGACGCAGGTGCGCGGGATCGGCGTGTGGTCCGTGCAGATGTTTCTCATGTTTCAGCTGGGCCGGCCCGACGTGCTGCCGGTTCACGATTACGGGATTCGCAAAGGGTTTCAGCACGTCTACGGCCTCGAGGATGAACCCAAGCCTCAAGCGGTCCTCGAGCACGGCGAACGCTGGCGCCCCTACCGTTCGATCGCCAGTTGGTACCTGTGGCGAGCCGTCGAACAGCGAAACGCGCAAAGATCGGAAGCGAAGAAGAAAAAGTAGGACGGGCTTCAGCCTGTCGGTTTTCTGCTCCCAATCCCGGCGCAAAACCGACAGACTGAAGCCCGTCCTACGGTTTTTGCCGCGCCGTCAGAAACAAGGCGGCCAGGCCGGAGAGAAGCACGGCGCTTTCGAGCCACACGGAATATTGGTGCAGGCGATCGAACGCCACGCGCAGCGGATCCGCCGCGGACGCCGCATCGACCGAGCCCATCTGCACGCGGAGCGAATCCATGCGCGCGATGACTCCATATTGCGAGGCCATCGTGCACAGAATCATCACGAACACAAGCAAAGCGGCCGGCCGCGCCAGCGCCGCAATGGATTTCTCCAACGCCAGCGTGGCGAGTAAATAGACGCACCCGGCCACGATTCCCATAACGTGCAACCGGGCCAGCGAATAGCCCACCACCACCCCGGTCAAGTCCTTGCTCGGTATCACGGAAAAAATGCCCTGCGTAAACACGATGAAAAAAATGATGCTGCCCAGCCAGCAGCCCAAGGAAAGAAACTGAAGAAATCGCAGTGTCGCCGCCAATTTAGGTTCCTTTGCTCGTGCATCGAATGGATCGCGTCGCCCAGAGTATCATAGCCCCCAGTCGCACAGACTTCAGTCCGTGGGTTTTAAGCCTTGCAGGGCCTAACCCCCACAGACTGAAGTCCGTGCTACCGAAAAACTTTTTAAGCACAGCTAGGCAGGCAAACGCTAAGATATTCAAGGAAACGATGGCAACATGGAACTGGGTGATGGTGGGCGATCAAGGACTTGAACCTTGGACCTCTCGCGTGTGAAGCGAGCGCTCTAACCACTGAGCTAATCGCCCGGAAGACAAGCTTCGTTTGTAGCAGAAGCCATAGGGATTTTCAACCTCATGACCACCGCCTCGGCAACTCAGATTGCACAGCTACAGGCGTCGATTGCCCGCGTGATTCGCGGCAAGGACGAAGTCATCCGCCTGGCCCTGGTGGCCCTCCTGGCCAAAGGACACTTGCTCATCGAGGACGTTCCCGGCGTGGGCAAGACCACTCTCGCCCAGGCTCTCGCCAATTCCTTTCACTGCTCGTTTCAGCGCATCCAATTCACCTCGGACTTGCTTCCTTCCGACGTCCTGGGCACCAGCGTGTTCAACCAGATCGAGCAGCGCTTCGATTTCAAGCCCGGCCCGATTTTCGCCAACATCATCCTGGCGGACGAAATCAACCGCACCACGCCGAAGACGCAATCGGCGTTGCTGGAAGCCATGAACGAGGCACAAGTTACAGTGGACAACCACACCTACAAACTCCCGCAGCCCTTCATGGTCCTGGCCACGCAAAACCCCGTCGAGCATCACGGAACCTATCCGCTCCCGGAATCGCAACTCGACCGCTTCATCCTGCGCATCGGCATGGGATATCCGTCCCGCGACTTCGAGCGCGAGATCATGCAGCAGCACGCCAGCGGACGCAACGCGGCGGCCGAAGTCACGGCCGTGATGGAAGCCGAGGAAGTGGAAGTGATGCAGCGCGCCGTCGAAAAAGTGCGCGTGGACGACAGCCTGCGCGACTACGCTCTGGACATCGTCGAGCGCACCCGCAATTCCGAGCAGCTCACGCTTGGCGTAAGTCCGCGCGGCCTGCTGATGCTACAGCGCGCGGCCCAAGCGCGCGCCTTCCTCGAAGCGCGCGATTACTGCACGCCCGACGATTTCAAGCAACTGCTCCTGCCGGTATTCGCGCACCGTGTCGTCGTCAACACGCGCTACGCGGCCACCCAGAAAAAATCGACCCAGGCCGAAATGGTCCTTCGCGAAATCATGGAATCTACTCCCGTCCCCCTCTGACTCTGATGGATCCCGAATTTGTCGAGCGCCGCGTCGGTCCGCCGCTTTACCGCAAAGCGGTGGGAATTTCGCGCGCGGCCCAGTGGAACCGGTTGCGGAAAACTCTCGATCATCCCAGCTGGCGCAGCTTCGGCATCGCCATGCTGGCCCTGGCGGGAGCGCTTTTCCTCGCGCTATATTCGGGAGCGGCGGCCGAGCAAGGCCATTTGCTCATCCCGGCCATGTCGGCGCTGTCCGCCCTGGGCCTGGCCGGTTGGGTCTCGCTGACCATCGTGCCGGCGCTGGCCCGGCGCACGCCGCTCAGCTGGCTCTCCTATCAGATCGATTACAAAGTGACGCGCGAGGGACTCGTGTACGTCGGCGGAATCGCGGTGGTGACCGTCGCCGCCATGAACACGGGAAATAATTTGTTGTTCATGGTTCTGGCCTGCCTGCTCGCCGGACTGCTGATTTCGGGCCTGCTCTCGCGCGTGGTCCTCGGCGGCATCGACGTGCGGCTCGAGCTGCCCGAACACGTTTTCGCGCAGCGAACGGTTCTGGCCATCGCCGAACTATACAACGCCAAGCAAATGGCGCCCTCCTTCTCGGTTTCTCTCGTCAGCGAGGAACCCGCGCAGGGCAAAAAAAAAGCGCCCGCGAATCCCACGCCGCAAATTCTGGATCGTCCCATTTATTTTCCTCATATTCCCCACCAACAGACGGTGCGGCAAAACATCGAACTGACCTTTCCACACCGCGGAGTTTACCGCCAGGATAGGCTCGGGCTGCGCACCAAATTTCCATTCGGCTTCCTGCAAAAAACGCGCCGGGTGAACTCCTCGATCGAAGTGGTCGTGTATCCCCGCATCCAGCCCACCGAGGAGTTCTACGAAATTTTGCCGCTGGTGAGCGGCGAACTCGAAAGCTACCAGCGCGGGCGCGGCAACGATCTCTACGCGATCCGCGATTACCAATTCAATGACAGCGCCCGCCACGTCGACTGGAAAGCCTCCGCCCGAACCGGCGCCTTGCAGGTGAAAGAATACGCGCGCGAAGACGAGCGGCGCGTGATGCTGGTCTTCGATCCCTACGTCGGCGCGCAGGGGAGCGACGCCAAGACCGCCGAGCAGTTCGAGCGCGCGGTGACGCTTTGCGCCGGACTTGCCTGGCACTTTTACGAAATTAATTCCGTGATTGAATTTCGTTCCGCGGGTTTCGCCACGCCGCGCCGCATGGCGGGGGAAATCATCTACGACGTTCTGCGCTACCTGGCCAGCGTTACCCCGCTGAAACCGCAGCCCGGCAAAAGTTTTCTGGATACTCTTGGCGATGCCCCGGACATCTTCAAAATTGTCCTGACCAGCCATCCGCGCGGCACGATTCCCTCGCCCCTTTGGAACTCCGCGTATTTTCTTTTCGTGTCGTCGCTCTGAAACTCTTCCATGACTCAGTGGCGCAGGCTTCAGCCTGTGGGGGTTAGGCCATGCTAGGACCAAACCCCACAGGCTGAAGCCTGCACCACTAAATTCTGCTGCTCAACTACCTGTTCGCCCCGCCGATGTGCGAAAATCGCACCGGTGAGCCTGCTGAAAATTCCCGCCGCGGAAATTCCAAAATTCAGGCGGCGCCTGCTTTCCTGGTTCTCCAAACGCAAACGCGATCTCCCCTGGCGGCGCACCCGCGACCCGTACCGCATCTGGCTCTCGGAAATCATGCTGCAGCAGACACGCGTCGCAGCCGTAATCCCCTACTACGAACGATTCCTGGAAACTTATCCGGACGTGCAATCCCTGGCGGGCGCGAAAACGGATCGCGTGCTGGCAAGCTGGGCGGGCCTAGGCTACTACAGCCGCGCAAGAAATCTGCAGCGCGCCGCAAAGGAAATCGCAGAGCGGCACGCGGGCCATTTCCCGCGCGAATACGAAGCGGCACTGGCTCTTCCGGGCATCGGACGCTACACCGCGGCGGCCGTCTTGAGCATTGCCTATGACGCGCCGCACGCCGTCCTGGACGGAAACGTCGCCCGCGTCCTCGCGCGGATCGGCGTTTTGCGTGGCGAGTTACGCGCCCCCGCCCTGTGGCGCAAACTCGAGGCTGCGGCCCAGGATTTGCTCGCTCGAAACGCTCCCGGCGATTGGAACGAAGCCATGATGGAGCTGGGCGCGACCGTATGCACGCCGAAATCGCCGCTCTGCGGAGAATGCCCGGTCGAAATGTGGTGCCGCGCGCGCCAACTCGGCATCGCCGAAAAGTTGCCATCCGCGCGCAAAAAACGCGCCACGGTCCAGGTAACCCTCGCCGCCGCAGTGCTCCTCGATCCGCGCGGACGCACCTTGCTCGTTCGCCAACTCGACGGCGAGGGCGCCCTGTTCTCCCGCCTGTGGCAGTTCCCCGCCCTAGAAACCACGGGATCCGACGCGCGCGCGTCCCTCTCCGAGCACCTGCGCAAAACGTTCGGCGTGGCCGTAAATGGAAACCTCACTCCACTAGCAACGGCTCGCCACACCGTAACGTTCCGTAATGTCCGCCTCGAACCGTACTTGATCCGCGTCGCCCGTTTGCCGCGCCTCACCGGAGCGCGCACCGTCACCCTCGGCCAGATCCGCCGCCTGCCCATATCCAACGCCACGCAAAAAATCGCTGACGCCGCAAGTAGGACGGGCTTCAGCCTGTCTGGTTTTGACTTTAGTTAGCGCGCAACGGAAGACAGGCTGAAGCCCGTCCTACCGAATTCCCCCGCGCCATTACCCTATACGCCTCACACCAACCCGCGCACCCAGCAGCATGCTAAACTGATCCTTCGCGCCATGGACCCCGCCGGCCAAATCCCCGCTGAAGTGGTTCCGGCGCATCTCTCCGCCATCCGCCGCCATTTCGAGATCTCCCTTTATTTTCTGGTTCTGACGGGTGTGCTCACCCTGGTTTGCACCGGGAAACTCGACCTGGTTACCGTCCTTCTGCTTCCCGCCGCCATGCTGTTCAAGGGCTACCGCTGGTGGCACGAGAAGGGCCCGGAAATTTCCAACCGCGCCGCCACCTGGTTGACCATGGCCTACTTTGTTTTTTTCCCGTTCGATCTTTGGGTGATTTCGCGCATGCTGGCGGTCGGCGCGCAAAATCCGAATTTGTACGCAGCCCTACTGGCCACGGTTCACCTGTCGCTGTTCGCCATCGTGGTGCGCCTGTTCAGCGCGACGACCACGCGGGATTACCTATTCCTGACGGTCCTGGCCTTCGCTTCGATGCTCGGCGCCGCCATCCTCACCGTGGACACGGTTTTCCTGGCTTTCTTCCTCGTTTTCCTGGGCCTCGCGGTCTCCACCTTCGTCGCGCTGGAAATGTGGCGCAGCGCGCAGGGTGCGGTCACGCGGCCCATGGAGTCCGGCACCGCCTCCGCGAATCGCCTGCACAACGCGCTCGGCCTCACTTCCGCCGCCATAGCCCTCGGTTCGCTGGCCGTGGGCGCGGTCATTTTTCTGATCCTGCCGCGCTTCAGCGGCGGCTACATGTCCGGCCTGAACATGCAGCCGACGATGATTTCCGGCTTCAGCGACGACGTCGAGCTGGGCGAAATCGGCGAGATCAAGAAGAGCAGCATGGTGGTCATGCGCGTCACCGTCGATGGCGGCCTGCAGGCGGCGCACGGCGTGCGCTGGCGCGGCGTAGCCCTCACCAAGTTCGACGGCAAGCGCTGGTACAACGAACCGCATGAGCCGGTAACGCTCTCCTCACCCGGCGAGGGCGGCTGGTTTCGCCTCAATTCCGAAGACGCCGTCGCGCGAAGGACGGGCATTCCGATCCATTACACCGTGCTGCTCGAGCCCATTGGCAGCACCGCGCTTTTCTTTGCCAATGAAGCGCAAACCGTCCGCGGGCGCTTCACGGACGAGACCGGCAGACCCCCATTCGGCCAGCGGCGCACTTACCTATTGAAGGATTTCACCGGATCCATTTTCAATCCGTATCACAGCTTTGCGCGCCTGGAGTACGAAGCCAACTCGGTCATCCCCATGCCCACCCCGGTCGCCGTTCGCCAGGCCGGCTCGGATTATCCGGACGCGATTCGCGATATGTATCTGCAATTGCCCTCGCTCGATCCCCGCATCCCGGACCTGGCCAAGCAAATTACCGCGCGCGACAAGACGCCCTATGACAAAGCGCGTTCCATCGAAGGCTATCTGCACTCGCACTACGGCTACACGCTGGACCTCAGCGGCCCCCCACAGTCCGACCCGCTGGCCTATTTCCTCTTCCAAAAGCGCGCCGGCCATTGCGAATATTTCGCCGCGGCCATGACCGTCATGCTGCGCACGCAGGGCATCCCGTCGCGTTACATCAACGGCTTCCAAACTGGCGAGTACAACGACATCGCGGGAGATCTGGTCGTGCGCGCCAGCGACGCGCACAGCTGGGTGGAAGCCTTTTTCCCGGGTTACGGCTGGCTCACCTTCGACCCCACGCCGCCGTCGGGTGAAGACAAGGCGCACGGCCTGCTCGATCAGCTTTCGCATTACTGGGATTGGTTCGAGCTGCAGTGGAGCGAATGGGTCATCAACTACGACTTCATCCACCAGATTACCGTGGCGCAAAATCTGGGCCGCTTCTCGCGCGACTGGGTCGAGCGCATTCAAAATGAATTTATAAGCATGCGGCACCGCGCCACCGACCAATTAAGCCTCTGGCAAGACCGGATTTCTCAAAGCCCATCCGCTCGAACGGGAGTTTTCATATGTTTCGGCGCCTTCGTCGCCGTCGTGATCTTCTTGCGCCCTGAAATCCGCAGCAGGCTCGCGGTGTTGTGGCGCACGCGGGTGATGCCCGCTCGCGTCATGACGCCGCACCTGGCCACACTCCAGTATCGCGAAATGCTGCGCGTCCTCGAGTGGGGCGGCATCCGCAAAACCGACGCCCAGACGCCCATGGAATTCGCCGCGTCCCTGCCCGACGGAACACTCGCCGAACCCGTCTTCGAGCTAACATCGATCTATCAAGCCGCCCGCTACGGTGGCAAGCCTGCCGACCCGCAACAGGCATCTTCCCTGATCGATCGCATCCAAAAATTTCTTCGCAAAAAAAAGTAGGACGGGCTTCAGCCTGTCGGTTTTAGTCCATCCCAAAACCAACCCCCGCAGGCTGAAGCCCGCGCCACTTGCTCCCGCCATGCTAGAATGATCCCACGACAATGCCAAAAGCCGGTTTCATCAGCCTGGGATGCCCAAAAAACCTCGTCGACAGCGAGGTGATGATGGGCGTGCTCGCGCGCAGCGGCTATGAATTCACGCCGCGCGCGGAAGAAGCCGACGTCCTCGTCGTCAACACGTGCAGCTTCATCGCCCCCGCCCAAAAAGAATCGATCGACACGATCCTCGAAATGGCCGAATACAAAAAATTCGGCGTGGCGAAAAAGCTGATCGTGGCCGGCTGCCTGGTCGAGCGTTACCGCGAGCAAATTCTTGCGCAAATTCCCGAAGTTGACGCGATCGTGGGAACAGGCGAGATCGAAAATATTCTGGCGGCCGTCGAGGGCGAGTTGCGCCCGGATGCGGCGGGCGCGGCAGAGCTTCCGTCATACCTCTATCACGACTTAACGCCGCGCATGCTCTCAACGCCGAAGCACGCCGCGTACATCAAGATCGCCGAAGGCTGCGACCATCCCTGCACGTTCTGCATCATCCCGCAGTTGCGCGGCAAATTCCGAAGCCGCCGCTTCGAATCGGTGGTGCGCGAAGCGGAAAATCTGGCCGCCGCCGGCGTCCGTGAAGTGACGCTCATCGGCCAGGACACCACCTCATATGGCGAAGACCTCGCCTTGCGCGACGGCCTCGCGCTGCTCCTCGAGCGCCTCGCCGGCGTCGAAGGCCTGCAATGGGTGCGCTCCCTGTATTGCTATCCCAACCGCGTCACCCAGCGCCTGCTGGACACGATCGCCGCGCACCCGCGCATCGCCAAATACATGGACATGCCCCTGCAGCACGCCAGCCGCAACGTCCTCGCCCGCATGAAACGTGGATCGAGCGGCGCCGCGTTCCTGCAATTGCTAAGCCGCATCCGCGCCACGATTCCCGGCGTCGCCCTGCGCACTTCCTTCATCGTCGGCTTCCCCGGCGAAACCGATGCCGACTTCATCGAGCTGTGCGATTTCGTGAAGGCCGCGGAATTCGATTGGATGGGAGTCTTTCCGTATTCTGACGTCGACAACGCGTCAAGCTTCTGTCTCGATGAAAAAGTGGATGAAGAAACAATCAAAGACCGCCAGAGCCGCCTAATGCAAATTCAGCAAAAAATTTCCGCGCGCAAGCTGCGCCGTTTTCGCGGCGCGCGCGTCACCGCGCTTGTGGAAGGCCCGTCTAAAGACTCGTCGCTCGTCTGGGAAGCGCGCCTCGAAGGCATGGCTCCCGAAATCGACGGCAAGCTGTACCTGAACGACATCGAGATCGAAGGCGCAGGAATTTCCGCGTGCCCCGGCGACATCGTCACCGCCGAAATCACCGAAACGCACGAATACGACATGGTAGGCCACGTGGTTGAGATTCTGGATCTTCCTCGACCCTCAAAGGTGCAAGTTTCGGAAATCGCACCAGTACAACGCGTGGCGACAGGTGCAGCCTTAAGGATCTTGGTATAGGTGGCGCAGGCTTTAGCCTGTGGGTTTTAGCCCTTGCAAGGACTAACCCCCACAGGCTGAAGCCTGCACCACTCAACCTGCTCCAAACTTGGGAATCTGCCGTGAAACTAAAATGCCCAATCTGCAAGCAGCCCGTCGATTCCGAGACCACTCCGGAATTCCCGTTCTGCAGCCCGCGCTGCCGCGAGCGCGACCTGGGCAACTGGGCCATGGGAAAATATAAAATAGCCGTCCCCATGATGGACGAATCGGAACCGGAAGAAACCGAAACGAATGAGCGAGCCCACCCCGAATCTTCCGACACCGCCGACGAGTAACGCGGGGACCTCGCTCGTTCCCGAGCGGCGCAAGCCGCGCATCTCGGTCGCGATCGCGACCGCGCTGGGCCTTGGCTATCTCCCCAAAGCACCCGGGACCTGGGGCTCTCTTGCGGGCGTTGTCCTGGGCTGGGGCGCCATGGCTCTCAGCCGCCTGCAATTTGCTCCACGAATCGGCGCAACGGGCGAACTCTCTAATCCTCCCGCCTCTTGGTGGTCAAATTTCGCCTGGAGTGAGTGCGAATTAATCGCCGTCGTGTCACTGATTGGAATTTGGGCGGCGGGCCGAACCGCGCGATATTTGCAAACCCATGATCCGCAAATCGTGGTGATCGACGAAGTAGCCGGGCAGTTGATTTCATACCTGGGCCTGGCAACCCCGAAGACGTTTGCCCTCAACTGGAAATATTTGCTCTTGGGCTTTATACTTTTTCGTGTCTTCGATATTTGGAAGCCGTTCCCCGCGCGGCAAGCCGAATCGCTCCCCGGCGGCTTGGGCATCATGGCGGATGACTGGATCGCTGGAATTTACGCGGCCCTGGGACTGTGGATCGCGCGTGCGATCGGTCTTTAAGACCTTTTCCTGTACCGGTTGCCACGCTCGTTGCTGTAGCCCGCCTCTTCAGAGGCGGGGGTTTTCGTAACCCGCGGCAGGATGTATGCCACGTGCGGGTGCCAGGTTAAGAGGGTACGTGGGGTGACAGAAAAACCTCGCCTCTAAAGAGGCGAGCTACAGCAATGCCGCATGGCATATGCGGTTTCCGATATTAGTATTACTGTCCGCTAGAGAATGAATTTGGAAACCAACGGCATTCCGCGCATCGACCGCATCCAGCCGGGTGCAGGCATTCCCGGCGGCGACGTCACGATTTACGGCGCGGGCTTCGTCCCCCGCCCCAACACGCGCCCCCACGTGCGCTTTGGCGACACCGAAGCCAGCCTGCTGATTTCCACGCAAAATTATCTGATCGCGCGCGTCCCCGAAGGCGCCGCAGGCGGAATCGTGAGCGTGGAAACTTCGCGCGCCTCGAGCCAGCCCTTCGCCTTTCACCTCGGCGTGCAAATCGCCGACAACCTTCACCCCGTCGCCAATCCCGCCGTGGACATCGAAGGAAACATCTACGTCACCTACAGCGGCCACCGCGGACAAAAAGTCGCCGTCTCGCTCTACAAGATCACGCCCAACTATCAAGTAAAACCATTCGTCACCGAACTCGTGAATCCCACCGGCCTGGCCCTCGATCGCGAAGGTTTTCTTTACGTCTCCTGCCGCGATGACGGCACTATCCATCGCGTCGCGCCCGACGGCCGATCGCAACTCTGGGTCGAGGGCATGGGCGTGGCCACCGGAATTGCATTCGATACCATTGGCAATCTTTTCGTGGGTGACCGCAGCGGCACGATTTTCAAGATCGGCCCCAACCGCGAGATCTTCGTCTTCGCCACGCTCGAGCCGTCCGTGGCCGCGTATCACTTGGCCTTCAGCCCCACCGGCGAATTGTTCGTCACGGGGCCGACTACTTCGAGTTTCGACCGCGTCTTCCGCATCAACCAAAAAGGCGAAGTCAGCAGCTTCTTCCGCGGCCTCGGTCGCCCGCAAGGCATCGCCTTTGACCGCCGCGGAAATCTCTATGTCGCCGCGTCCTTTCAAGGCCGCCGCGGCATCGTGCGCATTTCTCCCGACGCGCGCGCCGAACTCGTTCTCGGCGGCAGCGGCCTCGTCGGCCTCGCACTGCTGCCCGGCCACCGCGCCATTCTGGCAACGAGCAGCGCGCTCTTCACTGTCGATTGGGAAGTGGAAGGCCTTCCGCTTCCACGCTAATTCAAAAATGAAAGCTGAAATCATCGCAGTCGGATCGGAACTGCTGACCCCGGACCGGGTTGACACCAATTCCTTATTCCTCACCGCGCGGCTCAACCAGTTGGGCATCGAGGTCACACGGAAGACCGTGGTCGGAGATGATCTCGCCCCGCTGCGGAATGCCTTCGACGAGGCAGCTAAGCGCGTCGAACTCGTGATAGCCAGCGGCGGCCTCGGCCCCACCGAAGACGATCGCACGCGCAACGCCGTGGCGGATTTGTTCGGGCGCAAACTCGCGCAAGATCCCGCTGTGGTGCGCATGATCGAGGCGCGCTTCCGCAAAATTGGCCGCCCCATGGCCCAGGTGAATATGCGCCAGGCCATGGTTCCCGAGGGCGCGACCGTTCTGGAAAACGATCGCGGCACCGCGCCGGGCCTGTGGCTCGAGGCAAGCGGACGCATCGTCATCCTGCTTCCCGGCCCGCCGCACGAATTGAAAGCCATGTTCACGCTGCAAGTGGAACCGCGCCTCACGCGCCTTTCGACGGGCGTACGCCTGGTGGCGCGCGAGCTGCGCGTCGCCGGAATGGGCGAATCCGACGTCGACCAGCGCATCGCGCCCATCTACACGCGCCACGACGACGTGCAAACCACGATCCTCACGGCGCCCGGTGAAATTCAAATTCACCTTCGCACCTGGACCAACGACACGCCCGCCGCCGAGCGCCTGCTCCAGAGCATTCAGGAAAGCATCGTGTTAGCCCTGGGCGAAACGGTGTTCACCACCGCCGGCGAATCGATGGAAGAAGTCGTCGCACGCGAACTCACTATGCATCAAGCCACCATCGCCACGGCGGAAAGCTGCACGGGAGGCCTGCTCGCCGAGCGCCTCACGCGCATCTCGGGAAGCTCCGCCTATTTTCTGGGCGGCGTCGTCTCCTACAGCAACACGCTGAAATCCGCGTGGGTGGACGTTCCCGCGGAGATTATCGAATCGCGCGGCGCCGTCAGCAGCGAGGTAGCCGTCGCTCTGGCCGACGGCATCCGCCGCCGCACCGGCGCGACGCTGGGCGTCGGCATCACCGGCGTGGCCGGCCCCACCGGAGGCACACCGGAAAAACCTGTGGGCACAGTGCACGTAGCCATCGCCGACGCATCGGCCAGCAAAGAGCGCGGCATCCACTTTCCCGGCGAGCGCGACCGCATCCGCTGGCAAGCCTCGCAGACCGCGCTCGACCTGGTGCGCAGATATTTTCTCTATCAGGGAAAGTAGCAGGAATACGTGGCGCAGACTTCAGTCTGTGGGTTTCCATAATTCATGACAGGTATTAAATTGTCTGAAATGGGCCGTCCTGACAGTTCGATCGGCAGGCTGTTCGATCCTAGTTAGCGGAAATCCACAGACTGAAGTCTGCGCCACTTGACTCATGCGCCTCTTCGTCGCGCTGGACATTCCTGAAGACGTACGCGACTCGCTCGCGGCCCTCACCGCGAAGCTGCGTCCTGCATGCAAAGACGCGCGCTGGCCGCGCATCGAAGGCCTGCACGTCACCCTGAAATTTATCGGCGAGACGCCATATGAAAACGTCGCAAGAATCCGCGCAGCGCTCGGCTCGATCCCTCCCCGTGCAGCCATTCCCATCATTTTTCGCGGCCTCGGATTTTTTCCAAACGAGCGGCACCCGCGCGTCCTCTGGGCCGGAGTGGAAGCCGGACCGGAACTCGCCGCTCTCGCCGCGGGCGTCGAAGCGGCGCTTGAGCCGCTTGCCTTCGCGCGGGAAGAGCGAACTTTTTCCCCGCACCTCACCCTCGCGCGATTTCACAGCCCGCGCAAACTCGAGGCCTTGCGCGCCGCCATCGAACAGGCCGGCCCGCTCGAATTCGGCGCCGTCACCGCGCAGGAATTTCATCTCTATCAAAGCGTTCTGAAACCCGGCGGAGCGGAATATACTCGCCTGGCAACTTTTTCGTTCGCAGGGAGAATACCCGAGTGAATCCGGAAACGGCGGCAGGCGCGCCGAACTTGTGGGGATTTGTCGCCCTGGGATATCTCCTGGGCTCCATCCCGTTCGGCTATCTGCTCGTGCGCGCCACGGGAGGCGGCGACATCCGCTACATTGGCAGCGGCAACATCGGCGCCACCAACGTCGCGCGAACCTCCGGCTGGTCCGTCGGGGTCTCCACTTTGCTCCTCGACGCCGCCAAGGGTTTCCTGGCCGTTTGGCTCATGGAGCATTTCTCGGGCGGAAACATTCGCTTCATGATGTATGCGGGATTCGCCGCAATCCTTGGCCACGTTTTTCCGGTATGGATTCGATTCGCCGGCGGCAAAGGCGTGGCCACCGCGCTGGGCGTTTTCCTGGCCATCTGCTGGCCAGCCCTCGCGGCGGCCGTGCTGCTTTTCCTTTTGGTCGTCTTGTTTTGGAGATATGTGTCACTCGCCTCGGTTTCCGCTGCGGCGGCCCTGCCGCTTCTGGTCTATTTGCTCTACGCGCCCGGCCATGCGCCGCCGACGCCGGTGTCGGTGTGCACGCTTCTGGCGGCAGTCGTGGTGATCGTAAAACATCGCGACAACATCGAGCGGCTTATGGCCGGCACCGAGCCGCGCTTCGAGATGAACCGCAAGAGCCGTGATTCGTGACTCGTGGTTCGTGACCCGTGAAAAAAACGCGATTCGTTCACTAAGATGATTTATCTTATGAGGAAAATTGCCATCATCGGCGGGGGAAGCTGGGGCACGGCGCTGGCGCTCGCGCTGACGCGTTCCTCTCGCCCGCATCGGCTCACTCTCTGGGTGCACAGCGCCGATGTCGTCGAGATGCTCGGCGCGCGACGAGTCAACGAGATCTATCTCTCCGGTTATGAATTGCCCTCTGGCGTCGAATTCACGGGCGGCCTTCGGAAGGCTCTCGACGGAGCGGATATAGTGCTAGGCGTGATGCCGTCGGTCCACGCCCGCGAGCTGTATCGCGCGATGCGTCCCTTCGTCGCACCAGGTTCCATCTTCGTGAGCGCCACCAAAGGCCTCGAGCCGGACACCCACGCGCGCATCAGCGAAGTGATCGCGCAAGAAATGGGCCCGGACTCGTCCGCGCGCGTCGCCGTTCTCTCCGGCCCAAGTTTCGCCCTCGAAGTCGCGGCCGGGCATCCCACCGCGGTCGTCCTCGCCTCCGCCAATGAAAAGCTGGCCGCCGAAGTTCAGGAAGAATTCTCCGGCCCGCGCTTTCGCCTCTACACCAACGATGACGTGATCGGCACGGAAATCGCCGGGGCCGTGAAAAACGTAATCGCGATCGCCGCGGGAATTTGCACAGGCCTGGATCTCGGCACGAACACGGTAGCCGCGCTCGTCACGCGCGGCCTCGCCGAAATGACCCGCCTAGCCGTCGCCCTGGGCGGCCGCCGCGAAACGCTTTCCGGCCTTGCCGGCGTCGGCGACCTCATCCTCACGGCCACCGGAGAGCTCAGCCGTAACCGATCTGTTGGCATAGAACTTGGTAAAGGTCGCGAGCTGGGGGAAATCCTCGGCTCGACCCGCAGAGTCGCCGAAGGCGTAGGCAGCGCCGCAGCCACGCTGGAGCTGGCTCGCCGCGTGCAAGTCGAGATGCCCATAACGGAACAAGTCCAAGCCGTCCTCACCGCCGGCCGTGTCACACGCGATGCGATCCGCGAATTGATGGAACGCCGCCTCAAGCAGGAGTAATCTAATCTAGACAGATGGCCAAACGAAAACCATTTCATCCAGGGGAAAATCTTCGGGAAGAGTTCCTGGCTCCGCTTCACCTGAATCCCAATAAGCTGGCCCTGGCCCTGCGCGTCCCTGCTCCGACCGTTTACGAAATCGTCCACGAGGAGCGCGGCATCTCGCCCGAAATGGCCCTTCGGCTTGGACGCTTCTTCCGAACTACGCCGGATTTTTGGCTCAACCTTCAATCCGAATTCGATTTGCGGACGGTGCGCAACCAAAAAGAGGCCACGGTTAAGAATCAGGTTCGCACACTCGATGAATCAGCTTGGTTGTCTGGTTCCTCCTGAAACACTTTGAATTGGGGATTAAAGCATCCTTTTCACTAATCTTTCGCCTCCCCCCTTAGCTAGTCCGTACCAACGCGGGTTTCCGCCCTTCTGCCTCACCCTTCCAGATCGTAGAATAGAAATGACAGGATCAGCCCAACCGTGGACTTCAGCACCCTCAAATCGATTTTTTTCCACCGGCCCAGAATTCTCTGGCTGGTGCTGGGTGCCATGCTGCTGGTCAGCGTGTTACCCTTGGCGCTCTATCACAGGCAGGTTCTACAACTTAGCCAGGCAAAACTAACGGATACGGAGAGCGTCCAGCAGACCGAGGTTACCCGCTCCCTGGCCGAGGAAATTCAGCAATTCGACGCCAACCTCTACCAGCAGCTTATCAGCGAACGCCAGATCCTGGCCCTCACCGGCCTGATCGACAAGGTCGACATCGCGGAAAACGCGCCGCAAGTCTCGCGAGTGCTGGAAAACTTCGTCGCCAGCAACCCCGATATTTTGTATCTCACCGCGGTCGGTAAGGAAGCCAAAGGCACCGGCGCGGGCAACTTCCAAGCGGACCAGGATCCCTTCGTGTCCAAGGCGCTGCAGCGGGCTTTTGCGACCACGCTGCAATCCCTGGTGTTCCGCAGCGACCCTCTGGCCATCGGCCCCGAAAACCGCCCCGCCTTCGTGATGGCCGTCCCTCTGGAAGTCAACGATCAGTTTTCCGGAATGCTGGCCGCCGTCGTCTCGCTGGACGGCATTCTGCGGCGCCTCCAGGAAACCAGCGTGCGCGGCCGCGTCGTGTTCATCGTAGACCACAGCGGCCACATCGTGGCCCACCCGGACATGCGGCAATTCGTCCCTGGCTCGGACGCGCGGCTCACCTCGCCCGTCGTCTCTCAGGTCACCTCGCTGCCCAAAGGCCTGCGCACCACCGAGACGCTTCGTCGATATGAAACCACCGGCAATAAGAGCAAAGTGGAAATGGTCGGGACCTACACCACCATCCCGGACCTGAACTGGGCCGTGGTGGCCCAGCGCGGACTGGACAAGGCTCGCGAGGATGCGGGGGTAACGGAGCTGAACGCGCAGGCCCTTAAGTTCGTCGTGGTCGTCACGTTCGCGGCGCTGATTCTCGGCTATTTGTTCGCCGTCGGCATCAGCACGCCGATCCGGGCCCTAGCCGCGTCGACGCTCGCCATCAGCCGCGGAGAATTCCACCAGCGCACCCCCGTGAAAGGCGCTGCCGAAATCAGCGAATTGGCTGAAACCTTCAACCACATGGCCGGGGACATCGAGGAATTCATCGTCCAGCTCCGCCAGGCCGCGGACCAGAACCACGATCTTTTCCTCGGCTCGATCCGCATGCTCGCCGCAGCCATCGACGAAAAGGATCCCTACACGCGCGGCCATTCCGGGCGCGTGGCCAAGTATTCCATTATCATCGCCCAACACCTCGGCCTGACCTCGGGCGAAATGGAAAAGCTCCGCATCTCCGCGCTGCTCCATGACGTGGGAAAAATCGGCGTCGATGACCGCATCCTGAAAAAGCCCGGGGCGCTCACCCCCGAGGAATTTGAATTGATGAAGCAGCATCCCTCGAAGGGCGCCAACATCATGCGCCCCGTCGCGCAGCTAAAGGAAATGCTGCCGGGAATCGAGCTGCACCACGAGCACATGGATGGCGGCGGCTATCCCCACGGATTGCAGGCCGACGAAATCCCCCTGATGGCCCGCATCATCGCCGTCGCCGATACGCTCGACGCCATGACCACCAACCGCCCCTACCAATCCGCCATGGACCTGGAATTCGCCCTGAACCGCATTCAAACCTTCGTGGGCAAGAAATTCGACGCCGCCGTGGTGGAAGCGTTGCACCACGCCGTCCGCGACGGAAAGCTCCGCCTCAGCGCCAACCTCGTCGAAGTTTGACGCGCCCGCGGTTTACACCCGCTCAAATGCAAATCGGCAAAGGGAATTTAGAAAATGGTCTCGTGGTAAGAAGTAATCAGCCACTGGCCGTCGTGCTTGGTAACGATCCACGTGAGAAGTCCCTTGATGTCCTTGCCCTCTTTCGTCTTTGCCCCGGTCAATTGCCAATCGATGTCCACGGAGGCGACGTCCGGAGTTAAAAAGCGAATGCTTCGCACAGTGTCGGTGCGGTGCGCGTCCTTGAGGAAGCCGGTGAAGAGTTGATTGTAGTGGGCTTCCAACTCCTTCCAGCCGTGGCTGGGCTCTCCATTCACGGCCGCGTAATCGCCGTCCTGCTCGAAGCTCATGGTGGTGGCGTGCGCGTCATGGCGGTTCCAGGCTTCATCCCACGCGGCCACACATTTCATGACGCCGGCCTTATCCCCGTCCCCGCTGGAGGACATCTGCGCCCAGGAAAGAGTCGCGGTAAAGGAAACAAAAAGCAGAATTGCCAACGCTATTCTCACACGAGCTAAAATCATCGCGCCCTCCGGATTTTCGCTTGCTCCATGGAAAACCCGCCATAACCTTCGAGCAATGCGATCCTACAATAGTCCCGTCGATGTTGTTTGGGCAAGCGCACTCTCGCGGCGTTTCCAGAATGGCCGGAGCATCCGCCGATCGAGGCGGAAAATTTGCATCGGCATGGTCCTATTGTTGGTAAGCGAATTCGTGGTAAATCGTGATCATCCACTGGCCGTTGCGCTTCGCCACGGTCCAAGTGAGAAGACCCTTCGTGCGCACCCCGCCCGGCGAATCGGGATCGTTCACCAGCCAATTGATATCCACGGTGGCGAGATCAGGGCCGAGAAAGCGGATGCTTCTCACGGTATCGGTGGTGTGCGAATTCTTTAGAAACCCGCCGAACACGGTCTTATAGTGATCTTCCAGTTCTTTCCGGCCGTGGCTAGGTTCGCCCTTAATGTTTGAAAAATCTCCGTCCTCCACGAAATGCATGGCCGTGGCGTGCCCGTCCTTGCTGTTCCAGGAATCCGCAAACGAGGCCACCAACTGTTTGATGGCGGCGCTATCCGCGTCCCGGTTGGATGGCGTCTGCGCGTGGGAAAAACCGGTGAACAAGGAAAGAAACAGAAAGACAGCCAAAGCCATTCTTACACGTGCCTGAATCATCGCGCCCTCCCGAATTCCGCGAACCCCTGGCGGAGCCCACCGCACTTTTCGTGCGACGCGATCATACCGTAATTCGGCAACCGGCGATGATGAAAAACACTGGGCCGCGAATTATAGAACAGCCCAAAACCCGTAGCCCACCACGGCGGTAATAAACCCTATTGCCAGTCCCAATTGCGCGTTCGTTGCGGCCGATTTTAGATGACAAATGAAGCTAGTCATCATTTTCCTCCCAGGCGTAAGCCGGTTTTGAAATCGCTCTTGCGAACGGTGCGAATGCCGGAATCTTTCCTTGGGCGCTGCACCGTACGCGGATACAATCGCAAGCACGCGGCCAATCCGCCAAGCAAATGAGGCGAAACTGTAAGTCCAACTTCTCCCGTGAATTCGTCCGCCGGACCCGTCTTTTTAGAGCGCTACAGTGTCCATATGGAGCAGAAGAGCAAGCCAGCTTTTCCAAAAATAGCCAAAAACGTTCCCTAAATAGGCGGTACTAGTAGTACTTAACCCATTGATAGTAGTACGGATAGAGCTTTTCGAGGTGTGCCGTTCTGGCCCCAGTCTTATTCGTTCCCGGCCCCAACATCCGGCCGCCATTTCCGGCGCTTTCCTTTTGTCCACAGCTTTTTCAGAGTTGTTTTTCTGAGCGCG
>Ga0302324_100008564_pt1 | contig 21533 bp, 23 predicted proteins | sample Palsa_T0_1_FD_201949 | JGI IMG/M metagenome (GOLD analysis project Ga0302324, IMG submission 201949) | Peat permafrost microbial communities from Stordalen Mire near Abisko, Sweden - Palsa_T0_1 | ecosystem: Environmental > Terrestrial > Soil > Palsa > Peat permafrost | place: Sweden: Abisko...
GCAGTTCGTCCCGGCGAGTTTGTCGCGTTGCTCGGACCGTCAGGTTGCGGAAAGTCGACCGCGCTCCGCATCATCGCTGGACTGACCGAGCCGAGTGAAGGCGTCGTCGAATGGGATAACGCAACGACCGTAGGCGAGAGCAAAAGCCGGCTTGGATTTGTATTCCAGGAACCGACGCTCATGCCCTGGGCTTCGGTCTTCGACAACGTGGCGTTACCGCTCAAGCTCAAGAGGGTGCGCGCCGCCGCCAGGATTGAGCAAGTCGAAACCGCGCTCGATCGCGTCGGGCTCGGCGCGTTTGGGCGGGCCTATCCGCGCGAATTGTCCGGCGGCATGCGCATGCGCGTCTCCATTGCGCGGGCGCTCGTCACCGAGCCGCAAATTCTCTTGATGGATGAGCCGTTCGCCGCGCTCGACGAGATCACGCGTTTCAAACTCAACGACGATCTCTTGCAAACGTGGGACGCGTTGCGCACCACCATCATCTTCGTCACCCACTCAGTGTTTGAATCGGTCTACCTCGCCAATCGGGTGCTGGTGATGGCGGCGAGGCCGGGCCGCATTTCCACCGAGGTTGCGATCGACGCGTCGTATCCGCGCGGCCGGAGCTTTCGTACCTCGGCTGAATATGCGGCGCTGTGCCGGCGGGCATCGGAAGCGCTCGCGGTCGCCATGGCGGTGGGAGGCCAATCATGAGCGCGCGCGAGCGGCGCGACCGGCCCCTGCGCGTTGTGATGCCGATCGTCGTTTTGGCTCTCGGCATCGCGGCTTGGCAAGCGGTGGTGCAGTACAAGAACATCCCGCCCTATGTGCTGCCGGCTCCCGACCTCATCGCGCAGACCTTTGCCACCGATTGGGAATTGCTGCTGCGGTCGTTGCTGGTGACGGTGATCACGACGGTTGAAGGCTTTTTGCTGGCGGCTTTCGGCGGCGTCTTCTTGGCGATCCTGTTCAATCAGTCGCGGTTCCTCGAATATTCGCTCTATCCTTACGCGGTGGTCTTGCAAGTCACGCCGATCGTGGCCGTGGCGCCGCTGTTGTTGATCTATCTGCCGCAGCACGCCGCGGTTTTGGTCTGCGCGTGGATCGTCGCGTTCTTTCCGGTCTTGGCCAACACTACGCTGGGTCTGCGTTCGGTCGACCGCAACCTCGCCGATTTGTTCGCGCTTTACGGCGCGTCACGCTGGCAGATTTTGCGTCGCCTGAAATTGCCCTCGGCGCTGCCCTACATTCTCGGCGGACTGCGCATCGCCGGCGGCCTGTCGCTGATCGGAGCCGTGGTGGCCGAAATCGCCGCCGGCTCCGCGGGCGCCGGCTCGGGCCTCGCCTACCGTATTGCGGAGTCGGGTTATCGCCTGAACATTCCACGCATGTTCGCGGCGCTCCTGCTTCTTTCGCTTACCGGCATCGCCATTTTCTATCTGCTTTCGCTGATCAATTACCTGGCGCTGCGTCGCTGGCATGAAAGCGCTCTGGCACAGGAGAGTTGACGGGCGCGGACACGTGGGGCGTTTGCCAACCCTTAGCCCTGCGGCAGCGAAGAGGCTTGACCGCAACGGCGCATTCGGGGATCAAAGCCGCGCCGCGGCGCCTTAGGACCGGCGCAGCCGGGACTTTGAGCGTGCTTTCCGCAAAAGCGATTACGGTTTACCAAAGCCTCCCAACACTCGCGTCCGAAGGAATTTCGAGTCATGCCGCAAAATGCTTCGCGTCTTCCCGGACGCCACTTCCTGCAAATTCCAGGACCGACGCCGGTGCCGGACCGGATCATGCGGGCGATCGATATGCCGCTCATCGATCAGCGCGGCCCGGAATTCGCACGGCTCGGCAAGCGCGTGCTCGAAGGCATCAAGACGATCTTCAAGACGGCGCAGCCGGTGATCATCTACACGGCGACCGGGACCGGTGCCTGGGAGGCGGCGCTTACCAATACGCTCTCGCCCGGCGACCGTGTCCTCATGGTCGAAACCGGCCAGTTCGCCACTTTGTGGAAGATCATGGCCGAGCGGCTGGGGCTTAAGCCGGAATTCATCAAAACGGATTGGCGCGTCGGCGCTGATCCGAAGGCCATTCAGGAGCACCTGCGCAAGGACAAAGGGCACGAGATCAAGGCGGTGTGCGTGCTGCACAACGAAACCGCGACCGGTTGCCTCTCACCGATTGACGCCATTCGTAAATCGATTGATGCCGCCGGCCATCCGGCGCTGCTCCTGGTCGACACCATTTCGTCGCTTGCCTCGACCGATTATCGCCACGACGAGTGGGGCGTCGACGTCACAATCGGCGGTGCGCAGAAGGGGTTGATGCTGCCGCCCGGCATGTCGTTCAACGCGGTGAGCGAGAAGGCGCTGCGCGCCTCGAAGACGGCAAAACTACCGCGATCGTTCTTTCAGTGGGACGATATGCTGAACATGTACAAGCAGGGCTTCTTCCCCTACACGCCGGCGACGCAAATGCTGTACGGCCTCGATACGGCGATTGAGATGCTGCACGAGGAGGGCCTCGACAATGTTTTCGCGCGACATGACCGGCTCGCCGAAGCGACGCGCCGCGCCGTGCGGGCCTGGGGTTTGGAAATTCTCTGCCGCGATCCGCAATACTATTCGCCAACCGTCACTGCGGTGCTGTTGCCGGATGGCCACGACGCCGACCGTTTCCGCGGCATCGCGCTCAATACGTTCAACATCGCGTACGGAGCCAGCTTCGGACCTTACGCCAAAAAATATTTCCGCATCGGCCATCTCGGCGACATCAACGATGCCACGCTGATCGGCGCGCTCGGCGCTACCGAAATGGCGCTCAAGCTTGCCGGCGTGCCGCACAACAAAGGCGGCGTGCAGGTGGCGATGGATTACATCGTCTCAGCGCAATCCGGCGCCACGCGGGTAGCCGCGGAGTAGGTTCCGCCACCCTGAGGTGCGAGCACTAGCGAGCCTCGAAGGGCGACGGGCACGCCTCAACCGCGCATCCTTCGAGGGCCGCTACGCGGCCACCTCAGGATGACGATAGTTTACGCCAGCGTCACCGCCGCGACTTGAACCCGGAAGGCCGGCCGCGCGGCGATAGCCGCGTACCAGCGCTCGAAATTCCGCAACGGCGGCCGCTCGGGCACCAGCTGGCGATAACGGTTGGCCATGACCGCGGCGGGAATGTCTCCGTAGGAGAAATTGTCGCCGGCGACAAAAGCGGTCTTGGCGAGGGCGCCGTCCAGAATCGTCATCGCGGCGATCGTTTTCTTTTTCGAGTCCTCGATTACCGCAAGGTCTCGCTTTTCCGCAGGGGTGCGGATAAGTCCGATAAAGGCCGGAGTGATCGCCGGTCCCAGCACGCTGAGCTGCCAATCCATCCACGCGGCGGCCCGCGCACGCGTCTGCAAATCGGCGGGCTCAAGTGTTTCGGCGCGGTGCTTGGCCGCGAGATAACGCACAATCGAGTTCGATTCCCAAAGCAGAAAGCCGTCCTCCTCTTCGAGAGTCGGCACCAGGCCGTTCGGGTTCTTGGCAAGATAGTCCGGATCGCGGTTTTGCCCGAACGGCCCGCCGATATCGATGCGCTCGTAGGGCAGGCCGATTTCGGCCACCGCCCACATCACCTTTTGCACGTTCGAGGACGTGTTCCGCCCCCAGACTTTGATCACGGATGTTGTCCCTTTACTTTGACGATTGGGAAGCGACGCGATGACGCCTAATCGATCCGGCGCGCTTCTTCGGGCAGCATGATCGGTATGCCGTCGCGGATTGGATAGGCGAGCTTGGCCGACCGAGAAATCAGCTCCTGATTCACGGCGTCGTATTCAAGCGGGCCCTTGGTGAGCGGGCAGACCAGGATTTCCAGAAGTTTCGGATCGACGGTGTCGGCGGCGTGGTCGGGCGGCATGGCGGGGCTCCGGATGATCTATGGCTAATTTAACGGTCGGAAGAGTGAGCATAGGACGCACGGAAGTCGATCGGCGGCGAGGTCACGGCAATATAAACGAACGGCGTGTCGCCGGTATTGTGCAAGCCATGAAGATCGCCATCGGCGAAGCGGGCGACGTCGCCGGCTCCGAAGGGTTCGGTCCGTTGTTGGTCGAGCAGCAGCGTGCCGCGGCCGGCGAGCGCGACCCAGATTTGTTCGGAGCTCTCGTGCCGGTGCGGCGAGTTGATTGCCTGCGGCGAGATCGTCACGCGGGTAATGGTAACGCGGCGGGAAGGCGAATTCTCGGGAAAGATCAGCTGCTCCGATTGCACGCCCTCGTTTGACAGTGTCGTGGTCGAACCGCTGCGAATGATTTCCATCTATGGTCTCTGGTTGTCACTATTGAAGCGTGGTCTCGCCGGTCTTGCCTTTGGCCAGTTCGATCTCGGTCACGGCGATCAAAATCTCCGCCCGCGTTTTTAGATCGGGCGCCTCGAGTAGGGCCTGTTTCTCCGCTGGGCCGTAGGGCGACATCATCGCCAGCGCGTTCACCAGCGCTTCATTGGGCGCATTTTCGATGCCGCCCCAATCGGCCTTGAGATTGTTGGCTTTGAGGAAATCGGCCAGCGCGCGCAATACCGCCTTGCGGTCGACCTCGTCTTCGCCCTTGCGCGCGGTAAAGTCGTCGACGAATGGCTGATAGGTCACGCGGCATTGCCGATAGGGCGTGCCGAGGGCGAGTTCTTCTTCGACCCGAAAGCGCGCGACGCCGGTCAGCTGGATGAGATAGCGCCCATCACCGCTTTCGGCGAGTTGACTGATCCGGCCGACGCAGCCGATCCCAAACAAGTTCGGCCTGTTTTCGTCCTGCCCCGGATGAGCGGGATCCGGTTGGATCATGCCGATGATCCGGGTGCCGGAGCGGAACGCCTCGTCGATCATCGCCAGATAACGCGGCTCGAAAATATTGAGCGGCATTTGTCCGCGCGGCAGCAGCAAGGCGCCCGCCAGCGGAAAGACCGCGATCACGCTGGGCAGATCGTCAGGCCCCTTGTAGATCGCATTGATCGACATGTCGTGCTCCGCACGCAGCACTGCGCGGCTCACCTCGCGCGCAACCCGGCGAGGGCGGCTTAGGCGAACAGGATCGACGAAAGGCGCCTGCGCCCCTCAATCGTCGCTTCGTCGGTCGGTCCCCAGGCGTCAAACAATTGAACCAGTTGCTTGCGCGCGCCGTCCTCATTCCATTTGCGGTCGCGCCTGACGATGCTGATCAGATGATCGAGCGCGTCCATGCGACGCCCTTGTCCGTTGAGCGCCAATGCCAGATCGAAGCGCGCCTGATGGTCGAGCGGATTGGCGAGCACTTTTTGCTCGAGATCGGCGACCGGCCCCAGCGTTTTCGCCTGTTCGGCGAGTTCAAGCGCGGCGCGCGACGCCACGACGGCGGCGTCGTTGCGCTTTGATTCCGGGACCATGGCCAGCGTCTGCTTCGCTTGATCGATGGCGCCGGTCTGCACATAACAGCGGGCCAGTCCGGCGAGCGCCTGGATGTTGGTGTTGTCCTCGGCGAGAAGCTCGGCATAGAGATTGGCGGCGTTCGCGGCATCGCCGTCGGCGAGCGCGGCGTCGGCGGCGTCGAGCAAGTCCTTGGCCTCGGCGCCGATACCGCCTTTGGTCAGGCGTTCGAGAAAGGCCGTCACTTGGCTTTCCGGTAGCGCCCCCATGAAGCCGTCAGCCGGCTGACCGTTGACGAAAGCAATTACCGCCGGAATGGATTGTATGCCCATCTGGCCGGGGATGGCGGGGTGCTCGTCGATATTCATCTTCACGAGTTTCACCTTACCTTTACCGGCGCGCACTGCCTTTTCGAGCACAGGGGTGAGCTGCTTGCACGGGCCGCACCATGGCGCCCAGAAGTCGACCAGCACCGGTTGCCGCTTGGACTCTTCGATGACGTCCTTGATGAAGCCTTGCGTGGTCGTGTCCTTGACCAGACCGTCGGCCCCAGCGGTTTGAGCTTCCTGCAACATCTCCTTGATATGCCTTCCCTTTCGGCCACGTGGGCCAGAAATCCCCCGTCTTTGACTGATTAAATGGGAAGAACGCGGCCGAATGCAATCGGAAAGCCTCTTACGTCGAAGTCCCAGAGACCGGTTCGATCCGCGGCCGATGTCCGGTCGCTTCCAGGAATTTCAGAAGTCCCTCGCGGGAAATCGTGGTCGTGCCGGTGTTGATGAGCGGATGAAAGTTCAGCGTTGGCTCGCGCATCATCGCGGCGTCGAGGACGACGGTCACTTGGCCGCTTTTGTCATTGATCGCGGCAAACGGCGTCATCGAGCCGGGCTCGACACCCAGCGTCTCGCGCATCAACTCGGCCGACCCGAACGAGAAGCGAGGCGCCAAGAAGGCGATGCAAGGACTTAAGTTCAATCGCCGCATCTTCGGGTGCCACGACCAGAAACAGCGTACCTTTCTTGTCGCGCAGGAACAGGTTCTTGGTGTGGCCGCCGGCGACTTGGCCGCGCAGCGTGCGCGCCTCCTCGACGGTGAAGACGGCAGGATGTTGCACCGTCTGGTGGGCAATGCCGAGACCGTCCAAATAGGCGAGAAGTTCGTCCGGCGAGCAAGCAGGCGGCATGGGCTTACCTACAAGCACCGGCGTATTTGCGAAAGCCGGTTTGCGCTTTTCTTCCTCGCTTCGCCGAGGGTGGTATTTACCTCGGAATTTTCCAACGGGCTCAATGCTTAACCTACCGGCGGCGGAGCGGTTGCAAAGCACCCCGCTCTTTGGCATAGCTCTGGCGCGGCTAACGCTGCCGCCTTACCTCTCTACGGATGCGGGTGTAGCTCAGGGGTAGAGCACAACCTTGCCAAGGTTGGGGTCGAGGGTTCGAATCCCTTCGCCCGCTCCAAAAACTCAGCCACCAAACGGGAGGCGCTCCAACGAGCGGTTAGTTCGCCAGCGCTTTCTCATAGGGATAAATAACGTTGCCGCTTTTAAGCTCCGGCGGATAGACGACTGTCTCGGTACCCAGGTCGCGGAACTCCTCGATGCTGTTGCTCTTGATGTTCTGGAATTGCACTTCGAGCAGGTGGTTCTCTGACCATTCGCCATCTGGGCCAAACCTGAAATCGCCAAGCACGGTTTTGAACTCGGCCTTATGCATGTAGGCGGCGAGCACATCGTCCTTGAGGCTGTTGGTGGCTGAGATCGCTTGGCCGAGCACCTGCAGGTCGGCATACGCTGACACCGGAAAATATGACAGCGCGTCGGCGCCCGCGGCCGTTGCGTTGACCTGATATTTTCGCAGGAAGTCGGTGGCCGCAGGCGTTACGACGCCTTTGACCGGGGCCCAAGCTTCGAAATTGACGATGCCGTTGAGCAGGGGACCGAGCTGTGCCTTGAGCGCCGTCGATTGCAAACCGACCATGGCGCCACCCCACATCTTCGGCTTAAAGCCGACTTCGCGCATCGCTTTAATTATTCCGACCGTGTCGAGTGGATAAGAGCAAACCACCACAAGGTCCGGCTGGTTCGCCGCGATCACGCGCACGATAGGCGAGAAATCAATCGTCGCTGGGGGGTAACTCTTGTCATAGAGGATCTTGAACCCCGCCTCCTTTGCGTTATCGCGGGCGCCTTGGCACACATTTTGTCCGAATTCGGCGTCGGCGTAAGCCAAGGCAATCGTTTCCGGCCGCGGATTTTGCGCCGCAGCGACTTTGAAGAAGCCGTGTGTGAAGGCGGCTTTCGGCGATGGGCCGTTCGGCACCATGTTAAAATACATCGGGTAGTGAAATGCGTCATTGACCGCGGTACCGCCAAGACCAATGAACAGCTTCCGGCGCTCAATCGCGAGCGGCATTGCCGCGGCGATCTGGGTAGAGGCGTAGCCGCTGACGATTAGGTCGACTTTGTCAACATCGAGCAATTTGGAATAAATGCCTGGCACGTTCCCAGGCTCGCTTTGATCATCGTAGTAGATGAGCTTAACGGGGCGGCCTATGAGTCCACCTTGGGCATTTGTGTCGTCCTCCCAAATTTGCATCGCTATGAGCGCCGGTTTGCCGTTGCCGGCGAGCTTGCCGGTCAGCGACATGCCCAAGCCGACTTTGATCGGATCCGCCGCCTGTGCCGAAGACGTCGCAAGGGCAACGAGAAATGCTGCCCCGAACCATTGTGCTGTCTTGCCCATTCCGTGCTCCGTCAGCTATCGCGAGGTCATCACGCCGCAGTATCTCGCCTGCGGCCTATGAACAAAAGCCAAACGTCAACTCAAGATGCCGACCGCCCGCGAGGCGACGATCGCAATGGTGCACATAGAGATTGCGGCTTCGGCCATCATCAAGAGTTTCGCTCTCGCCGTTACCGGGAAGGTATCGGCAGGAGAAAAGGCCGTGGCGTTGGTGAAAGCCAGAAACAGGTAATCGATAAATCCGGGCGACCAATTCTTGAATTGTTCGTGTTCGGAAAGGCCGCCTTGTTGTTGGGTAAACACAAAATCGCCCGCGGGCTCGAATAGTCCTCTCGCCGCGGGGCTGCCCCGATCCAGCGACCAAAACCACAGCGCAAAGATGACGACGTTGGTGGCCCAAATATTTGCCGCGTCCAATAGCATCGCTTTGCCGCTGCCCGCGTGACCGGCCACGATCGCGGCGATCAAGCGGACCAGCGCGCCGAAATTCATCAATGTGCAGATCGCCGTCAAAGTAAAAGCCAACCGGCGCACCATTTGGCGATTGCGGCCGATACTGTTCCATTGTGCGGTGGTTGCCGCACGCCTGGCGCGGGTCTGGGTCCACGCGGTCACGACCGACAAGGGAATCAACAGGGCAAGCTCCAAGGCCGGCGCGAGCCAGCGCGGTCCGACTGCCAGATCGTTTACGATCCCGATCTGAAGCAGGACGATGACGACAATGGCGCCCCGCGCCAGCCAGAAATCGGTTGCTCGCAGCGTATAATGCCGATGCGGATGGTCCATTCGCTTAGCCTAACCGGCGGCCTTCCTCTTGCCTACGCCTCGAAATTGGGGAAGCGTGCGCGCCACATTCGCCTGGACTAATAACCGCATGCCCGCCCCAAAACCGCCAGCCTTCGAAACTTTGAGCCTGCATGCCGGGCAACATCCCGATCCGCTGACGCGCTCGCGCGACATTCGCCTGGACTAATAACCGCATGCCCGCCCCAAAACCGCCAGCCTTCGAAACTTTGAGCCTGCATGCCGGGCAACATCCCGATCCGCTGACGCGCTCGCGCGCCGTGCCGATCTACCAGACCACATCGTACCTGTTCGACGACGCCGATCATGCCGCCGGCCTGTTCAATCTGGAACGCGCCGGCCACATCTATACGCGAATTTCCAATCCGACTACGGCGGTGCTCGAGGAACGGCTTGCCGCGCTTGAAGATGGCGTCGGCGCGGTGTGCACCGCAAGCGGCATGGCGGCAATGCATCTGGCCATCGCCACGCTTGTTTCCGCCGGCGATCACATCGTCGCCTCAGCTTCGCTCTATGGCGGCACGATCAATCTCCTGACCCACACGTTGCCCCGCTTCGGCATCGCCACGACCTTCGTCAAGCCGCGCGATCTCGACGGCTTCCGTGCGGCGATCGGACCGAACACCCGCCTTGTTGTCGCCGAGACCATCGGCAATCCCGGCCTTGAAGTGCTCGATATTCCTCAAGTCGCGCAGATCGCGCATGCCGCTCGCGTTCCGCTCCTTATCGACAACACTTTTGCCACGCCGTATTTGTCGCGGCCGCTCGGGCTCGGCGCCGACATTGTGATGCATTCCATCACCAAATGGATCGGCGGGCATGGCATCGCTATCGGCGGCGCATTGATCGACGGTGGCGGGTTCGATTGGCGCGCGTCCGGTAAATTCCCCACCCTGACAGAACCGTATGCCGGCTATCACGGCATTGTCTTCGCCGACGAGTTCGGGCCGGCCGCCTTCATTATGCGGGCGCGAGCGGAGGGTCTGCGCGATTTTGGCGCCTGCCTGTCGCCGACCAACGCGTTTCATTTGCTGCAGGGCGTAGAGACGCTTGCACTGCGCATGGATCGTCACATGCAGAACACGCAGGCGGTGCTCGACTTTCTGCGCAAGCATCCCGCGGTCGATTGGGTGTTGCATCCTTCGCTGGAAACGCATCCGGATTACGAATTGGCGAAGCGCCTGTTGCCGAAAGGCGCGGGCTCTATTGTCAGCTTCGGCATCAAAGGCGGCCGTGCCGCCGGCCGGAACTTCATCGAAGCGGTGCGGCTTTCGAGCCATCTCGCCAATGTCGGTGATGCCAAGACGCTGGTGATCCATCCCGCCAGCACCACGCATCAGCAGATGGATGCCGCGGCGCTCGCCGCCGCCGGGGTTGGTGAAGAGCTGATCCGCGTCTCGGTCGGTCTTGAAGCGGCAGGCGACATCATCGACGATTTAGCGCAAGCGCTGCGCGCAGCGCAGAAGGCGTGAGCCGTGCTGCTTTCGGTCGAAGGCAAGCAAGTTTTTGCCGGCAGCGGCGGCCGGGACTTCGATCCGTCGCTTCCGGCGATGGTTTTTTTGCACGGCGCCGGCATGGACCACTCAGTCTGGGCGCTCCTGGCCCGTGCATTTTCTCACCACGGCTTTGGCGTGCTCGCGCCTGATTTTCCCGGCCACGGCCATTCCGCCGGGCCGGCGCTAGGTTCGATGGCGGCGCTCGCCGACTGGACCGCGGCGTTGATCGACGCCGCCGGGATCAAGACGGCAAGGGTGATCGGTCATTCTATGGGGTCGCTTGTCGCGCTCGAAATGGCTGCGCGTCATCCCGCAAAGCTCAGTGGGCTGGGGCTGATCGCTACCGCGGCGCCGATGCGCGTGTCGGACGATCTCCTTGGCGCGGCGAAAGCGAACGCCCACGCCGCCATCGACATGATTTCGATCTGGGGTTACGGCCAGCGCGCGGTTTTGGGCGGCTGCGAGGCACCCGGTATGTGGATGCTCGGCGGCGCGCTGCGGCTTCTCGAGCGCGCGCCTGCCGGGGTCTTGTTCGCCGACCTATACGCTTGCAACGACTATAAGGACGCGCTCGGCGCCGCGGCGAAAGTCACGGTGCCTTCGGCGGTGATCCTAGGCGGTCGCGACATGATGACCCCGCTGAAAAACGGCAGGCCCGTTGCCAGTGCAATCCAAAATTGCCGCCTCACCGTGCTCGACACCGCAGGCCACATGCTCATGAGCGAGCGGCCGAATGAGGTGTTAAGGGCGCTACGCGATTGACGGCTTTGCGCTCCGCAAGACAGGCGATGCAAGGCGGCGCTATACGGTGTGTTCGGCCTATGCTCCAATGACCGAAGCGAAAACCATCAAGGAGTAGTTCCGTGAACGTCAATGAGCTCGTCGCCATCGATGTTCATACCCATGCCGAGGAGCCCTGCGGCACGCATCCGGATGACGGCTACGATGAGCTTCAGGCGCAGATGGCGATCTACTTCAATCAGCCGAACAACCGGCCGACCATCGAGGAAACCGCGGCTTATTATCGCGAACGCAAAATCGGTGCGGTGATTTTTCCCGTCGATGCCGAACGGGAGACCGGTTACCGCCGCTATGCCAACGAAGAAGTCGCGGAAAAGGCGGCCGCCAACAGCGACGTGCTGATCCCGTTCGCCAGCATCGATCCGGCTAAAGGCAAAGCCGGTGCGCGCGAAGCGCGGCGGCTTATCCGCGAGTTCGGCGTGCGCGGATTCAAATTCCATCCCTCGATGCAGGGCTTTTTCCCGAACGACCGCAGCGCCTATGTTCTCTACGAAGCGATTGCCGAAGCGCGCTTGCCGGCGTTGTTCCACACCGGGCAGACTGGGGTCGGCTCGGGCATGCCCGGCGGCGCCGGTATTCGCCTGAAATATTCCAATCCGATGTTCATCGACGACGTGGCGGTCGATTTTCCCGACATGCCCATCATCCTCGCGCATCCCTCGTTTCCGTGGCAGGAGGAGGCGCTATCGGTCGCCCAGCACAAGCCAAACGTGTACATCGACCTATCCGGGTGGTCGCCCAAATATTTCCCGCCGATCCTGGTCAGATACGCGAACAGCCTGCTCAAGCACAAAGTGCTGTTCGGTTCGGACTGGCCGGTTATCAGGCCGGACCGGTGGCTGAGGGATTTCGACACGCTCGATATCAAGCCGGACGTAAAACCGCTTATTCTCAAGGAAAATGCCATAAAACTGCTTGGTCTCGGCGCATCCTGAGCTTGAACGGGAAGGTTGACGAGGCGTGCCGAAACCCCCACAGGGACGGCGCGTCGCCATGACGCGGCCATTAATCTTTCGTGGTAATCTTCTGATCGTTAGGTAAGTTTCCGGCTGGGCGTGGCGCGGATTGGCGTTTTTGCGCAATGTCGCCGCGGGGGCTGTCGGGAGAAATGACACCAGTGGCACTGACGCGCGAGGCAGCGACTAAGCTTGCCCGAAGGTATTTCGATATGGGCACCCGGGCGGTGTCCGGCCTATGGCTTAAAGCCTGCGGGCGGCTTGCGCGCATGGACGCCTACGATTTCGCGGCGGCGCTCGTCTTCGTTACCCTGATCGGTCTCGTTGCATTGACTTTCGGCGATTACGGCATCTCCAACGACGAGGAGGTGCAGCAGCGCTACGGTGAGCTGATCGTCCGCTATTACACGAGTGGTCTGACCGATCGTGCGGTCTTCCACTTCAAAAATCTTTATCTCTACGGCGGCTTGTTCGACGTCGTCGCGGTCGGGCTGCAGAAACTCCTCCCGCTGGACCCTTACGCGGTTCGTCATTTGCTGTCGGCGCTGACCGGTATCGGCGGTATCGCCGCGGTCTGGGCGACCGCCCGTTCCATCGGCGGTCCGCGCGCCGGGCTCTTGGCGGCGCTCGCGCTTGCCGTATGCGGCGTCTGGTACGGCGCGATGTTCAATCACACCAAGGACATTCCTTTCGCCGCCGCGATGATGACGGCAACTTATCTGTTGCTCCGGATCGGGAGGCAATTGCCGCGCCCGAATTGGGGGCTGGTCGTGCTGTTCGGCATCGCCTGCGGCTGTGCCGTCGGTCTCCGCGTGCTCGGGTATTTTCTTATCAGCTACGCGGTGCTGACGGTTTTTTTGCGCATGCTGACTGCGGCTGGTTCGTGGAGCGAATTTCTGAACAAATGGCGTGGGGCGTTCGTTTTTGCCGCGCGCTCTGCTCTGCCGTTCGTCGCGGCTTTCGTCATCGCCTATTTGATTATGATCGTGGTGTGGCCGTGGGCGCATTTGTCGCCGCTCAATCCGCTGCGCGGCTTTTCGGCCTTTGTCGATTTTCACTACCCGATACAGACGACCTTGTTCGGCCACGTCTATCACATGGCCGACGTTCCCCGCTGGTATGTTCCGACTTACATCGGCATCAAGCTGACCCTTTGGCTTTTGATAGGAGCGGTAGCGGCGCTCGCCTTTATGCTGCGCCATCCGCCACGCGCAGCGGCGACAAGCGGGGCGTGGCGGCAAGAGACGATCCTGATTGCGTTTGCTGCATTATTTCCGCTCGCTTGCGAGGTAATCGCCGACGGGCCGGCCTTCTCAGGGCTGCGCCACTTTTTGTTCACCGTGCCGCCGATCGCGGTCCTGGCCGGTCTGGGATTGAACGGCGCGCTCGCGCGGCTCGGAGAGCTGCACCGCGCGGCCGCGTTCGCAGGCCTGGCTTTAATATTCTTAGGGTTTGGCTGGGACGCGACCACGCTCTATCGGCTGCATCCGGACGAGTATCTGTACTTTAATCCCTTGGTCGGCGGATTGGCTGGAGCCTCGCGGCGCTACGACACCGATTATTGGTTCAACATCATGCCGGAGGCTGTCGGAGATCTCGAACATTTTCTTGATCGGACCGAGGGCGCTGCCGGCCTTGCCCGCCCGCGGCGGCATTACACGGTCGTTGTCTGCGGCGAACGCTTGCCGTTCGAGAAAGAAGCCGACGCGCGGCTGGAATGGACAAAGGATATCTATAGCGCCGACTTTTTCATCGCTCCGACCAATATGAACTGCGATCGCTATCTCGACGGGCGTGTCATCGCTACGATCGAGCGGCTTGGCGTTGTGATCGGCGTCGTCAAGGATCGCCGCGAGCTGGTCAAGCGGAATATCGCCGGCATCAACGGCGTCAACGTCATACCCTAGCCGTGCAAGCCGGTGCTATCGCCGCTCTGCCGCGTTAAGCGCGCGCCACCGGCGGGACGTAAGTCTCAAGCTCGCTCGCTGGAAAAGTCACGACCTGTCCGGTCTCCGCCGAGCGATAGAGCGCCATCAGCATTTCCGCCACGGCCACGCCGTCTTCGAAGGTTTCAAGCGGCTGCCGGCGATGGCGAAACGCGTCGACCATATGCCGATCTTCGCCGACATAGCCGTAAACGTCGGCCTCGTTTTCCACCACCGGCATCAGGCCTTGCTCGGCGTTTTGCTTTTCGACCAAATCTTCGCCTTGGCCGCCGGCGACCTCGCGCGACAAAAACACTTTCAGCCCGGTATTGAGCGAGGAAAATTCCATGGAATATTCCGGCCCCAGGAGCTCGATCACGATGCGCAAGCCGGCGCCGACATAGGCCCACGAATTGGTCGCTTCGACCATGACCTCGTGCCCTTCGCCGGTGCGAAAAGTCAGCGCGCCGCGGGCAAAATCCTCGGCCGGCCGCTTTGCGTAATCCACCTCGGCGCCCATCATGTTTTTCAGCCGCGTCACGTATTCCGGCCGCGTCCATTTCAGATTGCCGACGCTGGCGCTGGCGCTGACGAGCTTAAGATCGCTACGCGGCGCGCCGGGCTTGCTCAGTAGAAATCGTCCGACTTCGACGCTGTGACAGGTCATGTCGGACAGGACGCCGCCGCCCTGGCGCTGCGCCTGCCAGAACCACGGCATGTGCGGGCCGCTATGCTCCTCGGCGGCGCGTGCCAGATACGGCCGGCCGCAAATCGGCACTGCGCGGCGCCAGACGATATCTTTGCCGCGCTGCACCGCGCTCGAGAATACCTGGTTTTCCAGATAGCCGTGCAGCAACGAAGCATCGGTCGCGAGCCGCAGCATCTCGCGGGCTTCAGTAAGCGTACGCCCGAGCGGCTTCTCGCAGGCGATGCCGATGAGTTTCGTCCAGCCCGAGCGTACCAGCCGATGAATCTCGCGCATGGTATCGAGCCGCGCGAAATTCGGCACCAAAATCCACACCGCGTCGATGTCGCCGGAAATCAGCATTGCTTCGAGCGAAGGGAAGGGCCGGCACGGGCCGAGCTCGAGCGCGTTCGCCTTTGCCGCCAGCGCCTCCCGGTGGGCCGCCGTAGGACTGTAAATCCCGGTGACCGCGACGTGGCGCACGGCGACCAAGGCCTGGAGGTGAAAGTTGGCAATGAAACCCGAACCGACGAGGCCGATGCGGAGCGTGTCGACCGGTGCATAGCCATTCATGAAAACTTCCCCCCTCGGGATTCCCTGCGCCGTTCCGGCGTCAGGTCGTCGTCAGTCGCGATGATGCAGTATCAATATCCCGTCGCCAACGCCCCGCGCGTGCGCGGATCGGCGGCGCCGCTAAAGCCCGCGGGCGTAACCAGGATCGAATTGGCCGAAGTCGGGGTCTGAAGAACGACAACGTCGTCGCCTCGCGCTTGCAGGGCGGCGACCAGTTCTTGTGGCAGCGCGGACTCGACGAAGACACGATCCGGCATCCATTGATTATGCACGCGCGGCGCCGAAACGGCGCTGGCGATATCCATCTTGCGATCGATCACATTGACCAGGATCTGCAGTACGGTGTTGATGATCCGGCTCCCGCCCGGCGACCCGGTGATTAGCCAAGGTTTGCCGTCCTTGAGCACGATAGTTGGCGTCATCGACGACAGCGGCCGCTTGCCCGGAGCCGGCGCATTGGCGTCGTAGCCGAGAAGACCAAAGGCATTCGGCGCGTCCGCCTTGGCGGCAAAATCGTCGAGCTCGTTGTTGAGGAGGACGCCGGTGCCGGCGGCGACGAGGCCGACGCCATAGCTGAAATTGATTGTGTAGGTGTTGGAGACGGCATTGCCGAAGCGATCGATGACGGAGAAGTGCGTGGTGTTGTGGCCTTCGGAGCCGGTCCCGGCGCCGGCGTGAATGTCTGCCGCAGGCGTCGCGTGCTCCGGATTGATGGTGGCGCGCCAATCGGCGGCATATTTCTTTGAGATCAAGCGCGCTACCGGAACCTTCACAACATCCGGATCGCCGAGGAACCAGGCGCGGTCGGCGTAAGCGCGTTTCATGGCCTCGACCATCAGAAACAGTGCCTGCACTTGCGCCGTCTTCGCCAGATCGTAGCCCTCGAGGATGTTGAGCATTTCAATTAGCGCGATACCGCCGGAAGAAGGCGGCGGCATCGAAATAATATCATAGCCGCGATAGCTGCCACGCACTGGCGTACGCTCGATCGCGCGGTAGTTTTTCAGATCGTCCACTGTCATGACGCCGCCGGCCGCGCGGACCGCCGCAGAGAGCTTTTCCGCTACCGGCCCTTCGTAGAAGGCCCGCGGCCCCCTCTGCGCAATGGCCTGCAGCGTTGTAGCGAGATCGGTCTGCACCAGCGGATCGCCGGGGCCCAAGGTGGATCCGCCCGCTTTCAAGAAAATCTGTGCCGAGGACGGCCAGCGCGCCAAACGCGGTCGGTCTTCCGGCAACGAATCGGCGGTATCGTCGGCGACGGGAAAGCCGTCGCGCGCAAGTGCGATTGCTGGCTGGATGAGATCGGCGAGCGTGAAACGGCCGGAGCCGTATTTTTGCTCGGCGAGCGCAAGACCTGCGACCGTGCCTGGTACGCCGATGCCGAGCGCGGAATCCCGCGACTTTTGCGGGTCGGCATTGCCCTGCGCATCGAGGAACGACGTTTTGCTGATCGCGCTCGGCGCGGTTTCGCGATAGTCGATGGCTGCGTCATCGCCGCGGGCGCAATGAATGACCATAAAACCGCCGCCCCCGATATTGCCGGCGCGCGGATAAGTCACCGCCATAGTAAAGCCGACCGCAACGGCAGCATCGACCGCATTGCCGCCCTTCCGCAATATGTCGGCGCCCACGCGCGCTGCGATCGCTTCCTGGGCGACCACCATACCGTTCGCGGCGGTAACGGCTTGCGCGTGAAATATTGCCGACTCGGCGCGTGACGCGCTTGGCCCGAACAACAAGAGCGCCAGAGCGCCGATCAGCGCCAACGAAGCCGCTTTGTAAGCGAAGCGTTGCCGCTCTAAGGACCTCATTGCACCGGCGCAGCCGTCGGCGTGCCGATCTTGCTGATGAGAACGTAGCCGCGCGTCATGTTGTCGTTGGCGGCGTCCGTCGTGTTCATGGCATCGAACAGGTCGGAGGCTTTGACCCAGACCGGCGGATATTTGTAGCGCGCCACATCGAGGATAAGAAAGCGGTCAGCTTTGGCATCGTAGGCCGCGAGCGGTGAAATATGACCGCCGATCTGCTGGCCGATCGCCTTGCGCAGGTAGTTCACCAACACGAAATGATCCTTGGCGCCAAGGTAATCTCGCGCCGAGGCGCGGAAGGCATCGAGGCTTGCGTCGGCGGCGTGATGAACTTCAAGCGCTACCGGATGTAGCGCCAGCAGTTTACCGAGCTGATCGAGCGTCATTCCCTGCCGCGCCAGTACGGCGCGCGGCAGCACGGCCTCGGTCATGTCGTCGAGCAGATTATCCTGCGTGAACGTGTGATAGGGCTGATATTCCGGCGTTGTCGGGGCCGGCACGCCCAAAGCGTTGAGTACCATCACTATGCTGGCGACGCCACAATAAGCCTGGGTCTTCTGGGTCACGAAATTGTCGGCGATCGGGAAGTAGGCCGTGAACGAACCGCTTTCGAGAAAGAATTTCTGGCCTTCCTCCGAATTGAGATCGGTCAGGTTGGGCGGCAGCGCCAGCGTGTCGGCGTGCGCGAGCGGCGCGACAAGGCAGAGCGCGAGCACGAGCGACTGAAGAAAGCGAGCATAGCGTCGAGACATTATCGAGCTACTCCTGCAGCAAATTTGCCGCGCGTCAAACATTTTGTGCGCTGTTTCTTGATGTGCGTCATTTGCGGACCGCTTTCACATCGCCGGCGTTGACGGCGTCCGAGTAACTATTGCCGAAATGCGTGCGCACATAATTGACGACTGCCGCCACCTGATCGTCGGTCATGAAATAGCCAACTGGCGGCATGCCGCGGAGTCCATGGAGCACAACGGTCACCGGAAATCTGGCGGCGGCAAGATTTTGGTTGCCGGCGAGCGCGGGATAGGTTCCGGCGCCGGTTGCTCCCTTACCGTCCGACATGTGGCAAGCCTGGCAGACACTCGCGTAAAGTTCTTCGCCTGTTGTCTCGCCGAAGCGGAAGCCGGAACTGGGTATGCGATCGGGCGGTGCGGATACCGCACTCTGCGCTAACGCTGCGCCGTCGGCGAACATGAGCGATGCAGCGACGATCGCGGCACTGGTGCGCAGCGAGATATGCAATGTTCGCGCTGCGCGCTTCAACGCCATCGCCTCACATCTTGACTACGCGCTCGTGCAGCCGGGCGATGGCGTCGAGCGAGGAGAGGATGGCGCCCTCCTGCCAGGCCGGCAGGTAGGACGCGTGTTCGCCGGCGAGCACAATCCTGCCGTCGATCTGGCAGAGGTCGTCGTAGTGTTGCGCCCGCGCCTCGTCCGTCCAATAGCCCGCGCAGCCGAGCGTGAACGGCACGCGATGCCAAGCGATGGCAACACCGTTTTCAAATTCGTCCCTGTATTGCGGATGAATCCGTGAGCCGAAATCTACCGCGCGCGCAATGCGCTCGGCCGGCGGCACGGCGGCGAACTCGTAGGCACTTACGCCCTCGAAAATGTAGGCTCCGAGCAGCACGCCACGGCCGCTGCGGTTAAGGTCCGAGCTCGGGTAGGCGATCTGCCGGATCGGCAGGTCGGTGAAGCTGATGCCGCCGTAGATCGCTTCGTCTTCCTCCCAAAAGCGGCGCTTGAATTGCAGCCCGATCTTGACCGCCGATGCGTAGGGCACGGCATCAATCGCCGCTTTCATTCGCGCACCGACGGTGAGCGGAATTTGGCTAAGAATCGAGAGCGGAATGGTGCAGACGCACCAGTCAGCCTTAGCCGTTTGGACGGCGGCAGGGTCTTTGCTGTCGACGTAGCTGACCGTCACGCTGGCGGAGTCCTGGGCGATCTTCACAACTTTGGCGCCGTAGTGAATGAGATCGCCCACCTCGCGGGCGAACGCCTTGCCGATCATGTCCATGCCGCCGACCGGCTGAAACATCGTCGTCTGAAACAAGTGCGCGGCGAAGTTTTGCAGGTATCGCCAAAGCCGCGATTTAAGGATTTCCGACAGTGGGATGGTCTCGCCCGCAAGCGGGGCTGCGCTTAAGCCCCCGCCGGGCCCTTTGGCGTAGCCGCGAAACTCGGCGGTCTCAAGATCGGCCTTATAGGCGTAATTCTGATCGAGCGCGCCCCAGGATTTGAGCGCCGCAAGAAGCATTTCGCGGTCTTCGGTCGAGACCGCTTCGTCGAGCTTGCCTTGCGCGGTAGCCTTGGCGAGCAATTCCGCGATATTCCCGCGAAAATCTGTCTCGATGTCGCGGATGCGCTGCGGTCTGCCGCCGAACGCGCCCGACGCGTGCAGCAGAGCATTGTGATTGAGTTCGACGAACGGCTCGAGCGCAACGTTGAGGCGTTTGCAATAATCGAGCACCGCGCGGTGGTGATAGGGAATCCGCCATGGCCCCGGATTGAAATACTGCCCCTCAGCGAATTCGCAATTCTGCGTAAAACCGCCGAGCTCGGTGTAGATGTCGCCGCCGCGCAGCGTCCAGTTGCGGCCGCCGGGGCGGCGATTGTATTCAAGCACTTTCACCTTGTAGCCGGTCTTGCGCAATTCCAGGGCGGCCGTCATGCCGGCAAGGCCTGCGCCGAGGATGATGACAGACGCGCCTTTGACGTCGCCTGAAAGCTCGATCGGACCCTGGTAGGCGGAATCGGAAGCGAGCCCGAGGCTGGTCATGGCGTTGTACATTGCCGCGCTACCGGCAATCGTCCCGATCAACGCCAGAAGTTCGCGCTTTGTGACGATTGTTGTACCGCCGTTCTGCATCAGGACCGTGAACTCCCGTGATGACAGCAAGGTAGACACGCCGCCGCGGCATGGGTAGGGCGAAATCACGATGGATTGTGCGATCCGGCCTAAATTGGTTTCAAGATGGCCCGATCCGAACGCTGCAAGGGGACAGGGTGAGCGGAGCGCCGCCGAAAAATCATGTGCACGAATTCAACTACTCGCAAATATTGGATCGCGGTCGCTTCGGCCGAACACGTGCGGCGCGGACGAGGCGAAGGATTTATACAGGTCAGCCACGGCAAGGCCGCGCCGCTCAAACGCATCAAGCCCGGCGATCGGGTGATCTATTATTCGCCGGCGCTTACGCTCGGCGGCAAGGACAAGCTTCAGTTCTTCACCGCTATCGGCACGGTGAAAACGGGGGAACCCTATCTATTCCACATGGGAGGAGGCTTTAAGCCTTATCGTCGCGATGTCGATTGGGCCAAAGCCGAGGAGGCGCCCATTGGGCCGCTGCTCGAAAAGCTAAAATTCGCCGCCGGCAAGCCAAACTGGGGCTACCAATTGCGTTTCGGACTTTTCTCGATCAGTGCGGCAGATTTTCGCTTAATCGCTCGCGCCATGAAGGCCGACCTTTAGCGACTTGGCTAGGTAAGGCCCGCCTTACCCCATCAATACGTGGTGTCGATGCAAGCCGCCTGGGCCGATTGGGCAATGGTGACTAGGTCGATAACCGTGCCGGCGGCAAGAGCGAAGGCCAGGGCGGCCAGGACAATGAACTTGCTCATAACCAATCTCCCTCTGTCCAGTTCACCATATTGCAAAGCGCCGCCAGCGGTGTGATGGACATCACGCAATGGCGTATTTGCTCCGGCCGCGCGAGATGGGCGGTAAGCGACTAGACCTAGACTAGACCGAGCGAGAGGGGGGTTGGATGCTGAACGAAGAAACCGACCGGCAAATCGATAACACGCGGGCGCGTGTCACTCGGCATAAAATGGCGCCCGGCGCGAGTACGGGATTTCACCGGCATGAATACGACTACGTGATTGTTCCGGTCACCGACGGACGCATGCGGATTGTCGAAGGCGGCGGTGAATCGGTGAGCGAGCTTTCGGCTGGTGTATCCTACTTCCGTCCCGCCGGCGTCGAGCACGACGTGATCAATGGCGGCGATCGCGATTTGATTTTTGTCGAGATCGAACTCCTGCCTTAAGCTTGGGGCGCCAACGGCTCAGTCATGTGTTAGGAAGGGCAAGTCATCATGAGCGCACGAAAGCTGGTGGCCGGCGCGGCGCAGATGGGGCCGATCGCGCGGTCGGAGACGCGGGCGCAGTGCCTAAGCCGGCAAAAGGAGCTCCTCCGCCAGGCCAAGAGCCGGGGTTGCGACCTGGTAGTTTTTCCCGAACTCGCTTTCACCACTTTCTTTCCACGCTGGTTTTTCACGGAGCAGCGCGAGATCGATAGCTTCTTCGAAACCGAGATGCCGAGCCCCGAGACCATCGGCTTGTTCGACGAGGCCAAGCGGCTCGGCATTGCTTTCTGCATCGGTT
>Ga0302324_100008566_pt1 | contig 21529 bp, 22 predicted proteins | sample Palsa_T0_1_FD_201949 | JGI IMG/M metagenome (GOLD analysis project Ga0302324, IMG submission 201949) | Peat permafrost microbial communities from Stordalen Mire near Abisko, Sweden - Palsa_T0_1 | ecosystem: Environmental > Terrestrial > Soil > Palsa > Peat permafrost | place: Sweden: Abisko...
AGCGCCAGGCCGACAAGCAGCAGGCCGGCGATGGCAGTCGCCGTCAGCCGCTCGCCGAGCACGACGAAGCCGAGCATCGCCGCGACCACGGGCTCGGCCAGGCCGAGAGTCACCGCCACCGGCGCCGGCACCGTTCGCAGCCCGCGGCCGTAGAGCAGATAAGCGGCCACTGTCGTGACGACCCCCAGGTAGCCGGTGACCGCGATCCCGCGGCTGGTCAGCACCCAGCCCGGCGAGGACGTCGCGAGGATGGGCGCCAGCAGGATGGCGGCACCACCGAACAGCAGGCCCATCACCGCCGTCTCGGGACTGCCAGCCGAGATTAGCCGCGCTGCCGCCACCGCGTAGACCGCGTAGCAGAGCCCGGCCGCCAGCGCCAGCCCGACTCCGGCCGGATCCGCGCCGGCAGCCTGGCCGCCGGTGACCAGCACGGTGCAGCCAGCCACCGCGGCCGCCGTTGCCAGCATCCACCGGCGGCCTGGCGGCGGGCCGCCGGCCAGCCGGGCCAGTACCCCGGTGAAGACGGGCGCGCTGCCGATCGCCACCACGGCGCCGATGGCCACGCCGGTCATCCGCACGGCGGTGAAGAAGCACACCTGATATCCGCCGACCGCGGCCGCGGCCAGCACGAGCGCGGCGCGCACCGCCGGGCGGCCGCCGATAAGGCCGCGCACTGCCTGGCGGCTGCGGCCGGTGCTGACGGCGAGCCCGAGCAGCAGAGCGCCCCCGACGACGATCCTCGCGGCGCCAACCGAGGCGCCAGTTGCGCCCGCCGGGGCGAAGTGCGCTGCGGTGCCGGTACTGCCCCATGCGGCCGCGGCGAGCAGGATGGCAACTGCACCGCCTGCGCGGCCCGGCCCGCGGGGGTTCTCATCCTGCATCGCGTCAGTGTCGCAGTTGTCGCACAACTCGTAAGATCGCATGGCCTATAGCCCGTGTGATCTTACGAGCTAACGCTCGGGCCGCCGTCAGGGCCGCAGAACGGACCGGACGGTGCCGTCCGGGGCGGCGTGAAACACGATCGCCGAGGGGCCGAGTTCGCGGACAGCAGCCAGGTCACCGGGATCGGGCTCGCCGCCGTCGCTGACCAGTGCCGCGGCCTCCAGGCTGGTCGCGCCGCTCGAGACGGCCATCGCGACAGCCAGGTGCAGGGCGGACAGCCGCAGCGACGGCAGCGCGATCGCGGCAGCCGCGTAGGTCCGGCCGGTCTCATCACGGACCGCGGCGCCCTCGGCCGCCGCGACCCTGGCGCGAGCCGACCTGGCGAGGGTGATGATCTTGATGTCCTCCGGGCCGGGCGCCGCAGCATCGCTCACAGCGCAGATTGTATGCGGCTGCGGCTGGTCAGGACGGGACTCTAGCTCGCAGGTCTGCTGCCGTTTGCGACCGCGCTCTCGCTCCGGCTCGCTCCGTCTGCCGCGGCGGGGGCCCCGGCATCGTGCTGGCCCTCGGTGGAAGCACTGAACTGATGGCCCGCCGTGCTGATGCGCTCGACCATGACGGTTCCGATCCGGTTCCGGCGGCCGGTCAGGTTTTCCGCGGTCAGACGCAGCCCGGCGACCGAGGCGACTGAGCCGGCGATCGGCACCTTCCCGAGCTGGTGGGCGAGCAGGCCGCCGACCGTCTCCACGTCCTCGGCGTCGATCGTGACCGCGAACAGCTCCTCCAGCTCCTCCACGGAGAGCCGGGCATTCACCCGCGCGGTGCCGTCGCCGAGCCACTCCACTGGCGGCCGTTCCCGGTCGTACTCGTCGGCGATCTCACCGACGATCTCCTCGAGGATGTCCTCGATCGTGACCAGGCCCGCGGTACCGCCGTACTCGTCGATCACGATCGCCATGTGCACGTGGCGTGCCTGCATCTCGCGCAGCAGGTCGTCGACCGGCTTGCTCTCCGGAGCGAAGGTGGCCGGCCGCATGATCGACTCGACGGTCTCGGCTGACTCGCCCTCCGGATGCTCGTGGATGCGGGTCATGATGTCTTTGAGATAGGCGATGCCGACGACGTCGTCCAGGTTGTCCCCGATCACCGGGATCCGGGAGAAGCCACTGCGCAGCGCTAGCGACAGACCCTGGCGCAGCGTCTTGTCGCGCTCGACGAACACCATCTCGGTGCGCGGGACCATCACCTCACGGACGATCGTGTCGCCCAGCTCGAACACCGAGTGGATCATGGCGCGCTCGCCCGGCTCGATTATCTGCCGCTGCTCGAGCAGGTCGACGAGACCGCGCAGGTCTTCCTCCGCGCCCGACTGGACATCTCGCTCACGCCGGGCCTGCCCTGGCACCAGCGCGGACCCGGCCGCCGTCAGCAGCCGCGGCAGCGGGCCGAGGAACCGGATCACCGGGCGGAGCACTGCTGCCGCCGCGCTCGCCACCTTGACCGGCGACCGCCGCCCGATGCTCCGCGGGATCACGCCGGCCAGGACGTAGCTGGCCACTGTCATCGCCACCGCGGTGATGAGGAAGGCCTTCCAGTCCACCCCGAGCCAGCTGACCAGCACTGCGGTCACCAGCACAGCGGCGCCGATCTCCGCGGCGACCCGCACGAGCAGGACCACGGACAGGTAGCGCGGCACATCCGCAAGCACGGCCTGAAGGGGCTCGGAGGACTCGCCGGCGGACCGGCCTAGCTCTTTCGCGCCTGCCCTGGAGACGCGCAGCAGCGCCGTTTCAGCACTCGTGCACCAGCCGGCGGCCAGCATCAGCGCCAGCGCCGCGACCAACAGCCAGCCCACCGGAGGTCACCCGGCCCCTTCTGAGCCGTTCGCGCCAGGATTGGGCTGGGTGGCAGCCGAGCCGCGCTCAGCCCGCCAGGACGCCAGCAGGCGGTCCTGCAGGCCGAACATCGTCGCGTGGTCTTCCGGGTCAGCGTGGTCGTAGCCAAGCAGGTGCAGGACTCCGTGCGTGCAGAGCAGGTCGATCTCGTCCCGCGTGTCGTGCTCCGCCTCGGCGGCCTGGGCCGCGGCCACCTGGGGGCAGATCACCACATCACCAAGGAGGACGTCGGACGCGTCCGGGTCGGGCGCGCCGTGGTCGCCGTGGCTGCTGGCACCCGGCTGCGGGAGCCTGAGCTCGTCCATCGGGAAGGCGAGCACGTCGGTCGGGCCTTCCTCGCCCATCCACCGCACGTGCAGCTCGGTCATGGCGGGCTCATCGACGAGCAGCACCGAGAGCTCGGCCAGCGGGTGCACCCGCATGTCATCCAGGACGTGGCGGGCCAGCCCGGCCAGTTCCGACTCGTCGATATCGACGCCGGACTCGTTGGCGATTTCGATGCTCATCTGCCCCCCGATTGGCCGGTCACCGGCCACGCTGTCCATCACGGCGCTGCCGTCCGGGCTGCAGCCGGCTTGGCTCCGCTGCGGCCTGCCGGGCGTCATACCGCTCGTAAGCGTCGACGATGTCCGCCACCAGCTTGTGCCGGACCACATCATGGCTGGTCAGGCGCGAGAAGTACACGTCATCGACACCGTCAAGGATGTCCTGGACCACGCGCAGCCCGCTGGTCTGGCCAGACGGCAGGTCGACCTGGGTCACGTCACCGGTGACCACGATCCTGGAGCCGAAGCCGAGGCGGGTCAGGAACATCTTCATCTGCTCGGCCGAGGTGTTCTGAGCCTCGTCCAGGATGATGAATGAGTCATTCAGGGTCCGGCCACGCATATACGCCAGCGGGGCGATCTCGATCGTGCCGGCCGCCATCAGCCGCGGGATCGAGTCCGGGTCCACCATGTCATGCAGGGCGTCATACAGCGGCCGCAGATAAGGATCGATCTTCTCGTAGAGCGTTCCCGGCAGGAAGCCGAGACGCTCTCCCGCCTCCACCGCAGGCCTGGTCAGAATGATCCGGTTGACTTCCTTTGCCTGCAGCGCCCTGACTGCCTTGGCCATTGCCAGGTAGGTCTTGCCGGTACCGGCCGGGCCGATGGCAAAGACAATCGTGTGATTATCGATGGCATCGACATAGCGCTTCTGATTGAGCGTCTTCGGCCTGATGGTGCGGCCCCGGCTGGACAGGACGTCGAGGTTCAGGACCTCTGCGGGCCGCGCGCCGGTCTTCCGGCGCAGCATGGAGACGCTGTGCTCGATGGAGTCAGCGGTCAGCTCGGCGCCACCGGCCGCGAGCTGCATCAGTTCCTCGAACAGCCGGGCCGCGACCGCCGTCTCGGCGGCCGGGCCGGTGATCGTGATCTCGTTGCCGCGTACGTGAAAGTCCGCATTGACCGCATTTTCGATGACGCGCAGCAGCTCGTCACCTGATCCGAGCAGGCTGATCATCGGCTGCTCTTCAGGGATCACGATGCGGACCTGGGTGCTCTCGGCGATAGGCCGACTGGCCCCTGGCTGCCCGTTCCCGCCCTGGTCATGGGTTGTACGCGTACTGCCTGCACCGTTGCCGCGGGACTGGCCGCCCCTGCGCGAATCGGTCGGATTATTAGTCAATGGCTCTTCCCTGCCGCGGCACTCGCCCTGGCCGGCATGCCCGCCATGATATCCGGATTCCCCCCAGGTCAGCCTGGCGGCCAGCCCATCGGCCGGCCGCCCAGGACGTGGGCATGGACATGCCCCACAGTCTGCCCGCCATGGGCGCCGGTGTTGAAGACGACCCGGTAGCCGTCGTCGGCCAAGCCCTCGGTCGCCGCCACCTCGTTCGCGTGCGCGACCAGCTCGGCCAGCAGGCCGTCGCCGGCGGCGGCCAGCTCAGCCAGGTTGGCATGGTGAGCGCGCGTTATCACGAGTACGTGTACGGGAGCTTGCGGATTGATATCGCGGAAGGCGACTGTCCGGTCTTTAGCGGACACTATGGTCGCGGGTATCTCGTCAGCGGCAATGGCGCAGAACAAACAGTCGGGCACGCCGGAGATCTTAACGTGTGGCGGGCCTGGAACGCCGCTGACATATATGGTTGCACTACTGCGAACCCACGGTGCACCACCCCTCTGGTGTAACGGCCTCGCCAGTTTCTGGCTTCCGTCACTCAGGGATGAGTCATGCGCGGGAGCTAATCCGAGGGCATGGGATGTGGTGTGGGAGGTATTGCAGATCTCCAGGCTGGCGAAGCCGACGACCACACGTCCCCCATCCCCGTGATGACAGCGAGTGAACCTTCGGACGTACCTGGGCGTCCAATACACGTGACCGAAACCCTGGCAGCGGACATCGCGCTGGGTACGGTTCCGGCCGACCTGGAAGCCGACCGGGCAGTGACCGAGCTCTACACCACCCATTACAGATCTCTGGTTCGGCTCGCAGCCCTGCTGGTACGTGACGTAGGAACAGCGGAGGAAGTTGTGCAGGACTCGTTTGTCGCGATGCACGGCGGCTGGCGCCGTCTGCGAGACAGCGAGAAGGCCCTGTCCTACCTCCGCCAGTCGGTAGTGAATCGCTCACGCTCCGTGCTCAGGCACCGGGTCGTGGTCGACCGGAACGCACCCAAGCCCCCGCCTGACATGCCGAGCGCCGAGCATGGCGCCATCGCGCTCTTCGAGCGTTCAGCCGTCATCGCCGCGCTGCGGACGCTCCCGCCACGGCAGCGCGAGGCGCTGGTGCTACGTTTCTACGCTGATATGTCCGAAGCCCAGATCGCTGACGCCATGCGGATCAGCCGGGGCGCCGTCAAGAGCCACACAGCACGCGCCATGCAAGCGCTGCGGACAGTACTGGAGCGTGACGTATGAGCACGCTCAACGAACGTGAGGCAGTCCTGCGGCGCGCCCTGCTGGCCGCAGCCGAGCAGGTCGAGCCGGCCGGTGACGGTCTTGAGCGCATCCACGCGAGGATGCGCCGGCCGCGGCCGCTTGGCATCGCCTGGATCGAGGCCGCGTCGACGGACCTGTTCCTGCGCAGGCCAGTGTTCCTGCAGACGGCCTTCGAGCAGGTGGCCAGGGTCGGGCGGCTGGCCTGGGAGCGGTTCGCCCCGAGGACGGAACCGGGCACCCCGCGGCCGCTCAACTGGATGCGGCCGCTCGCCGCGATGAGCGTGTCGGTGTTCGTGATCGCAGTCGGCGCCTACGTGGCCTTCAGCGGCTCGTCGTCGTTCTTCCGGGACGGCTCGAACTCGTCGCAGTCACACGGCAGCGCCCCCGGCTCCAGCAATGGGGCCACTGGACCCAACGGCACCAGATCGGCGCAGGGCAGCAGCTCGTCGTCGTTCCCGTCCTCTGGCGCGTCCGGGAGCCCGACAAGCTCCGCCAGCTGCGCGCCGACCCCGTCGATCAGCGCGTTCAAGGCGCCGACACCGAGCCCGACTCCGACGAGCCAGTCACCGTCGCCGTCAGCATCGCCGTCGCCTACGCCGTCAGCGAGCAGCACGACGCCGAACCCGAGCGGTAGCTCGACCGCACCGGCGAGCCAGTCCACAGGCGGCACTCAGTCCAGCGCGGCCAGCCAGTCAGACGCGGCTAGCAGCCCTGCCTCATCAGGCGCGCTGAACGGATCGGCCGTCGTGACGCGCGGCACTGCGGCGAAGGCCAGGTCCGGGCCGGGAGTCACGACGTCGAGTCCGTGCGCCAAGGCGCCGAATCCGAAGGCCAAGAAGAAGACATCGTCGTCCCCGTCCGGAGTGCACGCCAGCCCGGAGGTGAGCAGCGCCGCCATGCTGTTCCGGGTCGGCGGGGCTAATGTCCGGCTGGACGCCGCCCAGACGTCCGTGGCGGACGGGGCTGGCGAGATCGTCTAGCTCGCGCTGGCTGGCGGGCGCGCTGGCAGGCGGGCGCCCGCGGGCAGGCGCGCGCGCCGGCCGCTGGCAAGCGGCTCAGGCCCAGCGGCCCGAGCGGCTCAGCACAGTCGCGGCCGCCACGACTCCTGCGGTTGAGGCCCGGAGCACGGTCGGGCCGAGGCGCGCAGGGACCGCCCCGGCCGCCCGGAATGCCTCGTCCTCGCGCGGCGCGATGCCTCCTTCCGGGCCGACGATCAGCACGATCTCGCCGTCAGGCGGCAACGGCACGCCGGTCACCGGTACCTGCGCGTCCGGGTCAAGCAGGATCGCGCTGGCGGCGGCCGCGATCCGGCTCGTCGCTGCAGCCAGGCCGGCCTGCTCGGTGACCTCCGGAAACCAGATCCGCCTGCTCTGCTTGGCGGCCTGCTCCGCAGCCGAGCTCCACCGGGCACGCGACTTCGCCGCCCGCTCGCCCCGCCAGACCGCGACGCACCGCTCGGCCGCCCACGGCACGATGACGTCCGCGCCCACTTCGGTCAGCAGCTCGACGGCCAGCTCGCCGCGGTCGCCCTTCGGGATCGCCTGGAGGACGACGAGCTGCGGCTGGGGCCGGGGCTCGGTCCTCCTGGACAGCACAGTCAGCTCGAGCTCGTTCGGACGCGCCGCGTCGACAACGCATTCGGCGACCAGTCCGGCGCCGTCGGTAAGGTCAGCTCGCTCGCCGGCCATCAGCCGCCGGACCGTGCTGGCATGCCTGCCCTCCTGACCGCGCAGGGTCAGGTGATCGCCGGCCAGATCCGCCGCGGCGGCAATGAAGACCGGCGGCCGGGCCGGGCGGCCGGCCAGGGAGTCAGCGGCTGTTGAAGGCATCTCGCAGCCGGGAGAAGAAGCCCTGCTGGCCAGGCGCGAACTTGCCGGGCGGAGCTTCCTCGCCCCGGAGCTTGGCGAGCTGCCGCAGCAGTTCCTCCTGCTCGGGCTCGAGCTTGATCGGTGTCTCGACGGTGACGTGGATGATCAGGTCGCCGCGGCCGGAGCTGTTCAGGCGCTCGGTGCCCTGCCCGTACATCGGGATGGCATGACCCGACTGGGTGCCCGGCCTGATGTCCAGCTCAGCCGGCCCGTCGAGCGTATCTACCTGGAGCGTGGCCCCCAGGGCGGCAGCCACCATCGGGATGGTGACGGTGCAGTGCAGATCGTCGCCCTGGCGCTCGAAGATGGGGTGCGGCCGCTGCACGATCTCCAGGAAGAGATCACCAGCCGGACCGCCGCCAGGACCGACCTCGCCCTCCCCGGCCAGCTGGATGTGCGTGCCGTCCTCGACGCCCGCGGGGATGCGCACCTTGATCGTGCGCCGCGTCCTGACCCGGCCGTCCGCATCGCACTCGGGGCACGGCTTGCGGATCACGGTGCCGAAGCCGCCGCAGCCGGGGCACGGCCGCGATGTCATCATCTGGCCGATGAACGACCTCGTGACCTGGCTCACCTCACCGCGGCCATTGCAGATGTCGCAGGTCACCGGGTGGGTACCGGGGGCCGAGCCCTCACCCGAGCAGGTCGGGCAGACCACCGCGGTGTCGACGGCCAGCTCTCTGGTCGTACCGAACGCGCACTCAGACAGGTCAAGGTCGACGCGGATCGTGGCGTTCCTGCCGCGCCGGGCACGGCTGCGCGGACCGCGGGCCGCCGCGCCGCCGCCGAAGAAGGCGTCCATGAGATCGCTGAACGGGAAGCCGGCTGACCCGAAGCCCGGCGCGCCGGCGCGCTGCGCGTACGGGTCAGCGCCCAGGTCGTACATCTGGCGCTTCTCCGGATCGGAGAGCACCTCGTAGGCCTGGGTAACTTCCTTGAATCGCTCCTGGAGCGCAGGATCCGGGTTCACATCAGGATGCAGTTCCCTGGCCAGCCGCCGGTAGGCCTTCTTGATCTCCTCGGGGCCCGCGTCACGGCGGACGCCGAGTATCCCGTAATAGTCGTTTGCCACCGGCATCCCTAGGACTCCGCCAGGATCTGGCCAACGTAACGTGCCACTGCGCGAACTGCTCCCATCGCCGTCGGGTAATCCATCCTGGTCGGGCCGAGTACGCCAAGCCGGGCCAGCGACTGATCGCCGGACCCGTATCCGGTGGCGACCAGCGACGTGCTCCGCAGCCCCTGCACTTCGTTCTCCGAGCCGATCCGGACCGTGACGGTCGCCTGGTCGCCCGACTCGCCCAGCAGGCGCATGAGAACTACCTGTTCCTCCAACGCTTCCAGTACCTCGCGCAATCCCCTGGAGAAGTCAGCCTGGGTGAGGTTCGCCGCACCGCCGACGACCACTCGTTCCTCGTGCCGCTCCACCAGAGTCTCCACGATCACCGAGAACACGGCGGTCGCATTCGGCCGCTCGACCGCGCTGACCCGCTCGGGCAGCCCGGCGACGACCGACGCGACGTCAGCGAGCCGCCGCCCGTCCAGGCAGGCGTTCAGCACAGCGCGCAGCTGAGTGATCGATTCCTCACCGATCGGAGCAGGCAGTTCGACAGTACGCTGCTCGACCCGGCCGGTATCGGTAATCAGCACCAGCAGCAGGCGGCGGTCAGTGAGCGGGACTAGCTCGATATGGCGCACCGTCGACCTGGTCAGCGACGGGTACTGCACGACGGCGACCTGCCTGGTCAGCTGAGCGAGCAGCCGGACCGTCCGCATGACGACGTCATCGAGGTCGTAGGCGCCCGCCAGGAAAGTCTCGATCGCCCGGCGCTCGGCTCCGGACAGCGGCTTGACGCCGGACAAGCGGTCGACAAACAGCCGGTAGCCCTGATCGGTGGGAATCCGGCCGGCGCTGGTGTGCGGCTGGACGATGAAGCCCTGCTCCTCCAGCACTGCCATGTCGTTACGGATGGTCGCCGGGGAGACGTCCAGATTGTGCCGGTCTACCAGCGACTTTGAGCCGACCGGCTCGTTCGTGGAGACAAAGTCCTCCACGATCGCGCGCAGGACCGCCAGTTTCCTGTCGTCGAGCACGCAGCCACCTCCCCTTGGCACTCTTAGGGTCTGAGTGCCAAGTCTATGGCCCAACTCGGGCTGCAGCACAGATCGGCGCGGGGGCGCGCTGGCGTAAAGCCGACATATCTGACGCCGGGGCTGTCCGCGATCCGCTGGCGTCCGTCCGGTACGTGAGTTATGCGTCTTATGCGCAAAGTCATCGGGGCGGCGGCCGGTCGCGAAGGCCCATGGGTGACAGCTGCCGGGCCCTAGTCGGTCAGATCCCTGATGACCGCGTCGGCGAGCAGGCGGCCCTGCCTGGTCAGCCGGACGCTTCCGGCATCCAGGGCCGGGCCGCTGGCAAGGCCGTCAGCGACCGCGCGCCGGGCGGCCGCGCGGCCAGCGGCACTGAGCTCGGTGACCGGGCAGCCGGAGGCCAGCCTGGTCGCCAGCATGATGCGCTCGGTGGCCTGCTCAGCTGCCGTGAGGACCTCCCTGGCCTGCGCCGGGCTCAGTCCGGCGGTGATCCGCTGTGCGTAGGCAGCGGGATGCCTGACGTTCCACCAGCGGGTACCGCCGGCATGGCTGTGCGCGCCAGGACCGATCCCCCACCAGTCGCCGCCTGTCCAGTAGAGCTGATTGTGGCGGCACGCAGACTCGGCGCTCACCGCCCAGTTCGAGACCTCGTACCAGGTCATCCCGGCCGCGCCAAGGCGCTCGTCCGCGATCACGTAGCGGTCGGCCAGCACGTCGTCGTCCGGCATCGGCAGCTCGCCGCGGCGGATCCTGGCCGCCAGCCTGGTGCCCTCCTCCACGATCAGCGAGTAGGCGGAGATGTGGTCGGGGCCGGCGGACAGCGCGCAGTCGAGGGAGCGCTCCCAGTCCGCGTCGCTCTCGCCCGGCGTGCCGTAAATGAGGTCCAGGCTGACCCGGTCGAACCCGGCCGCGCGCGCCCACCCGGCGCACCGCTCAGGGCGGCCTGGCCGGTGCACCCGGTCCAGCACCGTGAGCACGTGCGGGACGGCGCTCTGCATGCCCAGCGAGATGCGGGTGAAGCCGCCAGCGCGCAGCTGCGCCAGCACCCGCTCATCGACCGTCTCCGGATTCGCCTCGGCGGTCACCTCGGCGCCGTCGGCCAGGCCCAGCTCACCGTCGATCGCCGCCAGGATGGCGGTCAGATCGGCCGGCGGGAGCAGGGTAGGCGTGCCGCCGCCGAAGAACACCGTCTGCACCGGCCCGGTGCGGCCGGCCAGCACCTTCGCCGCGAGCCTGACCTCGCCGATGGCCAGCGCCGCGTACGACTCGCGGGAGGCGCCGCCGCCCAGCTCGGTCGCGGTGTAGGTGTTGAAGTCGCAGTAGCCGCACCTGGTCTGGCAGAACGGAACGTGCACGTAGATGCCGAACGGCGCGGCGCCGAGCCGCTCCAGCGCTGGCTCGGGCAGGCTGCCGTCTGCGGGCGCAGGGTCTCCGGCCGGCGGCTGCGCGGCCATCTCAGTACTCCCCTGCTCCGGCCGCCGCGCCGCGGCCAGACTGCGCGGCCACGCTGGTCACGCCCGGCTGACCAGGTCGGCGGCCAGCTCGTCCCACTTCGCGGCCCGGCCCTCCAGCTCCAGCAGCCTGAGCAGGACGTCGCGGTCGCCGTAACAGGCCCGCATCGACTCGGCGACTGTCACCGCGTGATCCGGACGACTCAGCACAGTCAGCTCGTCACCTGCCGCAACGGGGCCAGCCGTCAGCACTCGCAGGTAGGCACCGGGACGGCCAGCCTCGGCAAAGCGCTTCACCCAGTGCTGCTCGTCCAGCCAGAACTTGAAGGTCACGCACGGAATGCGGGGCAGCGTGATCTGCACCACGGCACCGCCGGCCCGCCACGTCTCGCCGATCAGCGCGGCATTGACGTCGATCCCGCTGGTCGTGAGGTTCTCGCCGAAGATGCCGTTGACCAGTTCCCGGCCAAGCTGCTCAGTCCACCAGTCCAGGTCCTCCCTGGCGTAGGCATAGAGGGCCTGATCGAGTCCGCCGTGGTTCGCCCGGTCGACGCACTCATCTCCGTCCAGGCCGGACGGAGATGCGAGGACGGGGCCGTCCACCGGGCGCTTGTTGATACCCGTCCGGCTCGGCTTCCCCCCGATCAGCAGGTCTTCTCCCTGGCCGCGATTCACTGAGATCACCCGCGCTGCTGGCATGAACCCGACGCTAGCTGAGCCGGCCGTGCCATGCGAATGCCGGCGGACGCCGGCTGCGCCAGCGAACGTGTCGGGGAGCCGGACCGAGCGGGTTCCAGCCCGGTGCATACTCTTCGGGATACAGAGCAGCCCATTTCAGGGTGCCGATTACCCGGCTGAGGACATGCGGATGAGTTCAGGCAGTTCCGGCGACGAGAACGCCGACCAGCCCGGCGCAGCCGAGGAGCCGAGCTGGATGCGGGAGCCAGCCCAGAATCCCTGGACTGCCCCCTACCAGCCAGCTGACAGCCCGACCGCGCCCGCCCCGGCCCCGTGGCCGCAGGCCGAGCAGGCCAGCGCCCCGCAGCCCTCGCCGGCAGACCCGTGGGCCCAGCCTCAGCAGCCCGGCGGCTTCGCTCCGCCACCGCCGGGCGATCCGCAGGGCCAGGGCTACCCGCAGGCACCGGGCTATCCGCAGGGCCAGGGCTACCCGCAAGGACAGGGCTGGTCGCAGGCACCGGGCTACCCCCAGGGCCAGGGCTACCCGCCCACCGGCTACCAGCCGTACTACGGCGCCACGGCCAGGAACAACCCGCTCGCCATCGCCGCCCTCGTGTGCGGCATCGCGCAGTTCGTGCTCGGCCTGCTGATATTCGGGAACATCCTGCTCGCGATCCCGGCGATCATCTGCGGCGCGCTCGGGCTTAAGCAGACCCGGCTCCGCGGCGAGCGCGGCCGGGGCATGGCGATCGCGGGCCTCGTCCTCGGCATTCTCGGCGTGGTGTACTTCGCGCTGGTCATTGTGGTGTTCGCCGTGGCCTCCCACCTCCGCCACACGACGAGCTGAGGCGCCGGCAGCAGGTCAGGAGCGCTTCTTGTCTGGCGGCGCCTCGGTCGACAGGGCTGCGACGAAGGCCTCCTGCGGCACCTCGACCCGCCCGATGACCTTCATCCGGCGCTTGCCTTCCTTCTGCTTCTCCAGCAGCTTGCGCTTCCGGGTGATGTCACCGCCGTAGCACTTGGCCAGCACGTCCTTGCGGATGGCCCGGATGTTCTCGCGCGCGATGATCCGGGAGCCGATAGCAGCCTGGATCGGGACCTCGAACTGCTGCCGCGGGATAAGTTCCTTGAGCCTGGCGGTCATGCCGAGCCCGTACTCGCGGGCCTTGTCGGTGTGCACGATCTGGCTGAAGGCGTCCACAGCGACGCCCTGCAGCAGGATGTCGACCTTCACCAGGTCCGACTCCTGCTCTCCGGCCGGCTCGTAGTCAAGCGACGCGTAACCGCGGGTGCGCGACTTGAGCTGGTCGAAGAAGTCGAAGATGATCTCGCCGAGCGGCATGGTGTAGCGGATCTCGACCCGGTCGGACGACAGGTACTCCATGCCGAGCAGGACGCCGCGGCGGCTCTGGCACAGCTCCATGATCGCGCCGACGTAGTCAGTCGGCGCCAGCACGGTGGCCCGGACCACCGGCTCGAACACCTGGGCAATCTTGCCTTCGGGGAACTCGCTGGGGTTAGTGACCGTGATCTCATGGCCCGCCTCGGTCACCACCCGGTAGACCACGTTGGGCGCGGTGGAGATCAGGACCAGGTCGAACTCGCGCTCCAGCCGCTCCCGGATGATCTCCATGTGGAGCAGGCCGAGGAAGCCGCAGCGGAACCCGAAGCCGAGCGCGGTCGAGGTCTCGGGCTCGTAGACCAGCGAGGCGTCGTTGAGCCTCAGCTTGTCCAGGGCATCCCGCAGCTCGGGGTAGTCGTCGCCGTCCACCGGATACAGGCCCGAGAAGACCATAGGCCTGGGATCGGCGTAGCCCGGAAGTGCCTCGGTTGCGGGGCTCGCGAGCGTGGTCAGCGTGTCGCCGACCCGCGCCTGCCGGACGTCCTTGACGCCGGTGATCAGGTAGCCGACTTCGCCGGCGGCGAGGCCGTCGGACGGCACCGGCTCGGGCGAGATGACTCCAATCTCGAGCGTCTCGTGGACCGACCTGGTCGACAGCATGAGCGTGCGCTCGCGGCGGGATAGCCGGCCGTCCACCACCCGCACGTAGGTCACGACGCCGCGGTAGGTGTCGTAAACGGAGTCGAAGATCAGCGCGCGGGCCGGGGCGTCCGGGTCGCCGGCCGGGGGCGGTACCTGCTCCACGACGGCGTTCAGCAGCTCAAGCACACCCTCGCCGGTCTTGGCCGACACCCGGAGGACCTCGGAGGGGTCGCAGCCGATGATGTTCGCGAGCTCGGCCGCGTACTTCTCCGGCTGGGCGGCGGGCAGGTCGATCTTGTTCAGCACCGGGATCAGGTGCAGGTCAGCGTCGAGGGCCAGGTAGAGGTTCGCCAGCGTCTGGGCCTCGATGCCCTGAGCCGCGTCCACCAGCAGGATCGCGCCCTCGCAGGCGGCGAGCGACCTGGATACCTCATAGGTGAAGTCGACGTGGCCGGGGGTGTCGATGAGGTTCAGCACGTACTGGGTGCCGTCGGGCCCTCGCCACGGCAGCCGGACGGCCTGGGACTTGATCGTGATGCCCCGTTCCCGCTCGATGTCCATGCGGTCCAGGTACTGGGCCCGCATCTGCCGGTCGGTGACCACCCCGGTGAACTGCAGCATCCGGTCGGCCAGGGTGGACTTGCCATGGTCGATGTGGGCGATGATGCAGAAGTTGCGGATGATGGGCTGCGGAGTCCGTGCGGGCTCGGGCGCGGGCAGCTGCTCAGTGTGCTGCTGCGGCGTTAGTGACACAGTGCATCCGCCAGGTGGTAGTCGGCTCGGTGGTGGATCTGCGGCCGCCAGCGGTGGGCGAGCCGATGGCTCCGGCGCCACGCGGTACGCTGCCCCCGGCTTCTGGCCGTGCGGCCTCGGCCAGATCCGGGCGCGAGGCCCGGCGCGGCCGGCAGATCGCTCTCAGCGTCTATCGTTGCATGCCGGGGCCGGTGCCCTCGCCATCAGCCACCCGCCAGCCACTATGCCAGCTGCCCTGCCAGCTGCCTGGCCGCGCCGAGGGCGGGCCGGCGTATGTGGTTTGAGTGCCATGGCCAGTCTCGGCTATCCTTACCTACTGGCTGCCTGCAAGCCCGCGTTGGCCGCACTGTGCTGGGTGCACTGTGTGCGCTGGATAGGGCGCGAAGCCGCGAACCGTCTGCCTATCTGCGGCTCGTGCCGGCACCACCAGACACCGAGAGAGACTCGAGCGAGGCATTCGCGTGGCAAACATCAAGTCCCAGATCAAGCGCAACAAGCAGAACGAGAAGGCCCGGATCCGCAACAAGGCGGTCAAGTCCGAGCTGAAGACGTCCGTTCGCAAGTTCCGCGAGGCTGCTGAGGCTGGCGACAGTGAGGCCGCCGCGGCCGCGATGAAGACCGCGTCCATCAAGCTGGACAAGGCCGCGAGCAAGGGCGTCATCCACAAGAACCAGGCTGCCAACCGCAAGTCGGCTATCGCCAGGCGGGCTGAGCAGCTCAAGAGCGCCTAGGTTTTCGCAGGACCTGCTACCCGCAGGCTTCGGCGGCGGGCTCGCCCGAAGGCTTGAGCCCCCGCCTCCCGCGTCACCCTGGGCATAGCGCACGGCCCGGCAGGCAGCTGGCCGTGTAACTGGGAGCTTGCGATGTCCAGGCTGGCAGCAGTCAATGTCACTATTTCCTTCGGCGGCCTCGTCGTGCTCGACGGCGTCAGCCTCAGCATCGGCAGCGGCGATCGCGTCGGGATCATCGCGCCGAACGGGGTCGGCAAGTCCACCCTGCTCAGGGTCCTCGCGGGTGAGCTGGAGCCGGACAGCGGCTCGGTCACCAGGTCGCCCGCCACCACGACGGTCCTGCGGCTCGCCCAGGAGCCCGACATCAGGCCAGGCGAATCGCTCGCTGACCATCTTCAGCGGCGTACCCAGGTTGCGGCTGCGCAGGCCGACCTGGACGCATCGCTCGCCGGGCTTACTGCCGGCGAGGCCGGCGCCGATGACGCCTACGACAGCGCACTGCAGCGGTGGCTGACGCTCGGCGGGGCAGACCTGCCGGAGCGCATGGCTCAGGTCACCGCACAGCTGGGCCTTGCCGACAATCTTCTGAGCCGGAACGCGGCCGAGCTATCCGGCGGCCAGCAGGCACGGCTCGGTCTTGCCGCGGTCCTGCTGGCCGAGCCGGACATCCTGCTGCTGGACGAGCCCACCAATGACCTGGACGACGCCGGCCTGGAGCTCCTTGAGGGCCGGCTGCGGCGGACCAGGGCCGGCCTGGTCCTGGTGAGCCATGACCGCGCCATGCTGGCCGCGGTCGCCACCCAGATCCTGGAACTGGACGAGTTCACCAGGCACGGCTCGCTGTTCTCTGGCGGGTTCGACGCCTACGAGGCCGAGCGGGAGCTGGCCCGGCGCCGGGCAGCCGATGCGTACGCCGAGTACGAGACCGAGCGCGGGAAACTCACCGAGCAGGCGCGCCAGCACCGGGAGTGGGCCCGCTCGGGAGCCCAGCGGGCGGCTAATCCGCGGTATCAGCCCGATCCGGATAAGCACATCCGCGCCTTCCGTGTCGCAGGCGCGCAGCGGACCGGCGGTAAGGCCGCCGGCGTCGACAAGGCCATCGGCCGCCTGGACAGCAACGCCCCGGATGAGGTCCGCGAACCGTGGCGCCTGCAGCTCTCGATCGGCGAAACGCGCCGGGCCGGGGACGTGGCAGTCTCGCTGACCGGAGCCGTCGTCAGCCGGGGCGAGATCACGCTCGGCCCGGTCAGCCTCACCCTCGGGCCTTCCGACCGGATCCGGATCACCGGCCCGAACGGCTCAGGCAAGACGACGCTGGTCGATGCCCTGCTCGGCCGGGCACCGCTGACGGCCGGCCAGCGGTATGCAGGGCCGGGAGTCATTTTCGGCGAGGTCGACCAGACCCGCCGTGATTTCGCGACGCAGGAGCCGGTGTCCGAGGTCGTCCGCGCCGCGGCCGGGCTGCCGACACTCGAGGAGGCCAGAACCCTGCTGGCGAAGTTCCGGCTGCGCGGTGATGCGGCGCTCCGCCCTGCCAGCACGCTATCGCCGGGCGAGCGGACGCGGGCGGGCCTGGCGCTCCTGCAGGCGCGCGGGGTCAACTTCCTGGTGCTCGACGAGCCGACCAACCACCTGGACATCGAGGCGATCGAGCAGCTCGAGCAGGCACTTGAGGGCTACTCCTGCACCCTGCTGCTGGTCACCCACGACCGGCGGCTGGCTGATGCGGTGCGCACTGATCAGGTCATCGACGTCACGGCGCTGCACGCCGCGCCGGGTACCTGACTGTCACGCTGCGTGCCGCTCATGAACGGCAGCAGCGCGGGACCAGTCAGGGTGCCCCCGCTCCCCTGGCCAGCCCCGGCGACATCGTCCGGGCGGCCGCTCAGCGGCCGCCCGGAATCGCGGTCATGGGCCAGTAGCTGCAGCACGGCATTGTGGTCTTGCTTTACTTGGCGGTGGCCGGCTGGTAGGTGCACAGCCGGTCGCCGGCCCCCTGGTAGAACAGCCAGCGGCCGTCCAGCGACCACGTCAGCTGCTGGCCGCCGGCCAGCGGGACAAGCCGCGGCCTGCCACCTCCGGCCGGAAGCACGAACAGCCGCTCGGCACCGCCCACGGCTGAGGTCAGGTCCATGGCAGCGATCATGGTGCCGTCAGGCGACACCGCCGCCGGCGTGGCGCCCCCGCTTGCGCCGAACCATCCGGCTGTCCGGCGCGGCGCCGGGAAGCTGGCGAGGCTGCCAGCAGCGATGTTGTAGGCCAGCAGCGTCCCGCACGCACCGACGCCCGCCGCCGGGACACTTGATGGCGGTGCCACACTCCGGCAGCGCGCGCCGTAGGCGACAAGGCGCGGCGTGCTGGCCAGAACCTCCGCACCCGCCGATTGCGGAAGGCGGACCGGGGCGCGGCCCGGACTCCACAGCTCGAGCACTCCCGTGTTGCTGTCCTGCTGCAGCAGCAGGCCCGCTGCCGTTCCCTCGATGAGCGCAGTACCGAGCGGCAGGCTGACCGGCGGACCCGCCGGACCTCCAGCCACCGGCACCGAGCGCACCACGGTCGGGCCATTGGTCTGGTACTCCAGCCACACCTGGCCCGGTGTGGCGGCCGGCATGAACATGTTGGTCAGCCCGAGTATCCGCGCCTTGCCCGTCAGGCCGGCCGGCACCGCCGACACGGTGTTCTGATCGTTGACGTAGACGAGCCAGTTCCCGACCGCGTCGACGAGGGGCTGCCCGCAGTTGCAGTTGATGATGCCCGGAAGCTTGCGCTCCGACAGGTGCCCGGTGCTCAGGTTGCCCACGTAGGCGGCGAGCCCGGTCCCGAGCGGCGCGCTGGCCGGAGCGCGCACCGGATACATCAGCACGGTTGCGCTCACGGCGTCAGGGCCGGGCCCCGGGCCGAATCCGGCGCCGGAGGTTGCCGACCCGGCCGGGCTCTGGTTGCCGGAGACGGCTGCGAGCACGCCCGCGACGCAACCCGCCGCCAGCACGAGGGCGATGACGGTCGCCGTGAGCCGCCGGCGCTGACGGCGGCGGGCCTGCGCGATAACGGCGCGCGCGGTACCGGCACTACTGACGCTGGTACCGGCGTACGGACACGCCGCGGCCTGGGGCCTAATGCGATCGAGAGTCTGCACGCTGTCTCCTACGACACCTGCTCGATGATCTTCGCGAGCTCATCCGGCGGATAGCCGCAGCGCCGGGCGAGCAGGACCAGTTCGCGCGCCTTGGCCACGATGGCACTGCGCCCCAGTGCATCGCCGGACACCGTCACGCCGCGGCCGCGGCGGAACTCGACCAGCCCCTCGTCCCGCAGCGTGCGCAGCGCCCGGAACACGGTGTTGGCGTTGACGCCCATGACGGCCGCGAGGTCGCGGGCCGGAGGCAGCCGCTCGCCGATGTCGGTCTCCCCGTCAGCGATCGCCCGCCTGAGGACCGCGGCAACCTGCTCGTGCAGGGCGACGGGGCTGCGCGGGTCGACCCACATCGTGCCTTTGGTGCTACTCACAACAGCATCATACGACCGGAACTGCCGTGCGGCCAGAGGAGATGGGACCAGGAGCGATGAAGCCGGGGCGATGAGATGAGCGCAGGCGGTCTTAGCGAGCGCCGGCGCGGCACGCGACGATCGTGCTGATCGCGCGCTCCAGCGCATATCCGGCACTGGCGCCCTCGCCCTTCACCTGCACATCGGCCTCGGCCACCGCCGCGTGCGCCCTGGCCAGGCCCTCTGATGTCCAGCCCCGCAGCTGCTGGCGGGCCTTGTCGATCTTCCACGGCGGCATGCCCAGGTCTCCGGCCAGCGCGTTCGCGCTGAGGCCGCGGCCGACCGAGCCGACGAGCCCGAGCGTGCGCAGTCCCTGCGCGAGCGCGCTGCTGATGAGCACCGGCGAGGTGCCGGTGGCGAGGGCCCAGCGGAGCAGTTCCAGTGCGTCAGCCAGGCTGCCCTCGCAGGCCTTGTCGGCGACACTGAAGCCAGTCGCCTCAGCCCGGCCGTGGTAATAGCGCGCGACCACGGCCTGGTTCACCACGCCGGTCGTGTCAGCGGCCAGCTGGCTGCAGGCGGCAGCCAGGTCCCGCAGGTCATTGCCGACCGCGTCCAGCAGCGCGCGCAGTCCGGCGTCATCGGCCTTCCGCCCGGCCTGCCGGAACTCGCCGCGCAGGAAGTCCATCCGCTCGCCGAAGCGCTTGACGCTCGGGCAGTCGACCCGCCTGGCACCGGTCTTGAGCAGATCAGCCAGCAGCGCCTTATTCTTGGCTCCGCCGGCGTGCGCGACGACCAGGAACACGTCGGGCGGGGGCGCCGATGCCAGCCTGATCAGCTCGGCAGCCAGGTCCTTGCCGGCATCCTGAGCCGACCGCACCACGACCACGCAGCCGCCGCCGAACAGCGACGGCGCCGTCAGGCCCGACAGCTCGCCGGCGCCGAGCCCCGCGGCGGCTACCTGGTGGACCTGAACGTCCCCGTCCTCAAAGCCGGCATCGCCAGGCTCCGGGATCGCATCCGCGGCGACGGCCAGCGCCACAGCCGCCGTAACAGCGCGCTCGACCAGTAGCTCCTCGTCGCCGACGATCACGGTGACGGGAGCTGGCACGCCCGCCGGAGCCGCCGAGCCCGTCCGCTGAGCGCCAGTTGTCATGCAGGCAGCATGCCACGAACGACGGACAGCCCGGACCGGAGTAATGCCCGCCGCATGCCCTGGAAGGTAAGTGGTCCTGATTTGTCGTTCGGCCGATCGTCGCCCGCTGTTCAGCGTCGCGGAGGTGGCGGTTCGGCCGCGCCGGCGATGCTGGCTCAGGGGCACGGGCGGAGGCAGGGTGTTTGCGCAGGACCTGGAACTGGTCACGGTGACCGACACCAGCTTTGTGCTGACCTGGTACACAGCCGATGGCCCGGCACCCGCCGTTCCCGGCCGGGCGGCCGGGCGGCCCGGTCCCGTCGATGCCCCCGGCCTTGTGCGTTACGGCACGCGTCCGGGCCGGCTGGACTGCGTGGCCGCGGAATGGGGCGGCACGACGCCGTATCACTACGTCGAGGTCACCGGACTGCGGCCGGGCGTCACCTATTACTACGAGGCGGTCTCGGCCGGCGCCGTCGCTGTGCCCAGGCTGATGCCGAGGCTTGCCATCCCGGCTGGCGGGCTGGCACTCCCGCACGAGCCCGCCGCCGGCCAGGCCGACGCTGCCCTCGCCAGCCTGCTGGTCGCCGGCATCACCGACTCGGCTTCTCCCGGCCGGGTCACGACCCTGGTGCCGCCGCCCGGCGAGCTGCTTTTCACGATCGCGCTCAGCAATGACCTGCATGCCGGCGAGACCGCCGGCAGCCTCGGCGCCGGGCTCCCGGCTGGCACCGCGCAGATGCCCGGCCTCCCGCCCTATCCCGTGGTGATGGCGCAGGCGATGACCAGGGACGCCGCAGCGCGCGGCGCAGACGTGCTGGTGGTGGCCGGCGACCTGACTGCCGCCGCCCGGCCAGACGAGGTCACCGTGTCGCGGGCGCTGCTCGACCGCTTCGGCACCCTCACGCTGACCGGCCGCCTGAGCGCCGGCGACTACGTTGTGGTGCGCGGCGACCACGACCAGCCGGGCATCAGCGCCGCCGGGCAGTGCGACTGCCTTGCGGCCGACTATCAGCTGCCACCGGGGTCACTGACTGTCACCGAGGCCGGCGGCCTCAGGCTGATCGGGCTGGACACGGCCGCGCCGGATGCTCACAGCGGCGTGATCAGTGAAAGCGCCCTCGCCGCACTGCAGGATGTGCTGGCCGAGCGCCCGGGCCAGCCGACGCTGGTGTTCGGGCATCATCCGGTCACCGGTCACGCGACGGCGACCGCGATTGACGGGCCCGCGGCCGGCCTCAACCGGGGCGTCGCCGCCCGCCTGGAGGCCCTGTACGCGACGGCGCCGGGAGTGTTCCTGCACCACAGCGGCCATACGCACCGCAACCTGCGGACCGCGTCCCCGGCCGCCAGCGGGGTGGAGTTCCTGGAGGTTGCCGCGACCAAGGAGTATCCCGGCGGGTTCGCGCTGCTGTCGGTCTACCAGGGCGGCTACATGGTCAACTTCTACAAGTCGTCGACCGACCTGGCCCGCCAGTGGAGCCAGGTCTCCAGCTGGCAGTACCTGGGGCTGTTCCCTGCCTACGCACTCGGCACGACAGCCGACCGCAACCACGTCGTGCACCGGGACTTCTCGGCACTGTCGCCGCTGCGCCACCGGACCTGGTGGGGGCAGCGGCCGCGCTCGCTCCGATCGGATGCCGCTACGACGTGA
>Ga0302324_100008567_pt1 | contig 21529 bp, 11 predicted proteins | sample Palsa_T0_1_FD_201949 | JGI IMG/M metagenome (GOLD analysis project Ga0302324, IMG submission 201949) | Peat permafrost microbial communities from Stordalen Mire near Abisko, Sweden - Palsa_T0_1 | ecosystem: Environmental > Terrestrial > Soil > Palsa > Peat permafrost | place: Sweden: Abisko...
AACCTGAGGATCCTGACTGTAAAAAAAGCGACCGGATAGCGTGTTCTTGCTATTGATTAGATAATCCAGGTTGGTAACCAGCTGGTGCTGCGTGTAGGTCGCGGGGCTGGTTGCGAAGACCGGCCTGCCAGCGGGACCGGTGTTGCTCGGAATATAGTATTGCCCGTTTGGGAGTTTTAGGGTGAGTTCATTCAGCGAGACGGAGTTAATGTTGGAACCGTCGCAAGCCACCTGCACCCCGCCAAAGAGCGTCGGAGAATGACAATTGTCCGCACCTAGAGCCGCTTGAAAGGCCGGATTAATGTTATTCACAGTGCCGCGGTCACCCGCCGGAATCGAGGGCAAAAAGTACTGACTGGAGCCACCCGCCGCAATTCCATTGAGCTGATAGGTGCCCTGGTAATCCGCGAAGATGAATATCTTGTCTTTCTTGATCGGACCGCCGAACGAGCCGCCGAACTGATTTTGTCTTAGAATCTGTCGCTGCCCGCCACCGTTGCTGTTGTCGAAAAAATCGTGGGCGTTGAGGTCTTCGTTGCGAAAAAACTCCCAAATGGTGCCATGAAATGCATTGCTGCCGCTCCTGGTGACGACGTTTACGTTGGCGCCTGGGTTTCGGCCGTAGCTGGCATCATACATCGAAGTCTGGATTTTGAACTCCTGGATGGCGTCCGGATTGGGAATCGCGATACCTCCGTAGATCGACAGATCGCTAGAGGTTCCTTGATTGGCCGTGTTGTTGGCGCTTACGCCATCTATTTGATAATTGTTCTGGCCCGGATCGGCGCCGTTCACGCTATAGTCCTGAGTAGCTTTTCCAAATGAGGCCGCGTTATTCACGTTACCGCTAACGCCAGCCGAGAGCCCGACAATCTGCGTGAAGTTGCGGGTACTGAGCGGCAGGGCGAGAACCTCTTTCGATTCGATGGTCGTTCCAAGCGTGGCAGTCGACGTTTGGAGAGCTTGAGTTTCAGCTTGAACGACCACTTGCTCGGTTTGTGTACCGACTTCCAAGTTGCGATCCAGAACCGGGGTTTCGGTCACATCAATCGTGACCGAAGGCACCTCGGAAAGTTTGAACCCCGCGGCGCTGAAAGTCACGCGATAGTTTCCCGGCTGGAGCAACGAGAACTTATAAGAACCGTCGGCGCCCGTGGTGGCGGTGCGCGTTTGGTTCGTGCCGTTGTTGGATAACGTCACCGTCGCACCGGCTATGACGGCATTCGAGGGATCGGTAACGGTTCCAGTAAGGGCTCCTGTTCCGGCTGACTGCCCCATTAATGACAGCTCAGCAATGCTGAGCAGTACGATTAACAACGCAACGAAGCGTAGCAGATGACTTGATCTCATAATTCCCCAATTCTCTTTGAGCACAGCTCCGCCCAGAATCGATTCAGCCCATTCCGAACCACCACCCTGAACAGAAACTCAGTTGTTACTTAGGGGATTCTAAGCCAGAAGTTCGCGAGCAGAGCGGCGAAATAGCGGCGAATCTGGAAGGCGGCTGGAACTGCCGAGGCACCACTCCTGGCGTGTGCGGCTCACTACATTCCGCGCGCTGCGCTTTCCCCACCTACGGTCTTCATCAACTCAGCGGGAAGCGTTTGTCACAGAGGGCAGCGCCTTACCGTCCAGAACGAAGGTCAATATCTTCGGAGTCGGATTTGGTCCGCGCGCGGGGGCCGGCTTTGGATCGGCGTCGGCATGTACGGAGATTCCATCGTCGCTGGTTGCTGGAGAGGTAGCGGGCTTCGAAGGAGCCGACGGTGGGATTCCGATGCCAAAGCGAACCGTCCCCGTCCCCCCCGCCACGGATATGTACTGCTTTCCATCAAGTTCGTAAGTCACTGGTGGTCCCATCCCTCCATGCAAACCAGTCTGGATCTCGAGGAGTTTCTCTCCTTTATCGGCGCTGTAAGCCACCAGGCGGCCGTCGGGAATTACGTGAAAGACAAGATTCCCCAACGTTGTGACGGTGCCGCCGGCGCCGCCTCCACCGTCGGCCGCGATCCATCGCTGCGTTTGGGTGACCGGATCCCAGGCGACCAATGCGCCGCGCTGACCCTCGGGCGGTTTCGGCCCAGTGGCGGGGGGAGGCGGCAATTGTTTTAGCGGAGTGGTTGAAGCATTCGGTCCGAAACGACGTATCAAGCCGTCGTTCTGGCGGCCTGGTTTGTACTCAAAGTTCTTGTCCACGGCGAAGTTGAAACTAGTGCTGGTGGTCGCGGGAATGTAGACCAGGCCGGTATTCGGGTTGTAGGACATGGGCGGCCAATTGTGCGCGCCAGCCGGCCCCGGTAGGAGTGCAATAGAGTCCACACCATAGTAAGCTTCGGGATTTACAATCGGCCGTCCGGTGGCTGCATCCAGACCCTTGGCCCAGGTGACTTGGACAAACGGCTGGCCCGAAATGAATTTCCCCGTCAGCCGGTCGAGCACATAGTAGAATCCGTTCTTGTTGGCCTGCATGAGGACTTTGCGAGTCCGCCCGTGGATGGTGAGGTCGGCGAGCAACAGTTGCTGCGCGCTGTCGAAATCCCACTCGTCGCCTGGCACCATCTGGTAGTACCATTTCAAGACACCGGTATCTGCGTTCACCGCGAGAACCGAGGCGGTGTAAAGATTGTCCTTGCCGTCGTCAGGCTTTTGTTTGCGGATTTCTTGCGCCCAGGGGCCTGCATTGCCGGTGCCGACGTAGAGTAGATTCGCATCGGGGTCATAGCTAATGGCGTCCCAAACCGAGCCTCCGCCACCCGTTTTCCACCACTCGCCGGACCACGTTGCCGCAGCCTTCTTCAACGCCTCGTTCTCGAATGGTTTCGCCGGATCGCCGGGCACGGTATAAAACTTCCAGATGGGTTGGCCCGTATTGGCGTCATAGGCGGCGAAAAAACCGCGCACCGGGAAATCGGCACCGGCCACGCCGATGATCACTTTGCCCTTGGCGATTCTGGGTGCCATCGTGATGGTGTAGTCGTCCTGCGGAAACGCCACGCGGGTTTCCCAAATGAACTTGCCGGTCGCTGCATCCAGCGCGTCCAGTCTTCCATCGATTACAGGGACGAGGATTTTCCCCTGGTAAATTGCCAGGCCCCGATTAACCGCTCCACAGCAGAGTTTCGGGCGCACTGCGGTTTGGTTGACCTCCGGGTCCCAGCGCCAGCGCTCTTGACCGGTGCGTGCGTCAACCGCGTAAACAACGCTCCAATTGGTGATGCCGTAGAGTATGCCGTTCGAGATCAGCGGAGTCGCTTCCTGATTACCGCCTCCGGGTCCAATGTCGTACGACCACGCCAGGCCAAGCCGATTCACGTTGCTGGTGTTGATCTGATTGAGCGGGCTGTATCGCGTCTCTCCCGGAGTGAGGCCGTACGAGAGCCATTCGGTGTCAGGTCGCGCGGACTGACCCATTGCGGTCACAATCGCCATGGTCAGCCCAAAGAGCACCAAGAATGAAGGCTTCGAATTTTGTCTTACCTTTGACGCGGGCATTTCAACACACCTCTGTGCCGTGCGCTTCTGAGCGCTTCAGGAATTGTATGATATGATTCGTGCGGCGGAGCGGCGAACTAGCGGCGAATCTGAACGCTGCTCTGAAAGCTTTCTTTTGTCGAACCAACTCTCATTCGGACCTCTAAGCCTGGATGTGACTACCCTGCGCGTGTGGCGCGAAGGCATGGACTTGAAGTTGAGGCCACAGGCTTTTCACGCGCTGAAGGTCCTCATCGAAAAGAGTGGTCAGTACGTCGGCTACGATCAATTGATCCGCGAAGCATGGGGCGGCAATGTGGTCTCTCGCCACACGGTCAACACGACGATCGGAGCGGTGAGAAGATCTCTGGGCGAATATGGGTCCTGGATTAGCTACAGGCCGAAACTGGGCTACAAGCTGCAGGCGCCTGGCTCGGACGATCTGATCCGAACCGCCTTGCACCTCTATAACCGCCGCACGCGGGGAGGATTTGAAAGCGCGCTGAGCTACTTTCAACAGGTGGCGGAAAAGGATCCCACCGACCACCGTTCCTATGACGGCATCGCGCAGTCCTATCTCATGCTGGCCATCTTCGGCATGCGGCCGCCGCGGGAGATGCACCTGGGGTTCACCGAGGCCCACCAGCGGGCCGTAGCGCTCGCCGGATGGACAGCGGAACTGCGCTCCATGCACGCTCAAGCGCAGCATATGTTCGAACGGAAGTTCGACGAAGCGGAAGCGGGATTCCTGCGATCGCTCCGGGACAAGCCTTTGGCAGGCACGTACATCCGGTTAGCTTTGCTGTATTCCACTATGGGGCGCCTGGACGATGCGGTTGACGTTGCGGCGCAAGCGCATAAACTGGATCCGCTCTTGCCGACCTTGGCGGCCACGGAGGTATTTCTTCATCTGTGCCGGGGCGACTTTGACGCTGCCATTGTATGCGGCAAAAAGGGTTTGGAGCTGCACCCCTATCTGCATCTGGACCGGGCCTACTATGCACAAGCCCTGGAATACGCGGGCCGCGCGAAGGACGCACTTGCAGAGTACAGGCTCGCTAGGGTGATAGCTCCGGACATCACCTGGGTACGGGCTCTAGAGGCGCGCTGCCTGGCGAGAAATGGGCAATGCCAAGAGGCAGAGGATATTGTAGAAGAACTAGTCGAAACGCGCCTTACGGAGTACGTGGATGCGTACTATGTGGCCTTGCTTCTGGACGCTCTCGGCCACCGTGACGACGCGCTCGCGGAGCTGGAACGTGCAGTGGAGGAAAACTCTGCCACGCTTTACATGGTGGATGTAGACCCAAAGCTTCAACCCCTGCGAGCCGACCCCCGGTTTCAACCCCTGCGAAACAAGCTGTTTGGCGTCAAAGCCACCGATCCGGTTCATGCTGGTTAGCCAATCGAGCACGCTAGGCGCGCGTTACGCATACGTCTGCAAGATTCGCCGCAGTTTCGCCGCTCCATTCAGCCTAGGTTCCCTCAATATATAGATAGGGTTACCGCGCCTCTCTATTCGGGGCCTCGTTGCCGAAGACCTATGCCATTATTGCGAAGCAAAATAGTACTCGTGCTGAGCGAGTGTGGCCTCACCGCCGTCGTCCTTGGAGCTTTGGCTTTCGCCGGCTACGCTCAAGAAGCCAACCGGCCCAAGACCCATCGAGTCGACTACAACTCTGAAGTCCAGCCAATCCTGTCCAACAACTGTTACAGATGCCACGGACCCGACGCTGGGAGCCGACAAGCCGGACTCCGACTCGACCAAATGGAGAGCGCCTACTCCCAGGCGGTAGCGCCCGGCAAGCCGGACGAAAGCGAAATGATGAAGCGGATCACTTCCCAGGATCCCGCCGATCGGATGCCGCCGCCGGCAGCCAGCGCCAAGTCTCTGACTAACGCGGAAGTGGCGACGTTGCGCGAATGGATTCAGGAGGGTGCGGAGTACCAGCAGCACTGGTCTTTTGTATCTCCTGTCAAAGTCGAGCCGCCCCAGGTTGCAGCAGGCAGCCATGCAGTCAACGTAATTGACCGTTTCATAATCGCGCGCTTGGAGAAGGAGGGAGTGAAACCCTCACCCGAGGCGGATAAGGAAACGCTGATCAACCGCGTCACCTTTTCGCTCACCGGTTTGCCTCCCACGCTCGGCGAAGTAGATGGATTCATAGCCGACAAAGACCCCAATGCCTACGAAAAGCTCGTGGATCGTCTTCTGAAATCCCGAGCATACGGTGAACACATGGCGGCGTACTGGATGAACATCGCAAGATACGCGGAAAGCGATGGGTTCTTAGACGATCATCACGACCGGCTGTTTTGGCCTTATCGGGATTGGGTGATCGGCGCTTTCAACAGGAATATGCCCTTTGATCAGTTCTCCACGTGGCAACTGGCGGGCGATCTGCTGCCCAATGCCACCAAGGAACAGCGCTTGGCCACGGCCTTCCTCCGGGTTGGCCAGCGCACCACGGAGAACGGCGCCATCGACGAAGAATACCGTGTCGAATATGCATTGGAACGCGCGAATACTATCGGGGCTGGCTTCCTGGCTTTAACTGTTGGGTGTGCCCGGTGCCACGATCATAAGTACGACCCGATAGCGCAAAAGGATTACTATTCACTTTCGGGATTCTTTAACAGCACCGACGAACCCGGCTTTTTTTCACCTGGATACAGCACTATCGTCGGCGGTCCCACGCTGCGATGGACCGACCCGGCGACCGAGCAGAAAATCAAAGCAGCCGAAGCCGCGATTCGAGCAGCGGAAGCGACCGACCTCTCTGTTCATCGGACGGCTGTACACGATGCATCGTCCAAACTGGATGCGCTTCTCAAGCAGCCGAAGATCGCGATTGCGGCTTCTGTTCAAGAATCGATCGATCGTGTGACTGACGCATATTATCCTTTCGAGACCACCGCCCCCGTTCCGGACGATCAGCTACCCAAGCTTCGTGACACCAAGGACCCGCCTCCAGGCCTGGTAACCCTTACTCAAAAGCTGATCTTTTCGAACATGTTTGCCACACCTCCGGCCGTCGCATCGAAACAGCCCTCCGAGGCATCTGCAGACATCGAAAAAGGTCCCGTGGCCGCACAAAAGGCCTACGGATTCCGCCTGCCTGACGGATTAATCCGGGAGAAGTTGGTCTTTTCTCCCAGCTTGACTCCTGGCGTCGCACCAGCGGTTTTGGAAGAGGCGAATCTACGTCCGGGCATCAAGGGGAACGCGCTGTTCTTCAGTGATACGAATCGTGGGTTTCTCGGCAAAGATGTTGGGTGGTATGAACGCACCAGGGGCTTCAGTTTGGATCTTTGGATTTACGCGGCGTCCGTTTATCCGGACAACATGGTGTTGAATCATCGGGACGACGACAACTCGGGCGGCGGCGGATATGAGCTGAAGGTTGAGAACAATCAGCTTGCGTTTTACATGATGCATTCCAGGCCCTACAACATGATTTATGTTGCTTCGAAGCAACCAATTCCGGCCAAGGCTTGGACCCACGTCGCCGTCACCTATGACGGGTCAAGTCAAGCCGCCGGGATTCGAATCTATGTCAACGGCCAGCCTGCCGAACTTGAAGTCCGGAAGGACAATTTAACCGAAAGTATTCTGCCCCGGATGTTGGCAACTGCATTCAATCAGTTTGTCGGCCTGGAATTTGGGCGACGTTTCCGGGAGACCACGCTGAAAGATGGCGCCATCGACGAGCTGCGGCTATTCAATCGCGCGCTTACGCCGATTGAGGTTGCATTTCTTCACGGCGGACCCGCGGCTTTGGAAATCGACACGTCCAAACTGAAGGCCGAAATGTCCGAACTCGTTGTGGCAAACGATCCTCATGTCGCGGAATCGGTTAGAAAGCTATCTGACGCCAGAGAGGCTGAAAATCAGATTGTCTCTTGGGTGCCCGAGATTATGGTCATGGGGGACACACCGGCTCCGCGGCCCACGTATGTGCTGAATAGGGGATTGTACAACCAGCACCGCGAAGAAGTGACTCCTCGTCCGCTCACCCAGATCTTTCCCTTTGACGATAAATTGCCGAGAAATCGTGCGGGGCTCGCGAAATGGCTTTTCGATCCGAAAAATCCCTTAACTGCGCGGGTGTTTGTGAACCGGATCTGGCAACAGCACTTCGGACGAGGACTGGTGGAAACCTCCGACGATTTTGGAATGCAGGGCTCGCTCCCGACGCATCCCAAGCTGCTGGACTGGTTGGCCGTTGATTTCATCGAGTCGGGATGGGACATAAAGCGCCTGAACAAGATGATCGTCATGAGTTCCACATTCCAACAGTCTTCCTATATTCCGCCTGACCTCTTGAAAAAAGACCCGAACAACCTGCTGCTGGCGAGAGGTCCGCGGCTACGAATGTCCGCTGAGGAGATCCGCGACAATGCCTTGGCTGTCAGCGGCCTGTTGGTAGAAAAGGTGGGCGGCCCCAGTGTGTACCCGTATCAACCCGACGGCGTTTGGGCGGCGGGCGTGACTTTCTATCGATACCCGAAGCCGGATTCTATTCCCGGGGAAGAACAACATCGTCGAAGCCTATATACGTTTGTAAAGCGAAATACGCCGCCGCCGTCCATGGCCGTCTTTGATTTTTCAGAACGGCATGCCACGTCAGTGCGACGGCAGACTTCAAACACACCGTTGCAAGCTTTGGTACTGCTCAACGACCCCCAATATGTAGAAGCGTATCGGGCCATGGCGGAGCGCGCCTTGAAGATGAGCGCAGATGAAGACGTGCAGATCAAGCTGATCTTCCGCCTTGCCACCAAGCGGATGCCGAGCCAACAGGAATTAGCGGCTCTCCGTGAGTTTTACCAGGGAGAAACGTTCAGATTCGCGGGAGAGAAAAAGCAGGCCAATGATTTGGCCCACATCGGGGTAACGCCGCCGGGTCCTACCACCGACGTTATTCACCTTGCGGCTCTGACGAACGTGGCATCGGCGGTCATGAATTCACCTGAAGCCTACACGATCCAGTAAGTTCCGGTCCGACAGAGGAGAAGTTATTGTATGACAGGGGAGTTTTTCAAGAATGTCGCTTTAGCGCGACGATCATTTCTGAAAACGGGATTGGGATTGGGTTCGTTGGCATTGGCGCAGCTTCGGCAGGGTAATCTTTATGGGGCCGAGACTGGCGTCACTATCAAGAGCCGTGGCGTGATTACAGCACCCCAGTTTCCCCCCACGGCAAAACGAATCATCAGTATCCATATGCTGGGCGCTGTTTCGCAAGTGGATAGTTTCGACTACAAACCCATGCTCGAGAAAATGCACGGTCAGGAGATCCCGCCATCGATACGCGCCAAGGGCAGGCTTTCGACGATGAGCGCCGCGCAATCATCCTTTCCGATATTGAAGCCCTTGCGCCCTTTTGAACAGCACGGGGAATGCGGAGCCTGGGTCAGCGGTCTATTTCCCTACACCGCAAAGATCGTCGACAACCTATGCTTCATCAAAACGATGCGTACGGATCATGTAAACCACGATCCAGCGGCCAAATTTCTCCACACCGGCTTTCAGCTTGCCGGCAGACCGTCCGATGGGGCCTGGGTGAACTACGCCCTTGGTTCGGAAAATCAAAACCTCCCGGCTTTCGTCGTGTTTACCTCCCAAGGTAACCCGCAGGGCCAAAGTCACGATTCGTCAAATTGGGGCGCGGCGTTCCTGCCGTCGCAATACCAGGGCGTGCCGTTCCGGGCTGGTAAAGATCCCGTACTCTACGTCAGTGACCCTCCTGGAGTTGAAGCGAAAGACCGGCGCGCATTGCTGAATATTATGGAGCGTCTCGCGAATTGGCAGGAGGAACGGTCCAATGATCCTGAGATTCCGTCGAAAATTAGCCAGTACGAGATGGCTTACAGGATGCAGACATCCGTACCCGAGGTGGCGGATATCAGCAACGAGCCCGACCACGTACTCGATATGTATGGTCCAGATGTCCGTACTCCAGGAACATTTGCGCGAAACTGCCTGTTAGCCAGGCGGCTCGCCGAACGCGATGTCCGATTTATCTCACTGTTTCACGCCGGATGGGACCACCATACAAATATTCTTTCGGGCCACCCCAGAGACTGTAAGCTCGTCGACCAGCCTTCCGCCGCTTTAGTAGCTGACCTCAAACAGCGTGGGCTCCTCAAGGATACCCTGGTCTTTTTTGGAAGCGAGTTCGGACGAACCTCGTTCGCCCAAGGCGTGATCGACGCGAACGTGGGGCGTGACCACCATGGGAACAACTTCACGTACTGGCTCGCCGGCGGCGGGGTAAAGGCTGGTCATTCATACGGTGAGACCGACGACTTCAGCTACAATCCCGTCACTCCGTCGGTCGAAGTCCATGACCTACACGCTACTATGCTGTACATTTTGGGCATTGACCATGAACGTCTGACCTATAAATCCCAAGGGCGCGATTTTCGCCTGACCGATGTGAGCGGCAAGGTCGTAAAGGAGGTACTGGCCTGACCGCGGTAGAGGTAGGTGGTGCGGTCGAGAGGACTTGAACCTCCACACCCTTACGGGTACATGCACCTCAAGCATGCGCGTCTGCCAATTCCGCCACGACCGCGAACAAATTCGTTGCTCACACTAGTTATAAAAACTAGTCAAATAGTACCTCAAGCTATTTGCAGGCGGTCTTGAGCGGTCCGAGGCATCCCAAATGATTGAGTCGCCGCGTGGCACCGTTCCCTCCCGGTCCCTTCCGGCCCAGGGCGTAAGATCCAAATAAGGTCCAAAGAAATGGCTTGTTCGATCAACTCAGGCGAACATTTCAGCCACGTCGGGGCGTCGTGATCTTGTCGGGATGATCCCAGGATGACTTTTCGTGGCAAGCCGCGATCGTAAACTAGCGTTCAACACCCGATCTAGGCTAACGACTGCGGTGGATTGAAGTGACCAGAACGTTCGTTTGGTGAATGTTATCGTTCTTTATCATTCACAACTTGGATTGGCATAGGGCGAGAGGTTTTGAGGCACTTCCCCCGAAATGGCGACTATGCGCGTCGGTCCGAGCCTAGTCGATCACAAGCGCGTTTGTGGCGATCAGCGATATTCGCGGGCGATGTTTAACTTCCGCATACGTGATTGCAAGGTCGTACGCTTCATGCCGAGGCGAGCTGCAGCGCCGTCCGGGCCCCCAACCTGGCCCTTCGCATCTTCGAGTGCTCTGATGATTGCCTGCCGTTCGGTCGCCTGAGACACCTTCGAACCGCTGGAGCTCGGCACAATTGAACGGGACGTTTGCCCAAGGTCTGACATTGCAATCTGCAGGGTGTTCCCGTGAGTCAGAATGACGGAACGCTCAAGTACATTCTGCAGCTCTCGAATATTCCCCGGCCAGTCATATCGCGTGAGGGCTTCCATCGCGGATTTCGGAATCTCGTCGATTGCCCGGCCCATCCGCTGCGCATGTTTCTGAACGAAGTACCGGGTGAGCAGCGGTATGTCTTCGCGGCGCTCCCGAAGGGGCGGTACGCTCAATGGAAAGACGTGAAGCCGGTAGTACAGATCTGCGCGAAATTGGTTCTCGTCAGCCATCGCCTTCAGGTCACGGTTCGTGGCGGCTACGAAGCGTACGTCAGTCCGGATCGTGCGCGTCCCGCCCACCCGCTCGAATTCCTGGTCCTGGATGGCGCGCAGCAGCTTCGGTTGGAGTTCGAGTGGCAACTCCCCGATCTCATCCAGAAACAACGTGCCCTTGTGCGCCAGCTCGAAACGCCCGATCTTTTGCGCGACTGCGCCTGTGAAGGAGCCTTTTTCATGGCCGAAGAGCTCACTTTCCAGAAGACTAGCGGGAATCGCTGCGCAGTTCACCTTGACGAAGCTGCCCTTCCTGCGCGGGCTCAGTTCGTGAACCGCCCGGGCGACGAGTTCTTTTCCTGTTCCGGTCTCCCCCAGAATGAGAACGGTCGAATCGGTTGGCGCAACGATCTGAACGCTCTTTAGAATGGATTGGAAAGCGAGTCCCTGTCCCACCATGTTCCCGTTATTGTGATCGAGGCGGATCTCGTCTTCCAGATAAAGTTTTTCGGTGGCGAGCCGCTCCTTCATTTCGGCCAGTTCACGGTACGAGAGCGAATTTTCCACTGCGATTGCGATCTGATTTGCGACCTGTACAAGAAAGGCGATGTCATCACCGGACCACGTATCTTCCGTCATTCGACAAAGCGCCAGCGTACCAATGGTTCGATTCGGGGCGACCAATGGAACCGAGCAAACGGATCTGAATCCCAGCGCCACAAACTTTCCGAAGATTGGCGACGGATAGCGCGCGATATCGGTGGAATACGCCACTACCGGCTTCCCGGTTGCGAGTACCTCGGCCGCCGGCATGCCCGTAGAATCGAAGGGGCCCTTGAGCGCATCGATGAACGGGAGACCTGTGGAATGCAGCGCGTAAAGATCCAGTTGGCCGCTATCCGAATTCGATACCGTCAGCATTGAGTAATCGTGCCGGATCAGCTTCGAGAGCTGCGCGCCTATAGCGGAAAACAGCTCGTCGGGCGCCAGCTTCGAGACCAATGCATTCGTGATGTCGAAGAGCGCGCGCAGGCGATCGCGTTCCCGCACCGCCGCCTGCCTGGCAAGAAAACCTTCGACCGCTACTGCGAACTCGGTGGCAACACGCTCCAGGAATTCCATTTCCGCCGTTCCGGGCTCATACGGAGCGACCGAACTGAAACCGAATGCGCCAAGCCTGTTGTCGCCAGCGGTGAGCGGAACCAGTATGAGGGTGCTGAGCCCGAACTCGGCACGGGAGCGGTTAACGAACTCCGGCCAGCGCGTTTCAGCGTCGAGATTCGAAAGAATTAACGGCTGCTGGTTCAGCCAAACCCACCCGGCCGGATCCGACTCAACCGGCATCCGAAGGGTGGTGATCAAAGGATTGCCTGGCTCATTGAGAATATGCCCGTGCATGACACCGTTGTCGGGATCGTGGAGTATCAGTCCGAGATGATCAAAGCTAACGATCCGGCGGAGAGACTCGCGAACGCCGGAGAGCAGAGCTTCGAGATCGGTACGCCCGGCGATCGATCGCGATAGCGACAGAACCGCCTCGTAGATCTCGCTTGCAGATGCTCCCACAGGGCCAATCATAATAGATTCCGACAGGTTCATATGGCATCCCATCGGGCACGCCAACGCCCGGAAGGTGCAATTGCGATTCAGCGACTTAGCGGCCCTTCCGGACCGATCTCGGCAAGTGCCGAAGTCAAACGCCGAAAAGCGGTGCCGAAAGCTATGCTGATCGCGCGTCTCCTTGTCGCTTTGCCCGGCTTTGGCGGGAACTCAGCGCAAATTGAACTTGGGCAACAACGTGGGAGCTATAGAGTCCAGCGGCGCTCAGTTCCGCCCCCAGATCCGCAACTCGAGAAAGTAGTGCCTGGCCCTTTTCATCGATATGAGAAACATCTCGCAGGAACACATGGACGTTTTTGTACTGTTGCATCGTCTTTCGGATCGAGGCCTCAACCTCTGCTACGTACTCGCTGATTAGTTGGCCGTCAATCGCGAGTGTGATGCCGCCTGGGTTTTTGGCGGTTTGAATCCGTATCATTTTAAGACTCACCTTCCGCGCTGATCAATGCAGGCTTCACGCCAACATACAAACGCTGAAACCACACACATTACAGGTGTTTAGCCACGCCGAAACTCGGCGAAATGATTGGCAGGCGCCGAATCGGTTTTTAACCCTACTCCCCAGGTCACAGTTCTTCATCCGTTTCGGCACGGCATCGGCAGATGCCCAATGTGCCGAGATGGTTTCGGCTCCAGCATCTGTAAGTTATTAATTCCATTCGAGCGTTTTCCTGGTGCCTGATCTGCATTTTTCCGCACGCGAGGAAACGCAATGCGACGAAATCTCACCATGACGCTTTTAGTAACGGCTGCCTGTGTTGTTGTCTTGACAGGTTGCCAACGGGCCGCCAGCGCGGTTCGCGAGGAAACAGATCTAATTCCGGTTCAGATCCGCACCCCGGCGGTGGTGGAACGGCAGGATTCAGTCGCTGCCAGTGGGTCTGTCGAGGGATCGGAAACAACCGACGCAGCTTTCCAAGTCCCAGGCAAGGTCGCCCGGGTATTCGTGGATGAGGGTCAGCATGTCAACAGAGGACAGTTGCTGGCCGAGCTCGAACCCACTGACTACCGCAATGCGCTCGACGCGGCAAGTGCCCAGAAGCAAGTGGCGGAAGCGCTCGCGCAAAAGGCGGCCGCCGGACCGCGGAAACAGGAAGCGGAAGAAGCTCGCATCGACCTCAATCGTTGGGAGGACGAGTACAAGCGCATGCGGTTCCTTGTCGAGCGAAAGAGCCTGCCTCCGAACGACTTTCAGAAGATCGAGGCGGCTTATAACGCCGCGAGGGAGCGTTATCAGATGGCCGTCGAGGGGACGCGACTGGAAGACAAAAATGCAGCCATGGCTCAGGCGCTTGCCGCGAAGGCGCAAGCCAGCGAGGAATCGAAGCGGCTGGGTGATACGCGGTTACTGGCTCCTATCACCGGCAACATATCGCTGCGACGAATTGATCCCGGCCAGACGGTTGCCGCCGGCGCGGCAGTGTTTTCAATCGTCAACCTCAATCCCGCGAAGGTGCGCGTAGGCGTTCCTGAAGCGGAGATCGGAAAAGTGAAGCGGGGCGCGAAGGCTGAGGTGTCGCTGCCCTCGCTCGCAAGACGGTCTTTCGAGGGTCAGGTGGAAATCATCGGAGTGGCCGCCGAAGCGGCTTCGCGTACGTACGCAGTGAAAATCGTCGTGCCGAACCCTGGCCCGGTCCTCCTGAGCGGCATGGTGGCAGAGGCCCGTATCTCCGGCCCGGCAAAAGAACGCGTGCTGACGATTCCCGGCGAGGCGATTGTTCGCGATCCGCAGGGCGCGACCAACGTGTACATATACTACCCCGAGCGAGGGCGCGTGTACGCAAGACGCATCGAAGTCGGTCCGCCCATTGGCGATGAAGTCGAGATTCGCTCAGGTCTGAACAGCGAAGAACAGGTCGTGGTCGGCGGCCAACAAAAACTCCGCGAAGGAACCTCAGTCCAGATCGCTGGAGGTGCGCGATGAACCCCGTACGGCTCTCTCTTCGCTATCCCCAGGTGACCATAGCCCTTACCGTGATGCTGGTCGCCTCCGGGGCCTATGCTCTGCTCCGCATGCCGCGCAGAGAAGACCCCAAGATTCACGTGCGCACCGGAATTGTCGCGGCGTTCTACCCGGGTGCATCCGCCTCGGGGGTTGAGAACCAGGTCACTCAGAAAATCGAGCAGCGGCTCTTCAAGATGGAAGGAGTACGGCGCGAGAAGACCTACTCGACAAGCATGAACGGCTCCATGTTCGTCAATGTTGAGTTAGAGGATGGCCTCCAGGACACGGAGAAATTCTGGTCCAAGTTGCGGCTCGACATGGCGGAATTAAGGGCTCCGGATCTTCCCGACGGCGTGACGGGCCCTGTGGTCAATTACGACTTCGGCGACACCGTCGCGGTTCTGATGGCGATTCATGGCGACCGTTACGATTACCGCCAACTGAAAGACTATTCGGAGCGTATCGAGGCTGCGATTCGGCGGATTCGCTCTGTATCGAAGGTCAAACGAATCGATGAACAGAAGGAGGAGATAGAAGTAACCGGCTCACTTGATCGTCTGTCGCAATATTCCGTAACCCCGGATCAAGTGATGAGAGCGCTTCAGGGCCGCAACATGGTGCATGATGCCGGGTCTGTTCCAACCGAACGCGGAAAACCGCCGATCGAATCCACTGGCGCGTTTCAGACCGAGGCACAGATCCGGCATGTGATGGTCGACGTGACACGCACGGGACAGCCGGTCTACATAGGCGACCTTGCCGAGGTCCAGCGAATGTACAAGGACCCCACGCAATATGCTCGTTCCCGCGGCGAGCGCGCAATTCTGCTTTCTGTCGAGATGCAGGAAGGCAACAATATAGTCGATTTCGGAAACGAACTTCACGCTGCTCTGGATAGCCAGCGCCCGCTTCTCCCGCCCGACCTGAAGATCGACATGGTCGCCGATCAGCCCAGAGTGGTGGCCCAGCGCGTGAAAGACTTCATACGCGAGTTCGGCATCGCGATCGCCTCTGTAATTCTGGTGACCATCGTGCTTCTGCCCTTCCGGGTAGCTCTGGTTTCCGCGGTTGCCATTCCGGTGACCGTTTCCGCAACGTTCGGCTTGCTCAACGCGTTTGGCATCGAACTGCATCAGGTTTCCATCGCCGCGCTCATCGTCGTGCTCGGGATGGTAGTGGACGACGCAATCGTGATTGCGGACAACTATATCGAGCTCCTCGATCATGGTCTGGATCGCGAAGAAGCGGCGTGGCGCAGCGCTACCGAGCTTGCTATCCCGGTGCTTACCGCAACGCTGACCATCATCTGCTCCTTCTTGCCGTTCCTGATGCTCTCGGGCGCCACGGGCGAGTTCATTCGTGCCTTGCCGCTGACCGTGGCGATCGCGCTCGTAACATCCTTCCTGGTTGCCATGGTACTGACGCCGCTCTTGGCACGGTTCTTCATCCGAAAAGGCCTTCATAACGAGCAGACCTCCGAACAAGGGAAAAAGCGTCGTTCACCGCTCGAACTCATGCAGGTGATCTACAACCGGGTCATCATCCTGGCTATGAGACGGAAGCCAATTGCTCTCGCCGCAGGCGTGTTTGCCGTAATCGGGGGCGCATTGACGCTGCAACATATTCCTCAGCGGTTCTTCCCGTTCGCGGAGCGCGATCAATTCGTGGTCGACGTTTGGCTTCCCGAAGGATGGAAGGTTGAAGCGACAGATTCCGCTGTACGGCGCATCGAAGCGGTGCTCCAGCATGAAAAGGAGGTCGTCAACTACACCTCGTTCGTAGGATCGAGCGCGCCGCGCTTCTATTACAACGTGAATCCACAGTTGCCGGATAAGAACTACGCGCAATTGCTTGTCGCGACGACGTCGGCGGAGGCCACGCCGCGGCTGGTGGAGGCACTGCGCCCGAAGCTCGCCCACGCCGCGCCCGAAGCGCGCGTGTTCCTTCGAGAAATGCAGCAGGGGCCGGTGCAGGAAGCGTCCATCGAAGTCCGGATCACAGGCGAGGACGACAAAGTCCTCGAGCACCTGGGTAATCAGGTGGCGAATGTTCTCTCGCGCGCTCCCGGCGCCCTGGACGTACATAATGACTGGCGCGAAGATGTGTATCGCCTCAAGGTCAATGTCCGTGAAGAGGTTGCCAACCGCTTGGGCTTCACCAACGCCGGCATCGGCCAAGAACTTGCCGGGGGCTTCGATGGTGCGCCGGTCACTACCTACTGGGAGGGCGATCAAGATGTCACCCTCTCATTGAGGCTTGCCCCTGCGTTCCGTCAGAAGCTTCAGGACGTTTCCAGTACTTATGTGATTTCTCCTGTGACTGGCGCGCGCGTACCACTGGACAGCATTGCAACCGTTTCCCCGATCTGGGACTCGGGCCGGATTGTCCGGCGCAATGGTGAGCGTACCCTGACGGTCCGCGCCTGGAGTCACGGAGGCGTATTGCCGAGCCAGGTGCTGAACAGCATCAAGCCCGCGATTGATTCTTTACCGGTTCCCCCCGGGTATCGGATTTGGTACGGCGGTGAGTTTGAAAACCAGAACGACACCTTTCCCGAGATGGTGAAAGCGCTGCTCGTAAGCATGATCGCGATCTATCTGATCCTGATGTTTCAGTTCCGTTCAGTCATCGATCCGCTAGTGGTCATGGCAGCGATTCCGCTCGGGTTGCTGGGCGCGTCGCTTGGACTCCTGATCACAGGGAATCCCTTCGGCTTTACCGCATTCCTGGGCATCGTAAGTCTGGGCGGCGTTGTCGTGCGCAACGCCATCATCCTGGTCGACTATATCCGCGCCCGAATGGCGGAAGGCGCCGCAATCGAGGAAGCAGCCGTCGAAGCGGGCGAGCGGAGGTTGCGACCCATTTTTCTGACGACAATGGCGGCGGCAGTCGGAGTCACTCCGATGATCCTCTCCGGTTCGAGTATGTGGTCGCCCCTGGGCGGCACCATCGCATTTGGCTTGGTCGGTTCAATGTTCTTCACGCTTGTTGTCATCCCCGTGCTGTATGTGGCGATTCACAAACGTGGCTCCGTTCCACGTCCCGTCACTCCAGTGCCAATCATTGCGGCCGCGCTCTTGGCCATTTCATGCGGCGTTGCGGCGAACGCTCAGCCCCGCACGCTCACGCTGGACGAGGCAGTCTCGCTCGCCACGCAACACAATTCCACGGTCAAGATCGCCGGCGAGAAAGTGAACCAAATGGACGCGCGCATCCGCGAGGCCCGGGCGAGTTACTTCCCGTCGCTCGTGAACGATTCCAGCGCCGTGCACATCAGCAATCAACAGCGGATCGAGATCCCGCAAGGCGCCCTGGGCGTGTACCCGCAGACGGGGCCGCTACCGGGCTCTACCGTGTCGCTTGCGCAGGGCAACTCGAACTTCCTCCTGAGCACGACCACGTTGTCTCAACCGATCACGCAGTACTTCAGAACTCATGCGGGTGTGAATGCGGCTCGCGCCGATGCCGCGGGTGCACGGGCGGACGCGCGCGGCACGGCGGACGAGATCGCATTTAAAGTAAAGGAGCTGTATTACGCCATTCTCACGACGGAGCGACGCCGTGACGCGATTGGTGCGCAGATTCGCGCCGCCGAACTGCGAACGGTGGAGACCCGAAATGCCATCGACACGGGTGTGGCGCTTGAGATGAAGGCGGCCGAAGTCAGGGTGCAGATCGCGCAGGCCCAACACGCGCGCGGCCAGTTGCAGGACGCAGTAGCTGACATGAAGCTGGAACTCGCGGACATGGCTGGGCTACCGCTCGATACGGATTTCGACCTGGGGGCGCCCGATGCACCCGTTTCAGACGCCGCATCCGCTTCAGACTCTGCGCCCACAGTGACCGGGACCGTAGAGATGGCTCTCGCGCGTAATCCGGAGATCGAGGCTGCGGGCCATCAGATCGAAAAGGCGCGAGCGGGCGAGAGCGCAGCTCGGGCCGAATTCATTCCCGAAATCGGAGCGTTTGCGCAGTACATTCACGAGAATGGCGCGCCCTTCGTGTCCCCAAATAACGGAGCCGTCGGGCTACACCTCACGTGGACGGTGTTTGAGTTCGGTAAGCGTCGCGGTCAAGTCTCGGAGCGTCAGGCGCAGGTTGCGCAGGCCGAAGAGAATCTGGCTCAGGTGCGGCGGCGCGTTCAAATCGATGTCGAAAAGGCGGTTCGCAAGCTGAACCGCGCCGAGACCGCTCTCGATTCGGCAAGGCAGTTATTAGCGTCGACGACGGAGGCGCGCCGCGTCACATCGGATGGCGTTGAAGCGGGCACGGCGAATGAGTCGGCGCTTCTTGATGCGGAAGCAGCAATGTCGGGTGCGCAAGCCGATGTGCTGCGGGCCGTATACGACCGTAACGTGGCGGCGGCGGATCTGGCGCGGCTTACGGGGTCCTTATGATCAGCGTCGACCTAACCATTGTGCCAGCGCTTGCAGCGCTGGCTGGTTCTCTCATAGGGGCTTGCGCATCCGTAGCTACCACCTTTGTGGGCCAGCGTCTGCAAGCCCGAGCGGCCCGGTTGGTATCCGAATTAAGCGAACGTGAGCAGCTCTACGGCAAATTTGTCGAAGAAGCTGTACCTCTCTTTGTCGATGCCATCGAACGTCCGGCCCTCGACCCGGGGAAGCCTATGCATCTCTACTCAATCGTGGCGCGGATCCGCCTTACAGCGAGCGCCGAGATTCTTAGCGCCGCGGAGGATGTCGGCAAACTGTTGCTTGAGGCCTACGAACGGCCACCAGAGGATCCCGCCGAGGTTCTTGCGCGATTCGCAAAGGGGCAAGTGAGCATCGATCCGCTCCGGGGATTTACACAAGCATGTCGCCTGGAGCGGGCTAAGGCGCTTGAACAAGCATGAGAATACGAACCGTTGGATTTGGATTTCCATTCTAACGCAGCATCTTCAGTTGAGTTCCCCGCCGCTTGTCCAGCATATGAGGCAAGCGGCGGCCTTGCCATTTGTCCCCTTCATGCCGTAGACGAAGCGTCCCACCCTCCTCTCTTGAAAGTTCCGTTCGATTCGCTGCGTCCCGTGAGACAAGTGCCATCACGTTGACGGCATCTGCCATCCGTGATGTCGGCAGACAGCTCGCTCAACGACTCTTGAAGACCTGTTTTCAGCGAATTACGAGCTAAGCCGCCGCGGTAGTCGAACTGCCTTCCCTCGTGTCGAGGCAACGAAAACAATGAACAACGACTTCCGCTCACACATGCACGAGGAAACAGGATCTGTGGGTACATGGCGCTCCCTGCATGGGCTTGCCGCGATCTTTCTACTGGCGGTCTCTTCTCCGGTCCGGACGATCGCAGCCGATCTCAAGCCGGAAACTATCCAGGCCTGGAATGAATACGTAGGAGCCGCCGAAGAGCGCAATCTGAAGCATGTCTCGCAAGGGACCCCGTTCCTCGCGATCGACACCCTCCCCGGCGAGGCGGCGAAGCTTCGTCAGGGCGACATCATTGCTTCACCTGCCGCGCCGAATGTTCCGGTCAAAGTTCCCGCAGGACTGATTCACGATTGGACCGGGGCCATCTTCATCCCGAATGCCGCGCTCCGCGATGTTCTGCAAGTGGTGCGCGATTACGGACAATACAAGACTGTCTACCACCCCAACGTAGTTAGCGCGGAGCCACTGGAGACCGCCGAATGGGAAGACCGGTTCTCGATGGTGGTCATGAACAAGTCATTCTTTGCCAAAAGCGCACTCGACAGTGACTATCACTCGACATTCACCCGGCTGGACGATCAACGGTGGTACAGCGTCAGCGAAACAACGCGGGTTCAGGAGGTCGCCAAGTACGGCGGCCCATCCCCCCAGGTGTTGCCCCAGGACCATGGCACCGGGATCATTTGGCGGCTATACAGCACGGCGCGCTACCAGGAGCGCGATGGCGGAGTATATATCGAACTTGAGGCGATCGCCCTCAGCCGCGATATTCCGGGTGCCCTGCGCTGGCTGGTAGAACCGATCGTTCGGCGCGTGTCGCGATCCTCGCTAGTAGTATCACTCCAAGAGACGGCCGATGCCGTGCGCCCCAGTGCGAACATCATCAGCCGCTCGCTGGAAAACCCGCGCTGCTCCGCCGCCAATTGCGCAGCGGAGGCCATGTTGAATGGAACGGCGGTCGGTCTTTCCTCTAACCAGCTAACGAGCGCGGTTGCTGGACAAGGTATACATCCATGACGCCTCCTCAACTGACTTATGCGGTAGTTCTGCTCGCCGTTCTGGCGAATCAACTTTGCCTGCCTGTGCCGGCCATTGTATTTCTGATGGCGGCCGGCGCACTTTCGGCCCACGGGTACATGCAGTCGAGCACGGTTGTTCTTCTGAGTGTATTAGCCTGCTTGTTTGCGGATGGGCTGTGGTTCTGGCTTGGCCGGAAGTGGGGTTCACAGGTCATGAGGCTACTGTGCCGTTTTACGGCGGACCCGCGAAGATGCTCGCGGGATGCACATGACAGGTTCTCGCGCTACGGGCTCCCCTTGTTGTGTATGGCCAAGTTCATACCAGGACTCGATGGCCTCATGCCCCCACTGGCAGGAGCCGAAGCAGTCTCCCCCACAGCCTTTCTCGCGCTGGATGCCATCGGCAGTCTCATTTGGTCCAGCTTCTACGTTGGGGTCGGGCATGTCTTCTCCGAGAAATTGGAAATAGCGGATGGCTGGGCGAAACACTTTGGAACTGCCCTGACCCTTGCGATCGGTGTTCCATTCTGTCTGTACGTTTGGCTGGCGCGGACTGATTTTGATACGAATGATTCACCAACTGCGCGTCCGCCTCATCAGCGCGCCGATGCTGAATCTAAAACTCAAATCCGGCAACAAGCTCGCGTTGCTCGACCTCCTTGACTTCGAGGAAGAGACCGGCAGTGAAAGCCCGCAAGCAATCCCAGGTGCATTCCGCATCGATCCGTCACGACTGCGGCATTCACCGCGAATTGCCGTACCCGACGATGTCGAG
>Ga0302324_100008570_pt1 | contig 21528 bp, 20 predicted proteins | sample Palsa_T0_1_FD_201949 | JGI IMG/M metagenome (GOLD analysis project Ga0302324, IMG submission 201949) | Peat permafrost microbial communities from Stordalen Mire near Abisko, Sweden - Palsa_T0_1 | ecosystem: Environmental > Terrestrial > Soil > Palsa > Peat permafrost | place: Sweden: Abisko...
CCAGACGCGCCCCCGTTCTCGCACATGGCCGCGCCTACGCACTCGTGTGCCTCGCTCTCTCGCCCAGCGGGATTCCTAACGACAAAATCGGCAATCCCGCGGGTATTTTATGTCGGCACTAACAATCGGCCCCGGCGAGCGAAGCTCACCTGCCGTGACGCAGCGCGTTACGGCTTCACCTCGAACGCCGCATGCACGATGTTCGAGTACCCTGGCCCGACGGATACGCTTTCGGTCAAATCGTAATACCCGCTCGCCGAAAATACGGCCTTGTAGGTCCCTGGCGCCAGCTTGGTGATGAAGGGTGTGCGGCCGACCGCCGCGCCGTACATGGTCACCAGGGCGCCAGCCGGGTTTGAGGTGAACGCTATCTCGACCAGTCCATCCGTGAGAGGCGCGAGCGGCAGCGGATTTGACGTGGGGCTCGCCCGAGCAGCCCGGACCTCCATGGCCGGCGCCGGGGGAGGTGCGCCGCCAGCCGCTAAATTATCTTTCTCCAGCACCTGCTGCCGCATGATCGGTACCTTGCATTCCTTGCCGTCGGGATCGAGCACCCAGAGGTAGCCTTTTTCCTGAGCGTACTTGATGTCCTCACCCACAACGAATCGGCATCCGCGCTTCCTGTTGGCGAGCGCATTTATTAGGAAACCTGGGGCGTAGGTTCGCGTGTCCTCGATCACGTACAGATACCTATGCGTGACAATAAGCAGCTCGTTGGTCTGCACAGCAGCCCGCTGGATCGCAGTGTAGCTGGTGGATTGACCGCTGGCGGCGGCAGTACTGTTCACGCTCGTGGAGCTCTGCAAAGCCGTGGTGTTTCCAATGGTGGTCGCCGTGCCAGTGGTGTTGGCCGTGGCAACGCCGGACGCCGTCGCGCTGCCGGATGTATTCGTGATGCTGCCAAGGGTGTACACCTGGCGGCTCATCGCGGAATCGAGTACCCGCCCGATCTGCCAGTCACGATCCTTCGCGGCGGAAAGTGCCAACGGCAGGACGCAACTCAGGATCAGTGCGCCGGCAAGGGTTCCGGTTCTCTTCAATGAAGACATGCCCGATTCTGGGCAAGTGGCTTTCTAAAGTCAACGTTGTTTTTTGTTAACGGACTACTTCCTCCCCAATGCCCGTCGATACGCGGGAAGCGCCAACCCGGCTAGGTAAGCTAGGAATTCATACCGACCGACCAGTCGAACATTGAAATCACACGAACTCGATATCAAAATTCAAAGCTCCGGTTTGGTGCTCAGGCACATCCAGCCACCATTGCTCGTCGAACCCGCGCATGGCTGCCAGCGCTTGCTCCACTGGAAGCGACGTTGAAATCAGTGCAAACAACTCGGCGCTCTGGCGATTCGCCGGTTCCGAGACGACGCTTAGAATCACGGGCGTGCCACGGCCAAACTGAGCTTGAATATGGCTATAGGCCGCGACCAAAACCGGGAGAATCTCGCCGTGCCGTTCGAGGTAGGCGCACACCTTGTGGCGATCGCGGAAGCCATAAAGATCGGACACGACTTCGACGACAGCTTCGGTCATGCTTATCGAAACCCCTTGCTGCTATCATAGCGCGGCTGGCGGGGGGACGCCCCACAAGCGCAGCCCCCATCAGCCGTTACTGGCCTGCGGCGAGCCTTCAAACACCCTGCCGGCCGGCAGTTTCTTCAGTTCCCGCCGCGATTCCGATTCCCAGGACCGCACCTGGCGTTTGCGCGCCGCGGGCATCGTGTGCACCGCTTCGATGGCCTGCTCGAACGCCGCGCGCGCCTCCTGGCAACGGCCCAGTTTGGCCATAGTGCGGCCGTACCAACAGTCGCCTTCGGGGTCGTATGGGCGCTGGCTCAGATCCTTCTCGAACGCCTGCCGCGCCTCTTCATAGTCACCCGCCAACAGGCTTGTAATGCCGATTTCCCGCCACACCTCGCTCGAGGAATGCTTGTCGTCTATGTGCGCCGCGGCCCGGCAGTGCTCTAACGCATCCTGGTAGCGGCCTTGCGCGCGCGCGATTCTTCCGAGCTGGTAGTGCGCGTCGGCTTCCTCGGGGTCGATACCGATCGCTTTGCGGAAGCGCTCGATGGCGGGCTGGTACTGGCGGCGCTGGACGTAGATCAGGCCAAGCTGATAGTGCGCGTCGGCGTCTCTCGGATTGAGCGTCAGTCGGAGGTCCGGGGGATCTGTACTGCCAACAGGACGGCGATTGCCGCGGCGAAGGCGAAGACCAAACGGCCTTCATCGAGGATCCGGCTGAAGGTTTTCAACGGGTTCAGATAAAGCCGGAATAACAGGCTGAATTGGCTCAAAGCCCCTCTATTTTAGAGGCGGCGCACCATCGGCACAAGTAAACCAAAGTTAGCGCGAGAGGTCGTGGGGCAGACCATCGTTCTTCGTGGTCTGCCGTCTTCGGCGCGCTCCGCCAGACGACATAAACCGATCTTCTGGCCGGTATACGGTCACAAGTTTCGAAAACAAAGTTGCCACGCGCCATCTAACAGTACCAAAAACACTTACAAAACTCCCGGCCTGTCCGCGACGCCGTTTCCCTGCAACCCGCCCTCTATCCTGGAATTGGGAGTGGGGTGGCGCCATGCGCCGCCTCCCCCAATCCAAGAAAGGACAATCTAAATGATCATTTCAGAAAAACAGCAACAAGCCAACCGGCAAAACGCACAGAAATCTACGGGTCCGGCCACCCCCGAAGGCCGCGAAGCCATCCGCTTCAACGCCCTCACCTACGGCCTCCGCACCCGCCAAACCATCCTTCCAAGCGAAAACTGCGCCGTATACTCCCAGCTATGGGACGAACTGGAAGCCGACTGGCAGCCGCAAACCCGCACTGAACGCATCTACCTCGAAACCATGGTTACTTCCCAGTGGCTGCTCCGCCGCATCGCCGAGAGCGAGCAGGACATCTATTTGCGCCTGGGAAACGAGGCGAAATTCAAAATGTTGGCGTATGTTTACAAGCAACGTGCCCAACTCGAGCGCTCCTTTCGCACCGCCGTCGCCGATATGAAGCAGTCGCAAGCCGAGCGCAAGGCCATCCAGCCGCGGCCCGCGCAAACGGAGCAACCCGCGAAACCCGCGCCGGCGCCCGTGTCGAAGCCAGCCGCGCCGCAGGCGCCACCCCCCGACTATGTAATGTCGGAGGGCGCTGAGGCCCATCCGGCCTCCTGCGCCCCCGCCGCCACCGACACCCGCTAGCCTCATCTGTCCCCCTGGTCTTTGACAACCTCACCGCCGGCCCCCGCCGGTACGCAACCACTGTCTCTGCACAACCCCCGAAAATGCACTCTGTCGGGCGGCGCAGTGGGGCGGCGCCATGCGCTGCCATCACCCACGACCCATCCCGCACCAACGCCTCCTTTAGATCCAATAACTTGGGCTTTGATCGCTCCAATAACCGCCCCTCCCATCTGGCAGATGCAGGGATGCAGTGGGAATGAGCCCGCGGAACACACGCTTCGACTCCTCCGCCGTCACCCCGCTGACGCCCTCTTACGAGCCGCGTGTTATATTACTGAACCATGTGGCTGACGAGACGACACCCGCTGCTTGGTACTATCCAGGCAGTCTGGACGATGGGGCTATTTATCGCCGTTGCTGGCGCCGTCATAAGGCCCGACGCCGCCCTCGCGGACGACGGCTCGGCCGTGCTCGTTTTCAAAGACGGACACCGCCAGCGCCTCGACGATGTCGCGCGTATCGAGTTCGGCACGCCGGCCGTGATCGTCTTCAGGGACAAACACCGGCAGAACGTTCCCACCGCGGATATCGCACGCATCGAGTTCGCGTCTTCCGGCGCATCGACGCCTGCCCGAAGCGACTTTGTGGGCAAGTGGGAAGCGGGCCAGGGTAATGGACAAAGTTTTCTCATCACCCTTTACGCGAACGGCCGGGCCTGGAAGTCCACGGGGCCTGGTGCCGGAACGTGGGCTGTGGTCGACGGGGAGGCGCGTATCGCTTGGGACGACGGCTGGCATGACGCGATCGTGAGAGTTGGGTCGCGACACCTGAAGCTTGGCTATCGGCCCGGCTTACCGTTCGAGGGTACGCCGTCGAACGTCAGCGCGGCCAATAATACGCAGCTCGGGCCAGGTTAGGGACGCGGAATAGCCATGGCTCCGTGGGCGGAGTAGAATGAATGGCGGCGGAAGAATTGGTACGTCTGCGCATCGCCCGTCCCGACGGCACTCGAATTCGCACCGATCTGCCCGAGGATATGCAGGAACGCGCCGACCGCGACTCCGGCGGCTGACGTCCCCCAGAAGTAAGATGCCCGTCCCGATTATAGCGCTACCGTTACGCCTGACGACCGCCGCGAAAATTTGTATACTTCATTATGCGTCTTTTCGTTTTCTCGCTGTGCCTGCTTGCCGCTGCCTCCGCGCAAACGATCACCGTCCAGTTTCCGCCCGCGCGCTCCGCCACACCCCTGGACGGTCGCCTGCTGCTCCTGCTCTCGAACGACCCCAGCAGCGAGCCGCGCATGCAGATAGACGATACGCCAAAATCGCAAATGATTTTCGGTGTAACGGTCGACGCATGGAGGTCCGGCGATCCCCGCATCATTGGCGATGACGCGCAAGGCTATCCGCGCGCCAGCCTGAAGGACGTGCCGGCCGGAGAGTATACGATCCAAGGGGTGCTGAACGTTTACGAAACCTTTCACCGCGCGGACGGCAAGACGGTGAAGCTCGCTCCGGATCGCGGCGAAGGCCAGCACTGGAACCTTGCGCCAGGCAACCTGCTGTCCAAGCCGCGGCTGGTTCGCATAGGTCCCGGCACGCCGCCCATCGCCGTCTCACTCGATGCAGTAATTCCGGCGATCGTCCCCGAGCCGGATACAAAATACATTCGCCACATCCGCATCCAGTCACAGCTTCTGACTCGGTTCTGGGGCCGCCCGGTCTATCTCGCGGCGATCGTTCTGGTGCCGGAGGGGTACGATTCGCATACCGAGTCGCACTATCCGTTGGTCGTCTTCCACGACCACTTCGTAACCGGCTTCAATGACTTCCGCGAGACTCCGCCCGACCCTTCACTGAAGCCCGATTACTCCGACCGCTTTCACCTCGCGGGCTACAACCGCATCCAGCAAGAGGAAGCTTACAAGAACTATCAAGCGTGGATCGCGCCCGGCACGCCGCGCATGCTGATCGTGAAGCTACAACATGCCAATCCTTATTACGACGATTCGTATGCGGTGAACTCGTCGAATCTGGGCCCTTACGGCGACGCTATCGAGACCGAGTTGATCCCGGCCATTGAGCGCCAGTTTCGCGGCCTCGGCCAGGGTTGGGCGCGCTTCGTCTACGGAGGGTCCACTGGCGGCTGGGAATCCCTCGCCGTGCAGATCTTCTATCCGGAGCATTACAACGGCGCGTTCGTGGCCTGCCCGGATCCGGTCGACTTCCGCGCGTACATGACGGTGGACCTATATATGCAGGACAACATGTTCTATCTGCAGGGCGCCAACAAACAGGTCGAGCAGCCGGCCATGCGCGATTATCTGGGCCACACGCTGATCTCCACGCGCGACAATATCGCGTATGAGGCCGCGCTGGGCGACCGCGGCCGGTCGGGCGAGCAGTTCGACATCTGGCAGGCGGTTTATTCGCCGGCCGGGGAAGACGGCTATCCGCAGCCGATCTTCGACAAGCGGACCGGCGCTATCGACCATCGCACCGCCGAGTTCTGGCGCGCGCACTACGACCTGGACGCGATACTGCAACGCGATTGGACCACACTCGGGCCGAAACTGCAGGGCAAGCTGCATCTCTTTGTCGGTTCGGAGGACACCTATTTTCTGAACGATGCGGTTTACCTGATGGAAGACTTTCTGAAGCAGACCGGCACCGCTGGACACGGCGTGCCCTACCAAGGCGAGGTACGCTACGGACCGCGCGCCGAGCACTGCTGGAACGGCGATCCAACTCAGCCGAATTGGTACTCCCGGCTGCACTACAATCAGATGTACGTGCCGCAAATCATGGACCGCATTCTGAAGACGGCGCCGCCTGGAGCGGACCTGACAAGCTGGCGATACTGATCGGTACGGAAAGTCGTTACGGAAGGAAGGAGCCTTGCCACCCGCGCGAATCCGCTGGTCGTTGGCGGTTGTTTGGATCTGCTTTCTGTTCCGGGGGTGGTTCTACGCTTCGGTGTTCCCCCTTTGGGAAGGCTACGACGAGTTCGCGCATTTCGGAGTCGTGCGCGCGATCGCGATGAAAGGCACTTGGTTGCCGCCTCACGACCAGCCGGGGCAGCGGGATGTGGAGGAGTCCTTCAAATTCGTCCCGGTGCCGTGGGAGGTGCGCGGCTGGGATGTCTTCCGGTCTTCGCTCACGGAGGAGCAGTACTGGGCGCTCCCGCCCGAAGAGAGACGCCAGCGACAGACCCGTTTGCGCCACATGCCGCTAAGTTGGGCTGGCCAAGATTCGGTCAACGGAATATCCGCCTACGAGGCGTTTCAGCCGCCGCTTGATTATTGGCTCATAGCTCCTGCGCTTTACTCTCTCAAGAGTTTCGGCTTGCTGGTGCAGGTGATGTTATTGCGGTGGATTGGCGTAGCGATTGCCTCCTTGGCTGTGCCGTTGACCTTCAGCATCGCTTTGGAGGTCACCCGGCGCGAGTCTGTCGCGCTGGGATGCTCAGCGGTCGTGGCCCTGATGCCCGGATTCGCAATCGATGCGGCGCGCATTAGCAACGAACCGCTCTGCATACTGCTCTTCACGCTGTTGATCTGGTTGGGGCTCCGGATTCTCAATCGTGCGCCGGACGCCGGTAGCGCGGCTGCCTTGGGCGCGGTCCTTGGGCTCGGGCTGTTGACCAAAGCTTACTTCCTGACTGCCGTGCCCGCTGTGTTTCTGTTGTTACTCTATAGATACCGGAACGCCTGGCGCCTGGCGCTAACCACGTCCGTAATTACGGTGGCGATCGCCGGCTGGTGGTACGTCCGCAACGTCGTGACCGCGGGAACCTTTTCAGGACTCCCCGAGGCTGTCATGTTGCGGGACAGGCACCTAACTGCATTGTTGTCCGCCGTATTTCACATCCCGTGGCTCCGGGCGGTGGACGTGATTTTGGTTTCGCATCTATATTACTGCGGCTGGAGTTCTTTGGGCGTGCGAAGCTGGATGTATCACGTCTTTTTCGCCATAGCGGCGCTCGCCGCGGTTGGCTTAATTGTCCAGTTGCGCAGTCCGGCGGCGATCTGGCTGGCGGTTATCTACGGCTTCTTCTGGCTCGGGCAACTCTACAACGTATTTCTCCAGTTTCTGGCGAGAGGAGTTGTGGGATCGGTGGGCTGGTACATGTTCGCAGCGGTGGCATGCGAAGTCGTGCTTTGCGCCGTGGCTTTCGGCCGTTGGCGTGCGTGGGCCGTGGCGCTGGGCGCGATGCTATTCGGTTTGCTCGACCTTTACGGCATGCACTGGGTGGCGATCCCGTACTATACGGGCATCGTCGGACACCGCGCGAATGGAGCGCTCGCCGCATTGCACATCGGCCAGTATCACAGCGTGGGCTTCGGTGCGGTGTTTGAGCGGCTGGCGGTGGATAAGCCCGCGGCGATGTCCGCGTCTGTCTTGATCGTTCTGTGGATTTTGTATCTCGCAGCCACGCTCCTGCCGATAGCGATAATGCTTCTGAATCTACGCCGCCGCGACGGGTAGCGCATCCTGCGCTTGACGCAAGCCGCAGGCCCGAATGCGGGCAGTCTCGGCTTCCTTCAAGCGCGCTTTCTGGGCTGGAAGGAGCAACGGGGCACTGTCAATCAAGCGGAAGGCTTCGTCGATGCGCGCGGAATCGCCTTCGCCGTTCGGCTCCGCATGCGCGAGGGCGATGGTGATGAGGCAACTCGCGGCATCCGGGTGCTGCCAGGGGCCGAGCACGCCGAGCGCCTGGGTGGCGCGCGTCTCGGCCTCGAAGATGTCTCCCGAGGCTAGACATGCTTCCGCGAGGAGCGCTTCGGCGGCGGCAATTTCGAGGGCGGGCGCGTCAGTGTGCGCGCGCCACAGCGCGACGAGTTCGCGGCCGTCGGCGATAGCGAAGCCGGGGTGGCCGGTCGCCAGGTGCAGCCGGGCGCGCTCGGCCAGCAAGAGTCGCCGCCGCGCGGGAGAGAAAGCTTGTTCCGCGGGCAATTCGCCGCAAGCTTCATCCGTCCGGCCGAGCTGGCGGAGGATGGCTGCAAGGATGATGCGGTAGCGCGCACCAACCGGCCCGGCGCCGCCCGTTTCGAGACCGGAAATGCCCTCGCGCAAAAAGTCGATGGCCAGGGCGGATCGTTCGGCCCGCCACAGTTCGTAACCCAGATCGGCGAGGTTTTCCCAGCCCAGGTTGCGGCGGGCGGCCGGAATCGCCGGGGAGCGATAGATGTCGGCGGCGGACTGTACGGCAGCCAGGCCAGCATCGATTTCGCCAAGCTGCAAATGGCAGATGCCCTTAGAGCGAATCCGGTAGGCGCGCAAGAAGATGGCGTTGGGGCCGTCGGGAGCCGCTAGCAGCGCTTGGTCGAATTCGCGGAGCGCTTCCCGGAAACCTCCGTTGCGCAGGTGCGCCTGGCCGAGCATGGAGGACACCACCGCAGGTTTGATGACCCTGACCGGGCCGGACCTCTGCCTTTCGAGTACCGCAACGGCGGAGTCGTAGGCGGCGCCCACCGCAGCCACATGATAGCGGCGCGTGGAAATAAACTGCAGGCCGGACCGGGCGTTGGCAGCCAAGCCTGGCATAGCGGCGCTCTCGGCCTCGAATTCGAGGCATTTGCGATAGTGGATCTCAGCGGCGGCCCAATCGTCGACCAGCAGGTAGGCGCTGCCCAGCGCCTGATGGCAGACGGCGATTGCGAAAGCATTGTCCTTGCCGAATGCGAGCGAGCGTTGCAGCATGGCCTCCCGCAGTTCGATTTCCTTGTCGAAGGCGGCCACGCCGTGCAGGGATTCCGCCTCCGCGGTCATCTGGGCCACGCGTTTGCGGTCGAGCAGCAGGCGGCCGGCGGGAGTCCACCAAATAAGATGCAGCAGCATGGTGCCATCGCAGTAGCCCAGCGGCATCAGGTTCGTCACAGCCATGCCGAGCGCGATAAAGGCGTTGAGGGACACGAGCCACCACCAACTTTCCCAGGCGGTGCCGGGAAGAGACACGAAGACGGCGAGAAGGATCAGGCCGGTAAGCACATTGGCCGCTGGGCCGGCGGCCACCACGGCGATCTCTTTCAGGCGCAAGTTGCAATCGGAAACCGGGGAGGCGCCGATGTAGCCTCCGCTTTCGAAGAGGCGCGCCAGATCGAAGCGGAAGCGGACACGGGAGTGGTCCGGCGAGAACGAAAGAGGCCCAATGGAGACGATCTGGAGTTTGTAGCCAACTGCCAAGGCAACCATGGCGTGGCCAGCTTCATGCAAAGCGACATTGACCAGGATAAACGCGAAAAACCAGAGCAACCCGCCTGCCGGATAGTGAGTGTGTATGCCGGCGCGCCGCGCATAGGTGGAAAACCACGCCTGTAGAGGAAAGGCGAGGATCCAGAAGATTGTTTGGACGATCGGTTGCGCCTTCGACCTGCGTTTGGCGGTCCAGAAATCCATGGAGGGCTTGCCTGGGGCGGCGGCCGGGGCGGGACGCGACGATGTCGAGATCAACACATAAAGCCCCATGGCGCCAGCGATGCTGAGCCAGGGAAATCCCACGAGGAGAAGGACGCAGGTGCAGATGCCAACGGAGTATGACCAGCGTTTGTTTCGCTTCAAGCCCGACGCGGTGATCCAGCAGAGCAACGCGGTCGGGATAAGGTACAGCTTCGCCGCAGTCATGAAGCTCGCATAGCCGGCGGTGTCTTCCCCGAATAGCAGCGCGCCCCAGTAATCGGCGCGCAGGACGGAGTGGACTAGGAACTCGGGGCGGAGCATCAGCAGAAAGCCGAGAGCGGTGAACATCAATCGGACTAGGATGCGGCGATCGGGCAGGTTACGCATGCCGCATCGAATATAGCAGACGCGGAGGTTGACGCATAAGATTGGCAATAGTTAATCTGGAACCGTGCCCTGGTTGGCGATCCTCGCTCTTACGTGTCTGCTCGGAGCGGTAATCCACCAGCTTGGACACTACCTGGCGGGCACCCTATTTAAGCAGCGCCTCCAGCGCGTTGTGGTTGGCCCCATCGAAATGGCCCGCGGCGCGCGCGGATGGACGATACGGTTAGTCCGCATGCGTTTCGGCGGGATGGTGGAACAGGCGCCATCGAGTTTTGCGCGTCTTAGACTGCAAGAAGCCGCTTGTGCGGCCGGTGGTCCGCTAGCCTCGCTGCTTTCGGGGCTGGCCTTCGTATTTCTAGCGCTGCACTCGCATAGGCCGCCTGCCTTCTGGCTCTGGGCCTTCAGCGTCGGGTGCTCCTTGGTAGGCGTGCTCAGCTTAGTGCCAATTCAATGGGCGATGGGCGACTCAGACGGGTACAAGCTGCGGCAGGCGATCCGCAGGGGAACTCCCTTCGAATGGACAGCCCGTTCGCACGCGACGGCCCTGCGAGTCCGCGATTACCCCCGCGATCTGGTCCTGCGCTTCGCGGATGGCCCTACCGATCCGGGTTACCGTCGCGCCAGCTACTATCTCGCGTATATCCATTTTCTGGACTCCGGCGACAGCGAGAAGGCGGGGCAATACCTGGACCGCCTCATGGCCGATTGGACCGCGGGCGACGCGCCGGAGTATGCGCTAGAGGCGGCTTACTTCTACGCGTTGCATGCAAACGACCTGAACACAGCCCGAAAGTGGCTGGCTCTCGAGGCCAGGGACGTAGAGCCTTGGGTCCGCCTGCGGGCTCAGGCCGCGATTGAGCGGGCGGCAAACAACCAGGAAAAGGCGCGCATGCTGATTGACGAGGCCCTGACAGCCCTTCGATCTGCGCCCGCCTGCGGAGCTTATGAGTATGAGATCGATCGCTTGGAGGCGCTCTGAGTTCCGCTTCGCCATGCTACAAGGGATGATATGTCCGCCAACGAGGTTTCGGCCAAAGACGATCAGCTCACGCTGATCGCCATCTCAGCGCTGGCTTGTATCCTGCAGGATGTCCTGCACGAAGGACTGGGCCACGGTGTGACCGCGTGGCTCAGCGGAGCCCATCGCGTGACCATGAGCACGGTCGCCCTGCAGAGCGATATCGAAACGCGCTGGATCTCGGCGAATGGCACACTCGTCAATCTTCTGTTCGGGGCGATCTTTTGGATCCTGCTGCTCAGGCCGCAGCGCTATCGACCCGGGACCCGCTACTTCCTCGTGCTGGCGATGACGGGGAACCTCTTTACCGGCACTGGATACTTCTTGTTTTCCGGCGTGTCGAACTTTGGCGACTGGGCGGCGGTGATCCGGGGCTTCGAACCGCACTGGATGTGGCAGCTTGGACTGGTGACACTCGGCGTAATTTCGTACTATGCATCCATGCTGGTGGTGGCCGCCAAGCTGAAGGCATTTCGCGGCAAAAGCGAAGCGCCGGACAGACTGCGCGTGCTGTGCTGGACGCCTTACTTCACAGACGGGATACTGGCTGGGGTCGGGGGCCTGTTCAATCCGATGGGATTGTTCTATGTCATCGCATCCGCGCTGCCGTCAACTTTGGGCGCCAATGCCGGCCTGTTGAGCCTGCCTTGGATGATGCGAGGCAGTGTCTCCAGCAAAGAGGGGCAAGTTGAGTCGATTCCCCGCAGCGCAGCATGGATCGTTACGGCCGCCGTTGCGAGCCTGCTGTTTATCTTCGTACTGGGCCGCGGGATCACATGGTCGCGGTGAGCGTCACTTGCGCGGGATCTCTTCGAAGGGGACGTTCTGAATCGCGTACTCTTTCCAGTCTTGGTAGTCGAAGTGCCACCACTCGGATGGGAAAACGGTGAATCCTTGCTTCTCCATCGCGCTACGCAGCAGTTGCCGGTGCGACCGCTGCTCTGCCGTTCCGCCGGCGTAATTCGGATAAGACCGCTCGGACATCTCGTCGTACCCGCCGGTCATCTCGATTTCGCGTCCGGTCTTCAGATCGTAGAGCGATAGATCGACCGCGCACCCGCGATTGTGGCGCGACCCTTCCGCCGGGTTGGCGACAAACTCGTGCTTGTCCGGCGGGGTGGCGTCCCAGAATATTTTGGTGACATACCAGGGACGGTAGGCGTCGAAAATCAGCAGGCCGTAACCTTGCTTCAGCAGTTCGCGGTGTGCGCGCAGCAGCGCGTCTGCCGCGGGCGCTTGCAGGAATGCGCGCGCCGACGAGTAGACCGGCGTGCTCAGGAAGTTGTCAGAGGTGGCGTAGCGGATATCCAGCTTGATGCGGGGATCGAGCTTGGCGAGGTCGACCAAGTCGGATTTCCGAAACGTCCCCGGCTCGGCGGGCGGCGTGGCGGCGAGCGCTTCGGCGCGCAGTTCGGCGACGGGACGCACCGGTTGGATGCGGAAGATTCCAGGCCGGGCCTGGGCCGCGGCGGCGCAGCAGGTTAGCAACAGTATCAGCGCGCTATCCAACGTCGTCGAAATCATCGCTATCCTCTTCATGGTCCGGTTTCGCATCGATCTGAATCTCGGTCAGATTGGCGTCCTTCAGCTCGTGGTTGACGGTCGCTATATCCGCGGACTTCACTTTGTTCCAGCGCTCCATCACCGCCGGATAGTCGCGGGCGATCTTCGCCAATGCGGCCGATTGCGCGGCGGTGGGCGCAACGTCGGCGCTGTCGATCTCGCCGTACAGCGTAGACGCATCGCCATTCACCGACATCAGTCCCGGCTCGGCCGGTGCCGGCCCGAACCCGCCTCCGCTGCCCAATGCCGCTTTGATTTTCTTCCCCAGCGCGGCGAGATGCTCAGTGAGCGGCCCGGTGGCGCCCTTCGCCACCTTGTCGACCTGGTCGCCGGCCGCCCGCGCTTCCCGGATGGCGTCGGTGGAGCGAGCCACGATCCTCGCAAGCTGTCTCCCAGCCTCGTACTGCTGCTGCAATCCCGCGGGCGGCGTTTTCACGCGCGGGTCCATCTTCACGGTTAGGGGCGCGGCGTATTGACGGCCGTCGACCGTCAGTTTCACGGTATACACGCCGGGCAATACGCTGGGGCCTAGCGGCAGCCGCGGCGTGTCATGCGGGACGGCCGCGATGGGATACCCATGCCGCAGCGACTCCGGCGGCGTGCCGTGCAAATCCCAAACCCAGCGATGCAGGCCGCCCGTGGCCGGCAGGATGCGCGACGGGCGCACCCACAACCGCGGAATGCTCAGCGTCTTCAGATCTTCGTCCGTGATATCCGGCGGGTCCGCGCTCGAGTAATGCCGCACCAGTTTGCCGCCGCCATCCAGAATCTCGAGCGTCACGGGGGACGCGGCCGGCTGGGCCAGATAGTAATCGATCACGGCGCCATCCGGCGGATTATCGGCCAGCGGCTCATCCGGCGGCAGGGGCGTATCGGTGTTGGTGTCGCGGCGCACGCGATATGCCGGCGCGGGCCGCGCGAGCCAGGCGCTCGACGCCAGCGCCTTTTCGTCGATCTGCCGCAAGGGCGTAATGTCGTCGAGAATCCAAAACGCGCGCCCATGTGTCGCCACGATCAGGTCGCTATCGTGGATCCAGAGGTCGCGCATGGAAGTGTGCGGCAGGTTCAATTGCAGCGATTGCCAATGGTCTCCGTCGTCGAACGATACCCACACACTGGTTTCGCTGCCGGCAAACAGCAAGCCTTTGCGCACGTGGTCTTCGCGCACGGTGTCGATGGGGGCGTCGTTGGGCAACCCGGCTGTGATGAGCTGCCAGGTCTTGCCGCCGTCGTGCGTGCGGTAGAGGTAGGGCGTCAAATCGTCCACGCGGAAGCGGCTGACCGAGGCGTAAGCGGACTTATCGTCGAAATGGGATGCTTCCAACTGCGTGACTTTGCTCCACGGCGTGAGCGCCGGCGGAGTCACGTCTTTCCAATTCTTGCCGCCATCGGCGGTGATCCAAATCAAGCCCTCATCGGTGCCGGCCCACATGGTATCGATGTTGCGAAAAGAAGGCGCCAGCGCGTAGACCACACCGCGCTGCTTATCCGCGCCGGGATCTTTGGCGGCCATGCTGCCGAGACTGGCGGGAATGCCCACGTGCGGCCGCGTCAGATCGGGGCTGATGGTCTGCCAGATGTGCCCGCCATCCGTGGTTTTGAAAACCACGTTGGCGGCGTAGAAGAGCACGTGCGGATCGATGGGTGAGAACATGATGGGCTGCGTGCGATCCGCGCGATACGCTTGCCCGGAAGGCGGCTTGGGCGAAATGATTTCGACCTGACCCGTGCTCCGGAAGAATTTCGACACCTGGCCGCGTCCCGCGCCATACACGATGTCCGGATCGCGCGGGTCGGGCGCCACGTATCCGTACTCAATCACGCCCACCGGATGCCATTCGCGAAAAGTGATCACGCCATCGTTGCCGCGGCTGGAGACGCAAACCGATCCGCTTTCCTGCTGCCCGGCGCAAACCCGGTAGGGAAACGCGTTGTCGGCCACGGCATGATAGAGTTGCGCCGTCGGCTGGTTGTACCACGAGCTCCAGGTGCGTCCGCGGTTCACGCTGACGACCGCGCCCTGGTCGCTCACCAGCAGGATGATATCCGGATTGTTGGGGTTGATCCATATATTCTGATAGTCGTCGCCGCCGGGTGCGCCCTTGAGGCCGGTCCAGGTCTGGCCGCCATCGGTGGAGCGCCAGGTGACGGTGCTGGTGCTGTAGAGTGTGTCGGGATCTTTGGGATCGACGCGCGGTACGGGCAGGTCGCCGCCGCCGATACGGACGGCGGGCCGGGGGTCGGTGACGGCCTTGCGCCAGTTGTCGCCCGCGTCATCGGACCGGTAGATGCCCACTTCGCGGCCCACCGCCACGGTCGCGTAGAGGCGGCGCGGTTCGCTGGGCGCCATGGCCACGTAAGCCTGCGACACCTCTGGAAGACCCTGGGTCAGCTTGTGCCAAGTCTTGCCCGCATCGGTGGATTTGAAGATGCCGCCGTGCGTGCCGCTGTAATCGTTTCCAAATTCCCAGGGAGCTTGGCGGGATTCCCATAGCGAAGCATAGAGCACATCGGGATTGGAGGGGTCCATGGCGATGTCGGAGGCGCCGGTGTTTTGGTCGACGTACAACACCTTCCGCCAGTTCTGGCCACCATCCGTCGAGGCGAAGACGCCGCGCTCATCGTTGGCGCCGTAGGGGTGTCCGAGCACGGCGGCGATCAGATGGTTCGGGTCGCGCGGATCCACGGCCAGCGCCGGAATCTGCTGGCCGTCGCGGAGACCGAGGTGTGTCCAAGTCTGGCCCGCATCGGTGGACTTGTAGATGCCGTTGCCCACCGACAAGTCGGGGCGCTGCAGGCCCTCGCCGCTCGCCACGTAGACCACGTTGGGGTCGGATTGCGCGACGGCGATCGCGCCGATAGAGCCGGTAGGCTGGCTATCGAAGATCGGCGTCCAGGTGCGGCCGTAGTCGTCCGACTTCCAGACGCCGCCATTGCACTGCCCCATGTAGAAGACGTTTGGCTGGCTGGGTACGCCGGTGGCGGCGCGGGTGCGACCGCCGCGGAAGGGGCCGATGTTGCGCCAGTGGAGGTCGTGGAAAAGCTCCGGGGTGATTTGCTGCGCGCCGGCTGGCAGGATCACGGCGGCATAGAGGCAGAGGGCGACGAGGCGATGCCCCCATTTTTGGCTTCGCTTCGTAATTTTCATGGGTTGTGCAGATTTGTGCAAGATTGTGCATCGGGTCGGGATTCGGAGCGAGGCCATTTTCTGTACGGACGAAGCCAATAAGTGTTTTATAATCAGCGTTTGCATGGCAGTTGGGGGCTTGGCGGCGGCTCTTTGCGTGACTGGTGACGGGCGGGCGCCCGCACGCTGACGGGTGAAGTACCGATGGCCGACCGGTTGGCTGAGGGCAGGTCGGTGAGCGACCGAATCGTCCACGGGCCGAGTTGGTGGTGGTCTGTGCATTGAATCTCGTTTTGGTGGAAAGCCGTTCGGCGACGGGGCCTTGCTCCCGATGTAAGAATAGCACGGGCGCGGCGGGATTTGGCTCATCGATTGGCGTTTGGGCGTTTGTTTTCAGTGGCCCAAGGGGACGCTGGGTGCGTGATCGGTATTTTCGGCGGGCGGCCGGTCGAGTCCGGCTCTGCCTTTGAAGTACTCTTCGGAATTTTTACCACTAAACGGTTGAAAGGATGTATCTTGGTCATGAGGCATAGAGACCGCATTGGCTACGTACGCGCTTTGGAACAACAAGGGCGGGGTTGGAAAGAGCTACCTCAGCTTTCAGATTGCATGCGAATACGCACGGGCGCATCCAGATCAACGGGTCCTGACAATCGACATGTGTCCCCAGGCAAACTGCTCCAGCATGCTGCTGGGGGGCATCGTGGAGGGGAACAATAGGCTCGATGAATTGAGCCAGGCCAACCCCCGAGCGACAATATCCGGCTACATCGAAGACCGCATCACGAGCCCTTACGTGAACTCGCATTCGGGTGCGAATTTTGTGTTACAGCCCAAGCGGTTCAACTGGCACGTTCCTTCGAACCTCTACTTGCTGACGGGAGACGAGCAACTTGAGATTCAGATGGCCAGGGTCGCGGGGCTGACGCAATCTGGTCCGCAGAATTCGTGGCAGCTTGTCCACACCTGGATAAGCGACCTCATAGGCGACGTTCGCACGGCATGGAACAGCGAAGAAATTCCCGTGTTCATAGATTGTAACCCGAGCTTCACGCTTTTCACGGAGATGGCCATGTCGGCCGCGGACCGCTTGATTATTCCGTTTTCTGCCGATGGGTCGTCGAAAAGAGCCGTGAAGTCGGTTTTGTCGCTGGTCTATGGCGTACAGAGGTTTCCAGGTGCTCAGCGCTCACTCTACTACTTAAACTCTGAACGATTCCGTATGGCGACCCCAAAGATCTATTGCTACGTCGGAAATCGGCTGACCCAAATGAACAACTCATCGGCCAGCGCATTCAAATTGATCGTCAACGATATCGGGCAAGAAATTTTCTCGGTCTGGCAAGCTAGCCCAAACGCGTTCTACATTCACCCACCTGGAGAGTCCGCTCCAGTCGGCAGGTTGGCCTTCAGGCACATGTTCCAATACGAGGTGGCCGACGCCAACACAGCGTCGGTCGTTTCGGGGGCGTGCGGGATCCCGATTGTCTCCCTGACCGCTGGGCAATACGAACTGCCCGGGAGGCGGGTGATGGTCAACCAAACGCAATTGGACAGACAAATCCCGAACGTACGCGATCTGGTACAGAAGATTGAGTGAGTGCCTGCCGCGCTCCCCGAGCCAGCGGCGGCCTGGCGTGGAGATGGCGGATCCCAGAAACCGTTTTGGCGCACTGAGTCCCTTCTCTCAAGGTCGCCCCAAGAAAGTGCACCAAAAGGAGCCACCCCATGCGATACCAATCGGATTCCTGGGGCATTGGAGGGGTTGCCCCGCTGCTGACGCCCGATTTATTATCGGCTGACCCTTCCAGGCGTGCGGTTCGATTCCACCGCCCTCCGTTGTATTATTCATGCTAATGTGGTTTCAGCACAAGGCCGGGCAGCTCCTGGCTTGTTTCGGTATTGCGGACCGCGGGCGACAGCCAAATTCCTATCGCCCGCAGCCTTGACTAGGAAGGCCACATCGATGGTAGTTCTGACGAACGGCCGAATGCCCGTTCGGGAGGTGAGATGAGATCGATTTTGCTCTCGGTACAAGGCGTTAGAGTCAAGGAGTTGAACGGAAAGTACCAGTTGATCGACTCATTCTCAAGCAAGGGCGCCGATCTCCACGAGGTTCTTCGTCGGTTCTTGAAGCTGCGCCAGGGCATGGCTTACGAGGTGAAGGATGCCCAGCAAGCGTTTGAGGTCAAGGAACTCCGTTCCAGCAAGCGTCAAATAGAGGGAACGCTCGAAGGTGGCCAGTTTGGCACACAGAGTGACATTCGGAACCTGGATCGATGGTCGGAAATTGCGTACAAGAAAAAAGTTCGGGACGTTGATCCGAGCCCGTTCTACTTCCTGTTCGACTTGCCAGAGGGAAGAGAGCTTGGATTTCTGCTTCTGCAAAGTTTTGGTATCGAGGGCGTCCAAACGTTCCTCGCGCAAATGCTGCATGAGCAGTTCGCAAAAGAGTTTCCCGATGATCGGATCCGATATCACCGAATCGTGCCCGAGGACCTCAGAAGGCAATTAGCGACGGCTCCACTCTCGGAAATTACATTCCTTCGGCACAGCATCCCGCGAGATCTTGCCACGGTGGTCGGACGCAAGGGGTCGAATCAAACCAAGGGAACCATGCGCCTGACGATGAAGCTCGATGAAGATAACGCAATGGCCTCGGAATCCGTGAGGACGTTCTTTGAGAAGAGGCGAGGAAGCGACAGTGTACTCGAATTGGAGGGCGTGGAATTCCCGTACGACAGTGTTAAGATCAAGGTGAAGATGAACGGCAAGGAGCACACTATGGATTTGGCAAATCCAGATCGGCTTCGGGCCAGTTTCGATATCACCGATGAGATCGAGCGCGCCAGCACCGGCCATCCGACGTTCGCAAGCATCTCCCGGATTGCAAAGGAAAAACTCGACTCGATAAAAGCGGTGCTCTACGGGGGCAGCCATGTTCCTGGAAAAGATTAGCGTTCGGGACATCGTCGCCGACCACGCTGACACTCTGCGGGATTATGGAACTGGAAGGATTTCGGTTGCAGACGCTCTTCTTTTTTTCGGGATCCCAATCGCTATCGGCGTGGCCGCGATCTGGGCCGGGATTCGGATCCGTGTGAGCGCGGTTAGTGCGATTCTGACCGCTTCCGCCATCTTCATCGGATTGCTTCCTAACCTTCTCATCCTCGTACTCACGTTCCTCATGAACTTAAAGGGTGATCCAAGCGATCAAGCCTTGCGGACGCGAAAACAGCTTATGCGCGAAATCACCGCCCACGTGAGTTTTTCCTTCGTCCTGTCTTTGGCTGTCGCGAGCGCCGCCACGACTGCGCTGCTGTTGCTGCCGGACGACAATCACCCAGTGGGACCTGCGTTGACATTTATCCTAGTTGCCGGAAGCGTTGCCCTTCTTCTTGCGTTGCTGATGCTTATTCGCCGGATGCATGTCTTGGTCGTTACCGAATTTGATCGCCACAAATTTCAGCATGCAGCCTGAATCGCCGTGCAATGGGGCCAATGCCTCCGGCTCCGACGCCGACGGGCGACCTAACCATAATGCCCACCGACAAATCGGGGCGCTGCAAGCCCTCGCCGCTCCCGACATAGATGATGTTGGGATCGGAGGGCGCGACGGCGATCGCGCCGATGGAGCCGGTCGGCTGGCTATCGAAGATCGGCGTCCAGGTGCGGCCGTAGTCGTCGGACTTCCAGACGCCGCCGTTGCACTGCCCCATGTAGAAAACGTTCGGCTGGCTGGGCACGCCGGTGGCGGCGCGGGTGCGTCCGCCGCGGAAGGGGCCGATATTGCGCCAGTGGAGATCGTGGAAAAGCTCCGGCGTGATCTGTTGCGCGCCGGCCACGCCGGCAAGAATGAAAGGAAGGACGCGAGCTACCCAATTCGATGTCATCTTTTCTATTATGCGCTGGACCCGCGTGCGCGCGCGGCAATGGCGGCGCACGGCGCCGCCCTACGGTCCGAGAACGCTGAAGCCCGCGTAGTCCTCGATGGCGAAGCCTGCAAAGGCGGCGTTCGGGGCTTCGGCCTTGCGCACCAGGCCCAGGACCTTCTCCATATAGGCGGTCCCGTTGTGCGGGCTTGTATTGCAAAAGGATTGGTCCTGCGGATTCTCCCCGCAAGTCGTCAGAACGCCGACGACCACCTGCTTACCGGCCATACCGTTCGCATAAGTCATATCGGTGGTGGCCTGGCTCTCGATGCGCGGCGCGGTGTCCCAGTAATCCATAATGACGTACCGGTCCACGATGTCGATCACAAGCCGATTCATGGGCGTGGTCACGCCGCCCTGCGCCACTGGAATCGTACTGTACCAGTAAGGCACATCCACCGACAGCTTCAGGCCGAGCGGTTGCGCCGCCGCCTCCAACTGAGTTACCAGGCTGATGTAATCCAGGGCGATGGTATTCTGTTCGGTCTTCCATTGCTCCAGGCTATACGGCTCTACGTCGTAATGCACCGCGACGGGTTTTCCGGTGGTCATCTGGCCGAGCAACTGCGCAGTGTAGACGGAGACCAGCGAGACCGCATAGCCCTGGTAGGGATAGCCCGAGCCGGGCAGCACCCAATCGGCGTCTCCGAAGAGCAGTTCCGCGGTGAGCCCATGGTCAGCCGCGGCTTCCAGAAAGGAGATGAGCGCCGGCTGGTTATGCTGAATCGCCGATTCACACTCGATATAGACCGTGTCGATGCCGTGCGTGGCCGCGAATGCGAAAAATGCGCTCTGGTCCGTGGGATCGGTGATGACGTTCTCTTGCCACTCCCAGACGGCGGCGGGTTGATACTTCTGTGCCGCAAAGGCCATCGTGGCCGCGAATATCGGTAGCAGCTTCGGGATTCTCATTCGTTTTGAGCTTAGCGCAATTGCGCGCCCTACAGGGTCGCGGTTAGAGTCAGTTCTTTTTTGTCGCGCACTATCACGATGGGGAAGGTATGCTTGCCGCGCGCGGCGCGCACCAGGCTGCTAATTTCGTGGACCTGAGTTACTGCTTCGCCATCTACTCTCACGATGACGTCTCCCGCCCGCATGCCGGCTTTTTCGGCGGCGGAATCCTTCCCGACCGAGCGCACCAGCACGCCTTCCTTCACACCGAAGAAGGCGGCCAGTTGCGATCCCAGCCCTTCGCATTCGATGCCCAGCAAGCCGGTACGGGTGGAGAGGTAGATGCCCGGGCGATCCGGCATCGGGGGCATCTCGGGCATGGCGGGCATTTCAGGCATGGGCGGCATCGGTGGCATGGCCGGGATCTCGACTGCGAGATCGTTGTCGCCGCCATCGCCGGTGAGGAACGCGAACTGGTCCGTGCGGTGGCCGATGGTGGCCGTCAACGTCTCGGCGCCGCCATCGCGCCAGACCAGCAGTTTCACCTGGCGATCGACGGGCGTCTCGTGCACCATGCGGATGAACTGCTCGGCGCCTTCGATGCGCTGGCCGTTATACTCCAGCACCACGTCGGATTCCTTGAGGCCGGCCTTGGCGGCGGGACTATCGTGGTCGACGCTCTTCACTTCGACGCCGCGCACTTCTTTCAGGTTGAGCGCTTTGGCGCGCTCGCCGTCGACCTCAGCCACGCCGATACCAAGATAGCTGCTGCCCGCTTTATGGACAGCGATCACCCGGTTGTTGGCCGAGCGCGCGCGCGGCGCCGTATCCTGCGCGAAAGCGGCCATTCCCAAAACGGTGAAACAAAGCGATGTGCGGATAACGCGATTCATAAGCCCCCTCTAGCGTTGCCTCTTGATGAATATGGTGCCGCCGGTGCCGGAGATCCGCAGGACGGGTCCGCCGCCGTTGACGGGCCCCTCGGCGACCACTTGCCCGCCTTCGACGCGCACCGAGATTCCAGGATAATCG
>Ga0302324_100008572_pt1 | contig 21526 bp, 21 predicted proteins | sample Palsa_T0_1_FD_201949 | JGI IMG/M metagenome (GOLD analysis project Ga0302324, IMG submission 201949) | Peat permafrost microbial communities from Stordalen Mire near Abisko, Sweden - Palsa_T0_1 | ecosystem: Environmental > Terrestrial > Soil > Palsa > Peat permafrost | place: Sweden: Abisko...
CTTGTCGGTTAGGTTCTCAAGCGTCAGGTCGGAAAGCCGGACAGAAGGAAGAATACCAGTCAACAGGATCTCGGCGCCGTACGCCTGGGCGGCGATCGAAGCCTTTTGGACCAAGCGAGCCAGCTCATCTTCCATATCTCGCAGGCACCCGCCGTCGAACCGGCGCGGTTGTAGATTCGCTTCGATACTGAACTTACCCATCTCCGTCGTGAAAGCTGGATCGTCGAGGCGACCGAGAACTTGAGCAGCCACCGGTGCCGGGGCTAAAGTCCCGTCCAGCAGGAACATCTCCTGCTCTGCGCCGATTCGGACTGTGTCTCGTTCGAGCAGGCTGGAGGCGAGCATCTGTTCGAGTGCGCGCAGATCCCGTAACAGCGCTTCTTGAAACGCGCACATCTGGCTTTCGTCCGCATGATCCTCAATGTTTTGAGAGCCCATTCAGATCCTCGTATTCGGGTTGTCCCCGACCTGATTGCAGTCCCGCGAGACGTTACCACGCATCTAGAACAGCTTTTTGATTGCGGTAACAGCACGCAACCAGCCAATTCATTCTAGCGGGTTGAGACGAATCTGTCAGAACCGCTTTCTTGGCATCCATAGCCACGACCTTGAAAGTACTGGCGGGGGACAGCTTCGTAGAATACAAAGGGCTTGCCGTTCGTCACCTCATGAGCTTGCGCGTCGTTATAGGTCAAGCAGAATAAGATCTGACAGATTCGGAGAATAGACGAGCAGCGCTTCAATTGTAGACCGGTTTGCGTGGTTATCCAATTGCAATCGGTAGGATTGGAGGTTACATGTCGAAGTTCAAGTACGTCCTGCCCGCCGCGACCCAGGGGAGGCTTTTTGCTGAGTTCGATGTTGTCCACGGCAAGCCGGAGCTCACCAAGAAAGCATGCCCGTTCTGCCATGTGGATCATACCGGCCCCGTGGAGCGAGCCCTATGCAAACGGTTCAACTAGCCATTCGGGACTCCGGCTACGCGGCGGCTTTGGGCGGCGCGCTGGCCCGAAACGGACCCTGGCGCGTGGAGCGCGTGGACGCGCCTGATGCCGGCAAGAGTTGTGTCCTGGTCATGGATGAGGAGTCTCTCAGCCGGACGCCGCTGCCTCTGGTGCATCCAGAGCGGGTGGTCCTGATCACCCGCAAGAACCCGCACCCGGAAAGCATGTCGAACGCCTGGAATGCGGGGATCTTGTCCCTGGTATCGACGGACGACTCGGTAAGCACTGTTCTACTGGCTATCATGGCGGCCGGTTTGAGGCTTTCCCAACGACAGGCGACTGCTCCGGTGAGCGCCATTTCCCCCAGGAAGCACAAGCAGTCCTGCGTCAATATCCCCGAAACTCCCTCCGACCGATCGGCAACGACGGCGAACACACAAGTTTCGGAGTTCAGGATCATGGACTCCAGCGTGCAGGAGTGTTATTTCCAAGGAGGAGTTTCCATGGACGCTTCATTGGCCGAACTGGAGGCCGTGGTCCGCAACCACATTTGCGGCGTGTGCTCGGATCGCATGATGGATGGAACGTGCGGGTTGGAGGAGCCGGCCGGTTGCGCTCTATTCCGGCTGTTTCCGCAAGTAGCGCAAGCCATCCAATCCACTCACAGCGACGACATACAGGATTACATCGACGCGATCCGGCGGAACGTCTGCACAGTGTGCGCGGCGCAGGACAGCGAGGGCCATTGCGGACCGCGCCAGCAGGTCCAGTGCGCGCTCGATGCATATCTGCTTCTGGTCGTGGAAGTGATTGAAGATGCCACCGGAAAAACTTTTAGCCGGAGGGGTGTTGTGCAGTTGCCCGGATAACGCTGACCTTACCGGCTCGATTGGAGTTCAGGAACTGGAGGTTAACTCATGAACATCAACTTACTGCCCTACGCAATCTTCTGGGGCGCACTGACGACAACCGTGCTGGGAATGGTCTTCTACCGCAGGTTGGTAGCGAGAAACGAGGACGATTCTCTCCACTTGGAAGGCAATATCCGAGGGATCCAAGCAGCCTTGGCGCGCAGATTGGAATCGATCGACCGGTGGGGCAAGACGCTCACGGTGGTCGTAGTGGTGTACGCCTTAGCGCTGGCCTGCGTTTATCTATACCAGGTGTGGAACAACGTCCCGCAGTACTGATTGGACCGGGAACAACGAACCGGGAATGCGGCTGGGGCTCGGGGTGATGATGGCAGGCCTAGTCTTGCGGGTGGCTAGCACCTGAACGTGATCACCACAGAGACCGTTTTATTAAGCGATCAGGAAGCAGCCGTGAACTTCACAATGCAACGAATGCTGGCGAGCATCCAGTTGATCAAGGCACTGGGCGGAGATTGGGACGCCTCTCAGATCCCTTCACCGAAGGAACTGGGAGCCAGATTTGCGCGGATCCGCTGGGCGCTGACCCCTCACATCATTGAAATACGAAACCAGGCTGGCGATTTGTTGCATCGCCTCGAACGGAGCTAACGGTGCGGACTTTGTGCATCGCTGTTGGCAATCCCCTGCGAGCTGACGACGGTGTGGCGGATCGCGTCTTGGATCTGCTCGAACCCATTGTGGGCGCCGCATTTCTTCGCGCCCAGCAACTCGTGCCGGAGCTTTCCGAAGAGATCGCGCGAGCGCAGAACGTCATCTTTATTGATGCGGACGTCAACCCCGGCCCTCCGCATATCGAGCAAATCGTCCCGCGGGAGCTCCGCGGCTCGCCCCTCGCTCACGCCATGACCCTGCCGAGGTCGTTTGCCTCGCCGCTCGCATTTTTGGATTTGCCGGAGCGGCATTCGTCTGCCATGTACCGGGAATCGATTTCATTCCCGGCGAAGGATTGTCGGCTGCGGCGGAAGCAAACGCGCATCGCGCAACACAGATAATCAGCAGCCTATGCATGAATCTTCGCTAGTCGGAAAAAGGTTAGGACCGGCGGAAGATCCATCGAAGCGCCTGCTCCGGAAGCAGCTGACGCCGTGGTTGGGTAGCTTGACACCGCGCCATATACCCCAATGTGCGATGACGCCACTCGCAACTGAGTGATTCTGAACGGGCAGACTTTTGGCGACCGGGGTGCATGCAACCCCCGGGGGGGTGCTATGTTTCGATTTGATCAATTGATACGGCCTCACATGATCGTTCGCGAGGTAAAGCAGTCGCATCCGGAGACGATGCCGGTTTTCGAGGAGCTGGGCTTTCGCCCGAGTTGTGACGATTGCGATATCGCGACCGTCGCGCGCAAAAACGGCATCTCGAGCATGGACGTTGTCGAAGCCCTGAACCGGTCCGTGTTCGGGCCGAAGGCCGCGCAGTGAGCCTGGACGTATTTTTCGCCCCGAAAACGGTGGCGGTCATTGGCGCCACGGAGACTGCCGGAAGTGTCGGGCGCACCATTCTTTGGAACCTGGTGACCAGCCCCTTCGGCGGCACCGTGTTTCCGGTCAACCCGAAACGGCCGAGCGTGCTGGGGGTAAAGGCCTACAAACACATCTCGGAAGTTCCCGAGGCTGTGGATCTGGCGGTGATCGTAACGCCGGCGGCTACTGTGCCTGGAGTCATACACGATTGCGCCGAACAAGGCGTGCGGGGCGCCATCGTGATCTCAGCGGGCTTCAAGGAAATCGGTCCGTCCGGCGTGGAACTGGAGCGCCAGATTATGGTGGAGGCGCGCCGCGGCAATATGCGCATCATCGGCCCGAATTGCCTGGGCGTGATGAGCCCGTTGACGGGGCTCAACGCCACTTTCGCGTCGGCCGTCGCGCGCCCCGGCAATGTGGGCTTCATCAGCCAGAGCGGTGCGCTGTGTACAGCCATTCTAGACTGGAGCCTGCGCGAAATGGTGGGCTTCAGCGCGTTTCTCTCGCTGGGCTCGATGCTGGATGTGGGGTGGGGCGACCTGATTTACTATCTGGGCAACGATCCGCGCACGCGCAGCATTGTGATCTACATGGAGACCATCGGCGACGCCCGCTCCTTCCTTTCGGCGGCGCGCGAAGTCGCCCTGAACAAGCCCATCATCGTGATCAAGGCGGGGCGCAGCGAAGCGGCGGCCAAGGCGGCGGCGTCGCACACAGGGTCGCTGGCGGGCAGCGATGAAGTGCTGGAAGCGGCCTTCCGGCGCTGCGGCGTGCTGCGGGTCAACAGCATCGCGGATCTGTTCTACATGGCCGAGGTGTTGTCCAAGCAGCCCAGTCCGAAAGGGCCGCGGCTGACCATCTTGACCAATGCCGGCGGTCCGGGTGTGCTGGCCACCGACGCGCTGATCGCCAATGGCGGTGAGTTATCGGAGCTGACGCCCGAAACCATGCAGTCGCTGAATCAGATTCTTCCGGCGGCGTGGAGTCACAACAATCCCATCGACGTGCTGGGCGACGCCAGCCCGGAACGGTACGCCAAAGCCGTCGAGATCGCGGCCAAAGATCCTCATAGCGACGGGTTGCTGGTGGTGCTGACGCCGCAAGCGATGACCGATCCGACACAGACCGCCGAGCGTCTGAAGCCCTATGCCAGTCTGGACGGCAAGCCGATTCTGGCCAGTTGGATGGGCGGCGCCGAAGTGGCGGCGGGCGAAAGCATTCTGAACCACGCTCACATTCCTACGTTCCAGTTTCCGGATACCGCGGTGCGGGCGTTCACCTATATGTGGCGCTGGGCATACAACTTGAAAGGCCTCTATGAAACACCGTCGTTGCCGGAAAATTCGGCTGACTATATTCCCAACAAGCAGGTAGTTGACCAGATCATTCAGAAGGCGCGCGACGCGGGCCGCACCATCCTGACCGAGTCGGAATCGAAGCGCGTGCTGGAAGCCTATTGCATTCCGACCGTCGAGACGCTGGTGGCTGCCAGCGAAGACGAAGCCGCCAGCCATGCCGGCCGCATCGGTTATCCGGTGGTGCTCAAGCTGTATTCCGAGACCATCACGCACAAGACCGATGTTGGGGGCGTGCAATTGAACCTGGGTGACGGCGAGGCGGTCGCGCACGCCTACCGGAGCATCCAGGCGTCGGTTACCGAAAAGGCGGGCGCAGGGCATTTTCAGGGCGTGACCGTGCAGCCCATGATCAAGACCGGCGACGGGTATGAGTTGATCGTCGGCAGCAGCCTGGATGCGCAATTCGGCCCGGTGCTTCTGTTTGGCGCGGGTGGCCAGTTGGTGGAAGTTTTCAAGGATCGGGCGCTGGCACTCCCGCCGCTCAATACCACGCTGGCGCGCCGCATGATGGAACAGACCAGAATGTACAAAGCTCTCGAAGGCGTGCGCGGGCGCAAGCCGGTGGACCTGGCGGCGCTCGAACAATTGCTGGTGCGCTTCAGCCGCCTCGTGGTGGAGCAGCTCTGGATCAAGGAGATCGATATCAATCCGCTGCTGGCCACTCCGGAGCGGCTGGTGGCGCTCGACGCGCGCATCGTAATACATGGCCCCGAGGTCCGCGCGGAAAAGCTCCCCAAACCCGCGATCCGGCCGTATCCGAACCGCTACGTTTCGCCGTGGACCATGAGGGATAACTCCGAGGATGGCACCGAGGTGATCATCCGGCCCATCCGGCCGGAAGATGAGCCGCTGATGGTCAGGTTTCATGCGACGCTCTCCGAGCGCAGCGTATACTCGCGTTACTTCCATCTGATGAGCCTGTCGCAGCGGATAGCGCACGAGCGGCTGACGCGTATCTGTTTTATCGACTACGACCGCGAAGTGGCGCTGGTGGCCGAGCGGTGCGATCCCGCGACGGGAGAGCGCGAGATTTTGGGTGTAGGCCGCCTGACGAAAATCCTCGGTGCCGATGACGGGGAAGTGGCGGTTGTGGTGAGCGACCAGTTCCACGGCCGCGGTTTGGGGACAGAGCTGCTGGCCAGGCTCCTGATCGTGGGCGCCGATGAGAAACTGGCGACACTCAAGGCGGATATTCTGCCGGACAATCGCGCTGTCATGCGTATCTTCGAGAAGCTGGGCTTCAGCCTGCGGCATTCGCTGGAGGACGAGGTCGTTAAGGCTGAGTTCCAGTTCTGACTTGGTCAGCCTCGCTTTTTCCGCGGGAAGACTACGCATTCGGCAACAAGCCACGCCATAGACAGAAACCCAAGAGTGGCCTCACAGCGTGCGCGACACCCGGCCGCTGTCCAGCTAGGATTCCTGGCTTGCGCACGATGCCAGGGAGGTGTCGCCAGAGCGGAAATCGTGTGGGGCCTGACTATTGGGTCAACGCACCCAGCAGCGTGATTTCACGCTAGACGCGATCGGATGGGCGTTGAATCCACTCGCTGGATGCTCTGGTAAGGTTCTTGCAGTTCCTCGATTGAAAGGAAAAACCCAGCATGACTCTCGCGATCGAAGAACAAACACCGCGGCAAGTCAGCCGCTGCTTCATGAAGGCGAACGTCTTCCGCGGCCCTGGCAAATTCGGGTTGGAAGAAAAGCCCATTCCTCACGCAGGGACCGGCGAAGCCGTCATCCGCGTGCGCCTGACCACCATCTGCGGTACCGACATCCATATCATTCGTGGAGAGTATCCCATCCAGCCCGGCCTCACGATCGGACACGAGGCAGTCGGCGTCATTCACGAGCTTGGACTTGGAGTCAGTGGCTACCATATTGGCCAGCGCGTGCTTGTGGGAGCGATTACGCCCTGCGGGCAGTGCGATCCATGTCTTTCGGGCAATTCTTCCCAGTGCGGGGGCCCGCTCGGAGGCTGGAAATTGGGCAACACGATCGATGGTGTGCAAGCAGAGTATGCAGTCATTCCATACGCCCAGGCCAACTTGACGGTGGTTCCCGACAGTCTCTCGGATGAACAAGTCCTACTCCTCGCGGACATAGCCTCGACCGGTTTTGCCGCCGCGGAGAGTGGGGCGGTCCGCCTTGGAGATATCGTCGCCGTGTTCGCGCAAGGCCCCATCGGACTCTGCGCGACGCTGGGAGCCAAACTGATGGGGGCCTCGCAGATTCTGGCCGTGGATACCGATACCGACCGGCTGCGGATGGCCAACCGCTTCGGCGCCAGTGCCCTTCTTCTGGCGGAGGGCGATGTAGTCCAGGAGATCCGCGAATTCACAGAAGGCCGAGGCGTGGATGTTGCGATTGAAGCCCTGGGAACGCAGACTACCTTCGAAAACGCCCTTCGCGTACTGCGGCCGGGGGGCACGCTCTCGAGCGTGGGAGTGTATTCCGGGCATCTCCGGATACCTCTCGATGCATTCGGCGCCGGGCTGGGGGACTATACGGTTGTCACCACACTCTGCCCCGGCGGGAAGGCGCGCATGCGCCGGCTGATGCGGCTCGTCGAAGCGCAGCGCATCGATCTGACACCCCTGCTCACGCACACCTTCCCCCTGGGTCAGATCGACCGGGCATACGAAATGTTCGGAGCGCGGCGCGACGGAGTGCTGAAAGTCGCAATTCGGGTTGAGTAACCGGCAATTTGCCGAAAGGAGGACTTATGTCAATTACTATTCAGAAGCTTCGGACAAGGGAAGCTTCACTGCCGTTTTTCATGCAGATGGACCGGCTCTTCGACCAGGTCCGGCAGAGGGCCTTCTCCCTCTTCGAGGAGAGAGGATTCAGCCCCGGGCGTGATGTTGAGGACTGGCTTGCCGCGGAGCGCGAAATTCTCTGGTCGCCTCCAGTGGAACTGATCGAGAACGATCGGGAGTTTCGCGCCCGCATCGCCGCGCCGGGGTTCGAGGCCAAGGAGATTCAGGTCACCGCGCTGCCGGATGCCATCGTCGTGCAAGCCGGGTCCGAGCGGAAGCACCAGAACGTAGAAGGCGAGGTACGCATCTCGGAACTCGGCTCCAGGAAGCTCTACCGGCGGGTGAACCTTCCCTCGCCGATCGATCTCGACAGGACCACGGCTACTCTCGATGAGGGTGTTTTGCATTTGGTGGCGGCCAAGGCTGGGCCGAAAGAGCACAAGATCCACGTTGCCACCGCGGGCCAGGCTATATGATACAGAAGCGCTTGGCGATCCTAGCAGTGGGTCTATGCGAAGAGGATCATTGCGTAATCCGGCAGGTATTAAGCCGTTCCGGCCGGTCCTTGGCCTGCACCGCCACAATCGCGGAAGCAACGCGATTCCTGGAGCGCAATCTAGCGCCTGTGATCCTATGCGAATCCAACCTGCCGGATGGAAGCTGGAGAGACCTGTTGGAGGCGGCCGCAATAGGCCGACGGCCGCCTAACGTAATCGTGACCTCCCGGTTGGCCGACGATCATCTGTGGGCCGAAGTGTTGAACCTGGGGGGCTACGATGTGTTGGCGAAGCCGTTTGATGGCTGCGAACTGTTCCGTGCGCTCAGTTCTGCATGGCGGAATTGGCACTACGCGGAACTTGTGCAGGAAGAGAAGGCAGCCTTAGCGGTGGGCTAACGAAGACCCGTTGTCCAGCACGGCGGTCGAAGCCCCGGCATTCTTGTGATCGGATCCGCGCCCGCTCCGGCGGGTACGATGCCAACGACGCCCCTAGACGCCGGACGTTTCTGCCGGCTTCAAATTGAACTTCTTCATGCGATACCGAAGCGTGTCCCGGCTGATGTCCAGAACGCGGGCTGCCTCGGTCTGGTTCCAATCCGTCTTTTCCAGCGCGCGCAACAGCATGGTCCGTTCCGCTTCATGGAGGGGCATGCTTGCGAGATCCGCGCGATCGGGTTCCGGTTCTTCGGAATCCTCCTGGAGGCCCAAACTCGACGGCTGCACCCAATCGGTTTCCTCCAGCACCATGACGCGCTCGATCATGTTGCGAAGTTCGCGCGCATTGCCGGGCCAGTCGTGCGCAAGAAGGAGATCCGCCGCACGTGGAGAGAGGCCCTTGATCTGACGTTTGTATCGCTGGTTGAACGACTCGATGAACCGGTTGGCGAGCGGGAGGATATCGTCTTTACGTTCTCTCAGCGGTGGAATCGCCAGCAGGATCACGTTGAGGCGGTAATACAGGTCCAGGCGGAAACGGCCTTGCCGGATAGCCTCGCGCAGGTCCCGGTTGGTCGCGGTGATCACTCGCACATCGACTTGGATATCCTTGAGGCCGCCCAGCCGGCGAAAGGTTTGCTCTTCGAGGACGCGCAGCAGCTTGGCCTGCACCGCGAGCGGCATCTCACCAATCTCGTCCAGAAAGACGGAGCCCTTATGGGCCATCTCCAGAATGCCCCTCTTCTGCTGGCGCGCGTCGGTAAACGCTCCTTTTTCGTATCCGAATAGCTCACTTTCCAGCAACGTCTCCGGAATAGCGGCGCAATTGATCACCAGCAGAGGTTCCCCCCGCCGGCGGCTCTGGTAATGCAGGTACTTCGCCAGGATGTCTTTTCCGGTTCCGCTCTCGCCGGTGATCAGCACCGACGAGACTTCGCTGGCGGCGATACGGCGCGCAAAGTTGACCACTCGCTTCATGGCGGCGGATTCGACGACCATCTGGAAATCGTCCGCCGAAGTGGCGGTCTTCGCCGGCGCAAAGGTGTCCGCGGCCGCGCGATCTTTCGCTTCCCCGAACACGATTACCGCTCCGGTGACGCTGCCATTATGGTCCCGAATCGGCGCCACGCTTCCACCGATCGCCCGCTTCGCGCCGTCGCGGGAGATCAGCACACAAGATTCATTCAACCCAGCCAAATCGCCTTCGGATAACGCCAGCCGAATGGGTCCAATGGACGACGGACCAATCGCAAAGACGTCGTCGATATTTTTTCCCAGCGCCTCGATTTGATTCCAGCCGGTCCAGGCCTCCGCGGCGGGATTCAGCAGTGTGACGGACCCGCCGGCATCCATCGTGATCACGCCCTCACCGATGGCCCCGAGCGCGGCCGAGAGCCGCTCCTGAGTCTGCTTGCTTTGACGGTCGATACTCTGCTTGTGCAGGGCCATCTCGATGGTGGCCTGCATCTCGGGCTCCTGGAAGGGCTTGATGATGTAGCCCAGCGGTTCGGCCAGCTTGGCGCGGGAGAGTGTCTCCGCATCGGCGTGCGCGGTCAGATACACGGCGGGAATATCGAAGCGCTGGCGGATGGTGCGGGCGGCGTCCACACCATCGATGTCTCCCCGGATGTGGATATCCATGATGATCAGATCCGGACGTGTGCGCTCGGCCTGGCGGATGGCATCCGCGGCGGTGGACACCATCGCGCTCACGGTGTAACCCATCTGGATCAGCGCCTCTTGCAGATCCTCCGCGGTGATGGGTTCGTCTTCCACGATCATGATTCTTGCCGATGTCATGCGGAGCCCTCCGGAGCGCCACGAGTATCGGGAAAAACCAGCTTAACCGACGTGCCTGGGCGAGAACTCACTTCCACGGCCGCTCCCATGTTATTTGCCAGGATCCTCACCAGCCGCAGGCCGAGAGATTTGGCCTTCCACAGGCTGATGTCCTCCGGGAGACCAACGCCGGTATCGGCGACGAGGACGCTCGCCAGCCGGCCGCCGTCTTTGCACAACTCGATCCGGATTTCACCCTCCCGGCCGTCCGGGAAGGCATGCTTCAGGCAATTCGATACCAGCTCGTTGAGAATGAGCCCGCAGGGCACGGCGGCGTCGAGATTCATGCGGGTTTCCTCGAAACTGATTTTCAGGTCGACGCGGCTCGCGCTCACGCCATAGGTGCGGAACAAGTGGGCGGTCAGCTCGCATACGTACTGGCGGTAATCGATTTCGGAGAGGTTCTCCGATTGATAGAGGCGCTCGTGCAGCAGCGCCATCGAGTGAATGCGATTCTGGCTCTCCTGAAACATTCTCCGCGTCTGGGGGTCCGCAATCACCCGGGATTGCAAACCTAAAAGGCTCGATACGACCTGAAGGTTGTTCTTGACCCGATGATGGATCTCCTTCAGGAGCACCTCCTTTTCCCGCAGCGACGCCTGAATCTTCTCCTCGGCAATTTTGCGCTCGGTAACATCGCGCAAAATCACGGTAAATATCCAGGCGCCATTCACGTTGGCCTTCGAAATGGAAGCCTCGGCGGGAAACTCCGTCCCGTCCCTCCGGCGCGCGAAGATTTCGCTCCGCTCGCCCATGCGTCGGGCGGAGGCGGCGCCTTCCGCGAAATCCCGAACGTGCCCGCGGTGCGCGTGCGCGAATCGTTCCGGCAGTAACAGGTCCAGCGGCTGGCCCGCCACTTGCTCTGCGCTGAAGCCGAAAATTCTCTCCGCCCCCTGGTTGTACAGTATGATGCGCTGATCGCTTCCGACGGATATGATGGCATCGTCCGCCAGATCGACGATGGCCATACTGTGCGCGGGACTGAAAACCGTCTCGGCGCCAGGGGCGGCGCGCATCGCATTTGCGGCAGATCGCCCGGCGCTGGGAGTTCTCACTCAGTCATTATCCGATAGGATCGGGCCGGATGCCATTGAGAGCCATTGATTCGGCCTCGCCTGTGATGGAGCCAGACTTGCAACAGAATAGGTGCGCATCCGGGGTGTTTGCCATGGAAGGAATCCCAGTACTGGTGTTCTGGTACACCAGGTCCGGCACCCCGTTGCCGTAAAAGTCGTTGGCCCCCACTAGAGTCCAACCCGCCACGTTGACATCTCAGGACTTCCCTTCTCCTAGGATTAGCAGTGCCCACTGTCGGTCGTCCGCGGAAGCTTCGGGATCTTCGAGGACCTTACGAGCGGTCTCACGCCATCGGGTCTATTCGAGATCGTGACGTTGCTGGTCTTGTTCTTTCCGTCTTCGGATAGTCTCGCGATGCTGCCGGAGGCTTTCTCCAGCACAACATCGCGGAATGTGGCGGATTAGTATTCCCATGGGATTGTCGAGGCGCTTGTTGTTGATTATGGCAGGCGCTTCTTGGTAGATGAAGTATGCAATCTCTTCATCTGTGACATCGGCTGTGGCATTTCTACAGTCGCAAGCAATTTGTAAAGCGGCTTGATCTTCAGAGCGTCCGCTAGCCCTTCTAAGTGCCGCCACGATTAGGGGCGCCGCCGTCGTCGCCGTTCCTAACGACGCATTTTCTCTATTCCCTATATGGGCGGCGAGTGTCGGTGCACCGTAGGTGGGATTCAGAGCACTGATTGGCGGTGCACCTACAAGGACCGGCCGTGCACCGGGACTAGGCGCAGTGGGAGTAGTTGTCGGTGCATCGAGACTGCACCGGAAATAGTATCTCCGCTAACCAATTCGACGCCAGAGGGCGTTGCGGTTCTTCGAAGGCCGCCGGGTGTTTTCGCTTGGACGGCTCCCATCGTCGTCCCTTGGTAATATGGCCAAAATCCTCCGTTGGCGAAACGATGCTGAAAGCACCTGGCATCTTCGCCGAGCCGCGCCACCTTCTTCGCCGCTTCGCGAGGCAGTGATATAAAGAGGCAGTGATAGGTATCCGAACCCAATTGAACCCGAATTCAAGCCTCTAATCACGTTCTCTTTTACGACAGGAACCTTTTCGTCGCCTCGGACGGGGTATAGATCTCGCCATCGATCAACATCCGCCCCGTATAGGCGCCACCGGGTCCAGCGAACTCCCATGCGAGTTGGTGGCCTTGCCTAGCCAGTTTGGCCCATCTTGACGCTTTGGCCGGATTCTGCTCCAGCCAGAGGTGGCCTTCTGCATCGGTGAAGGAGCGCAGCTTTGAATGGCCGAGGCGCTCCGTCCAGGTGCGTATATTCCTCAAGTCCGGCACACTCCCAATGATAGCTGCGGCGGTGCGTTCTACGTGGAGTAATGGGCGAACAAAATACGAAGCCTCGCGCTATAATGCGCTGCATGCCCTCCCGGTGCCGCGTCTCTTACGCCGATCGCCATGGCCTGCTACACGCCATCGACGTTGAGGCCGAAAGCCTATTTGAGGCTGTGGCGAATGCTGGGGCCAATTTTAGGGACGATGAAGCGAGCCCGTCCGAGATCGACGGCATGACGGAGTTCACCGTGGCAGTCTACCGGAACCCCACAGAGCATAAAATATGCCACGGGACATACGGAGGCATGATTCTTACATATGCCTCGGTTTGATGAAATGCAATGTGCCCGCAACAATGTAGAGGACAGCGGCAAACACCAAGCCGACCTTCTGGGCCGAGGATAGACCTTTCAGAACCATTGGCCGATCGTAACAGGCGACGCCACACGGCAAGCGAACGGTTTTGGCTTCTGGGGACACACACGCTGTAACTGCGAGATCGACGAGCGTGCGCGTCCCTGGTAACGTCTTTCGCCGCGGGCGTGCCGATTCCACGAGGCTGGCGCTCGAACGGATAACGTGCTCTATACCGGTGTGCGCATCGCCGCCTTTCGTTGCGCTGCGCCCGCGGGTTGCGGCGCGTTCGCCGATGAGCGGCGCATCGTTGCCGGCGAAGGCGGAGGCACGCGCGGACGCGGTTATGTCGCGCCTGAACGTGACTATGAGACCGGAAGAAAGGCGCTGCGCCGATCTCCTCCGCAGGTAGTTCTCGCTCATCTCCCGCAGGCCGCCAAATCAGCGGGCGTGCGCTGACGAAGTATTGGCCGGCGTCGAAACGCAGCAATTTCGCAACGTTCGCATTCGTCCAATCACTGCCGAAGATCCGGCCCAGGGATATGCTGAAACCCGTCAGCGTGATGCATCTTGCGCAACGAGGGGAACTGCCGCTGCGGCAACCCAAAAAATACATCGAACGAAGATCTGCATTCTGGCTGGTTTCGTCGGAGTGCCTTGACCGCTATGCGCGTCGCGTCGGCAAACTCCAGTCGGACCCGTTCGGTGATTCCCTCTTTGCGCGGGACGGCGCGGGACTCTCGCAGGACGCGCCCTTTGACCCGCGGTGCCTGCGCCACCGATTCCTTTACGGCGCGAACACGATGTCCGCAGGTTCGCCTGGGAGGGCTACCGCGCTCACTTCACCGGTCGCGAGCTTCACAATTTCCAGGCCCGACAGGGTTGCCACCCACGCTTCGGAACCGTCCGGCGAGATGACAACAGGCGACGGACTGGTGCCCACCGCGATGCTGCCTACTTGAGTCAATGTCTGAAGATTCGCGACCAAGAGCGAGTTGTTCAATGCGTCCGTCACGTAGGCCGTCGAGCCGTCTGGAGATAGCGCCACGTCAGCCAGAAGTCCGTTGGTGGGTGTGAGTTGGACGGTTGCGGTGATCTTAAGGGTTGCAGTCGAGAGCAGCTGGACGCGGCCGAAGTTGGCGGTATAAACGAGAGTCGAGCCATCCGGGGTCAAAGCCATCGCCCCCAACCCATACGGAACGCTGAAGGAAGCGACGTACTTGAAGGTGGACGTGTCGAGGACATAAATGGCACCCGGACCAAACTCTACCGGGCCGTTGTCGACAACTCCGGAGATGAAGTTGACGTTGATGTATAAGCGTGTCCCATCGGGGGATAAGAGGGCCTGGCCGATGTTGGTCAGTTGGCCCGCGTAGGCGGTGCCTATGGGCGTCATGGTTGCAACGTCATAACCTGTGACGTTGCCCGAATTGTAGACATACGCTACGGTGCCGGTGGAGTTGAAGACAAACGCGCCAGAGAAATCGACAACGTACTTGACTTGCCAGGTAGCGGGATTGAGGAACAAGGTATCGCCGCCGAGCCCCGACGAGAAGTCAGATGCCCACACGATGTCGCTGTTCGGAGGAATCGCCAGCGTGCCGATACCCGCGCCTCCCAGAACGACGTGCGTGACCTTTTCAGACTGGATATCCACCGCGACGACGGCGCTCTCATTGGCATTCAACACATAGAGACTTTGGCCGTCCTGGGTTAGCGCCAAGCCGGTTATGGGTCCGAGTTGGCGTTCGCTTTTTAGGGGTTGTTGCGTAGGGATGGAGAATTCGGAGAGACTCCAAACGTCAGAGTGAGAAAGATTTGTGGAGTAAAGCGTAGAGCCATCGGGCGAAATCGCGAAGTGGGTGGGAATGTAGCTAACAACGGCGAAGAATGCGGTTGCGCCGGTGGCAATATTCACAGCGAGGATCGATCCCGTGGCGGAGGAGATGTAGGCCGTCGTGCTATCCGGCGAGGAGATGACAATTCCAGGCGTGCCCTGGTTGTTGTTGGGCAGAGTAAAGGTGGTCACGACGGACGTTGCAGGGTCGATCACCAGCAGTTGGTTGTTCGAATCGGGCATCAGGATAAGCCCGCTCGGGGTGACAGCCAAGTCGGTCGGGTATCCGTTCGCCGGAATCTGTTTGACCAGGGCAAGAGTCGCTGCGTCGACGACCTGGATGTATTCGTTCGCGTAGCCAACCTCATAATAGAGTTGGGTTCCGTCAGGTGAAACCAAAAGAGGCCCGAGGCTTCCGAGGGCGGGAGGGTTCGCGCTGGCGGTTATGGAATACGTTGTGGTGTCTACGGCGAAAAGCACGGATCCCGTGGTCGTGCTGGCTTGCGGCGCAAAAACGTAGACATGCGAACCGTCGGGACTGATGGCAAGCTCTATGGGCGGCTCGCCTGAGATGCTGATGGGCACCGGCACGGTGGCCAGGATCGCGCCGGTGGCGGTTTCGATCACCTGCAATTCGCGCTTATAGTCGACGGTGACGAACATCTTCGTGCCGTCGGGGCTGAGCGCCAGGCCGTCTCCGCGTGAACCAGTCACAATCGTGCGGGTTTGCTTGAGCGTGGATGCGCTGAACACGCCCGCGGTGGAAGGAGCATTACAACAGACACTGACATATGCCGTGGATGAGGATGCCTGAAGGTGAGCCGCGCTAGAAAGAAAGGCTGCGGCGGTGACAATTTGCGCGACGATTTGAGTGCATCGAGACATGAGTCAAGACTCTCCGTCCGACTGAAACTTCCGCCGATTGACCGGCCAGCCGTCCAATCGACGATAACCAGTTTATCCGATTCCAGGCGTGGCGGAAGCCGGCTACAATCCCTTTTACTCGGACGCCTCGCCGCTAAGCCTGTTAAAGTACGTCTTTAGGTCGAACGGCGTTGCTAATCTGAGGGCAAAGCGGTTCTGCTTTGCGACACGAAGGATCTTTCTAGAGCGCCCCGTTGCCGGAATGCCGCTTCGCCGCCATCAGGACATCGAACATACGGCCGAGCACGGCGGTGGCCTGCGGTTGGGAAATGGCTTGTGGATCGTAGGCATGCTCCAGCACCAGACCGTTGAGAACCGCCTCCAGCGCCACTCGCCGCAGTTCTCGCGATTCCCGGCCTGCCGTCATTAGTTCTGGAATGAACTTGCTGATCGTCTCCAACTTGAGCGACTCCCGTATACGCCGGTGGGTGCGCGCCAATCGCGCGCGCAGTTTGGGATGGCGCCAGGCGAACAGCTTGAATTCCAGCGACAGCATCACCCACTGGCGATTCGATGCGCCCGCCACATAAAACCTGCGCAACGCGCGCAGCCTGCCATGGGAGTCGGAGCATCGCTCCAACACGGTTCGCAAGTCCTGCAAACGTTCGCCAGCTTCCTGCTCGAACAGCGCAAAGAAGAGATCTTCTTTGCAGTTAAAGTGAGCGTAGAAAGCCCCGCGTGTGTGGCCGGTGGCGCCGGCGATGTCCTCGATGCGCGCCGCCTCGAATCCGTCACGAGCGAAGATCCGCCTGGCCGCGTGCAGAAGCGCGCGCCGCGTGGCCTCGGTCTTCTGTTGGTGTCTGGTCTGTTCGCGTCTCTTTACCACGCTACGGCCCATGCCTCCTACATTATATACATGCGCGAACGTATATGATAAATTAAAAGACGTGTTTCGCCCTACTCGTGCCATTTGTCTAGGCTGTCTGGCCGTCTCGTTGGGCGCCTCCCTGGCCTGGCCCCAATTCGGAGGCGGCGGAGCGCAGCGATCCACTCCGGCGGACCAATTGCCGGGGTCCGGACGCCTCGCGCCCGGCTCCGTCGCCGCTCAGCAGCAGGCCGCGCCCATCGGCGGCGCGAATGTGGTCAACAGCACCCTCCAGATCGGCGGCGATTTTCAGGGCAGCGTACCATCCGGCAAGATCCCCGCCGGGCCGCTCACGCTCGCCGATGCGGTGAAGCTGGGCCTGGAGGCCAATCTCGGAGTCCTCACCGCGGACGACACCGCCCGCGCCTCGCGTGCCCAGCGGCTGCGCGCTCTCAGCAATCTGCTCCCTTCCGTCTCGATCGACGCCAGCGAAACCAGTACGCAGATCAATCTGGCGGCGTTCGGATTAAAGTTCAACATTCCTCCCGGCTTCGGCTTCTCCTTCCCTACCGTCGTCGGTCCCTTCCAATACTCGCAATTGCTCGGCAATTTGAGCCAATCCATCTACGATCCGGTGGAGCGCCGCAACTGGCACGCCAGCCAGGAGAGCGAGCACGCTTCCAATCTGTCGGCCCGCGATGCCCGCGAACTGGTGGTCCTGGCCGTCGCCGGGGCATATCTGCAAACCGTCGCCACCGACGCGCGGGTCGTCTCGCAGCGGGCTCAAGTCGATAACGCGCAGGCGGTCTATCACCAGGCCGAAGTTCGCAAAGAGGCCGGCACCAACGCCCGTATCGATGTCACGCGTACCCTAGTCGAATTGCAGGGCCAGCAACAGCGGCTCAACGCGCTCCAGTCCGATCTGAGAAAGCAAAAGCTCGCTTTGGCTCGCTTGATCGGCCTCCCGCTGGATCACGAATTAATGCTCAGCGAGCAACTCGCGTTTAATCCGCCCGCCGTGCCCGATGCCGCCGGCGCCGTGCAACAGGCATTCCAGAAGCGATGGGATCTGCAAGCCGCCGCGAGCCAGGTTCGCGCCGCCGAGATGGTCGTCTCCGCCGCACGCGCCGAACGCCTTCCCTCCGCCTCGTTGACCGCGGATTACGGAGTGCTCGGGCCTAGCCCCACATCGAATCACGGCGTTTACACGATGACCGGCACCCTCAACGTGCCGGTGTTCCAAGGCGGCCGGGTAAAAGCCGACGTTGCACAGGCCGAAGCCACTCTCCACCAGCGCCAGGCGGAACTTGCGGACCAGCGCGGCCGCATCGAACAGGACGTCCGCACGGCGCTGATCGAACTCGAAACGGCTATCGGCGAGGTTCGTTTGGCCGAGAATAATCGCGGTTTCGCCGCTGAGACCTTGCGCGAGGCGCGCGATCGATTTAACGCCGGAGTCGCAACCACGGTGGAAGTGGTCCAAGCGCAGGAACAAGTCGCGAGCGCCGAGAGCGACTATATTTCCGGGCTATTCGCTTTCGACCTGGCCCGCCTTTCTCTGTCCCGTGCCCTGGGAGAGGCCGAGACCGATCTTCCCACCTTATTAAGCGGAGTTCGCCCATGAGTCTGCCAACGAAGACGACACAAGACGAAAAGCACGAAGAGACTCAGGCTGCTTCGACGGGCAGGCCGCCCTCGCCGCCAGCGGTGGGGAACAAGCCCGTGCCAGTCACTCGCGGTCGCGTCCGCGCATTCACCATCTTTTTCCTGGTGCTGCTGATTGCCGCCGCTGTCGGCATTTACCTCTGGCTCCAGTCGCGCCAGTTTGAATCCACCGACGACGCCGAGGTAGAAGCTCACTTAAACTCTGTCAGCTCGCGTGTCGACGGCAGCATCACGCGCGTTTATGTGGACAACAATCAGATCGTGAAAGCGGGCGACCCTCTGGTGGATCTCGATCCGCGCGACTTCCAGGTCGCCATCGATCAAACCCGGGCGCAGTTGGCCCAGGCCCGCAGCCAGGTGAGCGCGCTGCGGCCTAATGTTCCCATCACGGAGGTCGAAACCAGCACGAATATCACGGGCGCCGAAGCCGATGTCGCCAATGCGGAAGCGGTGGTCGGAGTTGCCGAGCGCGATCGCGAATCCGCCGCCGCCCGTCTCGCCGAGGCGCAGGCCAACGCCGCCAAGGCGCGGGCCGACCTGGCTCGCTACACGCTGCTCATCAAGAATGAAGAAGTTTCACAGCAGGAGTTCGATCAGGTAGCGGCCACGGCCAAGGCCCAGGACGCCACGGTAGACGCCAACCGCGCCGCCGTCCAGTCAGCGGCTCGCACCGTCGAACAGCGGCAGGCCCAGCTTGCGCAAGTGAAATCGCGCTTGTCGCAATACAGAAACACCGCACCCGCGCAACTCGCTATCCGGCAAGCCAACGTTGCATCGCAGCAAGCCAACCAGCAAACGGCGCAGACCATGGTCGAGCAAGCCGAGTTGAAAATGAGCTATACGAAAATCACCGCCCCGGCCGCCGGCATCATTCTCAAGCGCTCGGCCGAAGTCGGCGAACACATCAACGCGGGCCAACAGCTGCTGATGATCGCCCAAATTGCGGATATCTGGGTCACGGCGGACTTCAAAGAGACGCAGCTTCACAACATCCATCCCGGCCAATCGGCCCGCATTCACGTCGACGCCCTGCGGCAGGACTTTGAAGGCTACGTCGAAAATATCGGCGGCGGCACCGGCGCGATTTCCAGCATCTTACCTCCTGAAAACGCCACCGGGAATTACGTGAAGGTAGTGCAGCGCATCCCCGTGCGCCTGCGCTTCAAACCCAATCAGAACGGGCTCGATCGCTTGCGCCCCGGCATGTCCGTGGAGCCGGAAGTTCGTATCGGGAGCTAAGATGAGCCCCGCGCAATCGCATCAGAATTGGAAGCCGTCGCACAACCCCTGGGCCGTGGCCCTGACGGTGACCATGGCGACCTTCATGGAAGTGCTCGACAGTTCCATCGCCAACGTCTCGCTCCCGCACATCGCCGGCTCCCTCGGCGCCACTTACGACGAAGCCATCTGGGTCCTCACCAGCTATCTGGTCTCCGCCGCCATCGTGCTTCCCGTCTCTGGCTGGCTCTCCACTGTTTTCGGACGCAAGCGCTTCTACATGACCTGCGTGGTGCTGTTCACCGTGTCGTCGTTTCTGTGCGGTATCGCGCCCAATCTGCCGTGGCTCATCGTCGCGCGCGTGCTGCAAGGCGCGGGCGGCGGCGGCCTGCAGCCCTCCGAACAAGCCATCCTCGCCGACACGTTCCCCGTGGAAAAGCGCGGCCAGGCCTTCGCGGTCTATGGCATGGCCGTGGTGGCTGCGCCCGCCATCGGTCCTGTTTTGGGCGGCTGGATCACCGACAACATGAACTGGCACTGGATCTTCTTCATCAACCTGCCCATCGGCCTGCTCTCTCTGTTCTTCACCAGCCGCCTGGTAGAAGATCCGCCGTGGCTCAGGGAAGAGAAGCGCGGCGGCATCAAGATCGACTACATTGGTCTCTCACTGCTGGTCACCGGCGTGGCCTGCTTCCAGTTCGTGCTGGACAAGGGCCAGGAGTCGGACTGGTTCGCCTCGCGCATGATTACCACGCTGTCCACTATCGCCATTCCTGCGTTGATCGCCTTCTTCCTCTGGGAGTGGTATCATCCGAACCCGATCGTCGACGTGCGTCTGCTCAAGAACCGCAACTTCGGCACCGCCGTAGGTTTCTCGTTCGTCTTGGGAATGGTCCTGTTCGGTTCGACAGTCTTGATTCCCGAGTTTCTGCAAAGCAGCCTCGGCTACACTGCCGAGCTGGCCGGGCTGGCGCTTTCGCCTGGGGGCCTTGTTCTGATGGTCATGATGATCGTGGCCGGCCGCCTGACCGCCACAAAGATCGATCCGCGTCTTCTTATCTGCATTGGTTTCTTGGGCACGGCCTGTGCGTTGCGCCTGATGACCAACATCTATCTGCAGATCGATTTCACCACCATTGTACTGATGCGCATGTTCCAGGTGATTTTCCTGCCCCTGATCTTCGTTCCCATCAGCACGCTCAACTACGTCGGCGTGCCGCGCGAGAAGAACAATCAAGTCTCGGGCATCTCCAACTTCATGCGGAACATCGGGGGCAGCATCGGGACCTCTGGCCTGAGTGTCTTTCTGGCGCGCCAAAACCAGGTCCACCAGGTCGCCTTCGCCTCGCATACCAGCATGGGCGACAAGAATTTCATCCATTATCTGAACAGTCTCACGGCGATGTTCGTTTCGCAAGGCAGCGACGCTGCCCTAGCTGGCAAGAAGGCGCTGGCGATGGCCTACTTCACCATGCAGAGCCAGGCCAACGCGGTCAGCTTCAAAAACAGTTTCTTCGTGATGTCGGTAGTCATCGCCTGCTTGAGCCCGCTGCCGTTCATCATGCGTCGACCTAAGTTTGGCCAGGGCCGCGCCCCCGCCGCCCATTAAGTCAGTTCGAACAGGTTGGTGGCCGCCCCGTTTTGCCCCGCATAACTGCCGTAGCACATATTACTGGCGTCTCTCTTTGTGGGTGCGCTTTCGGATCAACAGTTTTCCCATAAACTGCATTTGCAACTCAAGCAGCAGTGTGCCGATTGCCACGCCAGGGCCGCTTCGAGCACGTCGCCGCAGGAGAACCTGCTGAGCCGGTCGCCGCGGTATGCAAGCCGTGCCACGAAAGCAGGACGATCCGGGCGCCGCGTGTTCACCTGCATGGGTTGTCACCTGGGATAGACGCGTTTGACGACGCCATCCGGATGCCACTTCCTTGGATGAGTTCGCCAAGATGCAGGGCGGTCAAGGGGGCTCTCGACCGCCGGTTGGGAGGATCGTGCACTCGGCCGTGGCCATCGATCTCAGGCGGGAATTCACCGGCCGGCATAATAGCCAATGATGTGTTCCGTCGACGGGCATCGACCGGAGGTTGCCCTATTCCTGCCTAAGGAAGCGGCCTCAGGGTTTGTCGTGTGC
>Ga0302324_100008573_pt1 | contig 21525 bp, 17 predicted proteins | sample Palsa_T0_1_FD_201949 | JGI IMG/M metagenome (GOLD analysis project Ga0302324, IMG submission 201949) | Peat permafrost microbial communities from Stordalen Mire near Abisko, Sweden - Palsa_T0_1 | ecosystem: Environmental > Terrestrial > Soil > Palsa > Peat permafrost | place: Sweden: Abisko...
TAACCGCTATAATGGGGTAGTTAACGCTTACCATCCTCGGCTCAACCGGGTCCATCGGTGTGAGCACTCTGGACGTCGTGGGTCGGCATCCGGAAAAGTATCGCATCCACGCTCCCGAAAGGGTCACCGCTCTTGAGGATCGGGTCTCTAAGACAAGCAAACCAGCATTTTAATCTTGGCGCAAAGCCGTCATGGGATCGATTCTGGCCGCACGGCTCGCAGGGATCGCTGCCGCCAGCAGCGTGGTGAGCAGCAATCCGAGCGGAACCAAACTGAACAGCACAGGATCGAACGGCACTCCTAGCGCGGCGCTGAGCGCCTTCGAACCGGCAAAGCTCAACACCAAACCGATACCAACGCCAGCCAACCCCATTACCGCAGCCTGCTTCATCATCATTCGCATAACCTGCGGCCGGCCGGCTCCGATGGCCATCCGTATTCCGATTTCGCGCGTCCTGCGCGCAACCTGGTAAGCCACCACCGCGTATAAGCCGACCAGAGCTAATCCCAAGCCGACGAAGCCGATCGAAGCGACCATTTCATTGATGATGTTCGCGATTTGAACCGAACGCTGGTCGTAGAGATCGGCTATAGTGCGGACGCCGAAGACCGGGAGATTGGCGTCGAGCGAATGCACCATTTGTTGCAAAGGCGCGGCCAAGGCTGCCGGGTCGCCGTGGGACTCGGCGATCAACGTCATGCGCGATTGGGGATCCTGGCTAAGAGGGAGATAGAGATAACCGAACGGCGGCTCGAACACCGAAAGATGCTTGCCTGTCACGGTGACGCCGACTACTTCCGCCCAGGGTCCATTGGGACCCTCCAGGCGAAGCCGTTTCCCAACGGCGTGGCCGCCCAGGTAGGTTTGAGCGAACTTCTCGTTCACAACAGCGACGCGTGGTGAATCGGCGCGATCGCTGGTTCGGAAGCCCCGGCCTTCGATGAGCCGCACACCGAACGTGTCAAAGTAGTTCGAATCCACCGAATCGACCAGAACGTCCACCGACTCCTGGCCGCGGGGAAACTGGTAGCCCTCGGGGATGACACGTTTACCGCGCGCGTTGCTGGTCATGGGAACAAAGCTGGTGAGCGCGGCGGACTTGACGCCGGGTACTGCGGCGGCGCGCTCTGTCAGGGTCTTATAGAATTGCTCGGTCTGCGCCGGGGTGTAATTCACCAGCGAGGGATCGAAACGCATGGTAATCATATGATCGATGCGGAAACCGGGGCTCCGGCTGAGGACATTCGCGCATCCGCGATAAAGCTGCGTTGCGACTACCAGCAACACCAAAGATCCGGCAATCTGGACGGTCACCAGCGCGCTGCGGCCAAAAAAGCGTTTGCGGGCCAGATCTGCTTCGCCGGCCTTTAGTCCCGAAACTAAATCGGCTTTAGTGGCCTGTAGCGCAGGGAGCAGGCCAAAGAGCAAGGCGCTTAGGAACGCGACTAGAGCGGTAAAGGCAAGTACTCGGCCATCTAACGTGAAATTGAATTGGATCGGGATATCTCCGACCACTTTGAGCTCGGAGAAAAGGTGCGTCGCCACCAGAGCGATCGACAATCCCAGCGCGCCGCCCGCCACGGCAATGATCAGGCTCACCAGCATGAACTGGCGGATCAGGTCTGCGCGGTTCGCGCCGATCGCCAGCCGGACCGCGATTTCGCGCGCCTGGGCGCGGGCCCGGCTCAGCATCAGATTGGCGACATTGGCGCAAGCGATCACCAAAGTAATCGCAACGAGGAAAAACAGCAGACCGATGATGTAGGTGTCGTACGGATCGTCCTCGAAGCGCGCCTGAAACTCGGTTTGGACCGCGGCGCCGTAGGAACGGTTGGTGTTTGGGTAGGACTGCTCGAGCGCTTTCGCCAGCGCAGCCACCTCGGCGCTCGCCGCTTGAGGGGAAACGCCCGGTTTCAGCCGTCCCTTGACTGTAAACGAGTGCTTGGCGCGATTGGTCAGCAGGTCTTGGTTGGCGGCGTTGAAAGCCGGCGCCATCATCACTGGAACGAAAACGGCCGGCCGAATGTATTGATCCATTCCGGTGAAGGATTCGGAGGCTACGCCGATTATGGTGAAGTCCATGCCGCTGAGGCGGACGCGACGGCCGATCACCGAGGGATCGGAATGAAATTCGTTCTTCCAAAGATCGTTTCCCAGCACAACCACGGCGTCCCGGCCGGGGACTTTGCCTTCTTCGGCACGAAAGCCGCGGCCAAGCCGTGGCTCGGCGCCAAGAACCTGGAAGAAGTTTCCGCTGACGGCTAGTCCGACTTTCATTTGCGCTTGCGTTTTCTGGTCCGGAGCAAAGCCGAGAACGGTCAGGTCATAGGCCACCAAGCCGCTGAAAGACTGATTCTTATCTCGGAAGTCGACGTAATCGGGATAAGAGATGCCCCCGGCCGTCCCGCTGGGGGTTCGAGATCTTAGATTGTAAACACCGGAGGGATCCGGCACCGGGATGGGGCGGAGCATCATTCCGTCCGCGTAGCTGAAAATGGCGGAGTTGACGCCGATGCCGAGGGCGATCGAAACGATCGCGGTAAGCGCGAACCCCGGATTGTGGCGCAGGGAGCGGACGGCGTATCGCAAATCGTGCAGCATGTTTGACATAAGGCGCTTAGGCTTCCATCAGAGGATTAGCTTCCCGGTGAATCAGATAGTTGTACGAGACGACGCGCCGGTTTGTTCGATCCCAGGAAGCACTGCGTTGGAACTGAACACTAAAATCATCCAGGACCGAAATTCGACTAACCGGTATAATAGGGTAATTGAAGACGCTTACCATCCTCGGCTCAACCGGGTCCATTGGTGTGAGCACTCTGGACGTCGTGGGCCGGCATCCGGAAAAGTATTGCATCCACGCTCTTGTCGCGGGACAGAATGTAGACGTTCTAGCCCAACAAATTGCCCGGTTTCGCCCCCCTTGCGTAGTTACGGCAACCGACGCGGCGCGCGAGCGTCTAACGAAGAGGCTCGAAAGCTCGGGGTTGGCGCGGGGCGAATGGCCGGAGTTGTGCTTTGGCTCGCGAGCCCGCGTCGAAGCCGCAACTGATCCGCGGGTCGATTTTGTCATGTCGGCCATCGTCGGCGTAGCGGGATTGGAGGCGACCTATGCGGCGATCCGTTGCGGGAAGCGCGTGGGGCTGGCCAACAAGGAGGTCCTGGTGGCGAGTGGCAAACTGGTGATGGAGGCCGCGAGAAGGTCGGGGACCGAGCTAATTCCGGTTGATAGCGAGCACAACGGAGCGCACCAGTGTCTACGGGCCGGCCGGCGCGCCGAGGTAGCGCGGCTCATTTTGACGGCCTCCGGCGGTCCGTTCCGCGAGACGTCACGAGAGTCGCTGGCCGCTGTCACTCCGGCGCAGGCTTTGAACCACCCCACCTGGAAAATGGGCCAGCGCATCACGATAGACTCGGCCACCATGATGAACAAAGGTTTCGAGGTGATCGAGGCCTGCTGGTTGTTTGACTTTTCCGCCGATGAAGTGGATGTGGTGATTCATCCGCAATCGTCGGTGCACGCTCTGGTGGAATACACGGATGGAAGCGTGATCGCGCAGATCTCGGCCACCGACATGCGCATGCCCATACAGTACGCGCTCACGTATCCGGATCGCGAGGCCGCCCCGGTCCCACGATTAGATTGGACCGAGGCGCGCAGTTGGAGTTTTTGCGCGCCCGATCTCGGCAAGTTCCCGGCGCTCCGCCTGGCCTACCAGGCGCAACGCTCGGGTGGTTCGGCGCCGTGCACGCTCAATGCGGCCGATGAGATCGCGGTGGACGCATTTTTGAAAGAACGGATTTCGTTCCCGGCCATCGCCGAGGTAGTGGAAGAAACGCTGGAGCGGTATCCGGCGACGCAGCCTGGCTCGATCGATGAGATCCTGGAGATTGACGAGCGGTCCCGGTCGTTGGCGCGAGAGATCGTCCGCGAAAAAGCGCCTACAGGGCGAGAGGAGCGCGGGCGCCTGTCCGTGAAAGCGTAGCGGAGATGCCGGTAATTTTACAAAACATTTGGTGGGCGCTGGTCCTGATCGGCGTTATGATCCTGATTCACGAATTCGGGCACTACTGGGCTGCCCGCATGTTCGACGTCAAAGTGGAAACATTCAGTTTCGGATTCGGCCCGCGCCTGTTCGGCTTCAAGAAGGGTGAAACGGATTTCCGATTCGCGGCCATTCTCTTCGGCGGGTACGTGAAGATGGCCGGAGAGCAGCCGGGCGACGAAAATGCGGCCGACCCGCGCAGCTTCCTGAGCAAGCCTCGCTGGCAGCGGCTGATTATCGCGTTCGCGGGCCCGGCCATGAATATCATTCTGGCGGTCGCGATTCTTACCGGATTGTTCATGGTCCGTTTTCCGAAGATACCGACCACGCCGTCGCCCGAAATCGGATACGTGGTGCCCGATAGCGCGGCCGCGAAAGCCGGCATTCGAGAAGGTGACCGCATCGTCCAGATCGGCGATATCGCGGAGCCAACCTGGGAAGACATCGCGATGCGGGAAGCCGCGGGCGCCGGCCATACCCTGAACGTATGGATTCTCCGCAACGGCGAGCGCAAGCTGGTCAACTTGACGCCCGTGCTAGACCCGAGGACGGGGGCTGGATTCTTGGGCTGGGGCGAGCAGAATGAAATCGAGATCAATAGCGAACTGGCCGATAAACCGGCGGCGAAGGCCGGCCTGAAGCCCGGCGATATCATTTTGAGCGTCAACGGCCAGCCGATTCGCTCCACACCGAAGCTGCACGACATCATCACCAGCGGAGCCGGCAAGCCGGTTGAGCTTACCTACTCGCGCGACGGCAAGACCAACAGCTTGACGCTAACCCCGGTGATGTCCAACGCCGATGGGACCGACAAGTGGATGATCGGCGTTACCTTGTCGCCCCGCGTGGTCTTCGTGAGCCTTCCGTTCCCCCAAGCCGTGGCGGAATCCGTCCGCCAGAACGTCAAGCTCGCTAGCTTGATCTATCAATTCCTGCGCGGGATCATCGAGCGGCGGATGTCGCCGAAATCTCTCGAAGGCCCGATCCGAATCGCGCAATTGTCGGGCGAAGCGGCTCGCGAAGGGCCCAGCGCCTACTTCGGTTTGACCGCCATGCTGAGCCTGAACCTGGCGATCTTCAACCTGCTGCCGATCCCGATCCTGGATGGCGCCACCATCCTGCTGCTGCTGGTGGAGATGTTCATGCGCCGCGATTTGAGTCTGCGGGTGAAGGAAGCCGTGTTCAAGCTCGGATTCGTGTTCCTGATGGCCGTGGTCGCGTTCGCGATTTACAACGACATTTCCAAGCTGGCGGGTTAGGATTCCGGCGCGATCTGGTCGGCCGTGACGAACAACGGCTCGATGTCCACAGGAATGTGATTGAGACTATCCAGAGCCTTCTGCATATTCGGCCGGATCACGCCCAGTTGATCCAGCATGCGCTTTGCGCCCGCATAGTCCCCCGTAGCTTCAAGCGTGAGTAAATCGCGATCCAAATCGCGGACCGCCGTTTTGATCTTGTCGAAGTTCACTTCAAACCGGCCGTCCGGACGGGCCGCGAATCCGCCATGATCGGTCAGGTAATTCACCTGCATCGCCATCCCCTTGCCGTGCGCGTCCTTGAGCCCGAATCGCAGCGTTCGAAAAGAGGAAGCCAGGAAGGTAGTGTAGAGCCGGTGCTCCACGGCCGGGCCGCCTTCGATCAGCTTGTGGTCCGCCAGTAACTGCAGCATGAAAAGCCCGGTGACGTCCGCCTTGGCCTCTTCGATGGCGCTGTAGAGTTCCTTGAGTTCCTGGCGAGGAGTGGTGTTGCGTCCGGCGATGGAAATCTGATGCGGGCCGATCCCGTGGCTCAGCTCGTGCGCCAGGATATGCGTGAAGAACGGCTCGAAGCTGAGATCGGCTTGGCTGGCCGGTGCGAGAACGTGCTTAGAAATGGGTTCAAGCGTGGAATGAAACTTGGCCTCCTGCACGTTTTTCAGCATCACGCGCTTGCTGCCCCTCTGCGCCACGACGCGCTCGTCGTTGGGCAAGTTGTAAGCCGCGGTTTGGACACCGTGAGCGCCGTCGCCGGCCGACAGGATTTCGTTGACCACGCGGATCGGCGCCTGGCTCCCGAGCTTGGGATTGCGATACTTCGGATCGATCGGCAGGTTGTTCTCCACCTCTTGCAGATGATCGCCGAAGAACTTCAACTTCGCAGTTTCGGCGTCGTCCCTCAGATTCACGTAGGCTTCGAAACCGGCTTTGTAGCCGAACCACTCGTCGTTGTACGTCTCGTAGGGACCGATGGTGATGTCGATGGGGGCATCCAGATCCATCCATGCCAGGTCGCTCTCGTAATAGTCGTCGGAACGGAACGCGGCGGCGCGCGCGGCGAGGAACTTTCGCAACGTCGCGTTCGTCGTGAGCCCGGCCGCTTGTTCGAGAAGACGCGCGGATTTCTCGAGATCCGACTTGTACTCCTGGCTGTAGGGAATCGCTTTCAGGTGACCGTCGGCATCCCGGCGAATCACGGTGAAGAATCCTTCGGCCGCCTGGCGCTGGCTGACCGGCAGAGCCTTCGCCCACTTTTCGAATTCCTCGCGCGTCATGTTTTCGGGATAGAAATTGGCGCCAGGCAACTTCTTGGGCGGAACATCGGGCAGGAACGCGGTGTTGTCGTCCAGTTCCGACCACGGACCCTTGTTGAGCCAGAAGTAATGCAGCCGGGCGTGACCGATGGGCGTCGTGTCGCGCCGCAACTTCGCGTACAAGGCCCGATTGCCGCTCCACAGTTGATCGAGAAAGATGTCGTTCAGCAATCGCGACGCTTGAATGAGTTTCCGAAGCGCCTGGAGGTCTCCGGGCGAGAGCTTGGGGACATCGTCCACGCGAAACTCGGTGGGCGCAAACCGGGCGGTCATCTTTTCAAGCTGCGAAAGGTCGGGGAGATTGGCGGTGAGAGCAAGCATCGGTATTAGGAAAAGCAGTCTTTTCATTCGCTGTTCGCCATCCTAACATGATCCATATCTTGTACAATCACAAGATGCAAGGCAACGCAAAGATTCTGCAACACTTGAGCACTGCGCTCAAGGCGGAGCTTACCGCGATCAACCAGTACTTCCTGCACGCCAAGATGAACGAAAACTGGGGCTATTTCCGATTGGCCGAGCATTATCGGAAAGAATCTATCGAAGAAATGGTGCACGCCGAGAAACTGATGAACCGGATCTTGTTCCTGGACGGAACCCCGAACATGACCGACCTCGGCCCCATCAAAGTCGGCACGAACGTCAAGCAGCAGCTTGACAACGACCTGGCGCTGGAATTGGACGCGGTGAAGCACCTCAACACAGCGATTAAAGACGCAAGAGAGGTCGGCGACAACGCTTCGCGCGTTCTTTTCGAGGAAATCCTGGTGGACGAGGAGGAGCACGTCGACTACCTCGAAGGTCAATTGCATGCCGTGAGCGAGATGGGCATCCAGAACTACCTCGCTCAGCAGCTTCACAAGGGCGAAGAAGACGAAAAAGATTAGCCCGCACGCATGTTTCGCAAGGCGATTCGCGACGATGTGTACCTCGCGCTGCTCGAAGAACGGCACGCGGCGGAGACCTTCGCGCTGGTGGATAGTGAACGCGCCTACCTGCGCGAGTGGCTGCCCTGGGTCGATCCGACCCGCGCAGTCGAGGATACTCAGAGATTCATCAAGGACAGCTTACGGCAATTCGCGAGCAACGAGGGCTTCGCCGCCGGCATCTGGTGCGTCGGCGAACTGGCGGGCACCATCGGCACGCATAAAGTCGATTGGCTGAATCGCAAAGTGGAGATCGGTTACTGGATCGGTTCGAAATTCCAGGCCCGGGGGATCGTGACGGACGCTTGCCGGGCCGTGATCGATCACGCGTTCCTCGAATGGAAGTTGAACCGCGTTGAAATCCACTGCGCCGCCGGCAATACGAAGAGCTGCGCCATTCCCCAGCGACTCGGCTTTCAATTCGAAGGCGTGCAACGCCAGGCACAGCTTCTGAATGCAAGCTACCACGACATCAACCTGTATTCGAAACTGGCGCTGGAGTGGAATCCAAGCTAGGCTGTCGCCGGGGCTCCGCCGTTTCCGCCGGACCAATTTTCCGCGCGTACCTTTTCCCGTAGCCAGCTCACAAATGCCTTCTGAGCGGCGCCGACGACATGGCGGCGGACTCGGATATAGCCTATTCTGCGGAAGGTTTCCCGTTCGAGCGCCAGCAGTCGGCATTCCCGCGCTGTCTGCGCCGCCATCTGCGGCGCCAGCGTAATGCCCAACCCCGAAGCCACAATCGGAAAGATGCTCGAAAACTGGTCGGTCTCGAACATGGCGTGAAACGGCATGCGCACGCGCCGGCAGATGCGCAGCGCGTCGTCGCGAAAACAGTGCCCTTCCTTCAGCAGCAGCATCTTCTCGCCGCGCAGGTCCGGCAACTTCACCTGACCCTGAGCCGCCAGCCGGTGATGCATCCCCACCACAACCCAAATCGGTTCCCGGAACAGCTCCGAACAGAGCATCTCCGGACTGTTCACCGGAAGCGCCACCAGCGCCAGGTCCAGCTTCCCGGCCTGCAGCAGCTCCACCAACTTCGGCGTGGTCTCCTCCAGCAGCCGCAGTTCCACGTCGGGAAATCGATGCGCGAAATCGCTGAGCCGGGGTGCCAGGAAATACGGCGTCAGGGTGGGAATGCAGCCCACCGAAAGGTGCCCGCCGACGCCCCGCCGCAGAGACTCCAGGCTGCTGCGCGCCTCGTTCGCCTGTCGGAGGATCGCCTGAGCCTGCGGCAATAGCGTCCTGCCGTACTCGGTCAACTGCACGCTCCGGCCCAGGCGATCGAAAAGTCTCGATCCCATGGTCTGCTCGAGCTTCACAATCTGTTGAGATAGCGAGGGTTGCGCGACGCCCTCCTCTTCGGCAGCGCGCGTGAAGCTGCCGGTCCGCGCCACCGCGCAAAAGTATCGAAGCTGATGGAACTCCATAGGTGTTTCCTATAGCTATCATTGCAGAGTGCCTATCGCCCCGCACGCCGCGAATGGGTAAGCTTGGATGGTATCCTTATGCCATCAGACACACCGAAACACCAAGACAGCCCGCACATGACGACCTCGTCCGGACGTCCTGTCGGAGACAATCAGAATTCGATCACCGCCGGCCCGCGCGGCCCGGTTCTCATGGAGGACTATCTTCTTTTTGAGAAGATGGCCCTCTTCAACCGCGAACGCATTCCGGAGCGCGTCGTCCACGCCAAAGGCGCAGGCGCGCACGGCGCCTTCACGGTCACAGGCGACATTAAGAAATACACCACGGCCAAGCTGTTCAATCAGATTGGCAAGAAGACTAACGTATTGGCGCGATTCTCCACGGTAGCCGGCGAAAAGGGCTCGGCCGACACCGCCCGCGATCCGCGCGGCTTCTCCGTCAAGTTCTACACCGAAGAAGGCAATTGGGACATGACCGGCAACAACACGCCGGTTTTCTTCGTGCGAGACCCACTGAAGTTCGGCGATTTCATTCACTCTCAAAAGCGCATCCCGGCCACGAATCTCCGCGAGCCTACCGTGATGTGGGATTTCTGGTCCCTTTCTCCAGAATCGCTGCACCAGGTAACCACGCTGTTCTCCAACCGCGGCACGCCGGATGGTTACCGACATATGCACGGCTTCTCCAGCCACACCTTCAGCCTCATCAACGCGGAGGGCAAGCGTTTCTACTGCAAGTGGCACTTCCTCACGATGCAGGGCATCAAGAACCTGACCGCCGCAAAGGCGGAGGAACTCGCCGGCGCCGATCCCGATTACGCGACGCGCGATTTGCACGACGCCATCGAGCGCGGCGAGTTTCCCAAATGGCGCGTCTCGGTTCAGGTGATGCCGGAAGCGGAAGCGGAGACCTATCACATCCATCCGTTCGACCTGACGAAGGTTTGGCCGCACAAGGATTATCCGCTGATCGAAGTCGGCCTGATGGAACTGAACGGCAACCCGAAGAACTACTTCAACGAGGTGGAGCAGGCGGCTTTCTCGCCGGTGAATATCGTGCCCGGGATGGGCTATTCGCCGGACAAGATGCTGCAAGCGCGCCTGATCAGCTATCCCGACGCGCATCGCTATCGTCTCGGAGTTAATTTCGAAACGCTGCCGGTCAATCGGCCGCAGTGCCCGGTGCATACCTACAATCGCGACGGCTTCATGCGCGCCGACGACAACGGCGGCGCCAGTCCGAACTACGAGCCCAATAGCTTCGGCGGCCCCACGCAGGACCCTCGTTATCGAGAAATACCCTATAAGGTTTCCGGAGACGTCAACCGTTACGACCATCGCGCGGGAAATGACGATTACAAGCAGGCCGGCGACCTCTTCCGTCTTATGCCGCCAGCCGAAAAAAAGGCGCTCATCGGCAATATTGCCGGCCACATGAAGGGCATTCCGGAGCGAATCATCAAACTCCAGATTGAGCACTTTACCAAAGCGGACCCGGCTTATGGCAGGGGCGTGGCGGAAGCGCTGGGAGTGGCTGCGCCGGAGCTCGCGGCCGTTAAGTAGGCAACAGATCGAGCGCGGCTTGTAGTTCGCTTTCCGCATGCCGATCGCCGATGCGCGCCGCGGTTTCGATCCCCTTTTGATACATGGCTCGCGCGTCCTCGACACGCGCGAGCTTTTCGAGCGCTTGGCCGCCGTGGAAATATGCCGCCGCGTAATCCGGATTTGAATCCAGCAGCGCTTTGAATTCCGCGACTGCGGTCTCTAGTTCGCCGCCCTTGGCGTACTCCATCGCGAGACCGTATCGGGCGAAGCTATCGCGCGGATTCTGGACCAGCATGCTTTTCAGGATTTCCATTCGATTGGTCGCCATGGCTCTACGTGTTACTATACCGAGCGAATGGCGTGCCCGTATTTTTACCCGACAGAGCTGCTAGGGGGCGATCGCTGGAGCGTCCCGCCGCGGCTGCCGCTCGGAGACGCTTACCGGGGCGAGTGCCGGGCCGCGCCCGCGGCGTTCCTGCCCGACGACACGCGAACTCGCGAAACCTGCAATTTCGGCTACGCGCGCCGCTGCTGCGATCGGTTCCCGCGGGAGGCGGAGGCGGACGCAGTGCGCTTTCACGTCGCTGAGGACGCGGGCGACCTGGTTCGAATCCAGTACATTTTCGAGAAGGACTGCTGGCCGGGAGAGCGTGGCGTTCTGGATTTTTCCGTTGAAGCGCGACAGGGAAACGAGCGCGATGGAATCCTGAGAACCCAGGCTGGGATGTTTCTGGAGAGTTATCTGCGCCGCCGGGATGGAAGCGATTCGAAAGCAGCCGCCCTGTAACGGCTACGCCTTGTACATGTACTTGATGTTGGGCTTGAAGATGAGCAGATTCGGATGTCCGTCGCGGTTGATTTTCAAGCAGCTCTTGTCGTACCACTCGATGATCCCCTCCAACGTCTCCCCATCTTTCAGGACAATAACCATGGGCGTTTTCGCCTGCATCTGCTTCATGTAGTAGAAATTTTCTGCGTTGGTTTGGTCGGGGGGCGCGGCCTTCTTCTGATGGGTGTTGCGGCGATTCATTTGGTCCTTCACTTCGTTCAGGGACGGACGGATTAGTTTGCGGTTCACAGACTCCACGGCAAGAACTCCACTCCTCGAGATGATCCAATCAGGTTCCGAAAACGCATGGAGATCCGGCCGGGACCATTCGGAGGATTTCGTAATGCTCGGAACCTACAACTAAACTCATTGAACCATAACGACCACTCCGTCGCAAGGCGCGCGTCCTGCCGCTGTTTTCAGGCCGCCAGGCGGCGTAACTCGAGCGCCAGCGCATCGAGCGCGATGGTTTTTTGAATGTTGCGCTTTACTAACTCCGAGAGATCGTCCGTTTTTTTTACCGCAATACGAATCCAATGGAAGGACAAGCCGGCGGCCAGTTTTTCCAGATCCCGTCGGATGTCGCTATTTCGAATATCGCCGGCTCCTAGAGTGAGCGCCAGCAGATCCTCGAGCAGAACGTAGAGCACGGCCAGAAAAAGCTCGAGTTTTTCGTGCTTGCGCGGAGCGATGGCCTCGGCGTGTTTCGCCCACTCGGCGAAAGGCGCGCGACCGGTCGCGACTTCGAGCAACTTCAGCATCGCCGACCGGCGCTGATCGTAAGTTTCCAGATCCATGGAAACCGCCAAGCCGGGGCTCCCGGCCGACAGCACGATGCGCCGCTCAACGTTCGCAAGACCGCGGGAAGAGACGAACGCGCGCATCTCGTCGTTGGACAGCCGGCTTAAATGAAACGAAACCACGCGCGAACGGATGGTCGGCAGCAAATCGAAGATATTCTCCGCGGTGAGAACCAGGATCAAATGCGGCGGAGGCTCTTCCAGAATCTTGAGCAGCGAATTGGCGGCCTGCTCGTTGGCGCGATCGATGTGATCGATCAGAAAAACCCGGCGTTCCCGGTGCAATGGCTTGAACTGCGCGCGCTCCTTCAGCAGGCGCATTTGCTCGATGGTGATCTGCCGCAGAGGCCCGTCGGGCGCAAAGGTGATGAAATCCGGATGGGTCGCAAAAAGCAGCGGGTCTTCATTGCGTTTGTCCGCGGGCCACTTTTCGCGGTCGGCAATCACCGCGGCGTTCGGTTCCAGGCTGAGGTCGTCGAGCTCGATCTTGTCCGCGCCGCCCAATAGCCGGCCCGCGAAGCGTCGCGCCAACGTAGCTTTACCAACTCCCTCCGGACCGGCCAGCAAGATGGTTTGGGGAAGGCGCTCGTTCCCGCTCATCGCGAGAAGAGTTCGGGCGGACGCGGCGTTACCGTAGAAATTTTCGACCATGGCGGTGCGGCTTGGCGCTCCTTACCTCGCGCGTCCATCAGTGTCCCACAATGACAGATGCGCTACAATCGCCTTGAGATCGCGCGCGTGAGAAGACTAGGAATTGATTTCGGCACTACTCGCACCGTGGTCGCCGCGGTGGATCGGGGGAACTACCCGATCCTCCCTTTTGAGCATCCGGACGGCGCCGCGGTGGACTTCTTTCCTTCCCTGGTGGCGGTCCAGGGGACCAAGCGTTTGTACGGCTGGCAGGCGTGGGCCTGCCAACAATATCCCGATTGGACCATGGTTCGATCATTGAAACGCCTGCTTTCGGACGCGGGGCCGAACACGATCGTTCAGTTAGACGATCAGGAGGTTCCCCTGATGGTGGTGCTCCGGGAAATGGCCGGGGCATTGCGCGCGTTGCTGCCTCGGGAAACGCTGGAGATAATGTTAGGCGTACCGGCCAACGCCAATAGCAACCAGCGCTTTCTCACGGTGGAAGCGTTCCGCGCCGCCGGCTGCAGCGTCGTTGGATTGTTGAACGAACCATCGGCCGCTAGCATCGAGTACGCGCATCAGACCAAAATTAACGGTTTACTCCTGGTTTACGATCTGGGTGGCGGCACTTTCGACGCATCGCTGGTGGAAGTGGGAGAAAAGAGCCATAGGGTGCTGGCCACCGAAGGCATCGCAACCTTGGGCGGCGACGATTTCGACGAAATTCTCGCCGACATGGCCTTGAGCGACGATCTCCGGGACGACCTTTCGCAGGCCGAGCATTTTCGCCTGCTGGAGGAGTGCCGTCTGAAGAAGGAAATGCTGCACCCGAATTCGCGCAAGATCGTGCTCGATCTGGACAGCGTGCGCGAAGGATGGGACGCGGTGACGGTTCCGGTGGCTGACTATTACGAGCGTTGCCGCCCGCTGCTCGAAGAGACCTTACAGGTAGTGGCCGACCTGCTTCAAACGAACTCGGATGGCGAAATCGAAGCGCTGTATGTCACCGGCGGGGGAAGCGAATTGCCAATCGTGAACCGCGTGCTGCGCGAGAGGTTCGGGCGACGCGCTCGCCGCTCGCTGCACGCCCGCTCGGCGACGGCCATCGGCTTGGCCATTCAGGCCGATCAGGAAGCCGGCTATGTCTTAACCGAGAAGTTCACGCGTTATTTCGGAGTTTGGCGCGAGGGCGACGGCGGGACGCGGGTTACTTTCGATCCCCTCTTCCCGAAGGGCGCTCCGCTGCCGGGCCCGGACGAACCGTCCTACGACATTCGAAGACGCTACCATCCGGTGCACAATGTCGGACACTTCCGCTACCTGGAATGCAGTCATTTGACCGATAGCGGCGAGCCTGCCGGCGATGTGACGGTCTGGGACGAAATCCAGTTCCCGTTCGACCCGGCTCTGAGCGACGCGCAGGCAGTGCAAGTGGCTCATTCCGACGTCGCCCGCCAGCAGCACATCGAGGAAAAATATTCGAGCGACGCCAGTGGAACCGTTACCGTGACCATCACGAACATGAGCGCGGGCTACCAGCGGCAGTATCAACTGGGCCGTTGGGCGGCGCATGCCGAACCGCTGGTGGTGGCCACGCATCGGACCCGAAACGGTAAGCGGAAAGCGGTGGCCACCAAGGCGGAGGCCCGCCGCCGGTGAACGATCTGCTCGGGTTGGTTGGGAAGTCCAAGGTTTACGATTTGGCCCAACCCTATTTCGTGGGAATGCCCCATTTCCCCACGCATCCCCCCTTTCTGTATAGTCTGACGAAGAAGCACGGAGATTTCGTGACCGAGAGCGGAACGAGCTCGGCGGCCGACGCGATCGCGCTGGGCACTCATGTGGGCACGCATATTGACGCGCTGTCCCACTTCTCGTGCGGGGGCAAGCTGTACCAAGGCATCGACGTGAAATGCAGGCAGAGCGAAGCGGGCGGCATTCAGGAATATTCGGTGGACACCCTCGAACCCATTTTTCGTCGAGGCGTTCTGCTCGACATCGCCGCGCATGTTGGTCACGACGCGTTGCCCACCGGCTTTTCGATTACTTCGGAACACCTCGCCGCGGCGGCCACCGCCCAGAAAGTGCACATTGAAAAAGGCGACGTTGTTCTGTTGCGAACAGGCTGGGCGCGTTATTGGAACGATGCAGCCCGCTACATTACAGGCGGCCAAGGCGCGGCAGCCGCGGGGCCGGGACCGGAGCTCGACGGAGCGCGCTGGTTGAGCGAGCGCGGGATTTTCGCCGCTGGATCGGATACCATCGCGTTCGAGCGGGTTCCGGCGCCCGAGATGCCCGTGCACGTCCACCTGCTGGTGGAAAACGGCATTCACATCATCGAGGCGTTGAACCTGGAAGAGCTCTCGCGCCTGGGAATATACGAATTCCTGTTCGTGGCCTCGCCGCTCAAGATTCGCGGGGCAACCGGATCACCGATCCGTCCGGTTGCACTGGCTTAAACAGGACGCCAATATCCTCTCTATAAACTAACTTCGGCGCCGGCGTGAGCAGTCGGCATCGCTTTCCGTTGCGCCCACTGCACCGCCCCTGCAGCAAGGTAGAGCGCCGCGCCGACCAACATGGTGGCGCGGAGACCGATGTAGATTGCCAGGAAAATCGCGCCGGCGGAGCCGAGCACGCTGGCCGCCGCATTCAGAGCCCAGGCCCAGCGCACGGCGCGGGGGAAACGCGAGTCGAGCTGAGACAAGCCGGTGGGAAACGGGATGCCCATCAGGAAGCCCGCCGGCGCGATCACGCACGCGGTTACCAACATTTTCACCGGGAGCGGCCAGCCCACACCTACCTCGTTCAGCGGCGTCGCGAGCAAGGCTAATGCGCTGACTGTCGCCGCGACTCCCACCAGCGTCGCCAGGAGACGGCTATTGCCGGCTTGGCCCATCCAGCGGGCGCTCAGATAGCTTCCCACGCCGCTCGACAGCAGCATGGAAAAAATGATCACGGTTAGCGCGTACGTGGGATGCCCGAGAAACAGCACGAACTTCTGGATCAGCGCTACTTGAATCAGAATATAGCCGGCGCCGATACAAACGAAGTAGAGAAGGAAACTTCGCTCGCCCTTTTGGACGGGCAATCGCGTTCCCAGCAACAGCGGAGGAAGAGCCAACACCACCACGGTGGCAAGCAGGCTTACTCCCAGCAGTTCGAACAGCACCGGCACCGCGCGATTCACCTTCGCATCGGCGGCATCGCCGCCCTTCTTCACGAACGCCCACAGGTCCCTTGGCTGAACCGTATAAAAGAAGAACGGGCGGTCATCGTCCACAGGCGACACATCGAAGGCGTAGTTCTTCCAAAACACCTCCGGATCGGGCGCCTCGAGCAGCCGGCCAAATTCATTCTTCGGCCGCTCGTTGGGAAGATAGACAAGTTGCAGTTGCGGGGCCTCGGCCAGAGCGGCGCTTATTCGTCCGAGATCGTCGCCTGCCAGGGGCTTTCGGAAAACGATCACTGTATCCTGGGCGCCAAACCCCGCTAGTTTCTCAGCATCTTCACGCACGACAATCACATGTTTCCAGGGCTGCGTCTCACCAAGTTGCTCGAGCGAGTCGATAGCGAGTGAGACCAAGCGCAGGGATTCACGCGGCGGCTGGAATCCCCAGCGCGTGAAAACCATCAAGCCGTCGTCGGTGAGATGCGAAAGGTAATCACGAAAGGCATCCGTGGTGTAAAGATTGTTTTCCGATAGCGCGAAGGCTCCGGCCGCGGTGGCGGCCCAAGTATCGACGAGGGTGGCCTGCAGCACCTGATATTTCTCGTGGCTGCGGCGAACAAAGCTGCGCCCATCCTCGATCACCACGTGGACATCGGGACGAAAGTAGAGGCGGTGGCTTAGATCCGGAAAGCGATCCTGCATGATGGTGCGCGCAATAATCGGATTAATTTCCACGGCCGTTACGTCTTTGCTTCCCGAAGTCAGCGCGCGGGCCACGTCCCAGCCGCCGCCGGGCCCGATGATCAGCGTCTTGGCGGCGGGCCGAAGCACATACGGTATTCCGGGACCCTGGTAGAGGAGGTTATAGCGCTGACTTGGGCTCAGGTGTTCCAGATCGAAAGTCGCAATGGAAGTGGCGGCGTCGGCGTCAATAACAATTCCATAGTCGTAGGGCGGATGCACCAGCCCGATACGGGAGAAGCTATTCCACTGCACGAAGATCTCGCGCGGAAGAGGTTGACCTTTGGCGTAACGGATGTCGATCAAGTGTTGCTTGCCGTTGTATACGATCAAGGCAACGAACAAGAGCGCCAGTACGACGGCGCCGACGCGGCCGGACAAGCTGCCTGCCCTATGGAACCAGATCGCCGCGGAAACAGCGAACAGCACCGAGGCGGCCAGCACGGTGTTCGGTCCCCCGAATCGATTCAAGAAAGGAACCAGGGCCAGACACCCCGCCGCGGCGCCGAGAAGATCGAAGAAATACACCGTGCCGACGCGGCGGATCGCTTCCGAGACGGCGACGGACACCACCGCGCCAGAAAAGAAAAAAGGAAGTGCGCTGGCGAAGAACACCATCGCCAATGTCGCGCCAGTGGGCTCACGAACCCCGAGAAGAAAGACCAGCGCGAAGATCACCGCCAGGCTGTTGAGCATCGCGAGCCCGCCGAGTTTCCAATAGACGTTTCCGGCCCAGCCGGCCACCACATAGTAAAAGACGCCTCCGGCGCCAAGGCCAAACAGCGCGATGGAGATGGCAAGGAAGGCGAAGTGATAAAAGAAAACCACGGAAAAAATGCGGGTCAGCGTTAATTCGAGGATCAGCGTCGCGAAGGTGGTGAACGCCACGCCGAGGTAGAGTTGCGTCCAACCGCTCCGCGAGACTTCCGTGGATGAACTGATTCGGGACAATTCCTTATATTACGAGGATAGAGGCTATCGGCGCACGAAATCGGCCGCCCCCAACACGATAGTACGCGCACGGAGCGGCCGATCCTTCTTCCCTTGCTTTCTGACGGCAGGCCGAAGCGGCGGGTTGCATTACATCATCGCGGCGGGCGGGGCCGGCTCGTCCGGACTGCCTGCGTTAGCCAACGGCAAGCGCACTAACAAGACTCCCAGCAGCACTATTACGGCGAAACCGAACAGATAAGACGGCTCCTTAAAAATTTCCGGCAGCGGCCATTCAAAGAACCGGAACATAGCGATCACCAGTCCCATCAGCGCTTCGCCGGCGATCAAGCCGGAAGCAGTGAGAATGCCCACGTTTTCCACTCGGGCCTGTTGCGCTTCGTTGCAACCGCGCTTCTGGCGCATGGAATCAGTGACCCAGCGAAAGACGCCTCCGAGGAAGATCGCGAAAGTGGTGTTGAAGGGAAGATACATGCCCACCGCCACCAGCATTGGGCTGCGCACCTTGACCATGATCATCATGATGCCGAACATGACGCCCACCACCACCAAGGGCCAGGGCATATCGCCGCCGACGATACCTTGCGCCAGCGTGGCCATGAGTCCGGCTTGCGGCGCGGATAGCTTCGGATCGCCGAATCCCGTTCCGCCGCTCTTAATATTGGCGGCCTGGAGAATATATAAAGGCCAATACATGGCCGCGCTGGCTACTACAACGGCGATCAATTCCGCGGTTTGAATCAAGCGCGGCGTACCGCCCAAGATGTAGCCGACCTTGAAATCCTGAAGCAACTCGCCCGCGACGGCTGAAGATACGCAGGCCACGGCCGCCACGCCCAGCACCACCGCCACGCCGCCGGGTCCGGAAACGCCGAGCGAGACCATCAACAGCGCCGCGATGATCAAAGTGGTTAGTGTCAGCCCGGAAACCGGATTGTTCGTGGAACCGATCATCCCCACCAGATATCCCGAAACCGTGGCGAAGAAGAACGCGATGATGAGCATTACTATGGCTGCTACTACACCGCCCACAGCCTGGCGGGACAGATAAACATAGAGCGCGACCATAAAGAGAAACATGATTCCGATCAGAGCGAACACGGTCTTGGAACTCATGTATTGATCGGTACGGCTGGTTTGCCGCGCTTCGGCGGCGCTCACCTTGAGGTCGGAAATAGCGCGGCTGAGTCCATCGAAAAGACCCTTGCGCATGCGAAACAGCGTGTACGCCGCGCCCACCATCATTCCTCCCACCGCGATGGGCCGGACGATGTAGCGCCATACGGAATTGGCGAGGCCGTACCAGGACCCATCGGACGAACCAGCCGGCAAGAAGTTCTGGAGTTGAGGGCCGAGGAAGAAAATCAGAAGCGGAACCAAAAGTCCCCAGGCGAGCACGCCGCCCGCGAAGTTGAGGGAGGCAAGTTCCGGGCCGATGATGTATCCGACTCCGATGTATGCCGGGCTGACTGTGGGCCCAGAAGCCATGGTCACGCCGCCCGCGCCCAGAGCTCGTCTCGGATCTCCCAATCGGACGACGCTGCGTCCCATTTGGCCTACGCGTATGAAGAAATCGTGATCGGGCGCGAAGAGCTTCATCTCACCGAGGATTTGGATGAACGCGCCGAGGCCGATGTTGTAGAAGAGGAATTTCGCGGCTTCGGCGCCCCGTCGTCCGGCTTTGTGGATCTCGGAAGCGGCCACCGATTCCGGGAACGGCAGCTCGGGATCCTCCACCATTACGCGCCGCACCAGCGATACGAATAAAACCCCGAGGATACTGCCGACAATCATCAGCGCGGTGGATTTCCAATACGCGTCCTTGGGTTCGAAGGATGGCCAAGCGCCGGCGATCAAGAACGCGGGCAGCGTGAAAATGGCGCCCGCCGCGACGGATTCGCCGATGGATCCCGCGGTTCGCGCGATGTTCTCCTCGAGAATCGATCCCTTGAACACCCGCAAGACGGCCATCCCGATCACAGCGGCCGGATAGGTGGCAGCGATGGTGATGCCGGCGCGCAAGCCCAGATACGCGTTGGCGGCGCCCAGAATCACAGTCATCACCAGCCCAAGCAGCATGGCCCGGAGCGTGAACTCGCGCATCTGCATGTGCTCGGGAACGAAGGGGCGGTGCCGTTGTTGTGGGCTCATCGGTTCACAATCATACCAAGGCGTGGATGGCTTTTAGTTTTTCCCAGAGCGGGCCAAGGCGATCGAGCCGCAAGGCATTCGGACCGTCCGACAACGCTCGTTCGGGCGCCTCGTGGACCTCCATAAATACTCCGTCCACTCCTGCGGCAACAGCGGCGCGCGCCAGCGTAGGGATGAATTGCGGCTGCCCGCCGGACGCGCTGCCCATTCCGGTTGGAATCTGGACGCTGTGGGTGGCATCGAAAATCACCGGCCATCCGAACTCGCGCATGATTTGAAGGCCCCGCATATCCACCACCAGATTGTGATAGCCGAACGACGATCCGCGCTCGGTTAGCCAGATGTTGTTATTGCCGGTGGATGCGACCTTCTCGGCCGCGTTGCGGATATCCTCGGGCGCAACAAACTGGCCTTTCTTGATATTGACGACTCGGCCCGTGCGGCCGGCCGCGATTAGCAAATCGGTCTGGCGGCAAAGAAACGCTGGGATCTGGAGAACATCGGCGGCCTCGGCAGCCGGTTCGGCCTGGGACGGATCGTGAATATCGGTGAGGACGGCGTAACCTTCCTGCCGCAACGACGCAAGAATGCGCAGACCCTCCATCAAGCCAGGGCCGCGATAGGACGAGAGACTGCTGCGATTGGCCTTGTCGAAGGACGCTTTGAAAACGAATGGACCGGCCACTTTCCGGATCGCGTCAGCCAGGAAGCGGACGTGCTCTTCGCTCTCGATCACACACGGTCCGGCGATCAGCGCCAGCGGCCGGCCGTGTCCGATGGGAGGAAGCGAAGTCAATCGGCGTGCGAGAACTGCTCGGAGCGAACGCGCTGCGCCGTTTGGGGACGCTTCATCCGCTGATCGCGCGCGGCTCCGATGAAAGCGGCGAACAACGGGTGCGGCTCGAGCGGCTTGGATTTAAATTCGGGATGGAATTGGCAGCCCAGGAACCAAGGATGATCCGGGATCTCGCAGATCTCGACGTACACGGCGTCGGGAGTTTGTCCGGCGACGCGCAGCCCTCCCTCAGTCAGTATTCGCTCATATTCGCGATTGAACTCGAAGCGATGACGATGCCGTTCGCTGATCTCGGGCATCCCGTAGGCCTCGACGGCAAAGCTGCCGGGCGCGAGCAGGCAGGGATAAGCCCCCAATCGCATGGTGCCGCCCAGCTCGTCCACGCCTTTCAATTCGCGCAGTTTGTAGATGACGCGATCCGGAGCGGCGGGATCGAACTCGGTGGAATTAGCGTGCTCCAGGCGGCAGACATTGCGGGCGAACTCGATCACCATGGTCTGCATCCCCAGGCAGATTCCGAAAAATGGGACCTTGTGCTCCCGGGCGTAGCGGATGGCCGTAATCATGCCTTCCACTCCGCGCTTGCCGAATCCGCCGGGCACCAGAATGCCGTCGTATTTTTCCAGCGCGTGGATGCATTCGGGCCAGAGCAGATTCTCGGACTCGATCCAGTGAATATTCACCTTCAGGCGATGCGCGAGGCCGCCGTGCAGCAGCGCTTCCTTCAAGCTCTTGTAGGAATCCTCGTATTCGACATATTTGCCGACCAGCCCGATATCTACTTCGCCTTCCGGGTTTTGCATGCGTTCCAGCATCCCGGTCCAGCGGCTAAGATCGCGCGGTTGGGCTTCCAGGCGCAGCAAGCGCAGCAGGATCTCATCCACGCCTTGCTCGGCGAAGACCAGCGGCACTTCGTACACCGAGTGAACGTC
>Ga0302324_100008576_pt1 | contig 21523 bp, 13 predicted proteins | sample Palsa_T0_1_FD_201949 | JGI IMG/M metagenome (GOLD analysis project Ga0302324, IMG submission 201949) | Peat permafrost microbial communities from Stordalen Mire near Abisko, Sweden - Palsa_T0_1 | ecosystem: Environmental > Terrestrial > Soil > Palsa > Peat permafrost | place: Sweden: Abisko...
CCAGTCCTGAGAGGCCCGGGCGCCCCAGGTACCTCGCTTTTGGGCACCTGGGACCCCACGACCCCAAACCAAAGTATTCATCCTGATCGGAATCGAAGCTCCCAAACCATTTCACGCCCCTCCAGTCCCTGCACACCTCCCCAGTTGCCGCTCGGAGATGATTCATCTAGGGTAATGAAAGCAGGACTGGCCGCTCGCACTTTTCGTTGACCGCTTCTTCCAGCTACACTGCAAAGACTCAGCACCTTCCAGTTCCGGCGCGGAGGCCGGACGATGCTCAACCTTGCTCAACGGCTGATTCTCGGATGTGTTCTGCTCGCCGCCCTCACGCTGGGACTGCTGGCCGCAACCCATCGCGCTCTGCAAGCGGCAGGGCAGCTGAGATTGGCTTGGGCATTCGCTGCGATCGCGATTCTGGTTGAAATCGCCACCGTCTATTTTGTGCTTCACCCCATTCACAAGCTGGCCAAAGATGCCCACAAAATTGCGCAGGGCAACCTCGATTACCGTACCGATTGGAATAGCCGCGACGACTTCGGTGTACTGGCCGCGGAACTCAACCGCCTGGCCGTGCGCCTGCGCGACTTACACGACTCCGAAGCCGGACGGCGCCAGATGGAATTTCAACTCTCCGACGCTGTTTTGCAATCCATCTTCGAGCCCATCATCGTCACCGACGGCAAGGGACACATCCTCAAAGTGAACCAGGCCGCGGCCGAATTGTTGGGCGATGCCGCCACTGATCGAATGGCCCTGGCCAACACGCCCGGCGGCGACAAGATCCTGAGCGCCATCCGCGACGCCGTATCCATGCAAAAGGCGGTTGCCACCGAAGGCGATGCGTCCATGCTGCCCATGCGCATCGGCAAGCAGGAGCGCAGCTTCCGGCTGCGTACCACCCCCATGCGCGACTCCGAGGGCCGTCTGCTGGGCACAGTCACAACGCTCGAAGATGTGACCAGTCTGCAAGACACCGACCGCTTCAAGACGCGGTTCCTCAACGTCGCCAGCCGCAAGCTGCGCGACCCGCTGCTGCAGTTGCGCCGCGGGCTCTACGCGCTCAGTCATGGCTTTGGCGGAGAGTTGCAGCCGCTGCAAGTCGAACTGGTGGCAGAGGCCGGTAAGGAATCGGAAAAACTTGACGACCTGATGGCCGACCTCATCGAAGTTGCGGAGCTCGATACCGGCAAGCGGGAATTCAACCTCGAGAGCCTGCGCCCTCTGCAGGCACTCAGCGAAGCTCGTGACCGCTATTGCGAAGAAGCCAACCGCAGGCACATCCGCGTCGACGTGCGCGCATACGCCGATCTGGCCGTGGTTCAGGCGGACCGCCGGGCATTGCGCTCCATTCTCGATAACCTGCTGGCAAATGCACTGCGCTACACGCCCGACGACGGCGAGATCCTGCTGGCCGCCGAGGAAGTGAAAAATGTGGTGCAGTTTACCGTCCGCGACACGGGACGCGGCATTGAAGCCGAGCGCCTCAGCACCATCTTCGACCGCTTCAATCCTATGTCGGAGAGCGGCTCCGGCCTGGGCCTGGCCCTGGTGCGCCGCCTCGTCGAATCGCTGGGCGGTCAGATCGCCGTTGAAAGCCGGCTGGGCCATGGAGCCACCTTTCGCTTCACACTTCCCCTGGCGACAGTGGATACCACGCGCCATCCCGTTGAGGTAGGTTGAGCCATGGCTGAGATCATCCTCGAAAAACAGCAGGAGCCCGCCAGGCTGCGTATCTATATCGGCGCCGCGCCTGGAGTGGGCAAGACCTACAGCATGCTCAACGACGCCCACCAGATGATGCACCAGCAGGCGGTGGACGTGGTGATCGGGCTCGTGGAGCCGCACGGGCGCAAGGAGACCGAGGCGCTGATTCGCGACCTCGAAATCATTCCGCAAAAAGTGATTCCCTACCGTGGCGTGGAACTGAAAGAGATGGACGTGGAGGCCATCCTCGCCCGCCATCCCAACACTGTCGTGGTTGACGAACTCGCTCACACCAATGTTCCTGGGAGCAAAAACCGCAAGCGCTATGAAGATGTGTTGGAGCTGCTCGACGCCGGCATCAACGTAATGACGGCCGTCAACATCCAGCACCTCGAAACCTTGAACGATGCCGTCAACCGTTCCGCAAATACGGTCATCCGCGAAACCGTCCCCGACAGCTTCTTGAAGCGCGCCGACGAAGTGGTCAACGTCGATGTGACCGTGGACGAGTTGCGCACGCGCCTGCGAGCAGGCAAAATCTACGCTCCAGAAAAAGTAGAACAGGCTCTGGCCAACTTTTTCCGCAAGGGCAACCTCAATATGTTGCGCGAACTTTCATTGCGCACCACAGCGGAACAGGTGGGCAATCGCGCCGCCGAGTACCGTCGCACCCAAGGCCTGGAGCAGGCGCCGATTCCTGAAAAAGTGATGGTGTGCCTCAGCACGCGCCCCGGCGCCGAGAGGCTGCTTCGAGTGGGCGCGCGCATCGCCGGACGGCTGGCCACCAACTGGTACGCTGTGCATGTCACCAAGCCCGACGACAAGGGCCACGGCGACCCCGAAGCCTATCACCGCCTCGAAGAATACCTGCGCATGGCCCGCGACCTGGGAGCGCAGGTGGTTTCGCTCGTCGACCGCAATGTTTCAGACGCGCTCATTCGGTTCGCTCAGCAGGAGAGCATTTCGCATGTGGTCTTTGGCCAGCCCGTGCGATCTCGCTGGGATATTCTGCTGCGCGGCTCGGTGCTCAACCGCTTCCTCGCCGAAGTCCGCGACGTCACCGTGCAGGTAGTCCCCATGCAGAAGCCGCAGCGCAAGGGCTGAGGCTGCCTATTCGCAGTACACCCTCACCTTGGTCTTCCCCTCGTCGCTCGTATCCACATCCACGGTCAAGTCCTCAAGGTGGTCGATCAGCTCCTCCAGATTTTCCGGCTTGATCTGCGAAAGAGTCAGCGGGACGCCATGCCTGCTCAACGCCTCGTCGAGTTGCTCATGCGCCTGAGCTGGAATCAGGCTCGCCAGGCGAACCCCGGCGCGCAACAGTTGCATGGGCACACGAACGTTTACCGTGGTTGGGCCTTTATTGCCGGTCATAGCTTCATCGGCCTCCACTAGCACGCGCAGGTACTTCGCACGCGTCTTCACAGTTGCCCCTGCGACGTTGCCGGAATGCTCTCCGACCGTAGCAGCGGGTGCGGATTCAAGGGCGGCGATGAGACGCTCGGCTTCGTCGGCATTAATCTTGCCGGCGGCCAGCATCTCCAGAATTTGACGGCGATTCTCGTTCATTGCGTTTCCCCTTTCAAGGTCTCAAAATCATTTGCATCTAAGCGCCTACAGGATGCGAACCAGAACCTGGTTCCCTTCCGCGCGAACGTGCACATCGGTTCCCCGCAAGCCCGACAGAATGCCCCAGAAGATGGCGATCACGCGCCAGATTGTCGTCTGTGTGGCAATCGCGATCGCCACCAGCACCAGGAAGATCAGCGGCGAAAGCAGGATCACCGGAATCCAAAACAGGAACAGCGGAATCCAGAGTCGCGGCATGTGAAACTCGGGAGTTTGCACGCCGATAACAGCGAAGTTGGGAATCATTTCATTGCCTCCAGTTCGCGGATGGCTTCTTCCGCGGTGAGCTCGCCATTCTTGAGCCGCTCCAGCACCTCCGCGCGTGACGGAGAGGGATTGGTTTCCACAAATTGCAGTTGCCCGGAGATGCGATTCAGCCGCGCCTTGATGGTGGGGTAGCTGACCCCAAAAGTCTGCTCCATATCCTTGATCGACCCGTGCGAGCGGAGAAATGCGACGATGAATACCTGGTCCTCCAGGCTGAGCCGCGCCAGCTCCGGAAGGGTGAACTCCCCTTCAACGGCAATCTGTTTCTCAGGAATCCGCACACGCTCGACAACCAGCGAGCTGCCCTGCGCAATCCGGAGCAATTCCTGCCAGTCGGAAGCGGGTTTGGGGGATGAATCCATGGCTTGTCGTTCTCGTTTCTCAACCACGAAAATAACGATAATCAATTTTATCAATTATTGCAAGATATTTTGTTAATTTATTTTATTATTATCTCGATAAAGCCAAGGAATTGTCATCCTGAGCAAAGCGCAGTGAAGTCGAAAGCCTGCCCCGAGCAAAGCCGAAGAGGATCTGCGGTTGCTTCTCTCAAACCTCGGCTCCGGAGTGCAGATGGCTGCCTACCAATCCGACTCTGACTCGTCGCCTTCATCCGGCGCATGCACAATCCGCATCAGCTCTCCGCGGTCCAGCCAGATCAGGAAGCAATCCCCGCATGAGTCGATAACGACGTTGCCGGGGCCGGCGTAGGAGTGTGTGTCCATGCGGCGGTGGCATTTGGGACACTGGATGGAGCGCCTCAGCTCGCCGGGGTCGGGAGGCGTCTGCACGGCGGCCTTGTCCACCCCCGCCTTCAGCGCGTCAACCAGGCCAGGCAGCACGTTCATCGGCATCAAGAGGCCGTGGCACTGCGCGCAATAGAGAACAGCGATCTTGGCAATGGTTGCCTTGACAAGAGACTGGTTGCAGATCGGGCAGGCCACGCTCGTGTCAGGCTCGCCTGAAATCTGCACCCCATCGTCTTCCTCACCAGGAAAAAAGACCGCATGGCAATAGTCGCACTTGAAGCCCTGCGTGTCCGGCTTGAGCGCAATCGGCGCGCCGCACTTGGGACAGTTGGCCGGATAGGTCACTGCGAGTGTCCACACTCCGCGCAAAACTTGGCGCGCCCCGGAATCGCCTTTCCGCAATCGATGCAGAACTTGGTGTCCGCAGCAGCCGTCGGCACAGAAGGTGCCGAAGCAGCCGGCGCTTTGAGCGAAGCCGCCAGAACCTGCGCCACAGCAGCACCTGCGCCAAGGCCCATGCCCACGCCCGCGCCTCCGCCGGTGTTCGAGGCAGCCAGGTCAAGCGACTCAGCCGCAGCGTATTGCGTATAGCGGCCCACATCTCCGACCATGCTCATGCCAATGCGTTGGTCGAGAACCTTGGCCAGTTCTTCAGGCAGCGAGATATTTTCCACCACAAACTGATTCAGTTCCAGGCCAAGGGCCGCAAAGGCCGGCTTGACCAACTCCACTATCTTTTCAGCAAGCGCCGCCTGGTTGGCGGTCAGGTCAAGGAACGGCAGTCCGCTGTTAGCAAATATGTCAGTGATATGAGCCAGAATTGTGTCGCGCAACTGCCCTTCAAGATCGCTCGAGAAATAACACTCGCGCGTGCCGCTAATCTGGTTGAAGAAGAGGCGCGGATCGGCGACGCGATAAGAGTAGATGCCAAAGCACCGCAGCCGGACAGCGCCAAACTCCTTGTCGCGAATGGTAATCGGCGTCGCGGTTCCCCACTTCTGGTCGATCTGCAAGCGAGTCGAGAAAAAGTAGACCTCAGACTTGAAGGGAGACTCAAAGTCCTTGTCCCAGTTCATCAAATCGGTAAGCAAGGGGAGATTGCGCGTGTTAAGCGTGTGCAGCCCGGGGCCAAAGATGTCGGCAATCTTGCCTTCGTTGACGAACGCCGCCACCTGCGACTCGCTCACGGTCAACTGGCCGCCGTTCTGGATCTCCAGATCCTGCATGGGATAGCGATAGGCAAGGATGCCATCCTGCGGCTCGTTCCACTCAATAACACCAATGAATTGCTTGGACAGAAAGCTGATCAGGCTCACGGAATTCTCCTTACCCCGACCCTAACATCCGTTGAATTCATTGGAAATAGCACGAAGGCGGCAGGCGCAAGCGCACTCTTAGCGGGATTGGCTGGCAGCCTTATAGGCAAAGAGAGCGGAGCCAATCCATCAGCACCAAGGTGAGCACCGCCTGGTCCGGCTACTCCATTGCCGCCGGGAGTGTCGCGCGAGCTTCGCCAAGCGGGGCCTCAAGCGAGGAACGAGTGCTTCGATCCGCGGTAGAACCCAACAGGTTGCGCAGGATGCGTTGTCCATCGCTGGCCGGAATGGGCAGCAGATTCACGATGCACAGGATCAGGTTGTAGAGGGCGAGCTGATTTCCGATAATGGGCAGAAAGTGCGAAGGATAAACGAGACATAGATTCATCATCGGTCCGGAGAAGGAGATGAGAATCTCCGTACGGCGTCTGCCGGAGTGGGCCCTTCGGTTGTAGGCGCCGCGCCCGCAAACCCCAAACTCGCGCACCGGAACACCGAGGGCGACCGCGGTAACCATGTGACCCACCTCGTGGAGAAGCAGGCAAACGATAACCAGCACACCTTCGACAGCACCGGGGCGCCAGCCCATCAGCGCAATGCCAAAAAGGATGCACAAGGCAAGCAAGAGCCACCCCTCGGAAGACATGCGAAACGGAATCAAGAGTTTCTGAATATACCCACGCTCCAAAAACAGAGTGACCCTATATATGTGAATCGACTCTATTCTCAGTGCCTAACGCAGTAAACAGTACTGAAGTGGCCGCAGCAGGTTACTTCAAATCTCGACGATGCGCACTTTACCATCTGGACGGTCAGAAGTCTGTTACTCAACCAGTAACTGCCGAATAGCCAGTGACTCGCCCGGAACTCCGTCAGGGAGTTCGGCCACGTTCGAGAACCCGATTTTCCCGGTACCGAACTTCCCAAACGACTCGCCACCGCTACTGCGCGGTTTGAGGAGGTACGACCGCCCAACCTCCGTCGATGCTTTTGACGAGGGCGGCTGCAGCTGGCTGGATGGATGTGTCAGCAGCGATCTTGGGAAAGGCCCTCATCGATTCGGGCGTGCGGGCCCAACCGGGGATGCCTTCAATCTCATATTGGTAATTGACGTTGTATTGCGTGGGGTTGGAGGGGTCGTTGGGTGTGGCTTTGTCGATGGCGGTGACGTTGAAGTGGCCGAAGCAGAAGTTGCCGGAGTCGGGATGATCAGGGTCGGGAGTCCAGGAGGAGTGTCCCTTGTCGGACAGGTTGTATTTATTGATCTGAATGGAGCTGGCGCGAGGTTGCTTCATTTCCACGTACTCACGGATGAGAAGGCCGGCATCGGTAAGGGCGTCGTAACCGCGGGTCTTCTCGTCTTTGGTGGGATCGGCCTGGACCGGCAGCTTTGTTGGTTCGGGCCAGACGCATACGTGCTGCCCGTCGTAAGACTTGTTGATCGCGGATATGAATGGCGCTTTATCGACTTGCTTCCGGCAGCCGTTTGCACAAGCGAAGAGCCCGCTCAGCACGATCACCAAGGCGATTCCTTCACGCATCCCAGTTCACCTCAATGACTAGGATACGGGAATCGGCCCCAGTGTCACGATGCCCCTTGACCCGGGAGCGTGACAAAGAATCCGGTAATAACCAAGTAGTAATTTCTGAGTAGCCGGTAATACGACCGGAACGTAACAAAAGCGAATCGGGATATTTCAATTTCACTTTAATCGAGATCTTTCGATTTCACTTTAATGAACAACGTGGAAAGTGCGTTTCCAGCGCGTGTCTGGGAAGAAATGCACCAGAACGTGGCCGATCCACGCGAACTTGTGGCCGAATCCTGTTTCTTCAAGTTGTCCATCTGCGGCCTTGAACGACCAATAGTTGAACAGGGGACGGCCAAGTATGTTGGCGCGCGGCACGAAGCCCCAGTAGCGCGAGTCCAGGCTGTTGTGCCGGTTGTCGCCCATCATGAAATACATGCCGGGTGGAACGACTAGGTCGCCGTCCTGGATATAACTCGAGAAGTTCACGGCCCACGATTCTGTAGCCCCCTGCACCTCGGCTGGAGGTACTGCGGGAAAATCGTCGAGGAACTCATTGAAGTCATCCGGCGTCGTCGGCTGCGCAAATCCCACAGGCTGTGCAACACCATTAACAATCACAATGCCGTTGCGTAGATGAATATGATCTCCCGGTACGCCAATCAACCTCTTCACCAGGGGAGTGTATTGTGGTGTTCCGTCAGCGTCAGTGGCATCAATACCAGGCTGATTGACGGGCTTGTGGAAGACCACGACATCGCCGCGCCTCGGCTCGCGATACCTGATGAGCGGCATCCACGAAGCGGGCTGCATTAGCGTGATCTGGTCGACGACTAGGTGATCGCCTACAAGCAACGTGTTCTCCATCGAACCTGACGGAATGACGTAGTTCTGAGCTAAGAAGGTCAGAATGAACAGGCCCACCACCAGAACTGAGCAGATGCTGGCCAGCGCCTCGAAAGGAGTCTCTTTCACCTCGGGCGGGGCCTGTGCCTTCGGGGCCAGTCGCGTCGCTTTCGTCATCCATACTCTCCACTCACCCAGGATCGATTCACTCAAATTCTAGCGCGAACCTCCGCCTGCATCTCGGTCTCGGGGGGATTGTGGCCAACCCGGAAGTTACTCGGACACCACTCCCCCGTTAAAGGAGGGCACGTGCCTCGCGAGCAACGGCCTAGCTCCCGGAAATGCAATCCGCTTTCCGCAAGCAGAATTCAATCGCAGCCTTACGGCACCGCAAACGGCCGCAAGCCCTCGGTCGGAAAAATTCCAGTGGGCGTGGTAGCCGTGGAAGGCTGCGCGCGGAACATGTAATGGATTGAAAAACCAGCGGAAACCGACGCATAGTTGCGGGAGTTGTTGGCGCTGATGAAGCCCCCAGCGAACCAGTGCGGACCAATCTGGTAAGACACTTGGCTGCGCAGGTCGTAGTTTGGCCCAACGCTGGTCTTGGCCGGCAGCATGGCGTTGTTCATTGACGTCTCAAGTGCCTTATCCACGGCCAGCGGCCACAGCGGCGTCAGATTCTCTTGAAAAGCCTGCACGCCCATGCTGCCCAGAATGTTGTAGTGCCAGTGAGTGCCGTAGTGACCCACCCATGTAAATGGAATGTTGGCCAGGAAGTAGGCCGCCGGGCTGAAGTAGCCGCCCATTCCGTGCGTAAACGCATCTTCGTTGTGCGCGTAGTGCATGGCAAAAAAGTTCACGCCAATGCTCAAATTGCCATATTCCGGCATGGTCTTCAACCGCCAGTAGGCTCCGCCCGAACCGTCGAAGCGGGAGTTCTTCTCGACTGTGTAACCGCTCAGGTATTGCCCTCCGCCGCCGAGGTAGAAACCCGACTCCGCGTCTCCGTGCGCGTACTGCACGTTGCCCTGGTTGGCCACAACGCCTCCCCAGATCTGTCCCAGGGTTCCGAGCGTATCACCGCTGGGGTCGCGCAAACCTGAATATGAAAGCTGCGTATCCCTGACCGGATCGCGGCTGAAGTTGAGCGTGAATGGCCCATTTGCAGGCTTCCACATCGCGCGCCCCGTGAACGTAGCCACCAGGAAACCCGCCGGCGTGTAGCCCGCGGCCAATGCAAGATGCGGGAAGGTCAGTTGCAATTCGCCGCCGACGCCGACGGCATTCTGCTGCGCCGGCGGCGTGGTAGCAGTGTTGGTCAGCGTTCCAATCGGTTGCGGAATCGTAACCAGAGACGACCCGGCCGTGGTCGACTCCTGAACCGTGATCACGCTGGTGCCGTCGGCCTGGCCGGAATCAAGAAACACGGGCTTGGCAACGATGCTCAGCCGTGCGTTATAGCCCAGCGGCATTGACAGTTCAAACGGAGCTTCAAGGGCCGCCAGATGGTCGTATCCCAGACTGCCGGATCGATAGTTGATCAGGCCCGCGCCGCCCATCCACGCGCTGTATCCTGACTCGATGGAACGCAATTGCATCTCCGCCTCATCGCGCGGGCTGACCGGGTTCCCCTGGCGCTGGATGCGCACCCATGGCCCCCGCAACGGCGGCAGATTGCGCTGCTGCAATTCCTCATCGCTAAGCCCGGTGTCGGTGGTGGGCGCAGGTGTTGGAGCCGGTACGTCGGCAGGAACCTGAACCTGCTGCGGTGCCTGATTGGGCTGCTGCCCCGTCTGGTCCAGAGTCGGCGCAGCGGTCTGCGCTGCCGCTCTCTTTTTCTTCTTGGGGGTGGTCTGCGCCGCGGATGGCTTGTTGGTCACAGGCGGGCATTGCTGCGGAACGCATTCCTGCGACGGCGTGCTCGACTGGGGAGTGATAGCCGTCTGCGGCGTTGCCTGTTGCTGCTTGGGCGCGGAATACGCACCCGTAGCCGCCTCCTGCGCTGACGGCGTGTATTGCGCCACGTTGTATTTGCCTGTACCAGCCAAAGAACCAGTCGAAGACGCATTCAGGCTCGGCAGACGATCACCCGCCGTCCCCACCGTGCTGTTTGGCAGACTGTGGATCGCCGATGCAGAGCCCTGCGTAAGCTGGCCGTCGGTCTGGTCGGCAAATAGAGCCTGCGCCTGAGCAGCCACCGGACCCATGGGTTGCGATGTGATGCGCAATCCCGGTGCAGCATTGGAGCCGCTTGACGTGTCTTTGGGAATCCAAACCGGCGGCACGACCGCCGACTGCGCCAGCGCGCCGTTTGCCGCATGGCCAGTGGAACCAATGGTCTCCTCCGAAGCCGGCACGTTCATCTTTCCCATGTAAGGCGACAGATTGTTTGAAGAAGAATTTGCCTTGATGCCGTTCTGCACCTGGTTGCCGGCCTGCGTTTGGCTGGTCGCAGACTGAATGTTTGCCGGCTGCGTTGCCCTTTGCTCCACCAGAACTGGTTGGCTTAACGGCTTCTGCTGGATAGAACTCTGCGGGGCGTAGACAGGAGGATTGCTGGGTGCAGCTTTCTGTCCGCCTTGCGAAGCTCCCGGAGTCGACCAAGCTCCGGAATTCGATCCGCCGGATAATGGCGCCACGGGCAGAGGAAGCGGGTTCGATGACGGAGCCTGGATCCATTGACTCGCCCCCGGCTGTACCGGAGCCCGTATCTGATTTCGTGTCTGCGTCTGACCCGCCTGTGAAGCAGCGGCCGACGGAGCAGACGCCGCAGCAGACGCTGCATTCGGAGTATGGCTCACCGAGTTGTTTGGTCCGTAGGCGGGCAAAGGCGGCAAAGTGTCAACCTTCACCGACGTATCGTTGCGCGGATCCAGCAGCCGCTTCATGTCTCCCGGCCGTGGTGCTGCGTAGGAACCCTGCGGCACCAATCCACTATCAAGCTTCGCCGCAGCGGCTCCCGGCGGCATGGCTGCCAGCGAGGCGCGCCAAAAGTCGGCAGAGCGCGCCGTGTTGCCGCGCGCCTGCTCGAAGCGGGCGGCCAGCGCCAGGATTTGCGGATCGTTAGGAAAGCGCGCCAGCGCCTGCCGCAACCACGTTTCCGCCTGCGCCATGTCCGTTGCGCTCAGCGCCGCGCCAATAGCTCCCTGGTAGTCGCCAGAGGTCGCATTCTGCATGGGGATGGTCTTGAACAGGGCCAATGCATCTGCAGGCCGGCCCACCTTGGCGTAGGCGCCGGCCACTGCGCTGCGTACGCCCATGTCGTTGGGATAGTCCTCTGACGCCGCCTGCAGCAGTTGCACACCGCGCAGCAGATTGCCGTTGTTCAGAAAGTACTCGGCGCGGCGAACAGCCCAGCTGGCCCACAGCGTTTCCACCTGCTCGCGCTGCGCTTGGGCGAGGTCCGCGCGCGAATCCAGACCCAGCAGCACCGGATAAAGACCCTTGTCATCGCCCACGTTATAGAGCAGCCAGCCGTGCTGCACCTCCAGGCCCGAAGGCACGGCGGTGTGGTGCAGCGCATAGAAGTTCTCCACGCGGTTCAAGTACTCGGTGCCGCGCGGAATATCTCCCGCGGAGATGTAAAGGCTGGCCTCGCCCTGCTCAAATTCGAGGTCGGCCTCCAACTGTTGGCGAACATCGGGCGGAATCTTGGCAATCTCTGCAAGGGCCTCCGCGTTTCGATTACTCGCCATCAATGAGAAGATGAGTCCCTTCCACGTGTCGGATGCCATGGAGTGAGGCGGGTTGAGCGAAAGCTGTACGGTTTGGCTGTCGCTCTGTGCGGGAATCTGCGACTGCCCCTGCGCCTGCCCCAGGCCGGCTTGCAGGGCCTTTGGAGCCGAATGTGCCGCCGGAACTGCCCGCGCGACAAATGAAGCAGTCTGGAAATAGCTATAGACGCCGAAGCCCCGAAGCATACGCCGCCGCTGCTTGGAACTAATCTCAAACGTGCCTCGCATCAACCGGGGCTCGCCGTATGCCGACGCCCTCAGGGCCCGTCCAGAAACTGCCTTCCTCGAAGTTGTTTTGAAAGGGCACGACTTTAGTCGTGCCGCAAGCGCAGCTAACTCGGCGTGGGATTTAGCCCCTGAGGGACGCTTTTCTGCCCATTCTTGCGATCTCTCAAAAGTTTCCGCGCAGGCCCCTTGCAAATGATTGCTGCCCAACACGCGGGTCGCGCTCTGCTGACGATACAGCCTCTGGTCCGCCGTCTGCGTTTCGCTCGGAGACCAGGACTGCGGACTGTAAACCGGCGTAGAAGACGCACCACTTTGATTCGGAGGCGGCGGCAGTGGAAGACCCTGGTCGGGCGTCTGTTGCTCCGCGGCAGGCTGCGAAGTCTGCCGGCGCGGCGCGATCACCACCGGCGCTGATCCGTTATAAGGATCAGGCCCGTACGCCGGCAAAGGCGCGACCTTGGTCGTCCTGGAAAACGGCTCGTAGTTAGGATCGAGCAGATGCTGCAGGTCAGCCGCGGTTACGGCGCGGCGCGCTCTCGTATCCTGATCGGGATAAACCAGCACATGAGCCAGCTTCTCCGTCGGTGAAGCCGAGGGCATGGCCGCCAGCGAAGCACGATAGTAGTCCGCCGCACGCTGATTGTCTCCGCGAGCTTGTTCATAGCGCGCCGCCAGCGACAAAATCGCCGGATCGCGCGGATAGCGTTCCAACGCTTGGCGCAGCCACTGCTCCGCCTGATTCTTGTCGTTCGCAGCCAGAGCCGCGCCCACGGCTCCCTGAAAGTCGCCCGCTGTAGCGTCCTGCATGGGGATGGTTTTATACAGCGCCAGCGATTCCTTTGCCCGGCCAACTTGCACATAGCCGCCGGCCACAGCCTTGCGCACCGTTAGGTTGTTGGGGAAAGCCTGCGATGCGGCGTCCAGAATGTCCACCGCGCGCTGGTAATTCCCGTTCTCCATCGCGGCCGCGGCGCGCCTCACGCTCCAGTTGGCCCAGATGTCCTGCACCGTTTCGCGCTGAGCGACAGTCAGGTCGCCGCGGCCGCCAAGACGCATGAGCGCCGGATAGAGAACCCGATCGTTCTTGGTGTTGAATAGCAACCACGCATTCTGGATCTCAATGTTCGCGGGCGCTTCAGTGTGCAGCTTGGCATAGTGAGACTCCACGCGATTCATGAATTCAATCGCATGCGCCACATCTCCGGCAGCAGCATAAAGGCTGGCCTCAAGCTGCACAAACTCGATGTCGGCGTCGAGTTGCTTGCGCACCGGAGCGGGAATCAGCGCAATTTCCTCCAGCGCCTCGTTGCTGCGATTGGTGGCTTGTAACGTGGCGATCAAGCCCTTCCATGCATCCACCCTGTCAGGGTTATTCTTGAGCACCTGTTGGTAGATTCCGTACGCCTGCGCCGTGTCGTTGCGTTGCAGATAAATTCCCGCCAGTTGCAACTGCAACGCCACGCTGGGCTGTCCACCGGCCGCAATCTGCAGCTTCGCCGAGCGTTCCAGCAGTCCCTGTGCCACTTCATATTGGTTGGCCTGCTGATAGATTGCGCCCAGCATCGACAAAAACCCTGCGTCGGCCAATGCAGCCTCATACGTCGCCGGCGGCATCTTTTGCACGTCTGCGATGGCCTCCGCGTCCTGGCCCAATTCGTGATGCGCACTCACCATTCCCATCCATGCGGCAAGATTCCCCGCGTCGTCGGTCAGCACCTGCGAGTAGAGCGCCGCGGCCTGGTCGTAGCGCTTGGCCTCCATCAGGATTCCCGCATATTCGAGCTTGGTGTCCGCTTGCAATGTAGTCCCGTTGCTGGGGAACGGCAGCGCCAGCGCCTGCGCCAGCACGCGTTGCGCATCCGCAGGACGATTTTCAGCTCGATACAGCGTCGCCAGCGTGCGCAGATATTCGGGGTCCTTGGCCAGCGCGACTTTCACTGATGCCGGGAAGCGAGCCTGCACAGCAGTCGCCTTCTGACTCTGGTTATCCCGCGCATAGGCCAGGAACAGTCCGCGCCATCCGCCCACTGAAACTGGCTGCACTTTGACCAACTGCTCGTAGACGCCGGCGGCCGCGCTGAATTGCTGCTGTTTGGTCAGCAGGCCTGCCAGCCCATTCAGGGCCTCCGGCGAGCGCGGACGCATAACCAGCGCCTGCCGGTACTTATCCGAGGCTAGGTCGAATTGATTTTCATCGAAGGCCTGCGAACCCTCGCCCATCACATACCAGAAACGCGAAGTGGCCAGTGCATCCTCGACCGCACGCGCCTTGTAGCCATTCGACTCGGCCTGCGATAAATAGCTGATTGCCCCGCCAAAGTTGTTTTGCTGCATGCGAAGGAAACCCATCCCGGCGGCGACGCGCCCATTGTTCGGGTCCTCCGCAAGAAGATCGGTAAAGCGCTTCTCTGCATCTTCAAGATGATGTCCGTTGAGGGCCGCAAACGCAGCGCGTTCGGCGGGCGTGCGCGCAATGCCGGAGTTCATCTGTGCAAGCTTCGATTCATCCACCTTCAGGCGGCCGGCAAGATCCGTATCCTGGGGATGCTCTTTCAGATATTCGCGCAACTCGGCAGCCGAAGCTGGATTGTCCGAGTCCCAGACAAGAGCCTGGCGCAAAGCGGCCTGCGCGTTCGCGTCTTTGGGAAACCCTCTGAGCTGTCGAATGCCCTCGGCGCGGGTCTTCTGGTCGTAGGTAAGCATGATGCCCAGTTCCACGGCGAAGCGTGGATCGCCGGGATTGCGCTCCGCCAGCGCGCGCATGGCGGTCAACGCCTCCTGCTTTCCGGCGCCGGTGCCATAAAGAGTCTGGTAGTAAGCCAGCGCGATATCCCCGTCCGGAGGGCGATCGCCGTACAGTTGCTTATAGATGCGCATGGCATCCTCGACCCTGCCTTGCCGTGCCAGCTCGCCGGCCTTTGTCAACTGCGCACTCTCGGCGCGCGTGCTGGCCAGAGCCTCAATCTTGGCAATGTTCGGATCATTCGGATTCGCCTTGCGCAGCCGGTCCAGCGCTTCCGTTGCCTTGTCAGAGCCGATCAGCTTCAGATCCCTGGCCAGGCCTTCAAGCGATTCCGCGTTGTTAGGGTCCGAGAGCAGAATCTGCTGCCACAGTTGAATGGCCATGTCCGGACGGCCGCGCGCTTCCAAAGCATGGGCCTTTTGCACCAGCATGTTTCGCGTGGCTTGCGGGGAGTTTGCCGCCGGCTTTTGCATCGTAGTTTGGGCGAGGCTCAGATGTGCCGCCAAACACAGGCAGATCACAACCATCGAACTTGTTCTGAATGCCCTGCAGCCCACGCTCATCGGCGTTCCCATTGTACGTGCAGTTCCCCACCCGAACCAAACCTGAATCTATCATCTAAAAAACCGGTGGAAAACAGGGCAAGATTCTGATCGTAATATGCCAAGTCCTTTCCATATAATCCAGTGCGCTGGTCTCGCATTTTGCTCATGCGGACCGTCTGTTGCGCGCTCAATCTGGAGAGGTCGGGGAAAGCCCTCAAGTATGGCAGAACCGCAGCCGAGAATCCCACCGGACCATCCTGCGCCAGAGGAATTCCCTGGTCGCTCACCCGCTCCGGCGGAGCATCGTGATTTCCAAGATAGACACTCATGGCCGGGAGGTCGCTAAGCACCTCGGCGCGCATCGTGCCGCCAGAATCCATCATGCCAGCCCAGAGATAAACACGAATTGCGTCGTAGCTGCCGCCCGGCACATCGCTGTCCTTGTTGCCGGTTTGCATGCTGGTCGAAGGATAAAATCCATCCTCGGGAATGTAGTTCACCCAATCCATCGCAAACCCGTGCCGGGCACTCATCTGCAGCAGGCGCGGGACACCCAGCGCAATCTGCTGCCAGGGGCCGGCCGGGTCCACCGTCGCCAGTCGCTCAAAAACAAAGACCGGCATGTAACTGGGATTCAGTGTCCAGGTCTGTTCATGATGCCATCCAACCGGTCCAGGCATGAGCATTGGACCGAAACCGGGCAGATTGGCGACTTCGGTCTTTGCGATCTGGGCCATCATCGCGCGCCCCAGGCCGGTGTAAGCAGGCGCCTTCCACAGCCGTCCGGCCTCCAGCAGCGAATAGGCCATCCAGACATCGGCATCCGAGGCGGAGTTGGCGTCCAGCGTCTTCCACTGGCCATCTTTGCTCTGCCCCCAAAGCCATGACGGCAGGTGGGTCTGCATATCGTTGTTGGCCATATTGACCTGCGTCCACGAAAGCACGCGGTCAAAGGTCGCGCGGTCATCGTCGGCCAAGGCGAAGAACATCGCGTAGGCCTGACCCTCCGATGTGCTGCGATCGCCGCTCGTGTGGTCGATTACCCGGCCCTGACCGTCAATGAAGTGCGCCGCATAGGCATTCCAGAGCGGCCAGGAACTTTGCTTGCAGCCGCCCGTCGGGCAAAGCGCCAGCAGCAAGACGATCGGCAACCAATGCTTGTCCGGCAGGCATTTCCGAAGGCCCATTGCACCAGTTCTCCAAGCAGAGTTTAAAGTGCACAAGCGCGGATGTGGGCAAGAAAACGCAATTGCGCATTGTTTAGTGATCTAGCGATCGGCAGCAGCGCATCCCAGGCCTAATCCCCAGCAGCGAATGAAACCTAGAGCGCCAACGCGCAACGCAACGGCAGCGAGTAGTCTATTCCCTATTCCCGAGCCCCTAAGTCCCTGGTACCCGGCCCCTAAGGCTCCAATCGAAACAATGGCCTGTCATCCTGAGCGAAGTGCACTTCAGCGGAGTCGAAGGACCTGCATTTGGGACGCCAGTTCGTACTCAAGAAATTCTACGAACCTCGGAGACACCACCCTAGTCCCTAGTCCCTGCTTCTTATTCCTCATTCATTCTCAGCCGCGCCCTGGCCTTGCCGCGCAGCCATTGCCGGGTCCACACCGCCAGCAGAAGGGCCAGAATCATTACCACCACCGCGGCCAGCCATGGTACTTCCATGAACCACAGCGTCAAACGCGTCCACCAGGGCAGCACGCCCACGTGGTAGACATCGGCCCCAATACGGAACGATTGGAACTGTGCGCCGTGCAGCACGGAAACCGATCCGGAGATTTCGCTGGACTGCTGGACCTTGATGAAGCTGGCCATGAAGGGCTCAAAAGCTGCCGCATCCTTCAAGTGAATGGCCACAATGCTGCGGTCGCCGCCTGGGCCGTAGGGCGACTTGACGCCCTCAATCACCGAGTCCGGCGTGCCTCCTGCCGTCAGGTCGCCGCTCTCGCTATGCTCGTCCGATTCGAGCTTCCACCATGCGTGGTGCAGCGGAGCAAAGAAGCCTTGTGTGTCGTGAACCTGGATCTGGCCGCTGCGCAGCGCAACGGGCAAATTGTTGTTCAGCTTGTCGAAGCCAGGCTGGTCGTCGCCCGTGCCGATGATCAGAAAATCCGTCCGCGCGCCGGCTTGCAACGCGTCGGCCCCAGCCACGGTAACGCGCAGCGTCGGAAAGCCCGTTTGGCGGCTGAAGTGCCCCATCAATGTGACAAAGGTTTCAATCTCCTGCTCGGTCGGCATCGCCGGCAAAACCACCGTAGTCTCAGCCAGGTCGGCCAGCCGGGTAAACGGGAATCCGGCGTTGGCAAACGTCTCCAGGTTGGGCAGCGGCGCGTAATGCGGATAGCCGCGCAAATCGAGATAAGTGTCGCGCAGGATCGAGGCCTGCATGTTGATCGGAGTCGTATCCTGGCAGCCGCCCTTCTTCAGCAGTTGAAAAGTAAAGTCGAACGACAGCGAATTCGAGAATGGACGCAGATTCACAACCGGAACCGGCACATCGACCTGCATTTTACGCGAAGCTTCCTGCCCTGGAACCAACGGCACCGAACCCAGAAAGGCGTTGTTGATTCTCACCTGCATGCTCGAGATGGGGCCAATCGGAATCGAGTTGTACCGGTAGGCGAGCCTCAGAGTTGCATTCGGCCGCTCGGAATAAAATACATCCGGCGCAATGCGGAAATACACATTCAGCGGAGCCGATCCGTCGCCCTGCAATTGGTCTGCGTTGGCGTAATCCCACAAGGCGATGGTCTGGTCGGTGCGAGCCCACCGCGGAGCGCCATCGGGCGCTTGTCGTGCTGGCAGCTTGAAGTTGTCGATCACCGTCTGCGCCCCGTTGAGCATTTCGCTGTGCAGGGCTACGGCCTGGGCTGCAATCAGCGCCTGGTCCGCGGTGCCCCCGGCAATCACCAGAACTTTGCTATACGGGTCGTTTGGATTGGTCCTCATCGCCACCGTCGGCCTGCCCGCGTCTGGCATATTCAGGCCCGGCGGTAGATTGCCTGAACCGTCTGAAATCACGATCGCATTTCCCTTTGGAAGCTGCCCGATGTGCACCGGAAACCGTACCGGCCGATTCTCTGAGATGAGCCCGAAGTAGCTGGTCACTACACCTGCGGCCTGAATGGCTTTGAAGCTGGGCGCGGTTGCAAACACCACCGGAATGCTCAACGGCTGAATCACCGCGGGGTCCAGAAACGGCATCGGCAATTGCTTCAGGTCGTCGGCCAGGGGAAGCAGATCGCCCTCGATGTCGAGGAAGGTGTTGCGATGAACGCGTGCCCAGAGGGTCGTGTTCGCTGGATCCTCGCACTCCATCGTGTAATGGCCGATGAACTGGATGGTAAAAGTGTTGTTGTGCACCAGCAGTTCCGGCGGAATGGTAAACTCGGCCTCCGCATCCTTGGGGTCGGAACCGCCCCTCTCCCCTGGCACTGGCTGCACGGTCGCGAACAGCGTCCCGTTCATCATCAGCTTGATGTGGCTCAACTGCGGCAGCAGGCTGGGAGAAAATGCGTAGTAAAGGTGGATCTTGGCGGTGCGAACCACATGGGTTTGCGGCAGCGTGAAATAGATATCATCGCGGCTATCGATTCCATGCAATTCAATCTGCGGAGATCCCGCATCGTTGAGCGTAAATGTGTCACGATATTGCCCAGGGGGAACCGGCGCGACTTTTTCTGCCGGACGCATTCCGATCGCCATCTCCGCTTTCGCCGCAGCCACAGTAGAGTTGTCGCCTGCTGCTGCGCCTGCTGCATTGCTTGACTGCCGCGCGCCGGAAGTGTCCTGGGCGGCAGCCTGCGCCTTGGCGTTGTGCGCAAAGCCAGTCAGCAGTGCGGCCAGCAAAAGAAGTCCCGCGGACCGAGCAATGGAAAGAGACGCGGCTTTCTTGCGGGCCCTTTTTTCCTTGCTGCCAAATAGGCTCTGAAAGGTATGCACCAGGCCGACCATCGAAATCTTGATAATGCGTCCCATGCTGCGCATCACCTCGTCGGTCTCGCGCGATTCACCCCAGCCCAGCCACGAGTCCGCCCGCGAATACAGAACCATCGCCAGAACTTCCTGTTCGGTAATGTTCAACTCCTGGAAACGCACCCGCAACACTGTTCCCTCGGAGGCAACCACGGTAGCAGGCAGCTCAGCATTTCCTGATGGCAGCGGAAAAGCAAGCCGCACCTGGGATTGCGGAATGAATTCAACGGCCTCGGGGAACCGTATGCTGGTGCCGCCGGATGACATGTCCGTTGTCTCTCCCGGAACGAGCCGTCCATCCGGCGTCCGCGCCATCACCGGCGTCACAATGCTGATGCGGACAGTGGTGCGCAACTGCTTCATCTCCCGCGCAACCGCCGTGCACACGCCAAGAATCACGATGTTGAAGAAGCACCAGATGGCATTCATGATCACCGTGCCAGGCCGGTCGCGATCCCATATGAAGAAGCGCGGAATGGCCACCAGAAGCCCGATCAGGTTGAAAACCAGCATGATCAGAAACGGCTGTGCGATCCTGGTGTCGAAGAACGTCCGCTTTACCACGCCGCCCTTGGCCGTCACGTTGAACTTGCCCAGCTTGGGATTGATGAGCGCCATCATGGTTGGAAGCAGAATGTAAGGCGACAGCACGGTCTCGTAAATTTCATTCCAGAACGAGTGCCGGTGTTCGCCCTGAATACGCGAGTTGGTCACGCTTGAAAGCGTAAGGTGAGGCATCGCATAAGCCAGAATCGCCGCCCAGTATCCAGGAACGTTGGTATGGTTGAGCAGCAGATAGATCAACGGCGCCGACAAAAAGATCAGCCGCGGAACCGCATACAGAAAGTGGCACATGGCGTTGAAGTAGCACAACCGCTGCGCAAACTTCAGTCCCGGCGCAAACAACGGGTTGTCCGTACGCAGGATTTGGATCATCCCGCGAGCCCACCGGATTCGCTGGCCCACATGCGCCGAAAGCCGCTCGGTCGCCAGGCCGGCCGCCTGCGGAATATTGATGTAGGCCGTACCCCATCCATTCATCTGCATGCGCAGAGACGTGTGTGCGTCCTCGGTGACTGTCTCAACCGCGATGCCGCCAATTTCATCCAGTGCGGTCCGGCGCAAAACCGCGCAGCTGCCGCAGAAGAAGGTCGCATTCCAGAAATCGTTCCCGTCCTGAACAATTCCGTAAAACAGCTCGCCCTCGTTGGGAATCACCCGGAACTGGCCCAGGTTGCGCTCAAATGGATCGGGCGAATAGAAATGGTGAGGCGTCTGCAGCATGGCCAGGTTGGGGTCGCGCATCATCCATCCCACGGTCATCTGCAAAAAGCTGCGCGTCGGCACGTGATCGCAGTCGAAGATGGTCACAAACGGCGACGACATGCTCTTCAGCGCGGTGTTGATGTTGCCTGCCTTGGCATGGAAATTGTCTGGCCGGATCTTGTACCCCACGCCGGCTTCGAAGGCGAATTGCTCAAACTCCTTGCGCCGGCCGTCGTCCAGAATGTAGACGTGCATTTTGTCGGCCGGCCAATCCATATTCAACGCGCCCAGCGCTGTGTAGCGCACCACATCCAGCGGCTCGTTGTAGGTGGGAATCAGCACGTCGATGTGAGGCCAATCCTCTTCAGCCTCCGGCAGCGCCACCGGCGCGCGTCGCAGCGGCCAGATGGTCTGAAAGTAACCCAGAAAAAGAATGAAGAAGGCGTAGGTCTCGGCCACAACCAGGCTCATGATGAAGAATGCATCCAGCGCTCCCCAATGATTCGCCGGGTCCTGAAAAAAATGCACCGTCTGCGTCAGCCTCCAGTAGCCATACCGGAAGGTGCAGAACATCGACATCACCATCAGCGAAAGCGTTATCAAATAGGAATCGGAACTGCGCGCCAGGGCCAGGGACATCATCAGGGTCAGCAGCCCGCAGACAGCCTGCTGCGGCCACGTAAGCGGCAGAACGGCCAGAAAGCAGAACACCACCGCTGCCGCCAGCAGAAAAATCAGGCGAAGCAATTTGGTGAATATGTTTTCTCCAGCCCCAATATCCTGCCACAGGCTTGATGCCGTCATCGTTCACTCCAACGTACACCGCGATAGCTGGTCGTGGCAGGGGCAGAAAGGCTCTTCACCCAGCCTGCCAGCGTTGAAAAATCCTCCGCCAGTGTCGAGCCGGGAGCGTAATCCATCACCGTCATGCCTTCGGCGAGCGCTTCGCTCATCGCAGCAGTGCGGCGCAGCGCAAACGGAAGCAGCCG
>Ga0302324_100008577_pt1 | contig 21523 bp, 16 predicted proteins | sample Palsa_T0_1_FD_201949 | JGI IMG/M metagenome (GOLD analysis project Ga0302324, IMG submission 201949) | Peat permafrost microbial communities from Stordalen Mire near Abisko, Sweden - Palsa_T0_1 | ecosystem: Environmental > Terrestrial > Soil > Palsa > Peat permafrost | place: Sweden: Abisko...
CAGTTCCGCGCGTTCTCCAGACTCGAGGCCTCACAGTTCTTCGAGGGCCTCGAGGCGCCGGCGCCGCTGCCACCCGATGAGCTTGAAGCCGGCGGCTTTCTCCTCAGCGCCCAAACGGTGCGCGAGCTCGACAGCCTCGACCTGACCGCGCTCGCGCTCCCCGCCGCCGCAGCACGACGCGTGATGCTGCTCGATCGTGACGGGATTGCCGTGGACAGCGCACTGCGCGAGCAGCTCGAAAGCTGGGGAGTCGCGGTCACCGTCGCGGCGGGCCCCGGTTACGCGACGATGACGTCCCATCCACAGCAGGCGCGAGCGCCGCTGCCGGTGATCGACGCCGTGATGAGCTGGCTCGACGAAGCCTCCACGCTCGACGCTGCGCCGACCGACCCGACTCTCCCGCTGCCCGCGGGCGCCAGCGACGGTGCGACGATGGCAGACGGCGACAGCCACGACGTCGTCGAGACCCCGTTTACGGTCGAACAGTCCTTCGGCAAGCTGTCCGGCGTTCTGGTCGAGCCGCTGGGCAGGCGAGAACCGGGGCTGTGCGCCGTGCTGCTCAACGCTGGCGCCGGGCGCCGGATCGGCCCGAGCCGGATGTGGGTCGAGGCCGCGCGTCGCTGGGCGCTGCTCGGAGTCCCGACGCTTCGGCTTGATGTCGAGGGGATTGGCGAAGCCGACGGGGCGGCAAACCCCTACGGCGACGACGGTGCTCTGTACGTGCCGACGCTGATTCCCCAGGTCCTCGCGGCGGTCGATGCGCTGCAGGAGCGCGGCATCGGCGAGCGGTTCGTGCTCGGCGGGCTGTGCGCAGGGGCCTACTGGTCGCTGCACGCGGCCTTGCTCGATGACCGTGTCCGCGGGGCCCTGGTGATGAACCCGCGAGCGCTGGTGTGGGACCCGCGCCTGCTCCCGGCGCGTGACTTCCGCGCCCTGTTGTTCGAGTCGTTCTCATGGGCGAAGCTCAAACGATCGGTGACCAAGGCTCGCGTCCGCGCCCTGGCGCTGTGGATGCTGGCCTCACCCAAGCGATTGCTGCTGCGGTTGCGGGCTCGGTTGACGGGGACGCCAACCGATGCGCACGAGATCGACGACGTCCTGACTCGACTCGGCGCCTCGGGCAAACTTGCCATGATGATGTTCTCAGACGACGAGCCGCTGCACGAGGAGCTGGTCCGCTCGGGCCGGATGGCGTGGCTCGAGCAGATGTCGAATGTGACGGTTGAGCACATCAACGTCCGGGATCACACCCTGCGGCCGAACAGTGCCCAGCGCGAGGCGCATCAGGCGCTCGACCGCGCCATCGATCGTGAGCTGGCGATCACTCGCGTCCCGGCACCCGCCGCGCCACCTTCCTGAGTGGTCTCCAACCGGCTCGCGGCCCGTGGAGTCCGGGCTCGACCCGGTGGTACGGCGCGTCAGACTCGGCCGCGCATCGCCGCGCCTGAGGCGATCGCCACGTCAGGGAATTCGAGTTCGGTCCCGCACTTGACGCACAGGGCGTCGTGCAGCATGACGACCCGTCCGCAGCCCGGACACTGGCGGCGCAGCTCCCGGTTATCCCAGCGATAGCAGACCGCCGCAAACAGCCCCAGGAACGGGATCGCCGCCGAGACCAGGAACCAGACAAAGAACGAGCTGCCCTTGATCCTCCCGACGATGCCGCCGGCGAGACCAAAGAAGAACAGGATCACGAGCAGACCGAGGCCCTGCATATGTCCACCTCTACCAGACGATGGTCTTCAGTGCCCAGAGCACCGCCAACACGACGGCGATCCCCAGCGCAACCCAAAAAACGGTCACGACCAGGCCGATGACGATGTGGATCGCAAGCGCCGCCACCACGACCAAGATCAGGCCGGCGGCAACCTTGCGCACGACTGGCGTGCGCGGGGGCCGGGCCTCGAGTTCGTTTCTCATAGCTGAAGCGTAGCGCGGCGAGGGGGTCGACTCGCCGTTTCTCGCCGCCAAGACGAACTAGCCGCGCTTGAACCGCTCTGAGCGGGTCTCGGAGCCGGTCTCGCGGCCGTCGAACCGCAGCCGGGCCAGCCGATAACGGCGCACGCGAGCAGAGCCGGGCCCTGGGGAGGAGGCGCGCCGATCTGCCACCAGATGAACCCTTGAGGATGTAATGGGACGAGCCATGGCGCAATGATCACAAAGGCGCACGGCAACGGCATTGGCCGCGAGGACAAACATCATCTGGCCGCCTGGGCCTCAGGGCCTTCGGAACCGCTCCCCGCGCCACTATCATGAGGTCTTCGGTGTGGGCGCCGCGGTTTGAATAAGACCAGGAATGTCGCCGCGAAGCGTGCTACTATTTGCGGTAAGGGGTTTAGGGCACACCGCGTGATCACCGTTCGAGAGCACGTCCGGCGATTTGCGCATAGGCGGGTGTTGTCTCCCGGATAGGTCACATATTCGGCAGCACCGAAAGTAGGACTGAGACTAATGACGCCACCGCCTGCCGCGACACCTGTCGCGGCGCCATCCAGCATAGGGGCACCGCGCCGATCATCACTAGGCGCACTGATCGCGGGCGCGAACGGTCGCCTGCTCCAGCCGCGGGCGTGGGGACGTTTCCGCGTCGTGGTCGATCTGCTGGTTCTGTATCTGGCTTCAAGCGTGACGCTGTTTGCGGCCGCGCCGATGCGCGCCATTCCGGCCGACCGCTGGCTGGCAGCGATCTTCCCGCTTGTCGTGCTGGCGATGATGCATGCACGACGGACCCCCGACGAGGGCTTGAACGGCTCGCAGCTGGATACGAGCGCGCACGTTCTCGGCGTCGTGTCGCTCGCCGCAATGCTCACGATCGCGGTTGATTCGATTTTGGGCGGAGCTCATCCCCTGGCCCTGGCGCTGCGGCTGTGGCTGTTCGCGGTTGTGTACCTGGCCCTCGCGCGAGCGATCCTGCTGTCGGTCCACAGGCGGGCACTGCGCAGCGAGACGTATTCGACGCCGACGTTGATCGTTGGTGCCGGAGTGATCGGATCGCACCTGGTCAAGCGCTTGGTCGGGGAGCCCAGTTATGGGCTGCGACCGGTCGGCTTCCTCGACTCCGATCCGCTTCCGGGCACCCAGCCCGAAACGGGACCATCGATTCCGGTACTCGGCGGGCCCGAGGACCTTGCCACCGCGATCGAGACGACCGGCGCTCGTCACGTGATCCTCGCGTTCTCCTCCGAGCGAGATCAGGTGCTCGTGGCAAAGGTGAGGCAGTGCCAGCAGCTCGGGGTCGACGTGTCGCTGATCCCCCGGCTGTATGAGTCGATCAACGAGCGTACGACACTTGACCATGTCGGCGGGCTGCCGCTGCTGTCGATTCACGCCATCGATCCTCGCGGCTGGCAGTTCGCGCTCAAGCACGCGATCGACCGGAGCACCGCGCTCTTCGCCCTCATCGTGGCGGCTCCGGTACTGATCGCCACAGCGCTCGCCGTGCGCCTCTCCTCACCCGGTTCCGTGTTGTTCCGGCAGCGGCGGGTCGGGCGCGACGGCCGTGAGTTCGACGTGTTGAAGTTCCGCACCATGCGGGAGCCCCTGGCCCCCGGGATCGACTTCGAACTCCCCGAGGGCATCGCGCCGGGCGGCGTCGAGGGCGACGATCGGCGGACCTCGGTCGGGGCCCTGCTGCGCAACCTTTCGCTCGACGAGCTACCGCAGCTGATCAACGTGCTGCGCGGGGACATGAGCCTCGTCGGCCCTCGCCCTGAGCGCCCCGAGTTCGCCGAGCGGTTTGCTCGTGACGTCGCTCGCTACGAGGACCGCCATCGGGTGAAGTCCGGGATCACGGGCTGGGCACAGGTGCACGGGCTCCGCGGCCAGACCTCGATCGCGGACCGTGTCGAATGGGACAACTACTACATCCAGAACTGGTCCCTGCGACTCGACCTACGGATCCTCGCCCTGACGGTCGCCGAGGTCTTTCGGTTCCGCGGATAGCGCGTCGCCGGTCCGAGGGGCTCGCCGAGGACGGGCGAGCACCCGGTTGACATCACGAGGGAAGGTTCTCCGCGTCCACTGCGTCTGTTAGTTCGTGGTCGCGGCCAAGGCTGAGGGATGGGGCGTATACCTGCCAGGGTGGCGGTGCGAGCCGTCCCGCGAGCCCGCTGAAGCCGAGCGTTCGGGCCACCGCAGCCAGGGGCGGATCGTGACGCAGGGCTCCCCGTAAGATCCCCACCCCGTAAGCGACGTGCATGATTCCCAGCACGACCGGCACGAGCCCGGCGTCCAGCGGCTGCTCCGCCTCGCCGGCCACTGTGACTCCCGCGGCGACGAGCGCGGCGGCATACACGCACAACCCACCGCGCGCGAGTCGACTCAACCGGCCACCCGGAACGACTGCGGCCGCCGCCGTCAGCACGATCGCCGGGGGCAACAGGTTCGAACGGCGCATGGTGCTGGGGTGTCGAGCGGCCGTCTTGGCTCGGTACTCCCCGTACTGCAGATATTGCCGCCACAGCGACCTAAGCGAGCTGCGCGGCGTGTAATTGGCCGCCATGTCGGGAAGACAGATCAACCGCTCACCCCTGGCCAGGAACCGCCCGGCCATCTCGGAGTCCTGGTTGCGCAGCCAATGCTCATCCCAGCCTCCGTATTCGAGCACCGTCTCGCGTGCCCACACACCGGCGAATACCCCCGAGTCGAGCTCGTACTCGGCCGGCGCCGAGTCGCCCGTGGCGCCCCACTTTCGCGAGCCACCGTACCCGAGCGGGGTGCTCAACGCGAGCGCGACAGCTCGGGACACCCGGTCGTGTCCGGTCGCCACCTGGGGACCGCTCACCCATCGCGTGCCACCTTGCTGCAGACGCTCCACGCCGCGCGCCAGATATTCCTCGGGGTACTCGGTGTGGGCATCCATTCGAGCCACCCAACGTCCGCGCGCGTGCGCGAGCGCGACGTTGAGGGAGGCCGGGGTGAAGCCCTGAGGGTTCTCCAGCAGACGGATGCGCGCATCGGTTGCGGCCAGCTGTGCCAACAGCTCGGGCGTCGCGTCGGTGGATCCGCCATCCACGAGCAGGAACTCGAGTCGGCCGGGGAACCGCTGCCTGAGCATTGCGCCCACACTGGCCACGATGTTCCGCTCTTCATTGAGCACCGGCACGAGCACGGAGCAATCCACGCCCTGATGTTCGGGCGCTTGATCGATCTCGTGACTGTGTGTTGCTGCGTTCATGGCAGTGCCGCGCTCGGCTCCCCGCGCTGTCTGGCGCCTGGCCGGGATGATCCGCATCGGCCCAGATGCAATAGTAGGGGGCGTATGGCAGGCAAGCCGGTGCTGCGGCGCACGAGAACGGATTCCATCGATCGCAACGGTGACGGCCGCGTGCGGGTCTTGCACATGATCAACCGGCTGACGGAGTCCGGCGGCGCCGAGCGGTTTGCGGTCGGCCTGGCGACCCACTTGCCCCAGGATCGGTTCGAGTCCTGGATGTGCGTGACCCGCGACTGCCAGGTTGGCCCGGCGAGGACCCTGGCTGAGGCGGGTATTCCATTGGTCAGCCTGGGTCGCCACGCGAAGTGGGATGTGCATCGTCTCGGCGGACTCGCGACGCTGATTCGCAAGGTCGGCTTCGATGTCGTGCATACGCATATGTTCGGTTCGAACATGTGGGGAACAGTGGTCGGCCGTGCCTGCCGTGTACCGGTGGTCATCGCCCAAGAGCACACGTGGTCCTATGAAGGCGACCCGCTCCGAGTGTGGGCAGACGGTCACGTGGTCGGACGCCTCGCCACGCGCTTCGTGGCGGTGTCCTCAGCCGATGCCGAGCGAATGGTGAGGATCGAGGGGGTCTCACCCGCCAAGGTCGTGGTGATCCCGAGTGCCTACATTCCCAGCGAGGCGGCCACAGATGGGGACCTTCGGGCTGAGCTCGGCTTGGAGCCGGATACGCCGCTCGTCGGTACCGCGGCGGTGATGCGGCCGCAGAAGGCGCTGCATGTCCTCGTCGACGCCTACGCGCGGGTCGTCTCGACGCTCCCGAACACACACCTCGTCCTGGCCGGCGACGGCGATTGCCGGCCCGATCTCGAGCGCCGCGTGCGTGAGCTCGGCCTCGAGGCCAGCACCCACTTCCTCGGCATCCGCAAAGACGTCGATGCGATCGTGCGCGCCTTGGACGTGGCCGCGATGTCATCAGATTTCGAGGGGGCACCGCTGTTCGCGTTCGAATGCATGGCCGCCGGCACGCCATTGGTGGCCACAGCAGTCGGCGGCCTGCCAGAGCTCGTCGACGATGGACACAGCGGGTTGCTCGTCCCGCCTCGCCGCCCCGACGAGCTCGCGAACGCGCTGATCGGCTTGTTGCTCGACCCCGAGCGCAGAAAAGCCCTCGCGGCGCAGGCGGCCCTGCGCCTGCACAGCTTCACGATCGAGAAAATCGCCTCGCGTTTCGCCGAGCTTTATGAGAGTCTGATACCGCAGATGACGATCGACGGACGACGCTTGGAGCGTTCAGCGTGAGCGAATCACTCGTTCTGTGCTATCACGCCGTCAGCCCGACGTGGGCCGCCCCGCTGTCGGTCAAACCAGATGCTCTCGAGCGCCAGCTGTCCTGGTTCCTGCGCCACGGTTGGCGCGGCTCGACCTTCACCGATGCGGTCCTCGGTCCCCCCAGCGGCCGAGCGCTCGCGGTCACCTTCGACGATGCCTTTGCCTCGGTGTTCACCCTGGCCTACCCGATTCTGCAGTCGCTGGGACTGGTCGGCACGGTGTTTGCACCGACGACGTTCATGTCAGTGCGGCAACCGCTCAGCTGGCCGGGAATCGAGAACTGGGCCCTGACGCCGGACGCGCCTGAGCTCGAGTCGATGTCCTGGACCGAGATCGGCGCGCTGTCAGATGCCGGCTGGGAGATCGGCTCCCACACTCGCACCCACCCGTCCCTCACTCGCCTGGACGATGCGGCGCTGCGCGAGGAGTTGTCGCTCTCGCGGGAAGAGGTGACCAAGATGGTGGGACGACCGTGCACGAGCATCGCCTATCCGTACGGAGACGTCGATCGTCGCGTGGTCGATGTCGCGCGCGAGGCGGGCTATCTCGCCGGTGCGGCTCTATCGAGGCGGCTGACCCCGCTCGGCCCGCTGTGGTGGCCACGCATTGGTATCTATCACCATGACTATTGGGAGCGCTTTCGCGTGAAGGCCAGCCGCCCCGTACAGAGGCTGCGCGGGGCCAGGCGGCCGGCGCGGCGTGGATCCTGAGCCCACCAGATCTGGGCCCGGCCACGGGCTGAACCGGCTACGGGCTGAGTTGGTCAGCCGTGACGAATGAACTCGGCCACGCGAGCGACCTCGGCCTCGAGTGTCTGGCTCCGGGCCCGCTCCAGCCCGGCCGCGATCAGCTGCTTTCGTAGCCCCTCGTCCTGAGCGATCCGTATCACGGCGTCGGCGGCGGCGCCGGCATCGCTGGGGGGGACGAGCAGCGCGGCATCGCCGGCCGCGTCCGGCACCCCTCCGACCGCCGTGGCCACGACCGGCACCCCCGATGCGAACGCCTCGGTGAGCACCTGCGGCATGCCCTCGGTCAGCGAGACGTGCAGGAACACGTGGCTCGAGCGGTAACGATCGAGCAGCCCACCATCGATCGGAACGTAACCCAGCAGCTCGGCGTGATCGGCCACCCCGAGTTCCTCGAGCCTCTGCCGCAGTGCGGTGCTCAGCGGGCCCTCGCCGCACACGACCAGACGCCAGCGGTGACCGCTGCGCTGCAGCGCCGCGAGGATGTCAGCGAGCAGGAGCGGGTTCTTCTCGGCATCGATCCGTCCGACGCTCAGCACATCCAGCTCGCCCTCATAGGACCGTTGCGCCGCGCGTTCGCCCGCCGCGACGTCGGCCGAGGAGATCAGGGAGACCGTGATCTCGAGCAGGGCCGGAGAACGGCGATAATGACGCGCGAGCTCTGGTCCCACCACCACGACAGGCGAGCGCCGGGCGAGGGTGCGCCAGGCGAACTCGAGCACATCCGCCGCGCTCTGCACCCAGCGCTGGTCCGGTCGGCGAGCGCGGATATAGGTGGGGAAGTCCTGACGGACCCCCAGGATGAGCCGACGGCGTCGCAGCCGAGCGATCAGCGCGAAGGCCAATGCGTGCGGATAGGGCCCCAGCAGCCAGACGCTGTCGGCATCATCAAGCGCTCGCCAGAAGCGCTGCAGCGAGCGCACGAGCGATCCGCCGACCGCCAGCGGCCGGGTCAGGTTTGCGTAGTGAGGCAGGGCAACGAACCGGACGTTCGGCGGCAGCACGTAGTGAGAGGATCCTGCCTCAGGCGCCAGCCGGCCGACGATCGTCAACTCGGTGACATGATCGGCGAGTGCGGAGAGGAAGAGGGCAAACGCCCGCTCGGCGTACACGCGACCGCCGGTCTCGTGGTAGACGTAGTCGGTAAAGGCCACGAGCTTCACCGGACCATCATGCCGACCCGGCGGCCGGCCTGCCCCCGGCGCCGATCTCACGTGACCTGATACCCCAGGGCGCTCAACCGAGCCAACGCGGACTTGAGCGTCTGCGCCGCCCCGGTCACCGCGCTACTCGCAGCGCTGTAACCGTGGGCATTGCCGGTCGCGGCGGCGACGGCCAGCGCGCGGTAGGCATCCGCGGTCATCCGAAGTGCGCTGGCCACGGCCGAGTTGGCCGCCGTGGCGGTTCCGGCGTCAAGCCGCGCAAGCTCCGCCGCGGCCGCGGCATGCGCCGCCGCGAGCGCGTTTGCGGCGTTCGCCTGAGCCGCAGCGTCGCGGGCCGAGCCCAGCTGCGAGCCGGCGCTGGAGCGCACCGCGTTGAGCTTGCTCAGCACCGCGTTGAGTCCGGTGGCGTAGCTCGAGCTCGGACCCAGCGCGAGTACGGTTCCCGAGCCCAGCCGCAGTGAAGCGAGCACCAGCTCGCAGCTTCTGGCAAAGCCCGCGGGCGCGTGTCGCGTCACGCATACGCCCAGCACCGTGCCGAGCGTCGTCGGTGCCGCATAGACCGTCTCGGCTGTGCTCTGGCCGCGCGGAGACAGGTTCAGGTAGCGGTAGAAGCTGATCCTCCCCAGGCTGACGATCTGCGGCGTGGGCGCCACCGCGAGTGAGGAGAGCAAGCCCTGGGGTAGCAGGTCTGAGTTGGCCGTGACGGTCCGGCCGATGAGCAGCATTCCGCCGCTCGAAGCGGGCGCCAGGGCAAGCTCGTCGCCCAGACCGAGCTGAGGATCGGCCTGCGGGGTCTGCCTGCGCCAGCCGGATGGAAGCGTGATCGAGAGGCTTCCGGCCGAGACGTGCCGGGCGGGTGCTGGAGACGAGTGGCCGGTGCCGGTCGCCCGGGCGATCGTGAACCCGAGCAAAGCCGCGATCACCACGGCCACGAGCCAGAGCACGGCCACCCTCGGCCGGATTCCCTCCCCCCGCCCCGGTGCTCCCCGCTGGCCAAAGCGGACTGCTGGCGCGGGCGCCGGCAGCTCGACACCGGCGCTGCGCAGAACCGGGCCGTAGCGTTCGCCCACGCCAACCAGGATCCAGGCTTCGCGTTGGTAGCTGTAGCGAAACAGCGGCCGCAACGCGACGAACACCGCGCGCGGGACGTCGCGGCGGCGGCGGGTTGGATCGCGCCGGGACCGGCTGGGTGCGGAGCCACGCTCTCGCCACGTCCGACGCGCTCGCCGCCGGGAGCGATCGGCGCCCGCCACCCCGATCGGCGCGCCCGACTCAGAGCTGGCATCGGCCGGGAGGTCTCCCGGCTCCTCGGCGCGCTCCGAGACGGCCCCAGCGGCCACGGCGACGGCGGCGACCGAACGACGCTTGCGCAACGCGCCGAACAGGCTCCAGACCTCGCGCAGCGTTCCCTGTGACAGCAACGCCAGCGCCACCACCGCGCCCACGATCCCACACACCGTTCCCGCGATCAGGACGAGTATCGGCGGCAGTCCGGACGAGATTCGGACCGCTCCGGCCCCCACGACGACCCCGGCCGCGGCCACGGTACCGGGCCACAACGCCCGCAGCGTGCTGGTGATGCGCACTCCCAATACGCGTTGAGCGGTGATGATCATCAACGAGCCCACAAATACCTCGCCGCCGACCTGAACCCAGGCCACGGCCGTGATCCCGTACGGGGCGACGAGGATGATCAGGACAAGCGCCAGAGGGAGTTGAAACAGGGCCAGCACCACCATCACGCGCTGGCGGGCGAGCGCCTTGAAGCCGTCGCCCAGGGCAAACAGCGCCGCCGAGATGCCAGACAGGATCGCCACGGCGGCGAGTACGCCCGAGGCCTCCAGCCACCGGGCGGAGAAGATCACTTGCACCAGCGGTCTGGCCAGCACAGCCATGCCGGCGGCGACGGGAAGCGCGTACAGCGACTGGTAGCGCATGAGTCGATGCGTCGATGCGCCGACGCCGGCGGAATCGGTGACCCGCTTTCTGGCCAGCGCGGGGAACGCCACCAGCGACACCTGGTTGGCGATGTTCTGCAGCAGCAGCGTGGGCACCCGATAGGCGATCGTGTACAAACCGAGCGCCCGCTCCCCCAGCACGCGTCCGATGGCGGTCGGTCCGACCTGTCCGTAGAGCTGGTCAAGCACGGTCAGCATCGACGCGCCAGCCGCGTAATGCACCATGCTGGCCGCGATCTCCCGGCTGAACCGCAGCCGGGGCCGGAACGGGGTGAGTGACCACTGAGCGATCGTCCACGCAGCTGTGCCGGCGAGAAACCCCCACACCAGTGAAACCGCGCCGAAACCCGACAGTGCCAGGGTGACGCCGACGATCGCACGGACCGTTGCGTTGAGCACCTCGGTCACGATCCGGGTGTTGAACCGGAGGTCACGCAACAGCAGACCGTCATGGGTCGTGCCCAGGCCGGTCAGGAAGACGTCGAACATCGCCAGCCGGAAGATCCAGGCGTGCCCAGGCACGTGAAAGAAGTCGGCCACCAGGGGGGCGAGCAAGAGGCCGAGCACCGTGATCGTGGTGGCCACGATCATGTTCAGCGTGAACGCCGTCTCCACGCGATCGCTGGCTCCGCTCTCCTGCTCATAGATGACTGTCGCCTTCATCCCGAGGTCCGCGGTCAGCTCGAGCAGGCTGAGCACAATGATCACGGCGGAAAAGAGGCCGAACTGGGCCGGTACCAGCACCCGCGCCAGCACCAGCACGGCCAGGAAAGACAGGCCCTTGGACAGACCAAAGGTCAGCGTCGACCAGGCAACGCCCCGTTTGACTGACGCGGACGCCGACCCGCGGGGGGTTTCCTCGCCGCTCACGCCACCCTGTTGTGACTCCGCCACATTCTCACGGTAGCCGACGCCGTCCGCGTGCACGTATGGTTCGGGCCTTTATAGTCAGCCACGCGTGAACATGGGCAACTCAGACATCGGCCCATCGACGCGCTACGCGCGACCGTCCAAGCGAGCGATGTTTGCCGCCGGACTCCGCGTCAGCGGCCTCGGTGCCCTGTTGCGGCGTCTTCCCTCCTGGCGCGGGGCGCTGGTTCTGAGCTATCACCGCATCGGTGATCGGTCGCAATCAGACCTTCACCGCGGGCTGTTCAGCGCCAGTGTGCAGGGGCTCGATCGCCAGTTGCGGCTACTCACGCGCCACTTCGATGTGGTCGCCCCGGGGCAGCTGGACGAGGACCTACTGAGCACCCGCGGGCGCCATGTGGTCGTCACATTCGACGACGGCTACCGTGACCTGTACGAACTGGCCCATCCAGTCCTGCGGGCCAACAACGTGCGTGCGCTCATGTTCCTTTGCACGGGATTCATCGACGGCCATGAGCGCGCATGGTGGGACGACATCGGCTGGATGCTGCGGCACGCCACCCTGCCCCAGCTTCCACCGGGCCCGTGGTCGCAACGCCCACTGCCGCTCGCCGGCGCACAGGTCGAATCCGCGATCGACGTCCTGACGCGAGCATATTGGGAGCTGACACCGCCGCGGGCATCGGAGTTTCTCGCGTCGCTGGCATCCGTCACCGGCGCTGGAGCGCGTCCGACCAGCGCCGAGGACTGGATCACCTGGGACATGGCCCGGGCGCTGAAGGCTTCGGGGCACGAGATCGGGGGCCATACCGAGACCCACCCAGTGCTCTCACGGCTCCCGCGTTCGCAGCAACTGACGGAGATCGTGGCATCACGGGACCGCATTGCGGAGGAACTGGGCGAGCGTCCGCGCTGGCTCGCGTATCCGGTCGGCACGAAAGACGCGTTCGACACCACGACGCTCGATGTGGCCCGCGAAGCCGGAGTGCAGTTGGCGTTCAGCAATTACGGCGGCCGCGTGACGCGGGCGGGCTTCACGATGCTCGACGTCCGACGCGTTCCTGTCGAGTCGATGCGCACGTTCGATCTGTTCTCAGCCACCATGACCTTGCCTCAGGTGCTCGCGCAGCCCGCCTGAAGACCGGCCGGGGCCCACGGGTGCCGACCCGCCCCCAGGAGCGCGCCCGGCCTCCGGGTGAGCCCCACAAATCCGGCAGCGCCACATCTTAACGACCATTAATGGCCCAGAGTGCTACTGCCGATAACATCGGTGGATGGCGATGGCGCTCCCACCGACACGCGACGACTACGGCGGGCTCGAGCTCGAGCCCGCAACGAGTTCGACTCAAGAGGCAGTCGGGCCCTATTTGCGCGCCGTCCGGCGCCATTGGAAGTTCGTCATTATCGTGACCTTGCTGACCGTCGCCGCCGCGGCGTTCACCGTCCAGCGCGCCGGTCATAGCTACCAGGCCACCGCCTCGGTGCTCGTCAGTCCCCTCGCCTCGGGCGACCCGGCGTGGATCGGGATCGGCGTCATGATCCAGAGCGGTGATCCCGCGCGCGACCTGCAGACCGCTCTCGGCCTGATCGACTCGACCCAGGCGGCCAGCGGCACCGCGGCCGCAATGGGACCGCCGTGGACCACCCAGAGCGTGCAGAACGCGGTCAGCGTGACGCCGCTCGGTCAGAGCGACGTGGTCTCGGTCACGGCGACCGCCTCCTCGCCGGCCGAGGCGGCCAAGCTGGCCAACACGTATGCGAGCGTCACCGTCGCCGACCGCGGCGCCATCGTGCAGCGCAACATCGCCAGCGCGCTGACCGTCCTGCAGGCACGCTCCCAGGCGCTCAAGGCCGAAGGCGCGTCGGGCGCCACCGAGGTCGCGAATATCTCCACGCAGATCAACGAGCTCGAGGCGGCCCAAGCGACTCACGGCGATCCGACGATCTCGGTCGCGCAGACGGCTCAGGCGCCGACCGCCCCCAGTGGCACGTCGCATGTGCTGATCCTGCTGCTCGCGTTGGTCGGCGGCTTCGCGCTGGCGAGCATCGCCGCGCTCGGGTTGGAGTTCTTCAGCCGGCCGGTGCGCGACGAGGAAGAGGTGACGAAGCTGTTCCCGGCACCGATCCTCGCGTCGATTCCGCACATTCGCCGGACCGGCACCGGTCCGGTGACGCCCTGGCAGCTGCCTCCGGCCGCCTTCGAGCAGGTGCGGATCCTGCGGGTCCAACTCGAGTTGGCGGAGCGCGCGCCAGTGATCATGGTCACCAGCGCCGGCGCCGGCGACGGCAAGACGACGCTCGTCACCGCTTTGGCGGCGGCTTTCTCCGAGAGCGGGCAAGATGTCGTCCTGCTCGATCTCGATCTGCGCAAGCCGAGTCTGGCCCGGGTGCTTGAAATCGACATGGCCCAGAACGCATGGGGCAACAAGGACGACGTCGAACAGCCACTCGACGCGCTCGTCTCGGTTCCGAGGCTACCCAACGTCAAATTGCTCCCACTCCCGTTGTCCAGCATGTCGAGCATCGACGAGGTCATGATGCGCGTCCCGTTGCTGCTCGCACAGGCGCAGCGCGTGGCCGGCTGCGTCATCATCGACACCGCCCCGGTTGGCGAGGTCAGTGAATCCCTGCGCATCGCTCCCATGTGCGACACCGTCGTGTTCGTGGCCCGTCCGCGTCACACGGATCGACGGCAGCTGGCCCGGGCACGCGAACTCCTTTCTCGCACCGGGGCGCGGATCTCCGGCCTCGTGCTCGTCGGGCAAACGCTGGGAAGGATGTACGGCGACCCGAATGGCTACGGGCACTCTGGATCGAACGGGTTGGTTCCCAACAGCGCGCCGTGGGCCGTGTCGAAGGAACCTGTGGCCACGGGTCAGCGCGAGCCTCGTAGCCGCTAGCGGTTTGTAACGTCGTGGCGCTGACTCAGGCCGGTTCAGCTGGCAGCGCGCCGGCAGTGCAGACGCAGTGCAACGTGCTGGCGCTGATTGACCACTTCGCCATGGGCGGTGCGGAGATGCTGCTCAGCCAGTTCGCCGTCGCGGCGCCGCTGGCCGGAATCAACCTTTCGGTCGCGTGTCTGACCGAGCGCGATGGGAATCCCGCCGCGGCGCCACTGCGCCAGGCTGGTATCGCACCGCACAACCTCAACATGGTCGGGCGGCCGGGACTGGGAATCGTGCAGGCTGTGCGCCGCCACATCGCGGCGGTGAACCCTGACATCGTCCACACTCACTTGGCGAACTCGGATTGGATCGGCGGTCTGGCCGCGCGATCGCTGGGTGTCCCGATGGTCTGTTCGGTCCACACGATCGAGTGGGGCCATAGCATCGAGACCTATTGCCTGCGGCTGGTCGTGCGAGGGTGCGCGGCGCGCGTGATCGCCGTCTCCGACAGCGCTCGTCGTGTGTACGCCAAGCCCGGCTGGGGATCGGACCGTCAGCTCGTCACCATCCATAACGGCATCGACGTCAATCCAGCCCCCGGCGCCGGTCGTGAGGTCCGTCGTGAGTTCGGCTGGACCGAGGATCATCTCGTGGTCGGCATGGTGTCGGCATTGCGCCCTGAGAAGGCCCACGACCTCGCGCTGGAGGCCATCAGCCTGCTGCGGGGAGTGTTTCCGCAGCTGCGGCTGCTGATCGTCGGACAGGGCGCCTCCGGGGACCGCATCGCCCAGCTGGCCAGTCCCCTCGGGGACTCCGTGGTCATGGCCGGCGCCCGGTCAGACGTCATGAGGTGCTTTGATGCCTTCGACATCTGCCTTCACCCGTCTCGGGCGGAGGCGTTCCCGACTACTCTGATCGAGGCGATGGCCGCTTCAGTCCCTGTGCTCGCGACGAACGTGGGGGGCATCCCCGAGATCGTCTCCGACGGCCAGACGGGCGTCCTGGTCCCCGCGCACCCGTCGGCCGAAGTCCTCGCCGGCGCGTTGGCTGATCTTTTGGGTGATCCGGCCCGGCGCCGCGCGCTCGGAAGTGCCGGGCGGCAGAAGTACGAACGGGAGTTCACCGCTCGCCCCTGGGTGCAGAGCACGCGCGCGCTGTATGACCAGGTGATCGCCGAATCCCGGGTCGGTGTGTCGGGGCGCCGGCGAGCCGGCAGGCGTCGCTCGCAACCTCACGGGGCGTGAGCCGAGATGGCTAGCACGACGCCACGCCTTGAGCTCGAGAGATCGCCCGGCCCGCCCACCGCGGCTGGTCAATTCACGACGCGGTTCGGATCCCTGCCCCAGATTCCGCCGTCGATGATCATGACCGCCGCGATCGTGGCGGCTCTCGTCTGCGGGCGCTTTCTCGCTGACGGACGGATCAAGTACGGATTGGGGATCGTGCTGGTTGCCGCCTACGCGCCGGTGGTGTTCTTTGATCTTCCGGTCGCCTTCGCGGTGTTCACGGCGATCCTGTTCATCAAGGACATCAGAGCACTGACCGTCTTGCCAAACGCGGTCGGAGTGCTGGTCGGGCTGGGGTTCATCGGAGCGTTCGCCGCTCGGTTCCGCACGCTCGCCGTGATCAAGGAGCAGCGCCGGCTGCTCATCGGGCTGATCCTGTTCATGCTCTTATTGACGGTCTCGGCCGCCTGGGCGCCCGACCCCGGAGCGGCTGCCTCCGAAGCCGGGTTCTGGTGGCTCGGGGCACTGGCGATGCTGATCGTCATGGCCACGCCGACCGCGCGAGGCATCAGCCTCATCGCGCTGGCGTTCGTGATCGGTGGCACGGTGGCGGCCATTTACGGTCTGGCCACCGGCGGCCTGGACACCGCAACGACGACCACCGCCGTCACCAACGCCGCGACCGCCGCCGCCGCGGCGGCCAACGGCCGCCTCACCGGCGGCGGCGGCGATCCAAACCTGCAGGCGGCGGGATTTATCGCTGCGATGTTCCTGGCCTTGGGCCTCTACAACGTCTACCGCCGCCGGGCCGCGCGGATCGCCCTGGTCCTGGCGTTTGCCCTGATTACGGTGGCGTTCTTTCGCACCGAGTCGCGCGGCGGCCTGTTGGCGTTGGCGGTGACCACCCTGGTGTCGATGGTCTTGTTCCCTGAACAGCGGCGGCGCCTGCTGGCCTTTGCCGTCGTCGCCCTCGTCATCGCCGGGATTGTCGTAGCGGCCCAGCCTGGTTCGCTGGCCCGCATCACCGACCTCGGAGGCGGGACGAGCGGCCGCAGCGACATCTGGCCGGTTGCCGCCAAGGTCTTCGAACAACATCCCCTGTTCGGCGTCGGCCTGAACAACTTCGCGGTCGTCGAGCCCCGCTACACCCTGCTGCATAAGAACGTATCGCGCGTCCAGTACATCACCGGAAGCGCCGGGGTGGCTCCGTACCCTGCCCACAACACCTACCTTCAGCTGCTGGCCGAAGACGGGATCGTCGGTCTCCTGGCCTATCTGGCCATTGTGGTCGCCAGCCTCCGCACCGCTTTGCTGGCGTCCCGCATGTTCCGCAAGAAGGGCTACCGTGACTACGCGTACCTTGCTCAAGCCAGCATGATGGGCACACTCGGGATGCTGACGGCGATCTTCTTGTTCACGGACGGAGATGATTGGCGCGTGTGGATTCTGCTGGGCCTGGGGCCGGCATTGCTCGCGCTAGCACGGAGCCTACCGAGAGGGGGCGTGGTGGATCCAGCGCGGCCCCAGGAGCAGCCGGCGCTGATTTAGGCGAGTCCGAGCCGCCTCGGTCAGGTCTTGCTGGCGACCACGCCGCCGCCCGGGCACAACAGCTTGCGGATCGGCCGGTAGCGCTTGAGCCGCCGGCGGGCTGGCCGCGGAAGTGCGCTGAAGGCCGATTCGAGCACACGCATCGGAGGCATCGGCAACGTCCGAACCCGCTTCCCGAGGGTGGAAAAGACGTCAACCGACGCGAAGCCCGCTTCGCGGAACAGATCGTCGAGTTCGCTGTTTGAGTACTCGCGCAGGTGGAAGCCATTGGCGACTTCGTCTTCGAAGTACATCGAGATATCGGACGGGCCGAGGAGCCGATTCGGCGTGAGGCACATGTAGCGCCCCCCGGGCCGCAGCGCCGCGAAGATCTGTCCAAGCTGTTCAGCCGCATCATCGGGATGGAGGTGCTCCATCAGCTGGTTGCTGTAGACAAGATCGACAGTCTCCGGCTCGACCGGGATCGCTCGGCCGTCAGTAATCAAGAGCTCAAAATTCTCCGGGGCGTTCTCGGTGAATGCAATCTCGCGCGAAACCTCCACGGCGTACACGTGGCCAGCACGTGACGCGAGTGCCAGCGACAGCGAGCAGTCCCCGGCTCCGATCTCGACGAACACACCGCCGGGCGGAAGAAATCGTTGCACCAGGGCGGCCTGGCTGCGCGCCGATGCCTCCCGCTCGACCGGATCAGCTCTCCGCAGGACCTGGGGGTGGTCGGGGACGCGCTGAAACAGCTCGTCATACACTGATCCGTAGAGAGTCGTACGGTCCTCCCGGCTGGCGTTGCGCAAGCGGTCGGCCAGTGCCCGTTCGATCTCCCAGTGGGCCCTGAGTCGCTCCTCGGAGCGCGGTGGCTCGTAGCTGCGGCGGTCGGGGGCTCTCGCCATGGTAAGCAGCATACGGATCCCGCGCAGGATCGTAACCCGATACATTCGCTGGGTATGCGCGCAACGTCGGGATGGCTGCTTCGGGTCCAAGACAAGGTAATCACCGCAGGTCGCCACATCGAGGGTAGGACCCTCTATCGGGGCACCACTGTCACGTGCTCGTGTTGCGGCGCAAGCTTTTCCAAGTTCGCACCGCGACAAACGCCCAATCGCATCTGCTGGAACTGCGGTTCGGGAGAGCGGCATCGGGCGCTGTCGATCTATTTCGAGCGTCATCCGGAGCTCATCGTGTCGGGAATGCGAGTTCTGCATGTGGCCCCTGAGCGGTCGATTGCTCATCATTTCGAAACCGATCCGACAATCGAGTATGTCACTGGCGATTTTGAGCAAAGGTTCGCTACCGAGCGGGTCGACGTGACCGACCTACAGTTTGGCAACGAGTCGTTCGACGCGGTTCTGTGCAACCACGTCCTCGAGCACGTGCCCGAAGACCGACGCGCGATGCGAGAGATCTATCGCGTCCTCAAACCCGGTGGCTGGGCGATCCTGCTGATTCCGACGCTGCTGCGCGAGACGACGTTCGAGGACCCGTCGATCACAAGCCCTGAGGAGCGCAAGCGGGTATTCGGACAGAGCGATCACGTCCGGATCTACGGTCGTGACTATGTGAATAGGCTGAGCGAGTCCGGATTCGATGTCGATGCTTTTCGACCGGACTATGAGTGGCCGGCTGCGGAGATTGCGACGTTTCGGCTGCGTGGGCCCAATGGGGTCGATCCCATCTTTATCTGTCGTCCGCAGCGGCGCTAGCCCGCGCGGGGTGTGATTGCAGGGACCGTCGGTGGAGCCGACGACGCGGGCCCGAGACAGAATCCGCGGGATCAGCGCCACGGTGGCCGCGGGCCGCCATCACATCCCGAATCGCGTCGTGGGCTCCCGTGCCCCGAAGTGTTCGTCTGCACGAACCATCACAGGTCAAACCTCTCGTTGGGCCCCCACTATCCGGCAGCAGCCGCCTCGTCTGCGACGGCTTTCAGGTAAAGGCGCTGTGCGGCTCGATCGAAGTAGGAGCTGTACGAGATGGATGGGGTGTCACCGCCGCGCTGGTACCCGCCGATCACACCGACGATCGTCCCCGTACGCGTCTGGCGATCGAAGTGGGTTACCCATGGGCTGCCGCTGGTGCCGCCGGTGAACCCGCCGCAGTCAAACCGAAGCTGAGTAGGGCTTTGGCGGGACGTGACGTTGGCGCACGTGATCGCGGCACTGGCACTCGAGGGATAGCCCGTGACCCGCACCACATAGCGGTAACCGGTGTCGATGCCGAGTCGATTGGCACCCAGCACGTCCTCGATGTTCCTTCCATCCAGCGGCTTGAGCACGATGAAGCCGAAATCGAAGTTGGGATTGGACTCGCTCGACCACTGTGGTGCGACCACGAGCTGCGCCGGTGTCCAGATGCCGAACGGCGCTTGGCCGTCCTGGTAGTCGGGGATGAAGACGATGTCCTGGGTGTAGTTGCCGCCCTTGCCGCTGTCGATGCAGTGCGCGGCCGTGATCAGGAGGTCTTTTCCGGGGCTGGTGACGACGCTCGCCGTGCAGAAATGATTGCCGCTGGCGCCGCGGACGAATAGTGCCCCAACGCGCAGGGCGAGCAGCGCCGTATGCGCATTGGCCGACTGTCCTAGCAACGGCACGTGTCGGAGCCTGAACCCCCGCAGCGGATCGGCGCCCAACAATCTCGCTCGAGTCCAGTATCCGGGTGCCCCCGCGTGGGAGAGCGGCGGATGGCTAGCGGCCGTTGGCGATGAGCAACCGCTGGCTGTGACCATCACGACCGCGACGAGCGTGGCCAACGGGCGGGGTTTCACCACGGCATAAGGATGACATGGTTGGCCGGAAATCCTCACTCGCGTGGCCTGTTGGCACGCCACGACCGATCGTCTTCCGTCAATCGACGCGCGCCTCGAAAAGGTGTATCGCCGTCAAGCCATTTTGAGGACGGTGCGCCGAGCAAACTCAGGGCCGCCGCTCGTGGTGGTGTTGGGGTGGTGTTTGGGTGGGCGCGGAAAAGCCCGGTTCCCGTGTGGATGGGGAACCGGGCTGTGGGTTGGGCGTGTGGTGTGTCGACGGGGTGTCGACGGGGTGCTGCGTGGGGTTTAGAAGCTGTTCCAGCCTCCTGTGGGCTCGGGCGGTAGGTCGTTGGAGCCCATGGTGGCGACGAGGGGGGCGCCGTGGATGAGCTGGTTGGGGGCGGGGGTTCCGCCGGTATAGTCGTTGACGTCTAGCGGCCATGAGCTGGCGCCGTCATCGATGATGGCGAATCCGCTCAGGGTCTGTGAGCCGGAGCTGCTGCCGTGGTTGAAGGTCTGGCGGACGCCGTCAAGCCAGATGCCGTACACCTCGCCGGAGCTGTCGTTGGCGTCGTTGGTGCAGATCGAGACGGTGTGGATGCCGGTGTCGATCGGGCCGCTCGTCCAGGCCGGAGCGTCGCTGGCGTAGCCGTTGAACTCGATCGCGAACTCGTTCTGGCCGCCGTAGTAGGAGCTCACAGCCATGCCCCAGCCGGCCAGGCTGGCGGTGGAATCCTTGGTTTCTGAGAACTGGAGCCAGCTGCTGTTGGGTACGACGGCGAGGCCGTCGTTGAACTGGATCGGGATGGTGGTGCATTCGGGTGTGCCGGCCGGGTAGATGTTGCTGCTGGAGAGGTCTGCGCGGTAGTGGCCGTTGTCGCCGGGATCGTCGGCGCTGGTGATGTTGTACTGCTCTTCGTCGGAGTTGATCTCGGTCAGCGATCCGGAGGTGAAGAACTGGTCGGTGTAGTTCGTCAGGCCGGTGTTGAACGTGCCGTCGAACAGGGTCGTGCCGTTCCCGCCGCCGCTACCGGTGACCGGCGTGACCGGCGTGACCGGCGTGACGGGCGTGACGGGCGTGGAGGTGGGGGCGGTGGGGGTGGCGCATACCGCGGCGCTCTCGGCGCTGGCGCCGACGGTGTTGGTGGCGCTGACCTGGTAGCAGTATTGGGTGCCGTTGACGACCGAGCCGGCATTCGTGAACGTGGTGCCGGTCGGCGAGGCCCACGGACCGGTGAACGTCTGACCCACGCGATACACGTTGTAGGTAGTGACCTTGTCAGCAGCCGGATTGGCCGTCCAGTTCAAAGTCACCTGAGCGTTGCCGGGTGACGCGGTCACCGACGTGGGCACCGCGGGCACCGCGGGCACGACAGGCGTCGTGACCACCGCAACGTTCGGGGTGGCGCACACCGCAGCGCTCTCGGCGCTAGAACCACTCGCGTTCGTGGCGCTGACCTGATAGCAGTACTGCGTGCCGTTGACGATCCCGCTGGCATTCGTGAACGTGGTACCGGTCGGCGAGGCCCACGGACCGGTGAACGTCTGACCCACGCGATACACGTTGTAGGTCGTGACCTTGTTAGCAGCCGGATCGGCCGTCCAGTTCAAAGTCACCTGGCCGTTCCCTCCGGTCGCAACGAGTCCGGTCGGAACCGACACCGCAACCGTCGCGGCAGAAGAAGCTGCCTGGGCGGCAGGAGCTGCGGCAGCGCAAGCAAGGGCCAGCGCTGATGCTGTGAGGAGACTGCGGCATGTTAGGGGCATACCCACGCATCGGACCCCCCCCAAAAACCCCGCAGCACACCACCCCACAACTGGACACACATACCGAAAACCCCCACCCCCACCCCACCCCAAACCCACCAAACCACACCCTCCCTACCCAAACCAC